>Ga0172372_10004705_pt1 | contig 19291 bp, 19 predicted proteins | sample LakKiv5m_2_FD_114544 | JGI IMG/M metagenome (GOLD analysis project Ga0172372, IMG submission 114544) | Freshwater microbial communities from Kabuno Bay, South-Kivu, Congo - kab_092012_9.5m | ecosystem: Environmental > Aquatic > Freshwater > Lake | place: Democratic Republic of the Congo...
TTATTAATGCATACTTGTTGTGCTCCTTGTGCTGGAGATATTATGCAAACAGTAAAAAAATCGGAAATTCCTTTCACCTTATTTTTTTATAACCCTAATATTCATCCTAAAAAAGAATATGAAATTCGAAAGCAGGAAAACAAACGGTATGCTGATCAATTGCAGATCCCTTTTATTGATGCTGATTATGATGTCGATTTTTGGTTTTTGAGAACAAAAGGAATGGAAAATGAGCCCGAGAGGGGGCTTCGATGTACGTCTTGTTTTGACATGAGATTTGAAAGAACAGCGCTTTATGCTTTTGAACATGGTTTCCCTGTTATGACCAGTACCTTAGGCATTTCAAGATGGAAAGACATGTCGCAAATTAATTATTCTGGCCAAAGGTCTGCCAGCAGGTATGGCATTGATTATTGGACTTATAATTGGAGAAAAAAGGGTGGGTCTCAGCGTATGTATGAGATTGCAAAATCAGAAAATTTTTATAAGCAAGAATATTGTGGCTGCGTCTACTCTTTGCGAGATACCAACTTATGGCGTAAAAAAAACAATCGGTCTTTAATCCATTTTGGAGAAACTTTTTATTAATTTTTCTTCAGTGCTTACCCTTATTCTTTTAAGAGTAATACTTTAAATAAAAAAATGTTTAACCCTAAATTTAATAGGGTATATATAGGATATCGGAATCATAAAAGAATATAGAATTTAAATTTAATGATTATTTTTTTTGATTATTAAAAAACAAATGTATAATTCTCATTATAGATTCCAATTAAAGGAGGATAGATCCATGGCCGCCACTAAGACAAAAAAATCAGCGTCTAGAAAAGTAGGTGCGAAAAAGTCTGTTACTAGAAAAGCAGTTGCTGCAAAAAGCACAGCAAAAAAAGTAACAGTTAAAAAAGCAGCTCCTAAAAAGTCAGTTGCGAAAAAGCCAGCCGCTAAGAAAGCGGTTGTTAAAAAAGCAACTAAAAAAAGTAAGAAATAATTTATTTATTTTTACTATTTAAAAAAGCCGGATTTTTATCCGGCTTTTTTATTTGTTTAGGCCCTTATTTAGGGGTGAATTCAAAATTTTCCTATGAATAAATTTTGTTTTCTTAACCAATAAGGCTAGATTACTGCTTGAAGAATCTGCTGTATTTAAATCGTTATTATTCTTTTTCATCTGGCTATTTTTGACAGAGTTTTTTAAATTTTTATCCCTGTGCTTGCTGTTCCTTTTCTCTCTTTATTTGTAAATCGAAAAGCCCATTTTTGAATTGATTTTTAAATAACCACAAAATGATTCTTATGTTCTTCATTTCAAAAATGATATTTAAATCGATGTCTATTTTATAATTTTTTTAAGCCTGTAACGCCAGGATGTTTTTTCTATCCTTCTTCTTTTGAGTTTGACTCAATTTAAGATTTAAAGATAAAATCGCATCTCTCTGCTTTTGCAGAAGACTACAACTAAAAATTAAATTAGGAGTAATAATCGTGGAAAATACAGAAGTTATAACCATGAGACAGCTACTTGAATGTGGCGTTCATTTTGGGCATCAAACAAAGCGTTGGAATCCTCGTATGAAGAGGTATATTTTTACTGCCAGGAATGGTATTCATGTCATTGATTTACAGCAGACCTTAAAGTTAATTAATGTGGCTTATGAATTTGTTCGTCAATGTGTTAGAAATAACGGTACTATCATGTTTGTAGGAACTAAGAAACAAGCTCAGGAGGCTATTCAATCTGCTGCTCAAGAATGTGAAATGCCTTTTGTCCATCACCGTTGGGCTGGGGGGACACTTACAAACTTTGTTACTATTCGTCAAAGTATTAATCGTTTAAAAGAATTTGAATCTGCAAAGGATAATGGTTATTTTGAATCTCTTTCCCCGAAAGAAAGATCGAAAAAGCTTAAAGAGTTTGAACACTTGAAATATTCTTTTGAAGGTTTGAAACACATGGTTTCTTTGCCAGTGGCTCTTTTTGTTATTGATACCAAGAAAGAAATGCTGGCGATTCGTGAAGCCAACAAGTTAAAAATACCTATTATTGGAATAGTCGATACCAATGCTGATCCAACAGAAGTTCAGTACCCTATTCCAGCTAATGATGATGCTATTCGTGCTATTAAATTACTTTGTGGTGTTATTGCAAATGCAGTCAACGATGGCAAGAAAAATAAAATCTCTGTTTCAAACCAATTACTACCAGGTGAAAATGAAGGCGCAGCCATTACTCAAGAAGAACTTGAAAAAATCATAGAACTTACAGATGAAGAAGACGAGTTGAGTGTAACTGCTAAAAAGAAAGTTAAACCTCTAAAAGAGGTTTCCAAGGAAGCGGTTGAAGAGTTAGACGTGGTTCTTGCTAAAAAAAAATCTAAACCTACTAAAGTTGTTTCACCATCGGTAAAAAATGGGGTGGATAAAGAGACTTCTAAGAAATCTTCATCAAAGAAGATTTAAACAAGACAATTTAGGAGGGACTTATGTCTTTAGTATCAGCACAAATAGTAAAAGAATTAAGAGAAAAAACAAATGCCGGTCTTATGGACTGTAAAAAAGCTTTGGAAGCATCCAATGGTAATATTGAAGAAGCCATTAAAGTTTTAAGAGAGAAAGGGTTGGCAAGTATTTCTAAAAAGGCAGATAGAAGTACAAATGAAGGCCGTATTTTCATTTCTAATGAAAGCAATAAAGCAGTGATTGTAGAAGTTAATTGTGAAACAGACTTTGTTTCTGGGAACGCCTTTTTTAATGATTTTGGTCATGCTTTGTCTTCAGGTATTCTTTCTTCTTCTATTGAGTCACTAGATCAATTAGAAACCATACAGGTTCAAGGTCTTCCTTTTAAGGAAGCCTTATCTGAAGCTGTTTTAAAGCTAGGTGAAAATATTACAGTTAAAAGATTTGCAAAGATTTCTTCTTCTCAGATTACGGATTATGTGCATATGAATGCCAAAATTGCTGTTTTGGTTGCATTTTCAGGTGCCATAGATGAAGAAATTTCGAAAGGGATTGCCATGCAGGTAGCTGCTGCAAATCCTTCTTATTTATCACCTCATGAAGTTCCTCAAGAAGAATTAGAAAAAGAAAAAGAAATTAATCGTGTTCAAGCTAAAAATGAAGGTCGTCCAGCTGATGTTATTGAAAAAATTGTAATGGGACGTGTTTCTAAATATTACAAGGAAGTGTGCTTATTGGAGCAGCCCTATGTAAAAGATGATAAAAAAACCATTAAAGATCTTTTGCCTAAAGGTGTCTCTATTCTTGGCTTTACAAGGTATTCATTGGTTTAAATTTGCGATCTCATTTTGAATCTATAGAAGATCATTTTCTGGCGCCCTTCGCAGTAAGGGCGTCTGCTTCTTTAGGGCGTTCTTTTTTTGAACCTGAATCTGAAACCAGAACGTGTTTTCAAAGAGATAGAGATCGCATTATTCATTCAAAGTCTTTTCGCCGCTTGAAACATAAGACACAAGTTTTTATTTCTACTGAAAATGATCATTTTAGATCTCGATTGACGCATACTTTGGAAGTGGCACAATTGTCTAGACATTTGGCTAGGCTACTTTCTGTTAACGAAGATCTTGCGGAATCTATTGCTTTGGCTCATGATTTGGGGCATCCTCCCTTTGGTCATGCTGGAGAGCAGGCTTTGTCTATTTTAATGAAGGATCATGGCGGCTTTGAACATAATGTGCAAAGCTTACGTGTGGTTGATTCTTTAGAAGAAAAGTACCCCCATTTTTTGGGTTTAAATCTCTCTTTTGAAGTTCGCGAGGGGCTGCGTAAGCATGAGAGATTAAAAAATACAGAAGGTCAATTTAAATCTCATTCTTTAGAAGCTCAAATTGTAAATTTGGCAGATGGAATTGCTTATAATACACATGATATTGATGATGGTTTGTCTTCTGGTCTTTTAAAGCATTCAGATTTACTTGAGAATGTGCTCTTATATCAAGAAGCTTTTGATAAAGTTTCATCTCACTATCATCATTTAACAGATACGCAATCTCGACATTTGGTTCATAGCGCCATGATTTCAAGTCAAGTTTCCGATCTTATCATGACAAGTCGTGATTCTCTTAAACATCATGATATTAAAAACTTAGATGAAGTTTATGCTTGCCCAGAAAAATTGATTTTATTTAGTTCTGATATGCAGGAGAAATTAAACCAGTTGAGGCACTTTCTTTTTACTTACCTATATCGACATCATGAAATTTATCGCATGAATAAGCAAGGTCATCACATTTTAACTGCTTTATTTCATGCTTTTTCTTCAGATCTTGATTTATTGCCAATGGTTTATAGGCGACGATTATCAACAAATGACTCTTGTTATCGGGTTGTTTCAGATTATATTGCAGGCATGACCGATGGTTATGCACAAAAAGAATTTTCTGCGATTTATTTCTAATTTTAGTTGGTATTAGAATCTTTAATCCAATACTAACGCTATTTTTAATTAAGTAATATTTTTCTATTCTAAAGTGAATCTATCGATTTAAATTTCTTTTTATTCTTCTTTTAAAAGAAAGATCTCAGGGATAGCTTTTAATTGTATTCAATTAAAGTTTCATATTATGATTTGACAATATCTTTTTTACATCTTTAAATAAACAAAAGTTTCACTTTTTATTTTTTAAACTGATTACCAAAAATTTCAATTTAATTGTTTGGTTTTCACTTTTTATTTTAGAGATACCATCTACATTTAATTTTTTGAATGAGTGGCTAGGGGGGCATATATTTAAGGAGGCTCTTTTGTCTATTATTCAATTAAATGATCAAACTTTTTCTTCAACCATAACCAATGAAACTGAAAAATATATTTTAGTAGACTTTTGGGCAGAATGGTGTGGGCCTTGCCGTATGTTAGCTCCTGTTTTAGAAGCCATTAGTATGGATTTTTCAAAAGAGTTGTTGGTTTGCAAGCTAAATACGGACGATTCTATACAAACAGCGCAACTTTTTAATATTACCAGTATTCCTTGTTGTATTTTGTTTAAAAAAGGAAAAGAAATACACCGTTTAATTGGATATAAAACAAAAGATTCTTTTTCGGATGAATTATCTAGGCATATGATTTAAAACTTTAAGGAGCTATATAAGATGAAAAAGGAAAGAAAATTATATAAAATAGGGCAATTATCAGATTTTTTGGGAATTACTCAAAGAACGATTCGGTATTACGACCAATATGGGTTGTTACCTTATGTGAAGCGAAGTCAAGGGGGTGTTCGTCTATTTGACGATGCGGATATCATGATTATTACAAAAGTTCGTCAGATGCAAAAAAATACAGACTTTTCTTTAGATAAAATTAGGGAAGAATTATTTAAAGAAAGTGAGAGCAATACTCAGAAAATGGCCATAGTCACTGACGCAACAGCCATACTGTCTGGTGCTTATTCAGATCACCAATTGATTTATCAAACCAGTCCTCTTTCTCAATCAACGGTTGATATTTGGGAAACCAAGGAAATGCTTTTTAATGCTTCATCAACTGTTGAACAGATAAGGTCTTTATATGAAAATTTAATTTCACAGGGTGTGCAAAAAATATTTTCTGTTCACACAGGTTCTTATTATTCCACCGATTATGCAATTGCCAAGCAAGCTTCTCAAGGGTTACCTGTTCAAGTGGTTGACTCTTATTCCTTTGGTGCAGGTTTGGGTTTGTTGGTAGAACAAATTGCCCATGGAATTATTAAAAAAGAAAGTAATACACAATTAGAGCTCTTAATTTCAAAGCAAGTTCCTTTAATTTATCAAATTGGTTTCTTTGATCAATCTCAATATTTATTATTAGGCAATCATCATGTTAAGCGAAATGCTATTCAAAATGAACTTTCTCATTCTTTTTTTAATTTTAAACCTGTCTTTATTTGTAGAGATGCTAAGCAAAAAATATGCATTGAAAATTGTTTTTCTACAAAAGTTGCTGCTCTAGAATTTATTCAAGAAATGGTGCAATTAGAATTTGCTTTAAGGGTTCGATACATTAATCGTATTTTAATTAGTTATTATCATCTTTCCGAAGATGCTGAAGCACTATTTGAATACATTCGACAAGTTTTTCCTCATACGCAATTAAATTTGGTTAAAATGTCCGATCCTGCATCTATTGAAATAGGTCCTAAAGCCATTACTTTGTCTATTATTTAAGATGATTGAAGTTGATATTTTAGAGTTACTTAAATCTAATGCCAGAATTTCCTCGAAAGAAATTTCAGATTCTTTAGATATTGAAGAGTCTCTTGTTAAAAAAACCATATCTAAACTTCAAAAAAACGGCACCATTGTTCGGTATACCACGATTACGAATGATGAGAAATTAGGCAAAGCAAAAGTAAGAGCGTTGATAGAATTAACCGTAAGACCAGAAAAAAAATCTGGATTTGACCGTATTGCAAAGAAAATAAGTGAATATCCTTTTGTCATTGATCATTACTTAATTTCTGGTCGTTACGATTTTGTACTTATTGTAGAAGGCGATACATTGCATGATATTGCCAATATTGTGACAGAGCTGGCTTCAATTGCGCACATTACCAAAACTGCTACACATTTTATGTTAAAAAAATATAAAGAAATGGGTGCTGTGATTGGAGATTTAGAAAAAGAAAGTCGGTTAATTGTTAGCCCATGAAGGCGCTTTATTCAACATTAGTTGATCAAATTCCTCCTTCAGGAATAAGGGCTTTTTTTGATTTGGTAATTGATGCGAAAGATATTATTTCTTTGGGAGTTGGAGAGCCAGATTTTAAAACCCCAAATGTCATTATAAAACAAGCCATTAAAACTTTAGAAAAAGGGAAAAATTCTTATACCTCTAACTATGGTCTTTTTTCTTTAAGGCAAGAAATTTCTGAGTATCAACAAAACAGATTTAAATGTTTTTATGATCCGCATAACGAAATTTTAATTACAGCAGGGGCATCAGAAGGGATTGACCTGTCTTTACGTAGTATCTTAAATCCAGGTGATGAGGTTATTCTACCTGAACCTAATTATGTATGTTATGCCCCGCTTATCTCTTTATGTGGTGCCAAAGTGGTTACTTTGGATACTTCAAAGACAAATTTTGTTCCAGATCTCCATCTTTTGGCAGAAAAAATTACTTCTAAAACAAAGGCCATTATTTTATGTTCACCTAATAATCCCACAGGAGTCGTTATTCCTAAAAAACAACTTCAAGCTATTTTAAAGATGGCAATTTCTCATGATTTTTGGGTTATTTCTGATGAAATTTATGCTGAAATTACATTTGACCAGGATTATATTTCTTTTTCTTCTCTCCCCAAAGCAAAACCTAAAACCATTTTATTAAACGGCTTTTCAAAATCTTTTGCCATGACGGGATGGCGCTTGGGGTATATTTGTGCCCCCAAACCTCTTATTGATCGTGCTGTAAAAATTCTTCAATATGCACAACTTTGTGCACCGACTTTATCACAATATTCGGCCATCACAGCGCTTAAAAAAGCCCTTCCTGATGTTGATTTTATGAGAAAGTCTTATAAATCTAGACGTAATTTATGTCTTAAAAGGTTTTTAGAAATGGGATTGGATATTGTCAAACCAGATGGTGCCATGTATTGTTTTCCTTCTATTCGAAGTACTAATCTTAATTCTCTTGAATTTGCACTTAAATTATTAGAAGAAGAAAAAGTAGCAGTTGTTCCTGGAACAGCTTTTGGTGAAAGTGGAGAAGGGTTTATTCGATGCTGTTATGCAACAGACAGGGTGTTACTTTCCGAAGCTTTAAAACGTATGTCAAGGTTTATTAAGCGCTATCGTAATGCTTAATTTGGCTTAATTTCTTCATTTTTCCAAACAACTGAAGGGGGATTTATTGGTTTTTCTTACTTATCCAATAATATTAATTTCAAAAAGGATATTAAATAATATGTTTTGTTTTTTAAATTTTAGGGCAAGATGTTCTAAGGGAGGGGTTTAAATGAATGGATTGGATTATCTTATTATTTTGTTTATCGGCTACTTTGCTTTAAGGGGTATACAGCGTGGGGTGGTTCGGATTATATTCGATCTAGTTGGATTAATTGGGGGAATTTTATTAAGTATTCGATATTATCCTCACTTTATTTCATATTTTCAAACAACCTTTTCTCTTTCGCAACATGTGGCTGTTGGGGTAAGTATTGTGTTTATTTTAATGTCTATGGTGTCTATTTCAATTATTTTGGGCCGTTTATTAGATCATGTTGTTACAATGACTGGATTGGGACTATTTAATCGTCTTTTAGGAGGTGGGCTAGGCATGATTAAAGGGGCCTTTTTACTGATTCCCTTTTTAATGACAATGGGTATATTTAAATTTAATGTTTTAAAAAAATCTACTCTTTTGGCTTATTCAATGCCTTATTTTTATAATTTTGCCAAACAATCTGATATTCTTCACCAGCCTTATATTCAATCTCAGTTAGATCAGAAAATAACGGCTTTTGTAGAAAAAACTTAATTTTTAAATAGAATTATCGTTTTTTTATTTTAATTTTTGTAGATGCACTTGATATCTATTGTTTTTGTTTAAATATATTTTTTTTGGGGAAATAAAGGAATATCTCAATTTTAGTAAAGGGGTATTCTTTATGGAACAATGTCAATTTTCTTCAGCTTATTTGGATGCTGAACTTTTAAAAAGTTTGCACATTACAGAATCGGATGAATGGTTGGATTTTATTTTAAATGATTAAATAGGCTTTATTTTACTTGTGAATTTTCTGGGGGGATATGAAAATATTTCACAATGTCTTTAGTGATTTTTTTAAATACAGGTGCTGCCACCATAGATCCGTAAATTGATTTTTTAGGAGAGTCAATAATTACCAGGATAATATACCGTGGTTTTTCTACAGGGAAAAAACCAATAAATGAAGCGACATATTTACCAGATTCATAGCCTAACCCATTTGTTCTAGGTTTTTGAGAAGTTCCTGTTTTTCCTGCTATAGAATAGCCTTCTAATTTTGCTGATATTCCAGTTCCTTTTTCTACAACATTTTTCATCATTTCTTTTAATTCATGCATGGTTTTTTCTTTAAAATTTAAACGTATTTTAGAGATGGGTATCGCTTTTAATGTTTCAAAATCTGCATTTGTCATATATTGAAGAATTCTTGGTTTTACATAAATGCCGTTGTTTGCAATTGCAGCAACAGCTGAAATCATTTGTATAGGTGTGACGGCAATGCCTTGCCCAAAAGAGATCATGGCGATATCCACGCCAGACCAGTTTTTTAAAGGCCTTACTAATCCTTTTGATTCTGCTGGAAGTTCTATTCCTGTAAGGTCTCCAATTTTAAAAGATTTAATGCCTTCATATAACTTTTCTTCGCCTAATTTTATTGAAATTAAAGAGGTTCCAACATTTAAAGATTGTTCTAAAATTTCAGAGCTTGTTTTCATATCGCTTTCCCCTGGGGACCGCTTATGAGCTTCTGAAATAGTGACATTTTTTAATCGAAGTTCTTCGGGGACTTGCAAAATGGTTTTAGGGGTAATCACGCCATGGTCTAATGCAATAGCAAATGTGATCAGTTTAAATACAGATCCTGGCTCATATACATCAGAAATACAAGGATTTTTTTTGCTGATATTTTCTTCATTGTTAGGATCGAAGTTAGGGTAAGCTGCCATTGCTAAGATATCTCCGTTTTGAGGATTCATAACAATAATTTGGCCTTTTTCTGCATCGTTTTCTGTAATGGCCTCTTCTAAGTATTTTTGAGAAATATATTGAATAAATTCATCTAAGGTGGTGACCAGATGATTGCCATCATAAGGAGGAAAAGCTATTTTTTCACCTGATAATAAAGGGTATCCATTGGGGTCTTTTTCTAAGATTACTTTTCCTGGGGTTCCTCTTAAAAAAGAGTCAAATTTATGCTCAAGCCCACCTAACCCTTGATTGTCAATGCCTACAAATCCTAAGACATGCGATGCCAAAGTTCCTTTGGGATAAACCCTTTTTTCTGTTTTAAGAAAACCAATATGTTTAAGGTTTTTTTCTTTTAATTGGGTATATTCTACTTTTGACAACTGGCGTTTTAACCATAAAAAAGACCCTTTTGTATTTTGTACTTTTTGTAAAACATCTTCTCTATCTAAACTTAAAATATCGGATACAGTCTGTATGATTTCTTCTGCATGATCTAATTTGTCTGGCACTAGAAAAGCGGCATAACTACTTTGCGTTAATGCCAAAGGGATCATGTTCCTGTCAAAAATAAACCCTCTATGAGGGTATAATTTAATTAATCTTTTTAGTTGAATAGTTGATTTTGTTTTGAAAAATTCATGTTCAATAATTTGAAGATAAGCAATACGTAGCGTTAATATCACCATAAAAAAAATGATGCCTAGTTTTAAGTAAGCTTCTCTTAGCGGGTAACTTTTCATGGATGAATGTAACTAATGGTTGTCGGGGATGACATAAAGAGTTGTGTTTTTGCTATGGTCTCAATATTTCTTAGATCTAATTTTGTTTCTACTTCTAATTGTAGACTTCGGTTTTCATCCTCTAATTGAATAATTTTTTTTCTCAGCAATTGATTTTTTTGGTTCAAAGACACCGTTTTAATGTTTAAAACCAATGCCATGATGGCAATGCATATGATAAATGTATAAATACTGCCATAAATCATGAAATGTTGTCTTTTAAATTTCATATCGATGTATTGTAACCGAAGGTTTATTTTTGTTCCAAATAGGGAAATAGTCTTTTATTAATCTCTTATTGATGAGGATATAGATATGTTGGGCCTATTTGAAACAGGGCAAGTGCCTTTTCTATCGTTTCAAATGTATCTTAATAAAGAGTAAAGATGAAAAAGTTTTTTTTTGTTTTTATGGTATTTTTTTTATTTTCAGATATTCATTGTGCCAATCAAAAAAGTTATGAAGAGCTTTATAAAGAGTTTTTTGGTTCAGAGTTTAAAGATGAACTCATTGACTCTTCTTTTTCTCTTGTTTTTGACTATAGCCCTAAAGGTTACATTTCTGTAAAACGTTCTCTTGCGACTGAAAAAGTTTTTGTAAACTCTAAAGCACTTTTGAGTATTGTTTCACCTTCATTAGAAGATGATTTGCTTAACTCTTTGAAATTATTAATTAAAGACAATGAATACATTGATACGAAATCTTTGATAGATCTTGGTTTTTTAGTTGAAATACAAAAAAAAAAAATTATTTTAAATACAAAATTAGGTCAGAAAAAAATACTAGATATTGAATTGACTATGCCTAGAGTTGAAAAAATCATTCCGCCTGATATTTTTCCATCTGATTACAGTGGGTATATTAATTTTGGATTTAATCAACCTTATATTCATGAGGGAGGTTTTTTATTTAAGAAGCCCCTTTTGTCTTGGCAATCTAATTCTTGGATGAAGGGTTTGGTTCTTCAAACAAAAGGTAAATTTAATGAATTTGATAAAGAGAAACTGTCTTTAGATGGGGTTGTTTTTATTAAGGATTTTCCTGAAAAACAAACCCGATTTTTAACAGGGCAAGTTTTTTCAAATTTGTATGGATATCAAGATTTAGGAAATCTTTGGGGCATTCAATATAGCCGATTTTTTTTTAAGCCTTTTATTCCGCCGATAGATTCAACGTATCGATATAGTTTGAGGTTGGATAAACTTAGCTATGTCGATGTTTATCTGAATCAGTATAAAATCAGCTCTTTTTTACTAAGCCAAGGCAATTATAATTTCAAATCATTTCCTTTAATATATGGAAAGAATTTTGTTAAATTCAATATTTCATCAAAAGAAAATCCTTCGGATAATTATCAGATTCTTCAAACCGTTTACAAAAAACCAGATAGAATTTCTCAACAAATTACAAATTTTTCTTATACGTTCGGGGTTCCCGTTAATTCACAAGATGATTCTTTTGATTACAATAAGACAAAATTGTTGGGATTTTATTCGAAATATATTAATGCTGACTGGGATTCAACCTATTATGGTCAGATCAGTTCATTAAGAGAGTTGTTGGGGATGGATTTTGTTTTATATCAACAAAAGGGAAATTCTAAATTTGGGATTAACCAAACCTTATCTCAATCAGGAGATTTAGGTGTTTCTTTAGAGTCTCAGTATTATTTTCCAATTTCTTCTGAAGGTTTTTTAGATACCCAGTCACTTGCTCTTGTCTATCGTACCAAAGGATTTGGTATTACAGATTTGTATGTTCTTCCTTATGATAATTTGTCTTTTAACTATTTTTCTTCTTTTAAGTTCTCTACATATAATGGCGTGCAGTCTCGATTTTCTTTGTCTAGCGAGAATCAATTTTTAAATATAGACCTTAGTTTAGCGGCTTGGTATATCCAAAACTTGTATAATGTTTTTAATTTCAATTTAACATCTACTTTTAAGCCCTATACTTCTTCTGTTGTGAGAGCAAATTTATCTTATGGGAGTAATTCTAAAGGTTCGAAAATTAGTTTTTTTCTTAATAGTCAATTTCAAGATTCTTATTTTTCTTTTTTTTCTGGTATCACATTTATTTTTGATATTGCCAATACCCATATTTTTAATTTTGGTGTTGAAAGTGATGTGCTTCAAACTTATGCAACATCAGGCTATTCGGGATTAATTGATGACAATATTAAATTTGATACGGGTTACAAAGTTTCTTTAGAAGTTCCTACTCAAAATAGTTATTATGCCTCTTCTTCTTATAAAAAAGATAGTATGGTTTTTTCTGCAAAAACAATGTTTTCAAATGTTAAAGAAGGGTCTATAGAATCCACTCTTGTAAACTATGAAAACCAAAGAGGTTTTTTAAATTTTGTATACCTTCAAAATCAACTTTATAATCCTGACAAGGGATGGGTTTTTAGCAGTTACTCAAATTTTAATTTTAGTACGGCTATTGCTTATGCAGATGGGCATTTTGCGATTTCCAAGCCTATTAATGGTAGCTTTATTCTTGCTCGTCCTGCGCCGATTTCTAAAAACTCTTCAATTTTTTTAAATGTAAGCCATGCTATCGATGATTTTGGAAATTGTGTTATTCCTGTTTCTTCTTTTTATGGAGGGGACTTAAGGGTTACAAGTATTGAATCGGATCTTAAAAATTTTTCTTTGTATAAACGAAAATATCGATATTATTTGCCTAATTTTTCTGGATCGAGTGTGATGGTGGGGGAGGGCTCTTCTTTATTTTTACAAGGAAGATTGGTTAATGCTAAAAGTGAAGGACTTTCTAATGCCATTGTAGATATTGTGCCTATTAGCGGGGAAGGGATATCTCGGCAATCTCTTTTAACAGACTATGAAGGATATTTTCAGATTTTTTTAAATCCTGGCAGGTACCAATTGGTCTCTAAAAATAGGGAGGATCTTTACATGCTTGTTCCTGACGTAGATGATTCCATGTATGATTTAGGGGATATTTTTTATGATTAAAAACCTTTTCTTTTTTTTAATCCTGAACATTTTTTTACTTTCTTGTATACAAGCCCGTACTTCTTTATTCTATCTTAATTCAGATAGTACAACTTTTCTTCGGCATGAGAATGCATATCAGCCAGATTTGTCTGACGAAAAGGTTATTCCTATTCCTGTCACTTTATTTTATAAAATACAAGAACCTACTTCGGCTTTTTTGGTTATTTCTGAAGGCGGTAGAATAAATTTTGATCAAAAATTAAGTACTGGATATGATAATCGCAAGGTAGAGTATCGTCATTCTTCTTCAAGCTTATTTTCTGATGATCGACATGCTTTTTTTCAGAAAAATCGTTTGCGGTATAATTTTTACTCAGATTCTTTGATCACACACCTTATGCAACCGTATTGGAATATTAGATATCCCCAAGATACATTGGTTTTATCGTTATCTCCTTTAGATCATCAATTAAATATGATGGTTTATTTGCATATTCCGTTGAATCAATATGTGCCTCCAGGCCTTTATAAGGACGTTGTGGATATGACCTTATTTGTGGGAGAGCCGGGTCGTTTAGAAGCTTGTGAAGGTGTTGATCGTATAGAGCATATGATAAGTATTGATGTTTCTTATCGAATGTCTTTAACCCCTTATAACTCTTATTTAAAGGGAAAAGAAACCCTTTTTTCTTTTATTGTGTATACTAATGAACCTTATGTTTTTGAAGTAGAAACTTCTCATTCTTTGGTTAGAGAATTTCAAGAAAATCCGTCTGTTACAGGAAATATTCATCTCTTTTCAGAAAATGCGAGTAAAATTATTTACAAATCTTTCCCTTAAAAAAAATTAAAATAATATAATTCAAAAAATAAAGTGGTGTAGTAGAATGATTGTTTTTTACTGCAAAAATATTTTTTATTTAATAAAAATATTTTGAAGAATTACTTTTTTATACTAAAAAACCTGAAAAATCAGGTTTTTATGTTACTTTTTTTCCTTATATACAACATGTTTTCGTAAAACAGGATCATACTTTTTAATAGAGATTTTTTCTGCAGTATTATTTTTATTTTTTGTTGTGTGATAACTATGACCTGTCTCATCATTAACCAATATAATATTTTGACGATGACCCTTTTTTGCCATAAAAACTCCTTTAAATTAAGTAGATATTTTTGCTTTCTTCAAAGTTGCAGCCACACCTTTTAATGTAAGGGTTTTAATGGCTTTTGCAGATACTTTTAACGATATCCATTTCCCAGATTCTGGATCAAAAAAACGTTTCTTTTGTAAATTTACTTCTCTTTTGTGGTTGGTTTTAATGTTAGAGTGACTTACTTTGTGGCCATTTTGGGCTTTTTTCTTTGTTATAGGACATTTTCTACTCATCATTTCCCACTCCTTTCATCTAAAATAGGCTACGTATCTTATCGGTTATTTTTTATTTTTTCAATTTGATTTCCTTTTGGTTTTTCTATATTTAACTTTAAATGTTTCTTAAAGCAACATTTTTTTGAATAGAGGCTGTTTATTTAATACTTTTACTCTATTACTTTCATACCTTTACTTTATCTTAAGAAATTTAAGCAAAAATGCCTTGGGTTTAATGGTGAGGTAAGTTTGTTTAGAATTTTTTCAGATCGAAGTTTAGAAGGGATAAAACTTTAACTTAAAACACATTATTTTTTATTAAAAAATGTAGTTGATGTAGGGTTTAAAAAAGAGTCTCGATTTGAAAATTTATTAAAAAGTCCTAACGAGATGAGATTGATAAGCTTTTAACCCCCAAATTAATCCCCAAATTCGAACTATTTTGACTACTTTTTAGGATGTGTAGCTTATTTTTAAGCTATTTCAGACAAGGGTTTTATTTGATTACTATTCCTTTTATTAATATGCGTAAATTCAGGTTCAAAACAAGAATAACCATTAAGATTTTTAATCCTTGTGAAACAAATATGTTTAGATTATCATCATTTTCATGTTTTCTAGATTCACAGAAAAAGCTATTCAAGCCATTATGCTGGCTCAAGAGGAAGCAAAACGATTTCATCATAGTTATGTTGGGACAGAACATATTCTTTTAGGCGTTATTGGGGAAGGCGATAATATTGTGATAAAAGCCTTAAAAGATTTGGGGTTTTCAATCGAACAAGTTAAATCTGCAATAGAAGATCATTTAGAATACGGTGGAATTTCTTCAGAATATGGAAATATCCCCTTTACACAGCAAGCAAAACAAGTTTTGACCCATGCTTGGGATGAAGCAAGAAAGTTAGGTCATAATTACGTTAATGTTGAACATTTATTTCTCTCTGTGTTTAGAGACCCAAGTAACATTGCTGCCCGAGTGTTATCAGAACTTGGTATTACAATCAATAATTTTAAAGAAGCTTTATTTAGTCAGTTAGGTAATAAGGTTAATTCTCAAACAAAAACATATTCGGATATTCCTACTCCTACTCTTGATCTCTATGGCAGAGATTTAACTTTTTTAGCAAAAGATGGAAAATTAGATCCTGTTGTAGGTAGAGAAAAAGAAATTGAAAGAATTATTCAAATTTTATGTAGAAGAACAAAGAACAACCCTGTTTTAACAGGTGATCCAGGTGTTGGGAAAACCGCGATTGTCGAAGGGTTAGCTCAACGAATTCACAAGGAAAATGTTCCAGAAAAATTATGTCATAAAAGGGTTGTTACACTGGATTTAGGGTTGCTGGTTGCTGGCACAAAATATAGAGGTGAGTTCGAAGATAGGGTAAAAAAAGTGATGGAAGAAGCCAGAAAATCGGGAAACATCATTTTATTTATTGATGAATTGCATACCATTATTGGTACGGGTGGCTCAGAGGGCAGTTTAGATGCTGCAAATCTCTTTAAACCTGCTCTTGCGAGAGGTGAGCTTCAATGTATAGGCGCCACAACTTTAGAGGAATATAGAAAACATATTGAAGGGGATGGCGCTTTAGAGCGTCGATTTCAATCTGTTTTAGTTGAAGAGCCTTCTCCTGAAGACACTTTACTGATTTTAAAAGGGATCAGGTCTAGATATGAAGACTTTCATGGTGTAAAAATTACAGACGCCGCTTTAAAAGAAGCGGTTGAGTTGTCAAATCGGTATATTAATGACAGAAGATTGCCTGATAAAGCAGTTGATGTCATTGATGAAGCTGCATCAAAAGTAATGTTGGCAGAGTCTAGGCTTTCTGAAGAGTCTAGAGCTATTCATCAAGACCTCCATCTTTTATTAGAAGAAAAAAAAGAAATTTCAAAAAAAGAAAATTTGTCTGCTTTAAAAAATATTAAAGAAAAAGAAAAAGAGCTTAGAGAAAAAATGAAAGGGTTTCCTAAAGTTGATTCTGATATTTTAAATAAAACGGTTTCATCTCAGATTATTGCTGAAGTTGTATCTGCTTGGACAGGCATTCCAGTCACAAAATTAAACAAAGAAGAAATGCAGAGATTACTAAAAATGGAAGAAGAGATTAAAAAACATGTTGTGGGACAAGATGAGGCTGTCAAAGCTTTAGTAAGGGCTGTTAAAAGATCAAAGATTGGGCTAAAAGATCCTAGAAGGCCTTCAGGCTCTTTCTTGTTTTTAGGGCCAACAGGTGTAGGTAAGACAGAACTAGCCAAAACACTGGCCGAATTTTTATTTGGCAGTAAAGATTCTATGATTAGAATTGACATGTCTGAATTTATGGAAAAGCATACCGTTTCTAGACTTATTGGGTCTCCTCCTGGATATGTGGGTTACAATGAAGGGGGGCAATTAACAGAGCCTATTCGTAGAAAACCTTATTCTGTTGTTTTATTTGATGAGCTTGAAAAGGCTTCTTCAGATGTGATTAATATTTTATTACAAATTTTAGAAGATGGTCGCTTAACAGATTCTACAGGCCGTCATGTTAGTTTTAAAAATGCTTTAATTATTATGACATCAAATGTGGGGAGCAAATATATCCAACAAGAGACCAGTTTTGGATTTGTGGAAGCTTCGAAAGAAGCGGGGAACAAATATGATGCCATTAAAAGAAAATTAGATGATGAGCTAAAAAGAGAATTTAGACCAGAATTTTTAAATCGGATAGATGATATTGTGATTTTTAAAACATTAACAAAAGACAATACAAAAGAAATTTTAGACATATTATTAAAGCAAGTCATGGACCGCTTAACGGTTAAAGGGATTCATCTCTCTTGGGATGAAGATGTTAAAAACTTCCTTGTGGAAAAAGGATTTGATCAAAAAATGGGCGCCAGGCCTCTTCGAAGGTCTATACAGGAGCACCTTGAAGACCCACTCGCAGACTACCTATTAGAAAATAATATGAAATCAGATATTGATGTGACTGTTTTTTTAAGCCAGTCAAAACTTACTTTTGAAGTCAAGAAAAAAGTGAAAAAAACTTCTTTTAAAGAAATTCAACAGCTAAACGTTTTAACCTCTTCTTAGTACGTGAGTATACCTATTCAAAAAGGTAAAAAAAATGCTCATAAAATTGAATTTGAATGCCTTAACTGTGGGGCAAAATTCCCAAGATGGCAAGGAAGATGTTCAGAATGTAATGAATGGAATAGCCTTGTTACTTCTACAGAATTAGATCATGAAAAGCATCTCCATTCCCTACGTTTGGAAGAGGTGTGCGTAGATGAAACCCATTATATCCCTTGTAAAATATCTAACTTAGATGAGGTTTTAGGCAAAGGTTTTGCAAGAGGATCTTTGACGTTATTTGGAGGAGAGCCTGGGATTGGAAAATCTACATTTTCTCTTCAAATTGCACAGCAATTATCTTCTCAAGGATTAAAGGTATTATATATTTCAGCTGAAGAAACACAATATCAGCTACATTTGCGCTCTAAGCGATTAGGTAAAAATAGTCCAACCTTGTGGGTACTGACAGAGTCTAATATGGCTATTATTTTAAAAGAGCTTCACCATCAAAAACCTGATATTGTGATTTTAGATTCCATACAGATGGTATTTCATCCTGATCTTTCTGCAAGTGATGGTTCTATGGTGCAAGTAAGGTATTGTGCACAAGAATTAAACCAATGGGTTAAAAAAAATCACGCCATAGGCATTATTATTGGTCATATTACCAAAGAAGGTCAGCTGGCTGGTCCCAAAGTCTTAGAACATCTTGTAGATGTTATTTTATATATCGAAGGGGAAAGAACCCAACAGTATCGATTATTAAGATGCTATAAAAATAGATATGGCAGTAGCTTTGAAATGGGTATCTTTGAAATGACAGAAAAGGGATTAATGGGTGTACAAAATCCTTCTATGATTTTTTTAGATGACACTACTTTATTCAATCCAGGGTCTTGTGTATCAGCTGTTTGTGAAGGCAGTAAAGCCCTATTGGTAGAAGTTCAAGCATTGGTGGTTTCTACTGCTTATGGAAATGGAAAAAGAAATTTCGTGGGCATCAATCCTAATCGTGCTCATTTATTAATTGCTGTTTTAGAAAAAAAATTGAATTTGCCTCTTAATAATAAAGATATTTTTTTAAATATCGTAGGGGGGCTAAATGTTCAAGAAACAGCACTGGATTTATCCATTTCCCTGGGTATTATTTCTTCCTATCAAGATAAAATACTTCCTGAAAAAATAGGGGCTATAGGTGAGATTGGATTAACAGGTGAAATAAGGGCTGTTACCCAAATTGAAAAGAGATTGCAAGAATTTAAAAAAATGGGATTTAAAGGATGTTTTGTGCCTGAAAAAAATAAATCTCAAATTAAACAGTCATTTGATTTATCTTTAACTTATGTTAAAAACGTTCAAGATTTTCTAAATGATTTATGACATCTAAAAAATTGCTTCATATTATTAATCAACTTCAAAACGAAGAAA
>Ga0172372_10004706_pt1 | contig 19289 bp, 17 predicted proteins | sample LakKiv5m_2_FD_114544 | JGI IMG/M metagenome (GOLD analysis project Ga0172372, IMG submission 114544) | Freshwater microbial communities from Kabuno Bay, South-Kivu, Congo - kab_092012_9.5m | ecosystem: Environmental > Aquatic > Freshwater > Lake | place: Democratic Republic of the Congo...
AGGGCGCGCCCTGCAGGTGTGAGCCGAATCAACCAAGCGCGCCGATCGCCGTCCACACTGCTGCGCTCAATCAAGCCTTCTTTCACCAACTGGTCGGTCACCGGCGTGATGTTGCCACTGGTCACCATCATGCGGCGCGACAACGCGGTCATCTTCATGCCTTGAGGTTCGCGCTCGAGCTGCGCCAGCAAATCAAAGCGGGGCAAGGTGGTGCTGAACTCGTCGCGCAAACCGGTGCGCACTTGTTTTTCAATCAGTTGGGTGCAGGTGAGCATGCGCAACCACAGGCGTAGGGCCTCGGGGTGCTTGCTGTGGGCGCGGGCTTCAAGGTCCATGGTCAGCGGGTTGCTTGAAGCAACCGGTAGAGTTGATCTCGGCCGCTTTCATACGGCTGGGGCCAGACCACATCACGGCTGCCCAATTTGGCGGCTTCATGCAGTGTCCAGTTTGGGTCGGCCAAATGCGGGCGGGCGATGGCACACAAATCGGCGCGGCCTGCCGCGATGATGCTGTTGGCATGGTCGGCTTCGCTGATGGCACCCACGGCCATGGTGGCGATGTGCACCTCATTGCGAATCCGGTCGGCAAACGGCGTTTGGTACATGCGCCCATAAACCGGTTTGGCCGCGCGCGTGGTTTGACCGGATGACACATCGATCAAATCGCAACCAGCGGCTTTGAACAATCGAGCAATTTCTACCGCATCGTCATCTGTGTTGCCGCCCGGCGCCCAATCATGCGCAGAAATTCGCACACTCATCGGTTTGTGTGCCGGCCAAACCTCGCGCATGGCTTGAAACACTTGCAAGGGGAAGCGACAACGGTTGGCCAAGCTGCCACCGAACTCGTCGCTGCGCAGGTTGGTCAAGGGGCAGATAAAACCCGACAGCAGATAACCATGTGCGCAATGCAACTCCAGCCAATCAAAACCCGCTGCATCAGCACGCAGCGTGGCTTCTACAAACGCTGCTGTCAGCGCCTGCATGTCGTCGGTGTTCATGGCGCGGGGTGTTTGGTTGTTCGGGCCATAGGGCACAGCGCTGGCTGCCATCAAGGGCCAGTTGCCTTCGTGCAAGGGTTCGTCAATGGCTTCCCAGCCGAGTTGAGTGGAGCCCTTGGCACCGCTGTGACCCAACTGCAGTCCGGTGTGCGTATCCTGGCCATGCACAAAGTCGGTGATGCGTTTGAACGCCTGTTGTTGCTCATCGTTCCACAAGCCCGGGCAACCCGGTGTGATGCGGCCCTCGGGGGTGGGGCTGGTCATCTCCACCATCAACAAACCGGCACCACCCAATGCGCGTGCGCCATGGTGCACCAAATGGAAGTCGTTCACCACGCCATCCACCGCTTTGTAAGTGGCCATGGGCGAGACGACGATGCGGTTTTTCAAGCTGAGGCCGCGCAAGGTGTACGGCAAAAGCATCGGTGCTTTGGCCCGCCCGCCTGATAACCAAGCTTCGAAATGATGCAGCCACTGGGGATCGCGCAGCCGCAGGTTTTCGTGGCTGATGCGTTGCGAGCGGGTGAGCAAAGAGTAAGTGAACTGCTCGATGTCCATGTGGGTGTAGCGCTGCACATGCTCAAACCACTCGGTGGAATTGCGCGCGGCATTTTGAATTTTCAGCACCTCGACACTGCGCCGATCGACATAAGCTTGCAGCACAGTGGCCATGTCGGCCTCGGGGTGCTGGGCGAACGTGTTGGCCAAATCGATCGCATCTTCAAGCGCGAGTTTGGTACCGCTGCCAATTGAGTAGTGCGCGGTGTGGGCCGCATCGCCCATCAGCACGATGGGTGTGCGTTTGTTGTTCAGCGTTTCCCAATGCACCCAAGTGTTGCAAATCACCCGGGGAAATTGAATCCAGTTGGCCGAACCGCGCAAATGCGCCGCGTTGCTCATCAAGCCGTGTCCATCCAAATACTTGGCAAACAGGCTTTGACAAAACGCCAGCGCTTCTTCTTGGCTCATCTGGTCGATACCGTGCGCTTGCCACACTGACTCCGGGGTTTCCACAATGAAAGTCGAGGTGTGTTCGTCGTACTTGTAGGCGTGGGCTTGAAACCAGCCGTGCTCGGTTTGCTCGAAGGCGAAGGTGAAGGCGTCAAAGGTTTTGTGCGTGCCCAGCCAGACAAAGCGGCAATCGCGCACATCGATGTTGGGTTGGTAGGTGTCGGCATAGCGGGTGCGGATGCGGCTGTTCAAGCCATCGCTGGCGATCACCAAATCGGCTTGGTACTGCAGCGCCAACGCTTGGTCGTCCGCCACATCGGTTTCAAACACCAGCTTCACATTCAGATCTTCGCAGCGCTGCTGCAAGATGTTGAGCAAGTGCTTGCGCCCAATGCCGCAAAAGCCGTGGCCGGTGGAGCGCACCGATTGCCCCTTGAAAAACACCTCAATGTCGTCCCAGTGGTTGAACGCGTTGCCAATCAATTCAGCGGTGTGTGCGTCGGCGGCTTGCAGGTTTTGCAGGGTTTTATCGCTGAACACCACGCCCCAGCCAAAGGTGTCGTAGGGACGGTTGCGCTCGACCACGGTGATCTGGTGCGCCGGGTTTTGCTGCTTCATGAGCAGCGCGAAATACAAACCAGCGGGGCCGCCGCCAATACATAAAATGTTCATACCCATAATGTTGAGACCTAAATTAAATGGCGTCAAGGCCTGATTTCAGCTGCGAGGGTTTTCCCTTGAGGCCTTGTCCTGGCTTGGACGCTTGGAGCAGTATGGCTGATGGCCAAGCGCACAATAGCGCCATGCTTTACAAATTCAAATCCAAAGCCGCGGGCGACCTGATTCTGTTGGAGCCGCAAGGGGTTCAATTTCTGCAAATCATTGGCAAAGCACCCGGGCCTCAAGGCATCATCGACGTCTCAGAGATGCCCGCCGCCATCGCCGCACTGCAACAGGCGGTGCAACAGCAAGATGCCGCGCAAGCCCAGGCCGTGGCCGATGCTGCCGCCCGAGGCCAGCCCGCGCCACGACCAGAGGGCATCAGCCTGCGCCAGCGCAGCAAACCCGTCATTGACATGTTGCAACGCTGTCACCAAGCCGCTCAGCCCATCGTCTGGGGCGTGTAGGTGGCGCACCCCTACCAAGCCTTGACACCCTCGGTGGTGTTGGACGCCTTGAGCGGGTTGGGCTTGCCGGTGGACGGTCGCTTGAGTGCGCTCAGCTCGTATGAAAACCGCGTGTACCAAGTGCATTTGGACGACGACAGCACAGTGGTGGCCAAGTTCTACCGACCTGGGCGCTGGAGCGAAGCGCAAATTCGCGAAGAACACGCCTTCACCGATGCGCTGATGGCCGAAGACATTCCGGTGGTGGGGCCGCTCACCTTGAACGGTGCGCGCTTGCATGAAGCCCGCATCCTGCATGAGGGTGTGCAGGGGCATTTCTGGTTCAGCGTCAGCCCCTGCCGGGGGGGCCGCGCCCCCGAACTGGACGACCCCGAGGTGCTGATGTGGATCGGCCGATTGATGGCCCGCATCCATCTGGTGGGTGAACGCCAGGCCTTTGTGCACCGCCCCGCGCTGAATCTGCACACCTTTGGTGAAGCCTCACGCGAGTTGCTGATGCGCGAGAAATGGGTGCCGCCTGACGTGGCGCCACAGTGGCTGAGCTTGTGCAACCAAGCGCTGAGCTTGGTGCGCCAAAAAATGCCCGAGCAGGTGCGCAGCTTGCGGCTGCACGGCGACTGCCACCCCGGCAATATTTTGTGGACGCCGCAAGGCCTGCCCGAGGCCGGTCCGCATTTTGTGGACTTGGACGACGCCCGCATGGGCCCTGCTGTGCAAGACCTGTGGATGCTGTTGCACGGCGAGGAACAAGAACGCCGCCAAAAACTGTTCACCGTGCTCGAAGGCTACGAAAGCATGCGCCCGTTTGACCTGCAAGAGGTGCAGTGGATCGAGCCGCTGCGCACCCTGCGCATCATTCACTACAGCGCTTGGCTGGCCAGTCGCCAAGACGACCCGGCCTTTCCCATGCACTTTCCATGGTTTGGCACCGCCGACTATTGGCGCGGCCAGTGCGACACCTTGCGAGAGCAGATTGAATTGATGGCTTAGTGCTTTATCCAAGCTGATGGTTCAAGGGGTCACCACATTCAGCTTTTGAAAATATTGGCGAAAAAAACCGGCATCTGTGGTTAGCAAGGCATCCGCTTGTTGAGATGCATGGGCACCAATTAAAAAATCAGGGGCGACCCGCTCGCGCGGCCCTTTGTTGCGAGCGTACCCAAGGCACTGGACGACCGCGCAGTTCGCTCAAGGCTTGGTCACGACTCAAGCCGTCATCCACTGCCTTTCCGATCCAACGGCTCAGGTCCAAAGACACTTTTTTTTCAACCACCAGCTTGTTGCCGTCCAAGCTGATTTGCAGTTTGGCACCTGGTTTGAGCCCCAAGGCGTCTCGGACCTCCTTGGGGATCACAATTTGCCTACGTTCGGCAAGGGTGATGTCTTGGGTTTCCAAGTCAAACCTTGTTCGTTGAAAGCATCAGTATGCTTAAGTTGGTATGAAAAAGCAAGTATGAAAGTAGAGGGGCTTGAGGGTGGGCTTTGTCGCAGAAAGCCCAGGCTGAATACGTGGGGCCGCACCTTGCGCGGGGCGGCGCAGGCAAAGTAGGCCTGCCAAAGCACGCGGCCCGCATCCAGCACTGACGGTGGCTTAAACCAACAAGGCATTCACCCGCTTGACATATGCCGCTGGGTCGGCTGGCAAGCCGCCTTCGGCCAACAGCGCTTGGTCAAACACGATGTGCGCCAGGTCGTGGAAATGGATTTGACCGTCGGGCGTGTCCAGTTTTTTCACCAGCGCATGCTCGGGGTTGATTTCCAAAATTGGCTTGCTTTCGGGGGCGGTTTGACCGGCTTGCTTGAGCATGCGGGCCAGTTGCAAAGACATGGCGTCGTCTTTCACCACCAAGCAGGCGGGCGAGTCCACCAAGCGGCTGGTGATGCGCACATCCTCGGCCTTGTCTTTCAGCGCCTCTTTCAGCTTGGCCAGCAGCGGCTTGAAGGTCTCAGCGGCATCTTCTGCGGCTTTTTTCTCGGCCTCGTCTTGCAGCTTGCCCAAGTCAAACGCGCCCTTGGCCACGCTTTGCAGGGGTGTGCCGTCAAACTCATGCAAAAAGCCCAGCGCCCATTCGTCCACGCGGTCGGACATCAGCAGCACTTCGATGCCTTTTTTGCGGAACACCTCCAGCTGCGGGCTGTTCTTGGCGGCGGCCAAGCTGTCGGCGGTGATGTAGAAAATGGCTTCCTGGCCTTCTTTCATGCGGGCTTTGTAATCGGCAAAGCCCACGCTCACGGTGTCCGTGGTCGAGCTGGCAAAGCGCAGCAACTTGGCAATCTTGTCTTTGTTGGCAAAGTCTTCACCCAAGCCTTCTTTCAGCACCGCGCCAAAGTCGGCGTAAAACTGGGTGAACTTGCCGGCGTCTTTTTGGTCCTCTTCGCTGGCGTCTGCCGCTGGGGTGTCACGTTTGGCCAAATCTTCCAGCATGGACAGCACCCGGCGGGTGTTGCCTTCGCGGATGGCTTTCACATCGCGGCTTTCTTGCAGCAGTTCGCGGCTCACATTCAGGGGCAAATCGGCCGAATCCACCACGCCTTTGACAAACCGCAAGTAGGTGGGCAACAAGGCTTCGGCCTCGTCCATGATGAAGACGCGTTTCACATACAGCTTGATGCCGCCTTTTTTGTCCCGGTTCCACAAATCAAACGGCGCTTTGCTGGGCAGGTAGAGCAGCTGGGTGTACTCGGTGCTGCCTTCCACCTTGTTGTGGCTCCAGGCCAGCGGCGGCGCGAAGTCGTGGCTGATGGCTTTGTAAAACTCGGCGTGCTGTTCGTCGGTGATGTCTTTTTTCGGGCGGGTCCACAAGGCCGAGGCTTTGTTGACGGTTTCCCATTCATCGGTCACCACCATTTCGCCGGGTTGGTCGTTCTCGCCTTCTTTCCATTCTTCCTTGCGCATCAGGATGGGCAGGGCGATGTGGTCGGCGTATTTGCCGATGATGCTTTTGATTTTCCAGTTGCTTAAGAACTCTTCGGCGTCGTCACGCAAATGCAAAATGATGTGGCTGCCGCGTTTGTCTTGGGTGATGGTTTCCACCTCGAAGTCGCCGCTGCCCCCGCTCGTCCAGCGCACGCCCTCAGAGGCGGCCAAGCCCGCGCGGCGGGTTTCCACCACGATCTTGTGGGCCACGATGAAGCCTGAGTAAAAGCCCACCCCGAACTGGCCAATCAGCGAACCCTTGTCTTTGGCGTCAGATTGCTGGTCGCCGCTCAACTTGCTCATGAAGTCGCGGGTGCCGCTTTTGGCGATCGTGCCCAAGTGCTCAATCGCTTCTTGCTGGCTCATGCCAATGCCGTTGTCACTGATGGTCAGGGTCTTGGCGGCTTTGTCAAACGCCACGCGAATTTCCAGCGTGGGTGCATCTTCCAGCAACGCGGCGTTGTTCAAGGATTCGTAGCGCAGCTTGTCGCAGGCATCCGAGGCGTTGGAAATCAGCTCGCGCAAAAAGATTTCTTTGTTGGAATACAACGAGTGGGTCACTAAATGAAGCAACTGAGCCACTTCGGCTTGGAACGCATGGGTATGTTTGCTCATGATTGTTTTCAAGAATGAACGAAAAAGGATTGGTTTCAAGTGGGGTATGCGCCCAGAATTTCAAGGACTGCCTGCGCCAAAAGGGACAAATGCCCTGCCGATGGATGCCCTAAAACCGCTCCTGGGGCCCCAAATACCGCCATTGCCCCACTGGCAGTTGGCCCAGCTTCACGCGGCCGATGCGCACCCGCTTCAAGCCGACCACGGTCAGGCCCACCAGTTCGCACATGCGCCGGATTTGGCGTTTGCGGCCTTCTTTCAACACAAAGCGCAGTTGCTCGGGGTTTTGCCAATCCACCGCGGCCGGCTTCAAGGCTTGGCCGTCCAAGTGCAAGCCGTGACAGAGCTTGGCCAACAATTCGAGCGGAAACAGGGACTGCACATCGGTTTGTTGCTCCCCCCCTGCCAGCTTGCCGTACTGCACCCGCACCAGGTATTCCTTCTCCACCTGTGAGTCTTCGCCAATCAACTGACGCGCCACGCGGCCGTCTTGGGTCAGCACCAACAGGCCGACCGAATCGATGTCGAGTCGGCCAGCAGGCGCCAAGCCCATGCGCTGGCGGGGCACAAAGCGGATGGAGGAGCGGTCGTCGCGCCATTGGTGGCGGGCTTCAATCAGGTTGATGGCCGGCGTGTGGCCGTCTTCGGCTTGGCCACTGACATAGCCCATGGGCTTGTGCAGCAGGATGGTGACTTGTTTCTCTTGCTGGCCCCGGGCCAGTTGGTCCACCTCAATGCGGTCCATCGGGCTGACCGGCTTGCCCAGTACCGCCACCTCGCCGTTCACTTTGACCCAGCCCTTGCCAATCCAATCGTCGGCTTCGCGGCGCGAGCACAGGCCGAGTTCGGCCATGCGTTTGTTCAAGCGGATGAGTTCGGTCATGGGGCACCGAGTGTATGGCTGCGCAAGGCCTGCAAATTCAGCACCCGCACGCCGCCATAGGCCACGCTGATCCAGCCCTCAGCCACCAGGCGTTGCAGCGCCATGTTGACCCGCTGGCGCGACAAACCCACCAGATAGGCCAGTTCTTGCTGGGTGATTTGCAGCACCTCGCCCACGCCTGGAAACAGCACCGGGTTGAACAGGGCAGCCAAGCTGCGGGCCACGCGCACATCGGGACTGTTGAGCCGGTCAATTTCGCGCGCAGCGATGAATTGCCCCAGGCGTTCGTTCAATTGGTTCATGATGAAGCGGTTGAAGCCAATCGACTCAGACAACAGTTCGTGGAAGTTGGCAATCGGCAAACCTGCCACCACACTGGCCCGCAGGGTTTGCACGTTGTAGCGTTAGGGCTCGCGTTTCAAGGCCGTGCCCTCGCCAAACCAGCCGCCCCGCGACACGCCGGTGAAGGTCAGGCTGTCACCCTTGTCGGTGTCGATGCTCATCTTCAACAAACCATCCACCACACCAAACCAATAGGTCGGGGGTCGGCCGACACGGCAAATGATTTCGCCCGGGACGGCGTCGCCAACGACGATGTGGCCGATGGCTTTGTCGCGCTCAGCGGGGGTCAGCAGGTTGAGCCAGGGGATGCCCTCCAGCTCTTGCGGCCTGGGCGCGCGGCGGCGCTGGTGGAGGGAATGGTCTTTCAGCATGGGGCCTAGGGGTCTACCCTAAATTGTCGTTGAAAAGACAAAAAAACGTCAAAGTGCCCCCTAATATACGCGTCCGATGAATACCACCTTCCCCCGTTTACTGCGAGACCATGCCCAATCACGCCCCGCCGACACCGCCTTGCGCGAAAAGGAGTACGGCATCTGGCAAAGTATTTCATGGGCGACCTTGTTCACGCAGGTGAACCACCTGGCCCATGGCTTTCATCTCGCAGGCTTGCAACGTGGCGACCATGTGGTGGTGGTTGGGGCCAATCGGCCGCGGTTGTACGCCGCCATGCTGGCGGTTCAAGCCTTGGGCGGCGTGCCCATTCCGCTCTATCAAGACGCGGTGGCCACCGAGTACGTGTTCCCCATCAACAATGCCGAGGTGCGCTTTGCAGTGGCGGAAAACCAAGAGCAGGTTGACAAGCTGCTGGACATCCAGCCCGACTGCGACAGCCTCACGCACATTTATTACGACGACCCGCGCGGTCTGCGCAATTACAAACAAGCCGGTTTGTTCAGCCTGAGCGCCTTGGTGCACGAAGGCGAGAACGCCGCGGCGCAAGCGCCCGGTTTTTTGAGCGCCCAGATTGACGCCTGCCAGCCCGATGACGTGGCCGCCATGTTCTTCACCTCGGGCACCACCGGCAACCCCAAAGGCGTGGTGCACACGCACCGCAGCTTGCTGGACCGCGCCCAAGCCGGTGCCGACTTTGACCACCTGACCCACCGCGAAGAGGTCTTGGCCTACATGCCGCTGGCGTGGATTGGCCAAAACATCTTCAGCTATGCGCAGTGGCTGTACTGTGGCTATGTGGTGAACTGCCCCGAGTCGGCTGAAACCATCACCATCGATTTGAAAGAAGTCGGCCCGACCTATTACTTCGCACCACCGCGCGTGTTTGAAGGTCTGCTCACCAATGTGATGATTCGCATGGAAGACGCCAGCCCCCTGAAGCGGCGCATGTTCCAGTTCTTCATGAAGGTGGCCCGCGACTACGGCCCCAAGCGCATGGACGGGCAGGCCATTGGTTTGTGGGGCCGGCTGCTCTATGGCCTGGGAACGATGCTGGTGTATGGCCCATTGCGCAACAACCTGGGTTTTTCAAGGGTGCGTGTGGGCTACACCGCTGGCGAGGCGATTGGCCCCGATTTGTTCACCTTCTACCGCTCGATTGGCATCAACTTGAAGCAGCTGTACGGCTCCACCGAAACCGCGGTGTTTGTGTGCTTGCAGCCCGACAACCAAGCGCGTGCTGACACCGTGGGTGTGCCCTGCGCTGGCGTGGAAATCAAGGTGGCAGACAACGGCGAAATCTTGGTCAAGTCCGCCGGATTGCTCAAGGGCTATTACAAAAACCCCGAAGCCACCGCCGAGGTGCTGACCGCCGACGGTTGGTACCACACCAGTGACGCCGGGTTTTTGGATGTGCACGGTCATTTGAAAATCATCGACCGCGTGAAAGACGTGGGCCGCATTCAAGGCGGCGCCAACGACGGCGCGATGTTTGCGCCCAAGTACGTGGAAAACAAACTCAAATTCTTCCAGTACATCAAAGAAGCCGTGGCCTATGGCGATGGCCGCGACAAGGTGTGCGTGATGATCAATATCGACTTTGATGCCGTGGGCAACTGGGCCGAGCGGCGCAACCTGCCGTATGCGGGCTACACCGATCTGGCGCAAAAACCCGAGGTGTACCAACTCGTGCTCGATTGCGTGGAAAAGGTGAATGCGGATTTGGCCGCCGACAAACTGTTGGCGGGCAGCCAGATCAGCCGCTTCTTGGTGCTGCACAAAGAGCTCGATGCGGATGACGGCGAGCTCACCCGCACCAACAAAGTCCGGCGTGGTTTCATTGCCGACAAATACAGCGTCTTGGTGACCGCTTTGTACGATGGCCTTACCCAGCAATACATTGAAACCGCTGTGAAGTTCGAGGACGGCCGCAGCGGCAGCGTCAGCGCTACTTTGAGGCTGATGGACGCGAAAACCTTTGCGCCCGTGGGGCAAGCTGCATGAGCAAGCACATTGGCGAGGTCATTCTCGATGTTCACCATATTTCCTTGAGCTTTGGTGGTGTCAAAGCGCTCGCCGACATCAGCTTCAATGTGCGCGAGCATGAAATCCGCGCCATCATCGGCCCCAACGGCGCGGGCAAAAGCTCGATGCTCAATTGCATCAACGGCGTTTACACACCGCAACAAGGCAGCATCACATTTCGCGGTCAAACCTTCAGCCACATGGACAGCCACCAAGTGGCGGTCATGGGCGTGGCCCGCACCTTTCAAAACCTGGCCTTGTTCAAAGGCATGAGTGTGCTCGACAACATCATGACCGGGCGCAACCTGCGCATGAAATCCAATTTGTTCATGCAGGCTCTGCGCTGGGGTCCGGCCGAACGTGAAGAAATTCAACACCGCCAACGGGTGGAAGAAATCATCGACTTTCTGGAGATCCAGCCCTACCGCAAAACGCCCGTCGGTCAATTGCCTTACGGCTTGCAAAAGCGTGTGGATTTGGGTCGTGCGCTGGCGCTGGAGCCCCAGATGCTGCTGTTGGACGAGCCCATGGCCGGTATGAATGTCGAGGAAAAACAAGACATGTGCCGCTTCATTCTGGATGTGAACGATGAATTCGGCACCACGGTGGTGTTGATCGAACACGACATGGGCGTGGTGATGGACATCTCCGACCGCGTCGTGGTGTTGGACTACGGCAAAAAAATCGGTGACGGCACGCCCGATGAAGTGCGCAACAACCCCGAGGTGATCAGCGCCTACCTCGGCACAGGACATTGACGGCCATGGGATTCTTTCTTGAAACACTGCTCGGCGGCCTGATGGCTGGCATGTTGTATTCGCTGGTGGCTTTGGGTTTTGTGCTCATCTTCAAAGCGTCTGGCGTGTTCAATTTCGCGCAAGGCGCGATAGTTTTGTTTGCCGCCTTGGCCATGGCGCGCTTTGCCGAATGGCTCGGCACCGCAGGTCTGGGCCCGGCATGGGTGGTCAACCTGATGGCCTTTGCCTTGGCCGCTGTGGTGATGTTTGCGGTGGCCTGGTTGATCGAGCGCTTGGTGTTGCGCAATTTGGTCAATCAAGAAGGCACCACCTTGTTGATGGCGACCTTGGGCATCACCTATTTCTTGGAAGGTTTGGGCCAGACGATTTTTGGCAGTGACATTTACAAAATCGATATTGGCATGCCCAAAGAACCCGTCATCGCTTTTCAAGACGTGTTTGAAGGCGGTATCCTGATCAACCAAGAAGATTTGATCGCCGCCTTGATCGCGGCCTTGTTGGTGGCCGCCTTGTCGGTGTTTTTCCAGAAAACCGGCACAGGGCGGGCACTGCGTGCCGTGGCCGATGACCACCAAGCCGCGCAATCCATTGGCATTCCCTTGAACCGGATTTGGGTCATTGTGTGGTGCGTGGCCGGCGTGGTGGCTTTGGTGGCGGGCATGATTTGGGGCAGCAAACTCGGCGTTCAGTTCTCCCTGGCCACCGTCGCCTTGCGCGCTCTGCCGGTGGTGATTTTGGGCGGCCTCACCTCGGTGCCCGGGGCCATCATTGGTGGCCTGATCATCGGAGTGGGCGAGAAGCTCTCCGAGGTGTATTTGGGTCCTTTTGTCGGTGGTGGCATCGAAATTTGGTTTGCCTATGTATTGGCGTTGTTGTTCTTGCTCGTGCGTCCACAAGGACTCTTTGGCGAGAAAATCATTGATCGCGTCTAACCATGTTCTACAGAGAAAACGGCCAATTCAAAACCAGCTACCAAGCGGACCAGCAGATCTTCCCGATTGTTCAGGATCGTTGGTTCATCCTGGCCTTGTTGTTGCTGGCCTTTGTGGCCGTGCCCCTGCTGGCCACCGATTACTGGTTCAGCGCCATCTTGATTCCTTTTGTCATCATGGCCATGGCGGCCATTGGCGTGAATGTCTTGGTTGGCTATTGCGGCCAAATCTCTTTGGGCTCAGGCGCGTTCATGGCGGTGGGCGCTTATGGCGCTTACAACTTCTTCGCCCGTGTGCCCGACATGCCTCTCATCCCCGCGCTCATCTTGGGCGGTTTGTGCGCCACAGTGTTTGGTGTGCTGTTTGGGTTGCCCAGTTTGCGGGTGCGGGGTCTTTACCTGGCCGTGGCCACTTTGGCGGCGCAGTTTTTTGCCGATTGGATGTTCTTGCGCATCAAGTGGTTCACCTTGGACACACCGTCGGGCTCGGTGTCGGTGTCCAATTTGCAAGTGTTTGGTCTACCGATTGAAAGCGATGTCAGCAAATACCTGTTTTGCTTGGCAGTGCTGTGTGTGGTGGCATTGATGGCGAAAAACCTGGTGCGCGGTGCGATTGGTCGCGAGTGGATGGCGATTCGCGACATGGATGTGGCCGCCGCCGTGATTGGCATTCGCCCGATGTACGCCAAGCTCACCGCCTTCGCGGTCAGCTCCTTCATCATCGGCATGGCGGGGGCATTGTGGGCCTTCATTTACATGGGCTCTTGGGAACCCAGTGCTTTTTCAGTGAATGAATCGTTCCGCTTGTTGTTCATGGTCATCATTGGCGGTTTGGGCTCGATCATGGGCGGCTTCTTGGGCGCAGCCTTCATCATCTTGTTGCCCATCTTTTTGAACCAAGCGCTGCCCTTTGTCGCTGGTGTGGTGGGCATAGAGATTTCCACCACGGTGGTCTCGCACACCGAATTGATGATTTTTGGTGGCTTGATCGTGTGGTTCCTGATCGTGGAACCGCATGGATTGGCCAAGTTGTGGTCGATCGGCAAGCAAAAAATGCGTGTCTGGCCTTTCCCGTATTGAACCCTGAAGTATTGTCATTCTCATGAAGGAGACGAAGATGAAAAATCCACGCTGGTTGTTGTCCGCGCTGCTTGGCGCGGCGTTGCTGAGCACGACCGCGCCAGTGCTGGCGCAATCCAAAGAGCAGTTCATTCCAATTCTGTCTTACCGCACCGGACCCTATGCGCCCAACGGCACGCCTTGGGCCAATGGCTTTGTCGATTATTTGAAGCTGGTCAACAGCAAAGGCGGCATCAACAACGTGAAGATTGCCTACGAGGAATGCGAAACCGGCTATGACACGGCCCGCAGTGTGGAATGCTATGAGCGCCTGAAAAGCAAGAACCCCAGCTTTGTGCAAACCCTCTCCACAGGCGCCACGTTCGCCATCACTGAAAAAGCCCCGGGCGACAAAATTCCTGTGCTGACCGTGGGCTATGGCCGCAGTGAAAGCGCCGATGGCGCGGTCTTCAAGTGGAACTTTCCAATTGCTGGAACCTATTGGGTGGCCGCCGACACCATCATGCAAGCCATCGCCAAAAAAGAAGGTGGCTGGGACAAACTCAAGGGTAAAAAGGTCGGGTTGGTCTACCACGACAGCCCGTTTGGCAAAGAGCCCATTCCATTGCTGCAAGAACGCGCCCGCAACCATGGTTTTGAATTGCAACTCTTGCCCGTCACACCGCCCGGTGTCGAGCAAAAAGCCACTTGGTTGCAAGTGCGCCAGTCCAAGCCCGACTATGTGGTGCTGTGGGGCTGGGGTGTGATGAACTCCACCGCCATCAAGGAGGCCCAAGCCACCGGCTATGCCCGCGAAAAAATGTACGGTGTCTGGTGGGCTGGGGCCGAGCAGGATGTCAAGGATGTGGCCGATGGCGCCAAGGGCTACAACGCGGTCACCATCCAACATGGTGCCGAACCCAATGCCGACATTGTCAAAACCTTGTTGACCCAAATCCATGACAAAGGCCAAGGAACGGGTCCTAAAGAGGAGGTGGGTCAGGTGCTGTATTTGCGCGGGGTGATGAGTGCCATGATTGGCATCGAAGGCATCCGCTCCGCACAAGAGCGTTTTGGCAAAGGCAAGGTCATGACCGGCGAGCAAGTGCGCTGGGGCTTGGAAAACCTGAACCTGACCCAGGCCAAATTGGATGCCCTCGGTTTCAAAGGCGTGATGCGTCCCATCAGCACCTCGTGCATGGACCACATGGGTGCTGCTTGGACCCGCATTCACACGTGGGACGGTAAAAAATGGGTCTTCACCTCCGACTGGATGCAAGCGGACGATCAAATTTTGAAACCCTTGGTGAAGGCCACGGCCGACAAATACGCCGCCGAGAAAAAACTCACCCGCCGCACCGGCCAAGACTGTCAGTCTTGATTTGAACGAGATACCCGCATGAGCACGCCCAACGTGGTTTTGAACGTCAACGGCATCGAGGTCATCTACAACCATGTGATCTTGGTCTTGAAGGGCGTGTCCTTGCAAGTGCCCGAGCGCGGCATCGTCGCCTTGCTGGGCGGCAATGGTGCCGGCAAAACCACCACCTTGCGGGCCATCTCCAATCTGCTCAAAGGCGAGCGCGGTGACGTGACCAAAGGCAGCATCGAGCTGCGCGGCGAACGCATTGAAAACCTCTCGCCCGCCGATCTGGTGCAACGCGGCGTGGTGCAAGTCATGGAAGGGCGGCACTGCTTTGCCCACCTGACCATCGAAGAAAACCTGCTGACCGGCAGCTACACCCGCAGCAACAAAGCTGAAATCGCCGCCAATTTGGAGAAGGTTTACAACTACTTCCCCCGCCTCAAAACCCGTCGCAGCTTACAAGCCGCCTACACCTCGGGCGGCGAGCAGCAAATGTGCGCGATTGGGCGCGCCTTGATGGCCAACCCCAATTTGGTGCTGCTGGATGAACCCTCGATGGGTTTGGCGCCGCAAATTGTGGAAGAGGTGTTCAACATTGTGAAAGACCTGAACCAAAAAGAAAACGTCACTTTTCTGCTGGCCGAGCAAAACACCAACATGGCCCTGCGTTATGCCGACTTTGGCTACATCATGGAATCCGGTCGCATCGTCATGGACGGCGCGGCGCAAGACCTGGCCAACAACGAGGACGTGAAAGAGTTCTACCTCGGCATGGGTGGTGGTGAGCGCAAGAGTTTCAAGGATGTGAAAAGCTACAAACGCCGCAAGCGTTGGTTGGCCTGAGAAGCACCATGACTTCATTCGACAACAGTTTGGAACAACGCTCGCCGCAAGTGCGCGAAGCCGCCCTGATGGCCGCCTTGCCACGCCAAGTGGCGCATGCCCAAACGCAGTCCAGCGCATTTGCGCAGATCTTGCAAGGCGTCGATGCGGCCAGCATCACCAGCCGCCAAGCCTTGGCCGCTTTGCCTGTCACCCGCAAATACGAATTGCTGGCGCGTCAACAAGCCGAACGTGCCAACGATGTGTTCGGCGGTTTCTCGGCGGTGCGCTTTGGGGCGCAGATGCCGCGCGTGTTTGCCAGCCCGGGCCCCATCTACGAACCGGAAGGCAAGCAGTCAGACTATTGGCGCGTGGCGAGAGCCCTGCATGCGGCGGGCTTTCGCGCAGGCGAATTGATTCACAACTGCTTCAGCTACCACTTCACACCGGCGGGTTTCATCATGGAAAGCGGTGCGCATGCCCTGGGTTGCAGCGTGTTTCCCGGTGGCACTGGCCAAACCGACCAGCAATTGCAAGCCATGCTTGATTTGCAACCAGCGGGCTATTGCGGCACCCCCAGTTTTTTGAAAATCATTTTGGAAAAAGCCGCTGAGGCAGGCGTGAAGTTGCCCAGGCTGCGCAAAGCTTTGGTGAGTGGCGAAGCCTGCCCACCCTCCTTGCGGGATTGGTTCATCAGCCATGGCGTGGACGCCTATCAGTGCTATGCCACGGCCGACATTGGCCTGATTGCCTATGAAACATCGGCTCGCGATGGCTTGGTGCTGGACGAAGGGGTGATTGTGGAAATCGTGCGCCCTGGCACTGGCGACCCGGTTGCCGAGGGTGAGGTGGGCGAATTGGTGGTCACCACCTTGAACCCCGATTACCCGCTCATTCGTTTCGGTACCGGTGACCTCACCGCCGTCTTGCCAGGCGCTTGCCCGACTGGCCGCACCAACCAACGCATCAAAGGTTGGATGGGCCGCGCCGACCAAACCACCAAGGTGCGCGGCATGTTTGTCCATCCCGGTCAAGTTGATCAAGTGGTCAAGCGGTTTGAGCAAGTGCACAAAGCGCGTTTGATCGTCACGGGTGAAATGGCCAATGACCAGATGCAATTGCAGGTCGAAGTCGCCGATCACTCCACCGATTTGAAAACCGCCATTGAACAAGCGGTGCGCGACATCACCAAGCTGCGCGCCGATGTGACCTTGGTGGCGGTTGGCAGCTTGCCCAATGATGGCAAGGTGATCGAAGATGCGCGCAGCTACAAATAAGCGCTGTGTGTTGCGCTTTGCGCTGCTTGTCATAGGCGCTTGTTTGTATGGTCACCCTGTGGCGGCGCAAACCTTTCCCATCAAAGACAAACCCATCACCATCGTCGTGCCGTTCAGTGCCGGTGGCCCCACCGACCGCTTGGCGCGAGACATGGCCGAAGGCTTGCGCCAGTCTCTTGGCGGCGCCAATATCGTGGTGGAAAACATCTTGGGTGCCGGTGGCGCGATTGCCACGCAAAAAGTCGCCAAAGCGGCCCCCGATGGGCACACCATCTTGATTCACCACATTGGCATGGCCACCATGCCCAGTTTGGTGCGCAAGCTCGGATTTGACGTGGACCAGGATTTCACTTACTTGGGCATGATCCACGAGGTGCCCATGACCATCGTCGCCCGCCCTACTTTGGAGGCCAAGGACTACAAAGCGCTCTTGGCTTGGGTGTCGAAAAACAAGGACAAGGTGAACCTGGGCAACGCGGGAATCGGCTCAGCCTCGCACTTGTGCGGCTTGTTGTGGCAGTCCGCCTTGCGCACCGAGATGGTGGGCATCCCCTACAAGGGCGTCTCCATGGCCATCACCGATTTGATGGCCGGGCAAATTGATTTGCTGTGTGACCAAACCACCAACACCATGGCCTATATCGAGGCCCAGAAGATCAAGGCCTTCGCCGTCACTTCGCCTAAGCGCCTGAGCTTGCCTGCTTTGAGCAACCTGCCCACCTTGCAAGAGCTGGGCGTCAAAGGCTTCCAGGTGAGCATTTGGCATGGCACCTATGCCCCTAAGGGCATGCCGCCCAAAGTGCAAGCCCAATGGCATGCCGCCTTGCGCAGCGTACTGACCGACCCTGGCTTTGTCAAAAAACAAGAAACCTTGGGCGCGGTGATGATCGCTGACAAACGCATTGAACCTGAAGGTCATCGAAAATTTGTTCTTTCTGAAATCACCAAATGGAGTCCCATCATCAAAGCTGCTGGGGTGTACGCAGACCAATGATCCAAATTTATTTCATTCAACCCAATGGGGCTGTCAATGAAGCCATGGCCGAGCATGGACAAACCCTGTTGAGCGTTGCCCAAGAGTCAGGCATTGATGGTTTTGTTGGTGAATGTGGTGGCAATGGCACCTGTGCCACTTGCCATTGCTTTATCCAGTCCGAGCATTTGGCAGAAATGTTCGAACCCACTGAGGAAGAATCGGCCATGCTTGATTTTGTGGCCACCACTCGCGAGGCCAACAGTCGCTTGGCCTGTCAAATCGTAGTGGAGTATTTCATGGACGGTTTGCGGGTTTACGTGCCCGATCGCCAGTTCTGATTCATTGTTTGAAGCGTTGGCGTGTCAAGTGCAGCGCAATCATCCAACTGACCAGACCATAGGACAGCAAGACGCCTGCATGCAGCACCACATTGCCGGGCCATTGGTCTAAAAACAAGGGTCGAATCAGCGCGACTGCATGGGTCAGAGGCAAGACATCGGCCACCCATCGGACGGCGCTGGGCAGGGTGTCCAGCGGAAAGAAGATGCCACTCAGGAACATCATGGGCGTCAAGAACAACGTGAAGTAATAGGTGAAGAAGTCGTAGCCCTTGGCCAAGGCGTTGAAGATGAGCGCCATGCAACTGAACACCACGCCCACGCCCAGCAAAATCGGCCAAGCCATCAGCAGTTTCCAAGTTTGCACAATGCCCAACGCCAACATCACCACCAAAATGGCAGTGACGGTGAACAGCGCTTTGAACGCCGCCCACAGCATTTCGGCCAGCAGCACATCGTCCAAACGCACGGGGGCATTCATGATGCCGTCCCAGGTTTTTTGGACATGCATGCGTGAAAACGCCGAGTACAAGGCTTCAAAGGTGGCCGCATTCATGGCGCTCATGCAAATGGAGCCGCTGGCCAAAAAAACAATGTACGGAACTTTGTCGCCGTCCAATGTCACCTCGCCGACCAAGGCACCCAAGCCATAGCCAAAAGCCACGAGCCACATCAGTGGCTCGGCGATGTTGGCTATGAGAGAGGGAATCAGCAGCTTTTTCCAGACCAAAAAGTTGCGCAAAAACACAGGCCAAAAACGCAGGCGCATCAACCCTCCTCGCGGATTTGCCGCCCGGTTAATTTCAAAAACAAGTCTTCCAGATTGGCCGGGCGGTGCAGACTGCGCACGCCCGGATAGGCCACCAAGGCGTGCAACAAAGGCTGCGCGGTTTGGGTGTAAAAAAACACCGTGTCGCCACTGACTTCAACCCGCTGGGCCAGCGTTCGCAAATTACTTTGAGACAATGCTTGCGTGTCGCCACCAAACACCTCGACAACATCGGGCTCCAGGTGCTGGGCGATCAAATCACGCGGCTTGCCCTCGGCGATTTTGCGCCCGTGGTCCACCACCAACAAGCGATCGCACAGACGCTCGGCCTCGTCCATGAAATGCGTGGTCAGCAAAATCGATTTGCCTTGTTGCAAGAGTTGCTGCAAGCGCTCCCACATCAGGTGCCGCGCTTGCGGGTCCAAGCCGGTGGTGGGTTCGTCCAGCAACAGCAGCGAGGGGTTGTTGATCAATGAACGAGCCAAGCTCAAGCGCCGCTTCATGCCCCCCGACAGCTCGCCGGGTTTCGCACTGGCCTTGTGGCTCAAAGCGGCAAACTCCAGCAACGACGGAATGCGGCTTTGGATGTCGGCGCGTCGCATGCCGAAATAGCGGCCATACACCAACAGATTTTCGGCACATGTGAAATCAGGATCGAGACTGTCGAATTGGCTGACCACGCCCAACCGGGACTTGATGGACAACGCTTGTTGGGGCATGTCTTCGCCAAACACGGTGACGCG
>Ga0172372_10004707_pt1 | contig 19286 bp, 18 predicted proteins | sample LakKiv5m_2_FD_114544 | JGI IMG/M metagenome (GOLD analysis project Ga0172372, IMG submission 114544) | Freshwater microbial communities from Kabuno Bay, South-Kivu, Congo - kab_092012_9.5m | ecosystem: Environmental > Aquatic > Freshwater > Lake | place: Democratic Republic of the Congo...
CACGCGAGAGAGGCGCAGACGAGTTGACCACGCAGGTTGTCTGGTTCAAGCGTGATCTGCGCTGTCACGATCATGCGCCGCTCGCTGCCGCTGCAGCGCGCGGGCCTGTGCTCGCGTTGTACGTGATAGAACCGCAGTTATGGCAACAACCGGATAGCTCATCGCGTCATTGGCAATTCATTCGCGAGAGTCTGATTGACCTGTCGCACGCGTTGCGACGCTTGGGTGGCGAACTCGTCATACAAATTGACAGTCTGACGCAGGTTCTAGAGCAGCTGCATCAAGCCTTGGGCGCATTCGAGCTGCATTCGCACGAAGAGACGGGCAACGCCTGGACCTACGCGCGTGACCTGCAAGTGGCCGACTGGTGCGTTGAAAACGGAATCGTCTGGCGCGAGCACCCCTCAAACGGCGTTATCCGTCGCCTCGGTAACCGCGATCGCTGGGCTGCCCTGCGCAACGCGACGATGGCCAAGCCTCAAGTAGCACTGCCGACGGTCATTTCTTTTGCGCCGGTACCAGACAATCTTTCCGCGATACCGATACCCGAAATTACCGACCCACGCTTCGGCGCCAGCACACCCCGCGTGCAGCGTGGCGGTCGCAGCGAAGCGCTCAAAGTCCTCTCAAGCTTTCTCGATGATCGCTCCGAGCGCTATATGACGACGATCTCCAAACCGGGTGTCTCGGCGCGGCATTGCTCGCGCCTGAGCGCTCACATCGCGTACGGCACCCTGTCTGTTCGCGAAATCGACCACGCCCTGCGACGACGCATCGATCATCTCGAGGGCATCGGCGACCCTTCGAGTTTGCGATGGGCAAGACAGTTACAGGCGTTCGGCTCGCGTCTCGCCTGGCGCTGCCACTTCGTACAAAAACTCGAACAGCAGCCTGCCATCGAAACGCACTGCATGCACTCCGCCTTCGAGGGGATGCGTGAGAATGACTTCAGACAAGATTGGTTCGACGCTTGGTGCGAAGGACAAACAGGTTATCCTCTAATCGATGCCTGCATGCGCTCCTTGCACGCCAATGGCTGGATCACCTTTCGGATGCGCGCGATGCTGGTGGCTTTTGCGAGCTACCACTTGTGGCTCGATTGGCGGCGCACCGCACCCTTCATGGCGCGCCTATTCACCGACTATGAGCCTGGCATCCACTACAGCCAATTCCAGATGCAATCGGGCGTGACCGGCATCAATGCGATTCGCATCTACAACCCCGTCAAGCAGTCTTGTGATCACGACCCGGAGGGTCGCTTTATCCGACGCTACCTACCCGAACTTCGCGATGTGCCGAATGACTACATTCACGAGCCTTGGCTGATGCCGACACCACCCACGTCGTACCCTGCACCACTCGTGGAGCACGAGGCAGCCGCCCGATTGGCGAAACAGCGCATGGCCGCGTATCGACGCGGTGAGGACTTCAAATCCCAAGCTGCCGAGGTGTACCGCAAGCTCGGTAGTCGCAACCGTCCGAACGAGCGACGCAAGAAGAAGCCCGCAGAGCCGCTGCCGCAATTAACGCTGGATTTATGATGCGTGGATTGGTGGAAAGGGAGGGACTCGAACCCTCGACCCCGGCATTATGAGTGCCGTGCTCTAACCAGCTGAGCTACCTTTCCGATCCGTCGGAGCCGGGACAGACGCCCGACCCCCAAGGGGGCGGCAGTTTGGGCGGCGACCCGAAACCTGTCAAGTTGACGCGGCGGCTCTCAGACCCGCTGCAGCCAGCCGTGCCGATCCGGTGCCCGGCCCTGCTGAATGGCAACCAGCGCATCGCGCAAGCGCGTTGTCTCGGGACCGATGGCGCCGCTGCCCACTTTGATTTCAGCGCCATCCCGAACGAGCGTGCCGACGCCCGAAAGCACGGCCGCCGTGCCCGAGAGCGCAGCCTCGCCACCCTGCACCCAATCGAGCATTTCGGAGACACCGAACACCCGCTCTTCGATGCGATAGCCAAGATCACGTGCCAAGGACAAAACCGAATCGCGCGTGACACCGTGCAGAAACGTGCTATCGAGCGAACGCGTAAGGATATGGCCGGGCTTGATCAGCAGGAAATTGGCGGCACCGGTTTCCTGCACTTCTCCGCCCGGACAGAACAACACTTGATCGACACCGAAGGCCTTCTTGGCCGCCAGTGTAGGGCCCATCGCCGCGGCATAGTTGCCCCCGGTCTTCACCACACCCAAGTGCGGCGCGCAGCGCTGCGCGTGTTCTTCGACCAGAATCTTCAGCGGTTTAGCGCCACCGGCAAAGTAATCACCCACTGGGCTCGCGAGCACCACGAGGCAGGCTTCGTTCGACGGTTGTGCAGCCGCGCCGATGTTGGCCATCGTTCCGAACAACAATGGACGCAAATAAAGCGCCGCGGGTGCCGCTGGGACGTCCGCGCGCACTCGATCGATCAGTGTGGTGATGGCCGCAGCGAGTTGCGCTACATCGGGCTCGGGCAGAATCAGGGCTCGTGCGCTCTGTTGCATGCGCGCAAGGTGGCGATCCATTCGGAAGACATGCACCGAATCGTCGGCATGCCGATAGGCTTTGAACCCTTCGAAACATTCGCTGCCGTAGTGCAGCACGTGTGCAGCCGGATGAATCTCGAGCGGGCCCAAAGGCCGGATCTCGGTCGGCGACCAGCGTCCCTCTCGATACCAGGCCACAGCCATCTGACCGGCTAGCACACTACCGAAGGGCGCATTCACGGGACTCGCACTCATCGCTCACTCCGCCAGGATCGTTTCCGGATGTTCCAACTGCGTCTTCAGCGCTTGGATCATGGCAGCGGCATCGAAGCCGTCGACGAAACGATGATCGAGCGAGGAAGACAGGTTCATCATACGACGAATCGCGATCTTTCCGTCGAGCACCACCACCCGCTCCGTGGCCTTGTTGACGCCGATGATCGCCACCTCCGGCAAATTCAGGATCGGCGTGGAGACGATACCGCCGAGTTTGCCCAAGCTCGTGATGGTGATGGTCGAACCGGAGAGTTCCGCACGGCTCGCCCTGCCCGCGCGCGCCGCCTCGGTCACCCCGCGAATCCCAGCGGCAAGCGCTGCCAAGTCATGCTGACCGGCGTCGCGAATGACGGGTACTTTCAGCCCGTCAGGGGTTTGCGTGGCGATGCCAAGATGTACGGCTCGAAAGCGCTTGATCACGTTACGCTCGGCATCGTAATGCGCGTTGCATTGCGGGAACTGCTGCAGCACTTTGACGAGCGCTCGCGCAATGAAGGGCAGATAACTCCACTCGGTGCGACGCTCGGCATTCACGCGCTGACGTAACCACTCGAGCTCGGTGACATCGACCTCTTCGACGTACGCGAAATGCGGCGCCTGTCGTTTAGCCTCACTCATGCGCTGCGCGATCACGCGTCGAACACCAATGACCGGAAGCTCTTCGAATTGGACTGTCGGCTTAGCCGCCTGATCGTGACGCGGCAGATCGTGAAGTGACAGATCCTGACGCAGGATGCGCCCGCCCGGACCGCTGCCGCGAATTTTCGTCAGATCAAGTCCCGCCTCGAAAGCACGGCGCCGCGTTGCCGGCGACGCACGCACCCGCCCAAGCGTTTTGCCAGCCGACAGAGACTCGTGCTCAACTTCTTTGAAGGCCGGTGCCGCCACAGTCGCGGTCGTCGTACTCACCCGTGTGGCAGGTTGGCTTACCGACTCCCCCGACGCGTCATCGGTCTCGAACACGGCAAGCTCAGCGCCCACCGCGATGCTATCGCCCGGGCTACCCGTGACCGAGACAACTCGTCCGGTCACCGGCGCGGGCACTTCGACGACTGCTTTATCCGTTGCCATCTCGACGAGCGGCGCATCCTCGATGACACGATCACCCACCTGGACGCGCCAGGCGATCACTTCCGCCGAGACAGTGCCCTCACCGAGATCAGGCAAACGCATCGTGCGTGTTGCCATGTTGGTCAGCCCTCGATCTGCATCAGTTGACGCAAGCTGCGTCGCACGCGCTGTTTACCTGGGAAATACTGCCACTCGAAAGCGTGTGGATACGGGGTATCCCAACCGGCCACGCGTGCGATCGGCGCCTCGAGACTCCAAAAACATCTCTCTTGGATGGACGCAGACAGCTCCGCACCGAAGCCGGCGAAACGGGTCGCTTCGTGCGCGATCAAACACCGGCCAGTCTTTTCGACCGAGAGAGCGATGGTGTCGAGATCCAACGGCATCATGCTTCGGATATCGATGACTTCGGCATCGATGCCCTCGGCCTCGGCTGCTGCGATGCAAACATGCACCATCGTTCCGTACGTCACCATCGTCACGGCACTGCCGGCTCGAGCGACTGCGGCTTTGCCAATCTCAACTCGATAATAGCCCTCGGGCACCTCAGCCATCGGATGACCAGCCCATGCGAGCGCCGGCTTGTCAGGATCACCATCGAATGGTCCGTTATAGAGCCGCTTAGGTTCAAAGAAAATGACCGGATCGTCATCTTCAATCGCCGCGATGAGCAAGCCCTTGGCATCGTACGGGTTCGACGGCATGACGGTCTTGATACCACTGACGTGCGCGAACACGCCCTCAGGGCTCTGCGAATGCGTTTGCCCGCCACGAATCCCACCACCGCAGGGCGTACGGATCGTCACTGGCGCTGTGAAAGCCGAGGCACTCCGGTAGCGCAATCGAGCCAACTCGCTGACGATCTGATCGTAGGCGGGATAAATGTAGTCTGCGAATTGAATTTCAGCGACCGGGCGCAAACCGTTGACACCCATACCGATAGCGGCGCCGACGATGCCACCTTCGGCGATCGGGGTATCCAGCACACGATGCGATCCGAAGGTTTTTTGAAGTCCATCAGTGACCCGGAATACGCCACCAAAGTAACCGACATCCTCACCGAGCACGACAACGGCAGCATCTCGCTCGAGCATCACAGCCATCGCCGAGTTGAGTGCCTGCACCATGTTCATGGCACTCATTTCTCACTCTCCATCTGCGTGCATTGCTCTCGCAAATGATCAGGCATGTCTTTGTAGACATCCGCGAACATGAGCTTGGGGTCGAGTTTCTCGCCCTCGGTCAGCGTGCCGTGACTCATGGCTTGCTTCCATGCCGCACCGACCTGTTCCTCAAGCTTGGCAAGCAGAGCTTGATGCTGTTCCTCTGTCCAGACACCGAGACAAATTAGGTGCTGCTTCAATCGCTCTACCGGATCCCCGAGCGGCCACTCGGCGAATTCCTCGCGAGGTCGATATCGCGAAGGATCATCGCTCGTCGAGTGCGCGCCCGCGCGATACGTCACCAACTCAATCAACGTGGCCCCTTCGCCGCTACGGGCACGCTCGGCAGCCCAACGAGTTGCTGCATACACGGCGAGAAAGTCATTGCCATCAACCCGCAGTCCGGCGATACCGACGCCGGGACCGCGAGCGGCGAACGAGCGCTGCTCGCCACCCGCATACCCTTGAAAGGTCGAGATCGCCCACTGATTGTTGACGACATTGAGTATGACCGGCGCCTTATAGACCTTGGCGAAGGTCAGCGCGTGATGAAAATCGGCTGCGGCCGTACTGCCCTCACCGATCCAAGCCGCAGCGATTTGCGACTCGCCTTTGATCGCAGCGGCCATCGCCCAACCGACGGCCTGTGGGTATTGAGTGGCCAGATTTCCCGAGATACTGAAGATCCGCTTTTCAGCCGAGTGATACATCACTGGCAACTGGCGTCCCTTACACATGTCGCGGGTGTTCGAGAGCAGCTGGCACATCAGCTCCACCAAACTCACACCACGCCTAATGAACAAGCCTTGATTACGATACGAGGGAAACAGCATGTCGGTATCAGCGAGCGCGGCAGCCGCTGCAACGGACACGGCTTCCTCTCCATAGGAGCGCACGTAGAACGTGATACGCCCCTGCCGCTGCGTGCGCTGCATGCGTTCGTCGAAGACGCGAGTCAGGACCATGTCACGCAAGCCGGAAAGTAAGGTGTCGGCTGTCAGCGCAGGATCCCACGGTCCACACGCCTCGCCTTGCGCATCGAGCACCCGAATCAACGACTCGGCAAGCTCCACCGTGTGTCGCACCGGCACACGCGGGTCCGGTCTTGGCACCGAGCCGGCCGGCGCTAACTGGACGTAACTGAAATCCGGTGCCTCGCCGGGACGCGCCGGTACCGCTGGGACATGCAGCTTGGGTTGCATCATGCCAAGAGACTACGGCAGCGTCGGGTCGAGGGGTTGGCTGGGTGACGCACCAGAGCCTATCTTAAAAAATAAGTTATTCTCTAATCCCAACATTGGAGAATAACCTAGCCATGAAGCTTGATCCGCAGGACATCTCGATCCTCAAAGAACTTCAGCAGGATGCCAACCTGTCGAGCACCGAGCTCGCAGAACGGGTGGGGCTATCTCAATCACCGTGCTGGCGACGGATCAACCAATTAGAGGAAGCGGGTGTCATCCAGCGACGCGTGGCACTGCTCGCACGCAAAAAACTCGGCATCGATGTGCTCGTATTCGTGAACGTCAAGCTCGCGAGCCACGGTTGGCAATCCCTACCTAAGTTCAAACAGAAGGTCGTGAGCTTCCCGGAGGTCCTGCAGTGCTTCCTCGTGATGGGCGACATCGACTTCATCCTGCTAGTGGCAACGCGCACCATCGAAGACTACAACCGCTTCGTGCAGGACAAACTCGCGCAGATTCCGGGCGTGCAGTCGATCGACTCGCGCATCGTGATCGAAGAAACCAAGAACACGACGGAACTACCCCTCGGTCTCGTCTGAGACCGGGAAATGGATTCAATTGAGCAAAATAACCAAGCCGAGCACGAGGAACACGATCGCAACGACGCTGTGCACCAATCGCATCGGCAATTTCTTGGCGGCGACTTCACCGAGCAGCACCGCCGGCACGTTGGCGATCATCATGCCGATCGTAGTGCCTGCGACCACAGCGATCACGTCGGCGTATTTTGCCGCCAGAAAGACCGTCGCCACCTGCGTCTTGTCACCGATCTCGACAATAAAGAACGCGATTAGCGTGGTAAGAAACACACCGAAGCGCGTAGGCTTCTCCTCGTTACCATCGAGCTTATCGGGTATCAACATCCATCCCGCCATGGCAATAAACGAGATGCCGAGAATCCACTTCAGCATTTGCTCGCCGATCGTCGCAGCCAACCACGCACCGAAATAGCCAGCAACGGCGTGGTTCAACAAGGTCGCCACTAGAATGCCGAGAATGATCGGTACCGGCTTGCGATACTTCGCTGACAGCACGAGCGCTAGCAGTTGGGTCTTGTCGCCAATTTCGGCGAGCGCCACGATCCCCGTCGATATCCAGAATGCTTCCATCGCCGTTCTATAGTGCGAATCGGATTTAGACGTTGAATCGGAAGTGCATCACATCGCCCTCGCGCACGATGTATTCCTTGCCTTCGAGGCGCAGTTTCCCGGCTTCTTTGGCGCCTTGCTCGCCCTTCAACGCGATGTAGTCATCAAAGCCGATTACTTCGGCGCGGATGAATCCTCGTTCGAAATCGGTATGAATGACACCGGCTGCCTGCGGCGCAGTCGCACCCTTTTTGACCGTCCAGGCACGGACTTCTTTGACGCCTGCCGTAAAATACGTTTGCAAACCAAGCAACGTGTAGCCAGCACGAATCACGCGATTGAGACCTGGCTCCTCGAGACCCAGATCTTTGAGGAACTCGGCACGATCGGCATCATCGAGCTGAGAAATCTCCGCCTCGATCGCCGCACAAACCGGTACCACCTGCGATCCCTCGCGCTCGGCAAGCGCCTCGACGGTAGCCAGCATCGGATTATTGGTAAAACCACTTTCCTGTACGTTGGCGACGTAGAGCACGGGCTTGTAAGTCATCAACTGCAACTCACGCACCACCGATCGCTCGGTTTCATCAAGCACCACGGCGCGCGCGGGAACCCCTTCATTGAGCGCGTCACGGACCCGCTTGATGATGTCGCGCGCTTTGATCGCTTCTTTGTCCTGCGCCTTGGCCGCTTTCTCAGCGCGCTGCAGGGCTTTTTCGACCGTCTCGAGATCCGCGAGTGCGAGCTCCGTGTTGATCGTCTCGATATCGGCCAACGGGTCGACCTTGCCGGAAACGTGGATCACATCGTCGTTGACGAAACAGCGCACCACATGCGTGATCGCATCCACCTCACGAATATTGGCGAGAAACTTGTTGCCGAGACCCTCGCCGGTGGAGGCACCTTTGACGATACCCGCGATATCGACGAACTCCACAGTCGTCGGTACGACGCGCTCGGGCTTCACGATCGCAGCCAATTGATCGAGTCGCGGATCGGGCACCGGGACGATACCGACGTTGGGGTCGATGGTGCAGAACGGATAGTTCTCCGCTGCGATCGCCGAGCGCGTCAGCGCGTTGAAGAGAGTGGACTTGCCCACGTTCGGCAGTCCGACGATTCCGCATTTGATTCCCATGAGTGTGGTTCCGTATCAATTCGTGGTGTGAAGACGCGTCATCGCCTTCTCGCCGCCCTGCTCAAGCAGTAGCGGAAGAACATCGGCAGCCTTGCCGATGGCGTTCTCAATCGATTGTTCATCGGCAGCGGACGCACGCTGCAAAACGTAGTCGAGCACGAGATCCTTGTGCCCTGGATGGCCGATTCCGAGACGCAGACGCCAAAAGTCGGCACCGATCGCGGCGATCGTGTCACGAAGCCCATTATGTCCGCCGTGGCCACCGGCGAGTTTGAGTCGAACGGTACCCGCGGCCAAGTCGAGCTCATCGTGCGCGACCAAAATCGCACCCGGTGGAATCTTGTAGAAATGACTTACGGATGCGATCGCCGCGCCGCTGCGATTCATGAAGGTGGTCGGCTTGAGCAACCACAACTCCTGACGCGTCGCGGCCACCGTAAGATTGATTCGAGCCAACTCGCCTTGATGCTTGGACTCGGTACGGAACGCCCCGCCATGCCGACGCGCCAGCTCATCGACGAACCAGAAGCCCGCGTTATGCCGGGTGCGAGCATACTTCTCGCCCGGATTACCCAAGCCCACGACCAACATGATCGATTGCGCGCCCACTCGAGCTCCTCAAAAACGGAGGCCGCCACACGGGCGGCCTCCTGCAGAAAAAACACCGCGAAGTTACTTCTTCGCAGGTTCCTTCTTGGCCTCTTCCTTCTTCGGCTCGGCCGCCGGTGCTGCAGTCTCGGTTGCCGCCGCTGCTTCGGGCTCTTCGACACGCGGGCTGTGGATCGAAACCACAACCTGGTCCTTGCCCTGCAGCACCAAGGTTGCCACGACACCCTGCGGCAACGGGATGTCTGAGACGTACTTGCTCTCGTTCAGTTTCATCTGCGACAGATCGAGAACGATCTCTTCCGGCAGATCCTTAGCGAGACACTGCACTTCGATGTCAGCCAAGCGGTGCGAAGCGATACCACCCTGGGTCTTCACGCCAGGCGAGACAGACTCACCCTTGAAGTGGATCGGCAAGCGCAGACGAATCTTCTCGTCATCCAACACGCGCTGCAGGTCGAGGTGCAGCACCTGGTTTTTGGCCGGATGCATCTGCAAATCTTTGACTACGACCGGCTGAACTTGGCCGCCCACGTTGATACCGACAATCGTCGAATAAAACTTTTCGTTCTCGACCAGCGTCAGCAATTTCTCGTGGTTGAAGGACAGGGACTGCGGTTCCGCCTTGCCACCGTAGAGAATAGCGGGGACGCGGCCAGCATGACGGAGGCGGCGGCTCGCACCTTTGCCCTCGTCGTTGCGAGCTTCCGCCGCAAGTTCGAAAGAGATCTTCATGATGTTCAACTCCTGATTTAACGTTATTCCGTTCCGCGACCAGAACGGACTCAATCGACGTACAGCGAACTCACCGACTCTTCGTCGCGAATTCGCCGTATCGTCTCACCGAGCAGACCCGCCACCGAAAGCTGGCGAATCCGCGGGCATTTTTTGGCCTCATCACTCAGCGGGATCGTGTCGGTAACGACCAATTGATCGAGACCCGAATTCGCGATCCGCTCCACGGCAGGCCCTGACAGAATAGGATGCGTGATGTAAGCCACCACCTTTCGCGCCCCTTCGTCCTTGAGTGCCTGCGCAGCTAAACACAACGTGCCTGCCGTATCGACGATATCGTCGATGAGCACGCAGGTCTTATCTTTGACTTCACCGATGATGTTCATCACCTTCGACTCGTTCGGTCTCGGCCGACGCTTGTCGATGATGGCGAGCTCAACGTCATCGAGCCGTTTGGCGAGCGCACGCGCTCGAACCACCCCGCCGACATCAGGCGACACCACGATCATGTTGTCGTAGCGTTGGCGCCATGCGTCACCCAACAACACGGGTGATGCGTATACGTTGTCGACCGGGATGTCGAAAAAGCCCTGGATCTGCTCCGCATGCAAATCGACGGTGAGCATGCGATCGATCCCAGCGCCGACCATCATATTGGCCACAACCTTCGCGGAGATGGCTGAACGAGTCGCGCGCGGACGACGATCCTGGCGTGAGTAGCCCATGTATGGGACAACTGCGGTAACGCTGCGGGCGGAGCCGCGGCGGCAGGCATCCGCCATGATCAGCAGTTCCATGAGGTGATCGTTGACCGGCGGACAGGTCGGCTGCACCAAGAAGACATCGCGACCGCGCACGTTCTCGATGAGCTCGACGTTCACCTCGGCGTCACTGAACCGCGAGACCACCGCTCGGCCGAGCGGAACCTTCAGGTGCCGGGCAATTTCCTGCGCCAGGACGGGATTGGCATTCCCGGTAAAAAGCGCAAACGTCGGACTGTCCAAGCGACCCTCCCCCAATAACGGGGAAACTTATCGAGTGGCTGGGGTGGAAGGATTCGAACCTCCGAATGGCGGGATCAAAACCCGCTGCCTTACCACTTGGCGACACCCCAACCGTTACAAAACCTGCAGAAGCGGCGACTCCGCCAACCCCTGCGCCACATAAGCCCGCCAGACATCCGGCACTCTCGCCGCCACGCGCTCAGCCTCGGCAGCCGAGGCAAAACGGGCGAAGAGGCAGGACCCGGTACCGGTCAATCGCGCGGACGCGTATCGACCGAGCCAGTCGAGAGCGGCTGCGACCTCGGGGTAGCGCTCACGCACCACCGGTTCGCAATCGTTCCGACCCCCGGAAGCCAAAAGGGCGGGTATTGTGAGGACGGGGGAATTTCGTGTCAATTCAGGAGCCTGGAAGACATCCCGAGTGGGGACTGCAACCCCGGGATGGATGACCACAAACCACGAATTTGGCAGCTCGAGCGGTGTCAGACGCTCGCCCACGCCCTCACCGACCCCCGATCGCCCCCGGATGAAGACCGGCACATCGGCACCCAAGGTGATACCAATTGCAGCCAACTCGTCCGTGGACAAGCCGCAAGCCCAAAGCGCATTCAGCGCCACGAGGGTCGTGGCCGCATCTGAACTACCACCACCGAGACCACCACCGACCGGGATCGTCTTGCGAATCCGGATGGTCACGCCCGCCGTCACACCACTACGCGTCTGTAGCGCCCTCGCCGCCCGCACACACAGATCTTGATCCTCCGCGACATCGCGCAGGCTCTGCGCTGTCGACCCCTCGTAATCGAGTCGAACGACTCGACCATCCTCACGCAGATCGAAGGACAGCTGATCGCTCAAAGATATCAGCTGGAAAATCGTCTGCAGGTCATGGTACCCGTCAGCACGACGACCAGTCACGTGCAGACAAAGATTGAGCTTGGCGGGCGCAGGCCACCAGCGCGTTACCGGCGAGAGGTTCATGGCTCGAGTGACTCCCAACTCTCGATGAACATCCGCACTCGGATCTTGGACGATTGCAACTCCAATCGGCGAGGCAGCTCAAAACTTGCACCCGGAACGCGCGCATAATCAAGATATCGAATCGTCCAATCTCGTTGCCGCAGAGCGCTCAAACGCTCGGCGACGAACTCCGTCGACTCGACTTCCAGCAAGGGGTCCGGCACACCGAGAGCCCAATATCGAACCGAAGCTAGCGGCAACGCCACGCCGAGTCGACGCTCTAGCTCGGCGAGGGTCTCGTCAGATCGCGTCGAAACGAACGCCCATTCCCCAGCGCCGACACCGAGCGGACCATCTAGCCCTAGACGTAATTGATCGCCACGCTGACGCCAGCGAACCGTCGCGACTACACTCTCCTCACCGCGCGCGATCGACACCTTGCCCCGCAGATCGAAGTGCGACCAGGATTGCAGCACGGCTTGCCGTGCTATCCACTCCACCGGCAAATCGACCGCCGGTAACGACAGACGCGGCAGGCTGACGCAGGCTGATAAGGACAGCAGGGTTGCAACCACGACGAGCCGCCAGAGGGGTCTTGGCCACGCGCACAGCGACCATCGATAGATCAGCATGCTGCGCTGCATTTATCTGCGCTCGGCAAATCGCTCGATGACCTCGCGCAGCGGCTTCGACTCGGGAGACAGCACCAGTGCCTGTGCCCATACCCGTCTTGCCGCAGCACGATCACCACTCGCCCACAAGGCCTCGCCCCAATGCGCGGCGATCTCCGCCTCCTTGGACAAGCGCCACGCTCGCTCGAGCAAAGGTAGGGCGTCTTGGGTCTTCCCACGACGAAACAGCACCCAACCGAGACTATCTAGGTAGGCTGCGTTGTCGGGTCTTTGATCAAGTGCTGCGCGGATCAAGCGCTCGGCGCGCGACAGCTGCCGCTTTCGATCGGCGAGCGTGTACCCGAGCGCGTTCATGACATTCGCCTCATCGGGGCGCTGCTTCAGTAACGCCTCGAATACTTTGAGACCAGCAATGGTGCGTCCCATGCCATCGAGCAACACCGCCTTGTGGTAAAGCAACTCAGGATGGTCAGGGTGGCGTTGTAGCGCACCATCGATGCTGTCGATTGCCTCATCACCGAAGCCCGCATCCGCCAAGGCTCGAGAACGCGCGATCTCGATATCGATGGTATTGCTGCGACCCGGTTGCTTGATCGCATCGAACAGCGCGACCGCCTCCTCGCGACGCCCTTGCGCGAAAAGCAAACGGGCAGCGCGCACGCGCGGTGGCAACCCCGCTCCCGCTGAACTTAACTGAAGATACGCTTTGAGCGCCGAGTCAGTGCGTCCCTGCCGCTCGGCGATGACGGCAAGGTAATACAAAGACTCGGCAGAGCCACGATCGGCACGTAATCGCTCGCTGAAGAGCCGCTCCGCCTCGCTCAAGTCACCCTGCGACAGGGCCAACAGCGCGAGCCTTCGCTCCGCTTCACGACGAAACGGCGTATCAGGCGAGTTCTCGTCCGCCGTGGCAATTTTTTGTAATGCCGCTCGGGCCTCGTCGAGTCGATCCAGCGTGATCCACGTTTCGATTTGGGCGAAACGGTGATTCACCGGGTCGCCCTGCGCCACCAACGACGCCTCTTCGAGCGCTGTGCTCTCTTCACCGAGGGCAGCGGCGGCCGCAGCGGCCAAACGTATCGTGCGTACATCGCGACCACCGCCGCGGGTACGTGCTAGCGAGATCAACGCCGCGCAGGCCGCCAAGTCATCAGAGTTACAGGCCATGCGTCCAAGCGTCGCGATGGCAGGCGGCGTGAGCGTCTCGCGATCAAGCATCGAACCAAAAACACGCCATGCGGCCGGTGCGAGCGACCCTTCGGATAGAGGCGGCAGAATGTCTGACAAGGCGCGCGCCGGCTCGACGTCGGGCTTAGCGAGCAGCGACGCGTAGATCTCACGCGCCTCGGGGATCTTCCAGGCTTGCAGGGCAACCATGCCGATGCGCTGTAGCGCTTCCGGGTTCTCGGGATCGAGCGACCAGAGACGCGCAGCCATCTGCCAAGCGGCCGGGATGTGATGACATGCCATCGCGAGATCCATCGCGCGTTCGGTGCGTCGCGGATCCCGATCGGCAGAAGCCTCAAGCACCAGCGACTCGACCGCTGATCGACAATCAGATTGGCGAGCACTCGACGGCTCGCCTGCGGCTGGTTCGCCAGACTGGGCCGACGCGGGCACGGCCCCGGTCAGCAACCAGAGCATCGCAACCCACGGCATGAAGCAGCGCGACCCCATCATCTTGAGGACACTATAGCCCGTCGCGCCCCGCTCTTGTGAGTAACCTGCTTGTCAGCAACCGGCGCGACCTTGAGAATCGCGCTGCCCCGGAAAGCCGCGGGCGCCATGGATCGAAAATGAAAGACAGCATCAGGCAGCGACTGGAAAAACAGGTCGACCGTTACGAGGAAGTCGGTCGCCTGCTCGGCGCACCGGACATTGACGGCAGTTCGAACCAATTCCGCGAACTGTCGATGGAGTACGCACGATTGACTCCGACAGCCGAACGCTTCGAAGCGTATCGGCGCTGCGAGACCGAGTTGCGAGCCGCAGAAGCGCTGGCGACCGATGCCGATGCCGAAATGCGCGCGATGGGCGAAGAGGAAGCGCGGCGACTCGAGCCGCAACTAAGCGACCTCGAATTGGAATTGCGACGCTCACTGATCCCGGTCGACCCGCGCGATGCGCGTAATGTCTTTCTCGAAATCCGCGCTGGCACGGGTGGCGATGAGGCCGCAATCTTCGCGGGCGATCTGCTTCGCATGTATGCCCGCTATGGCGAGAAACAGGGTTGGCAGATTGAAACCTTGAGCGAGAGTTCCGGCGAGCACGGCGGCTTTCGCGAAGTCATCTGTCGCGTCATCGGTCAGGGCGTTTTCTCGAAGCTGAAGTTCGAGTCCGGCACTCATCGCGTACAGCGCGTGCCCGAAACCGAAGCGCAAGGTCGCATCCACACGTCGGCGGTTACGGTGGCGATCCTGCCCGAGATGGACGAAGTCGAAGATGTCGAGATCAACCCTGCAGATCTGCGTATCGACACCTTCCGTGCCTCGGGCGCGGGCGGTCAGCACGTCAACAAAACCGACTCTGCCGTGCGCATGACCCATTTACCAACGGGTATCGTGGTTGAGTGTCAGGATGAGCGGTCGCAGCACAAGAACCGTAGCCGCGCCATGTCTTTGTTGAAAGCAAAACTACTGGCGAGCGAGCGTGAGAAACGCGAAGCCGCACAGGCGCGGACTCGCAAACTCCAAGTCGGCAGTGGTGATCGATCCGAGCGGATCCGCACCTACAACTTTCCGCAGGGACGCGTCACAGACCACCGAATTAATCTCACGCTGTACCAGCTCGAACAGATCATCGAGGGACGCCTCGACGATCTGATCGAACCGCTACTGCAGGAATATCAGAGCGAATTGCTGGCCGAGGAAGAAGCCTGACGCTCGCGCAGCATCTGATACTGCGCCCAACCGGTAGCCGTCACGAACGGTTGGAACAAAGCAGCCAGCAGCGCCGTCACCAGCGACATCGGTAGCAGCTCGGACATGACGAAACCCGCGAGCGCACCGAGCACAAAGAAACCGAGAACCAGCATGAGCATCACGACCAGAACGCTCAAACTCTGCCACCACGCGCCACGAACGAGCAACAGTACCCGATCGATACTGACCCGCGCCGACACATCTTCGGCGAGCGACACCGCCAGCGCAGGCCATAGCGCCACTAACAAGTAGATTCCCGGTATGACCAGCACGAGCGCGCCCAAGCCCACGAGGGCACTGGACATCAACAAAACGAGCAGCGCCCTCGGCAACATGCGGGTGGCCTCGCGGATGTCGACCACGAGCGAAGCACCGTGCCACTGACGTCGCGCGACAACGAGCCAGCACCATAGAGTGCCGACACTCGCAAGCATCATCACGAACCACCAGCCTAGCGATTTCGGAGCAAGCAACTGCAACGACTCACCGCCTTGCAGCAAATAGACCGACGGCCATTGACCAAGCAGAACCGCCAAGAGCGAAAACGGTAGCGCGCGCAGCAAAGTCGCGCGAAAGCGCGCGTAGGCAACTGCGATGACATCACCGACCGGTGGTGCGGGGGGAATGGGCGCGCTCACAGCCTAACTTTAGCAAAACCGTCGAACCGATCGTCGCCACTGCAGAGCCGTGACTGCTCGTGTCACACTCGCGCCCATGGAAGAGAGGCAAGCCAACATCGTGTCGCTGCAGGACGCGCTGCGGGAAACCCGCCAAACGCTCGTCGCTCTCGGCTCCGATGCCGCTAGAGAGGCGCAACTACTGCTCAGTGCTTGCCTCGGTCTTGCTCCGATCTTGCAGCACACCGAGCCTGAGCGATCGATCGAGGCGCAGCAAATCGACAAGTTGCGCAGCTGGGCGCAGCGCCGTGCCTCGGGCGAGCCGCTGGCTTATCTCACTGGGCAACGCGAGTTCTGGTCGCTCGAATTCGCCGTGACGCGGGATGTGCTGGTACCGCGCCCCGAGACGGAACTCCTGGTCGAGCGCGTCTTGCATCATGGCGATGAACTCGCCAATCAGCTCACGAATCGGAGTGCAAAGCCCATTCGGATCGTCGATCTCGGCACCGGCTCAGGGATCATCGCGATCAGCGTGACTCACGAGCGACCCGATTGGCTCTGCACCGCCGTCGATGTGTCATCGAAAGCCATTGCTGTCGCCGCAGATAATGCTCGCCGGCTAGTGGCGGATCGGGTGACATTTCGACAGGGCTCTTGGTTCGAGCCGTTGTCGGGCGAATGCTTCGAAGTCATCGCCTCGAATCCACCCTATGTGGATTCGGACGATCCCGTACTCAAGGGCGATTCGCTGGCATTCGAACCGTTGCTCGCTCTGACCGCAGGCCCCGATGCGTTCGCCGCACTCCACCACCTCATCGATCATGCGCCGAACCACCTGGCCGTCGGCGGTTGGCTTTGCCTCGAACACGGTGCAGACCAAGGAGCGCGGGTCCGCGAGCGGCTTGTGGCGAGGGGCTATGCTCACGTAGTCTCGCATCGCGATTTAGCCGGTCACGAACGCGTGACCGAAGGCCAGTGGTTGCCCGAGGGCAATCGACCACCCGATTCAACTTCAGGATGATCTTGTAATGCTGCGTTTCAAAACCTCCGCGGGCGAATTCACCGTCGAACTCTTCGAGAAAGAAGCACCGGAAACTTGCGCGAATTTCCTGCGCTACGTCGATGAGGGTCACTACGATGGCACGCTATTTCATCGTGTGATCCCTGGATTCATGATTCAAGGCGGCGGTTTCGCAGCAGGTCTCGAACAGAAGGACACTCACGAGCCGATCCGTAATGAGGCGACCAACGGTCTCGAGAATCTGCGCGGCACACTCGCCATGGCTCGAACTAACGACATCAACAGCGCCACGGCGCAGTTCTTCATCAACCTGGTGGACAACGACTTCCTCAACCACGGTCCCGGCAACTATGGCTACGCCGTCTTTGGTCGCGTCACGAGTGGTATGGAGGTGATCGACGCTATCGCTGAAGTCCCGACCACGCGCCGACGCGGGCACTCGGATGTGCCTGCAGAAGACGTGGTCATGCTCTCGGTCATACGCGAGGCAACTGCCTGACACTCGCCAGCATTGCCCGCCGTATGCTGCGGGTCGTGCTAATCACGATCGGCACCTCGATCGTGGTGGTGCTGCTATTGCGCTGGGTACCGCCACCGACATCGGCGTTCATGTTGGCCGCGCGCGCCGACGCAATGCTCGATGGCGACTTCCGCTATCGAAACCAGTACGAGTGGGTTCCGCTGGAGGCCATCTCACCGCATGCCGCGATGGCTGCGATCGCGGCCGAGGACCAGCTGTTCCCGTTCCATACTGGGTTCGACTTCGAATCGATCCGCAAAGCCGTCAAGCACAACGCCAAGGGCCGACGCGTGCGCGGAGCGAGCACGATCACCCAGCAGACCGCCAAGAATCTCTTTTTGTGGTCAGGCCGTAGTTGGCTACGCAAAGGGCTCGAGGTGTACTTCACCGTACTCATCGAGGCGCTGTGGCCAAAAGATCGGATCCTCGAGGTATACCTCAACGTAGCGCAGTTCGGACGAGGCGTTTACGGCGTGCAAGCCGCGTCGCGCGAATTCTTTGACAAAGATGCCACCAAACTGACTCGCCGACAGTCCGCCCTGCTAGCCGCTGTCCTGCCGAATCCGATCCGGCTACGCGTTGCCGCGCCCTCGCCCTACGTGTTGCGACGCACAGAGCGCATCATGGGACAGATGCGCGCGCTCGGTGGCTCGGCTTACCTGCGCCAACTAGACGACGCCGAGCCTCGCTGAGGCACGCTACGGTTCGTAACCGAGATTCGGCGCGAGCCAGCGCTCGGCCTCCTCCACGGAAACGCCCTTGCGAGACGCGTAGTCGGCCACCTGATCGCGATCAACCTTGCCGAGCGCGAAATAGTGCGCATCGGGATGGGCGATATACCAACCGCTGACCGCTGCAGTCGGATACATCGCATAGCTCTCGGTCAATCGAATACCGGTGTTACGCTCGACATCGAGCAGTGTCCAAAGCTTGGCCTTCTCCGTGTGATCCGGGCACGCCGGGTAACCTGGCGCTGGTCGTATGCCTCGGTATTCCTCTCGGATCAATTGCTGGTTCGTCAATTGCTCCGCCGATGCGTAGCCCCACAACTCCCGCCGCACACGCTCATGGAAATGTTCGGCCGCGGCCTCTGCCAAACGATCGGCCAAAGCCTTTAGCAAAATACTCGAGTAGTCGTCATGCGCCGCTTCGAAGCGTTCGATGTGCTTCTCGATGCCGATGCCAGCGGTGACTGCAAATGCACCGACGTAGTCGCGCACGCCCGACTCGCGCGGAGCGACATAATCCGACAGGCACTCGTGCGGTTGACCCGCTGGCTTACCTTTCTGTTGCCGCAGATGCTGCAAGGTGGCGACCACCTCACGTCGCTCCTCGCCGGCGTAGATCTCGATGTCATCGCCGACCGAGTTCGCCGGGAAGAGACCAATCACCGCCCGGACCTCGAGCCACTCCTCGGCGATCAATTGCTTGAGCATGCGACGGGCATCGGCGTAGAGATTGCTCGCCGCTTCACCTACGATCGGATCGGTCAAAATATCGGGGAACTTGCCAGCGAATTCCCAAGCGTTGAAAAACGGCATCCAGTCGATGTAGTCCAATAAATCGGCCAGTGGATAGCCGTCGAAGACTTGTACGCCTGGACGCAAGGGGGCAACCGGCCGATACGCCGCCCAGTCAATACGCGGCCGATTGGCTCGCGCTGCAAACAGCGTCGCCTCGGGTTGCTTGACGCTCTTGCCAGCATGCTGCTCGCGCCGACGCTCGTGCTCTTCGGCAAGCTTGGCCGCAAACACGGCTTTACTCGATGGCGTCACCAACGATTGACAGACGCCGACCGCGCGGGAGGCATCTTTAACGTA
>Ga0172372_10004708_pt1 | contig 19286 bp, 18 predicted proteins | sample LakKiv5m_2_FD_114544 | JGI IMG/M metagenome (GOLD analysis project Ga0172372, IMG submission 114544) | Freshwater microbial communities from Kabuno Bay, South-Kivu, Congo - kab_092012_9.5m | ecosystem: Environmental > Aquatic > Freshwater > Lake | place: Democratic Republic of the Congo...
CTGTACCTGCGCGGCGACATGCAGATCGCCCACATGCTGCACCTGGTGTGTGCGCTGGTGATGATGGCGCTGCTCATGGGGCACATCTACATGGGCACCATCGGCACCAAGGGCGCCTATAGCGCCATGCGCACCGGCTACGTGGACGAGGCCTGGGCCAAGGAACACCACGAACTCTGGTACGACGACATCAAGGCCGGCAAGATTCCCGCCCAGCGCAGCAAGCCGCTGGAAGCTGCGCCGCTGCAGACACCGGCCAAGGCCTGACGAGGACAACACCATGAAAAAAATGTTTGTGATGATGGGCCTGGCCATGGTTTCGGCAGCGGCACTGGCTAAACTGCCCACCCCCGTGCTGGACGATGCCGCCAAGGCCAAAGCTGAGGAAGCCAAGGCCAAAACCGCCCACAGCGGCAAGGTCGATGCTTACAAGCTCTGCCTGTCGATGGAGCGCGCTGCAGCCAACCACTTCAAGACGGTGGCCGCGGCGGGCAAGACCGCCAAGCCGGCCCAGGCCTCACCCGCCTGCACCGATCCTGGCGCCTTCGTCTGGCCGGCTCCGGCAGCACCCGCCAAGTCCTGATGCCTGCCAGCCCTTGACGGGCTGGTCTATCCTCGGTCCCATGAACCTTGCCGATCTGCCCAGCGCCATCACCGAAGCGCCCCTTGCGCCCCCAAAGCCCCGGCTGACCCAGGCCCGGGCCGACCTCACGCGTGAGGTGGCGGTGGTGGACGAGTCGGGCCAGGTGCGCAGCATCCGCATCCCCGCCGAACGGGATCTCACGGTCTATGTGGACAAGCGCGAACTGGTCACGCTGATGACCCTGGGCGCGCACCCCGAATGGCTGGTGCTGGGCTACCTGCTCAACCAGCGCCTGGTCAGCGGCGTGCACGAAATCGAGTCCATCACCGTGGACTGGGACGTGGGCGCGGCGGCGGTGGTCACGCGTTCGGGCATCGACCGCATCGAAGAGCGCACCGCGCGCCGCGTGGTCACCACCGGCTGCGGGCAGGGCAGTGTGTTCGGCGGGTTGATGGACGACGTGGACCGTATCGTGCTGCCACCGCACGCGAAGCTTCGCCAGTCGCAGCTCTACGACATCGTCAACACCATCCGCCTGCACGACAGCACCTATAAAACGGCGGGTTCGGTGCACGCCTGCGCGCTGTTTGTTAACGAAGGTCTGCAGCTGTTTGTCGAAGATGTGGGCCGCCACAACGCGGTGGACACCATCGCCGGCTGGATGGCCCTGCAGGACCAGCTGCCCGCCGGCGAAAAGGTGTTCTACACCACCGGCCGCCTGACCAGCGAGATGGTGATCAAGTCCGCCCAGATGGGCGTGCCGGTGGTGATTTCGCGTAGCGGCATCACCGAAATGGGCCTGCACGTGGCCCAGCGCGTGGGGCTGTGCGCCGTGGGCCGCGCGACGCACAAGCGCTTTTTCTGCTTCTCGCACCCCCAGCGCATCGTGTTCGATGCGGTGCCGGCCCCGGTCAGCGTCGCCTGAAACGGCACGTGCCCGCCCGGGCATACACTCGTGAACACCGTGCGACGGTCGCTCAAGGCGATGCCGTCGCGTTTCCTGTTCGAGCTCCCATTTCTCAGAAAGCCCCGACCGCCATGAGCCGCGATGTCCACGTCATCAACCACCCCCTGGTCCAGCACAAGCTCACGCTGATGCGCAAGAAGGACACCAGCACCAAGAGCTTTCGCGAGCTGGTGCACGAGTTGTCGGCGCTGCTGGCCTACGAGCTCACGCGTGACATGCCCATGCAGCAGATCGAGATCGAGACGCCGCTGGAAAAAATGATGTCGCCGGTGATCGACGGCAAGAAGATCGTGCTGGCCTCCATCCTGCGCGCCGGCAATGGCTTCCTGGACGGCATGCTGCAGGTGCTGCCCGGCGCGCGCGTCGGCCACATTGGCCTGTACCGCGACCCGGCCACGCTCAAGGCGGTGGAGTACTACTTCAAGATGCCCAGCGGCATGGAAGAGCGCGACGTGATCGTACTCGACCCCATGCTGGCCACCGGCAACTCGGCCGTGGCCGCGGTGGACCGCCTGAAGGCCACGAACCCGCGTTCCATCCGCTTTGTCTGCCTTGTCACCTGCCCGCAAGGCATCAAGACCTTCCACGACGCCCACCCCGACGTGCCGATCTACACGCCGGCCGTCGACCGCGAGCTCAACGACCATGGCTACATCGTGCCTGGCCTGGGTGACGCGGGGGACCGGATCTTCGGCACGAAGTGAACTGACCCACACCCGCGCCGCGCCTGCGGCGCGTCACCCCCTCAAGGGGGCGATGCGAGTGGCCCGGCAAAGCCGGTTCCACCGCATCTCTGGATCAGGCGCTCGCTCCGGCAGCGCACTGTCGCGGGTCCAAATCTCACTGTTCTGCGCGGTTGATGGGCTTGCGGTATGGTCCGCACATGGCTGTCGCACCCGCTCCACTCTCCGTTTCCTTCTGGTCGCTTGGCTGGCGTTCGCTGTGGCGCGACTGGCGGGCGGGTGAACTGCGCCTGCTGCTGATCGCAGTCACGCTGGCGGTGGCAGCGCTGACCTCGGTGGGTTTCTTTGCCGACCGGCTGCAGAACGGCCTGCAGCGCGACGCGCGGGCGCTGATCGGCGGTGACGCGGTCATCAGCAGCGACAACCTGCCGCCGCCCGCCTTCGCCGAACAGGCGCAGGCGCTGGGCCTGCAGACGGTGCGGACCCTGGGTTTCCCGACCATGGGCCGTGCGCGCGACGATGAGGGTGGCGCGGCCAAGCTGGTGGCGCTCAAGGCGGTGGCGCCCGGCTATCCGCTGCGTGGCAGTCTGCGCGTCGCGCCTGGGCCGGACCAGCCCGACGTGGTCACGCGCGAGATCCCCGCGCCCGGGACCGCCTGGGTCGATGCCGCCCTGCTGGTGCAGCTGGACCTGCGCATGGAGCAGCCACTGCTGCTCGGCGATGCCACGTTCCGCCTTGACCGCATCATCGTGGTCGAGCCCGACCGGGGCGGTGGTTTCATGAGCTTCGCGCCGCGCGTGATGATCAACGAAGCCGATCTGCCCGCCACCGGCCTGGTGCAGCCCGCCAGCCGCCTGACCTACCGCCTGGCCGTGGCCGGTGACGAGCCGCAGGTCCAGCGCTTTGCCGACTGGGCGCAGGCTGAAATCGACCAGCCCGGTGTGCGCGGCCTGCGCCTCGAATCGCTGGAAGGCGGCCGGCCCGAGATGCAGCAGACGCTGGCACGCGCCGAAAAATTCCTCAACCTGGTGGCCCTGCTGGCCGCGCTGCTGTCGGCCGTGGCGGTGGCCATCGCCGCGCGCGGTTTTGCGCAGCGCCACCTCGATGACTGCGCCATGCTGCGTGTGCTCGGCCTGTCGCAGGGCGCCATGGCACGCGCCTACGCGTTCGAGTTCCTCGTCATCGGCCTGGCCGCCAGCGCGCTGGGTGTGGCCCTGGGCTGGGCGGTGCACCATGTGTTCGTGCTGCTGCTGGCGGGTCTGGTGGAGTCGGCGCTGCCCGCGGCCAGCCTCTGGCCGGCCCTGCTCGGTCTGGGCATGGGCCTGACACTGATGGCCGCCTTTGGGCTGCCGCCGGTGCTGCAGCTGGCCCAGGTGCCACCCCTGCGGGTCATCCGGCGCGATGTGGGCCAGCTCAAGCCCGCCACGCTGGCCGTGCTCGGCCTGGGGGTGGCCGGTTTTGCCGCGTTGCTGCTGGTGGCCAGCCGCGATCTGGTGCTGGGTGGCATCGCCGTTGGTGGGTTTGCGGCGGCGGTGGCGGTTTTCGCGCTCATCAGCTGGGGCGCGGTGAAGCTGCTGCGCGCCAGTGTCAATGAAAGCACCGCGCCGCGTGCGCTGGTGCTGGCCACACGCCAGCTCTCGGCCCGGCCGGCCTACGCAGTGGTGCAGATCAGCTCGCTCGCCGTCGGCCTGCTGGCCCTGGTGCTGCTGGTGCTGCTGCGCACCGACCTGATTGCCAGCTGGCGCAGCGCCACACCGCCCGATGCGCCCAACCGGTTTGTCATCAACGTGCAGCCCGAGCAGGCCGAACCCTTCCGGCAGGCGCTGCAGGCCGCAGGCGTGCAGTCTTACGACTGGTTTCCCATGATCCGCGGCCGTCTGGTGGCGGTCAACGGCGCCACCGTGGTGCCCGAGCAGTACGCCACCGACCGCGCGCAGCGTCTGGTCGAGCGCGAGTTCAACCTCTCGCACAGCGCACAGCCACCGGTGCACAACCAGGTGGTGGCGGGCCGCTGGACGCCCGACGAGGCCGATGGCCTGAGCGTGGAAGAAGGCCTGGCCGAAGAGCTGGGCCTGAAGCTCGGCGACCGCCTGGGCTTCGATATCGCCGGCCAGGTGGTGGAGCGGCGCATCACCAGCCTGCGCAAGGTGGACTGGTCGTCCATGCGGGTGAACTTCTTCGTCATGTACCCGGTGGCGCAGATGAACGACGTGCCGGTCACCTACATCAGCGCCTTCCGCGCGCCCGATGGCAAGCCGCAGTTCGACAACACGCTGGTGCGCGAATTCCCCAACATCACCAACGTGGACATGAGCCAGACCATCGCCCAGGTGCAGCGCGTGCTAGGCCAGGTGATCCGTGCGGTGGAGTTCCTGTTTGGCTTCGCGCTGGCCGCCGGGCTGGTGGTGCTGCTGGCCACCATCACCGCCACGCGCGGCGAGCGCGAACGCGAATTCGCTGTGCTGCGCGCCGTGGGTGCCGGGTCCAAGCTGTTGCGCGACGTGCAGCGCATCGAGTTGCTGGGCGTGGGCCTGCTGGCCGGTTTCGTGGCCTCGCTGGTGGCCATGGCCGTCGGTTGGGGGCTGGCCAAATACGCCTTCCAGTTCAGCTGGCAGCCGCCGCTGCTGGTGCCGCTGCTGGGCAGCCTCTCGGGCGGCGTGCTGGCGCTGGCGGCGGGCTGGTGGGGCCTGCGCAGCGTGCTGAAAACCCCTGTCATTGAAACCTTGCGCAAAGCCGCGGCCTGACCATGAACGCATCCGAACCCGAAATCAGACCCGCCACCCCGTTCGAATGGATCGGTGGCGAAGACCGCGTGCGCGCGCTGGTGGACCGCTTCTACGACCTGATGGACATCGAGCCCGGCTACGCCGAACTGCGCGCCAGCCATGGCAACACACTGGATGACGCGCGCCAGAAGCTGTTCTGGTTCCTGTGCGGCTGGCTGGGCGGCCCCTCGCACTACGAAGACCGCTTCGGTCACCCGCGCCTGCGCATGCGTCACATGCCGTTCAAGATCGGCATCCTTGAGCGTGACCAGTGGCTGGCCTGCATGGACCAGGCCATGGGCGAAGTGGGTGTGCCCGAAGACCTGCGCGCGCGCTTGCGCGAGAGCTTCTTCAAGACCGCCGACTGGATGCGGAACCAGTAGCAGCAGGGGAGGCTTCGGGCAGCGGTTACCGTCCCACGGGCCTGAGCAGCACCAGCAGCGCGCCCGCTCCGCCGTGTGCCGGGCGGGCCTGTACAAAGGCCAGCACCTCGTTTTTCTGCACCAGCCAGCGCTGCACCCGGCCCTTGAGCACCGGGGTGCGGCCGGGCGACCCCAGGCCCTTGCCGTGCACCACGCGCACGCAGCGCAGGCCCAGCGCGTGCGCTTCGCGGATGAACCCCCCCAGTGATTCGCGTGCCTCGTCGGTGCGCAAGCCGTGCAGGTCGATCTGGCGCTGGATGCTCCAGTGCCCTTCACGCAGTTTGCGCACCACGTCCGGCCCCAGACCAGGGCGGCGAAAGCTCAAGGTCTCATCGGTGTGCAGCAGGGTTTCCACATCGAACTCGTCCGACAGGGCCTCGCGCATCACCGCCTGTTCGTCCAGCAGGCGCTGCCGCGGCGTGGGCTCGACCGGGCGTGGACGGTGGTGCACGCGACGGGTTGTCACCAGGGGTTGCACTGGCCCCACGGCCAGCTCAAACAGGCGTTTTTCCCGGTCCAGCCGCTGCAGGCGCAGACGCTCGGCCTCGCGCGCTGCCGCCTCGGCAGCCGCCCGCTGGGCGATCACCTTCTGCAGGCTCTTGAGCTCGGCGAGGGAATGAACTTTCATCGTCCGGCGATTCTCGCGCAGGACCCAATCCCCTCGGGCGGGCCAGCCGTCGGGCCGCCCCAAGGCGGGCCCAGCCCGCGTGGGGGCCACAACCCCTTCAGACCAGCCCCAGCTCTGCCATGGAAGCGGCCTGCTCGCGTGTGACGATGAAGTGATCGAGCACCCGCACGTCCACCAGCGACAGCGCCGCCTTGAGCGACTGGGTGAGCGACTCGTCGGCACGCGAGGGCCGGGCCTCGCCGCTGGGGTGGTTGTGGGCCAGCACCACGGCCGCGGCATGGTGGTGCAGCGCGCGCAGCACCACTTCGCGCGGGTACACGCTGGTCTGGGTCAGCGTGCCGCGGAACAGTTCTTCCATCGCCAGCAGGCGGTTCTGGCTGTCCAGAAAGAGCACACAGAACACCTCGTGTGTGCGTGCACCCAGCTGCAGCTGCAGGTAGTGGCGCACGGCCTGCGGGCTGTCGAACAGCGGCCGCTGCTGCAGCTCCTGCGCCAGCGCGCGGCGGGCCAGTTCGAGCACGGCCACCACCTCGGCGCGCTTGGCCGGGCCCAGGCCTTTGATGGTCTTGAGGGCATCGGCCCCGGTGTGCAGCAGGCCGCCGACGCCGCCGAAGCGGTCCAGCAGCTCCTGCGCCAGCTGCAGCACGTGTTTACCGGCCATGCCGGTGCGCAGCAACAGCGCCAGCAGTTCGGCGTCGCTCAGGGCCGAGGGGCCGCGCGCCAGCAGCTTCTCGCGCGGGCGGGCGTCGCTGGGCAGGCTCTTGAGGCCGGTGACGGGCGCCATCACGGGCGCTGCGTTCGGGTTGGTGGCGGGGCCATCCATGGTGTTGTTCTCCCTGTGTCCGCCCGCTTTTTACAATAGCAGCCTGACCCCGCAGCGCCCTTTCAGGCGCCAGCACACCCCGGCAAGCCCGCCGGGCTGCACTTCATCCCCAAACCGTCCATGCCGCACGTCCAAGAAGGTTCTTTTCTCACCCTGCACTACCGCCTGTCCGGCCCGCAGGGCAAGGTGGTGATCGACACCTTCGCGCAGGGCCAGCCCGCCACCCTCAGCCTGGGCGCAGGCGAGCTTTCGCCCGCCATCGAGCAGCGCCTGATCGGCCTGGAAGAGGGCACCACCACGGTGATCGAGCTGGCCGCTGGCGAAGCTTTCGGCGAGCGCCAGCCCGAGATGGTGCAGTGGGTGGCGCGCAAGCTGCTCAACGAGCTCGGCGACCCGCACGAGCAGTACGCCCCCGGCGATGTGGTGCAGTTCCCCACGCCCGACGGACTGGGCAGCTACGCCGGCTCGGCCGTGGAGGTGCGCGAGGACGGCGCGGTGCTGTTTGACTTCAACCACCCGTTGGCGGGGCAGCCGGTCACGTTCGAAGTGCAGTTGATCGGAGTGCTGGATTGACCCCCCCGCGCCGCTTCGCTTCACCCCCCTGGGGGCAGCATCTGCGGCCCGGCAAAGCCGGTTCCGCGATGCTCTGGGTTGTTGTGCTTCACGCCGAGGACTTTTCTGTATGAGCGAGATTCTTCTTGCCGAGCCGCGCGGTTTTTGTGCCGGTGTGGACCGCGCCATTGAAATCGTCGAACGCGCGCTGGCCAAGTTCGGCCGCCCGATCTACGTGCGCCACGAGATCGTGCACAACACCTACGTGGTCAACGATCTCAAGGAAAAGGGCGCGATCTTCATCGAGGAGCTGGACGAGGTGCCGCCTGGCGCCACGCTGGTGTTCTCCGCCCACGGCGTGAGCCAGGCGGTGCAGCAGGAAGCCGAACGCCGCGGCTTTCGCATCTTCGACGCCACCTGCCCGCTGGTGACCAAGGTGCACGTCGAAGTGGCCAAGCTGTTCAAGGAAGGTTACGAATTCCTCATGATCGGCCACAAGGGCCACCCCGAGGTCGAAGGCACCATGGGCCAGCTCAGCGAAGGCATCCACCTGGTCGAGGACATCGACGACGTGGCCAGGGTACAGCCGAAACAGACCGAGCTGCTGGCCGTGGTGACGCAGACCACGTTGAGCGTGGACGACACAGCCGGCATCCTGGCCGCGGTGAAGGCGCGCTTTCCCAAGGTGCGCGAGCCCAAGCAGCAGGACATCTGCTACGCCACGCAGAACCGGCAGGACGCGGTCAAGCTGCTGAGCCCGCAGGTGGACATCGTCATCGTGGTCGGCAGCCCGACCAGCAGCAACAGCAACCGCCTGCGCGAGGTGGCCCAGCGCCTGGGCACCGAGGCCTACATGGTCGACAACGCGGGCGAGCTCAAGGCCGAATGGTTCGACGGCAAGCAGCGCGTGGGCCTCACGGCCGGCGCCTCCGCGCCCGACATCCTCGTGCAGCAGGTGATCGACCGCCTGCGCGAACTCGGCGCGATTTCGGTGCGCAAGCTCGACGGCATCACCGAAACCATCAAGTTCCCGCTGCCCAAGGGCCTGAAGATCGACGGCGACGGCGCGCTCGAACACATTCATTGACCCCACCCCCGCGCCGCTGGCTTTGCAGACCAGGCCAGCGCGGAACCGCCCTGCGACGGGCTCAGGACGGGCCGCAGATGCTGTCTCCTGGGGGGTGACGCCGAAGGCGGCGCGGGGGGTACCTACAATTCATCCATGCTAGACATCCTCCAACTCCGCAAAGACCTGGACGCCGTCGTGGCGCGCCTGGAAACCCGCAAGACCCCCCAGCCCTACCTGGACGTGACCGCCTACCAGGCGCTGGAACACGAGCGCAAGGCGCTGCAGACGCGCACCGAAAGCCTGCAGGCGCAGCGCAACAGCCTGAGCAAGCAGATCGGCATGCTCAAAGGCAAGGGGCAGCACGCCGAGGCCGAGGCTGCCATGGCACAGGTGGGCGAGATGAAGGCCGAGCTGGAAGCGTCCGCCGCGCGGCTGGACGTGATCCAGGGCGAGCTGCAGACCCTGCTGCTGGCCGTGCCCAACCTGCCGCACGAGAGCGTGCCCGTGGGCGCGGGCGAAGAGGGCAACGTGGTGGTGCGTAGCTGGGGCACGCCGCGCACGTTCGATTTCGAGGTCCGCGACCACGTGGACATCGGCGAGCAGCTGGGCCTGGACTTCGACACCGGCACCAAGCTGGCCGGTTCGCGCTTCACCTTCATGCGCGGCCCCATCGCCCGCCTGCACCGTGCGCTCGCCCAGTTCATGCTGGACACGCAGACCCAGCAGCACGGCTACACCGAGTGCTACACGCCCTACATCGTGAACGCCGACACGCTGCGCGGCACCGGTCAGCTGCCCAAGTTCGAGGCCGACCTGTTCGCAGCCAACAAGGGCGGTCAGGAAGGTGCGGACGAGAACCAGGCGCTGTACCTGATCCCGACCTCGGAGGTGACGCTGACCAACGTGGTGCGCGACACCGTGCTGGCCGAAGCCGACCTGCCCATCAAGATGACGGCGCACACGCCGTGTTTCCGTTCCGAAGCCGGCAGCGCCGGCCGCGACACCCGCGGCATGATCCGCCAGCACCAGTTCGACAAGGTCGAGATGGTGCAGATCGTGCACCCCGAAAAGAGCTACGAAGCGCTGGAAGAAATGACTGGCCACGCCGAGGCGATCCTGCAGAAGCTGGGTCTGCCCTACCGCGTGATGAGCCTGTGCACCGGCGACATGGGCTTTGGCGCCAGCAAGACCTACGACCTGGAAGTGTGGGTGCCGGCGCAGGGCACCTACCGCGAGATCAGCTCGGTGTCGAACTGCGAAGCCTTCCAGGCGCGTCGCCTGCAGGCGCGCTTCAAGAACGCCCAGGGCAAGAACGAACTGGTGCACACCCTCAACGGTTCCGGCCTGGCCGTCGGTCGTGCGCTGGTGGCGGTGCTGGAGAACTGCCAGAACGCTGACGGCAGCGTGACCGTGCCCGAGGTGCTGCGGCCGTATATGGGGGGGGTGGAGCGCCTGGTGGCCTGACGCCGGCGAGTGCCCAAAGAAAAAGCCCGGCAGTGCCGGGCTTTTTTCAATTTGTGGCGAACACATCGGCCTCAAGGCGCCGGATCACATAGTCCGCATGGCGGGGGCTGCGTGGTCCCTTCCAGTGCGCCCACCACTGCCGGGCCACAGACTCGAAGGTGGTGGCGTCCATCAAGGCGCGTTTCAGCTTCGCCTCTCGCTTGAGCTGGCCGGGGTCTTCACCAGCGGCCAGGGCGTCGCGGGCCTTGTCGCGCCGCTTGCGGGCTTCGGCCAGAGTCACCCCGGGGTACACCCCCAGGGCCAGGCGCTTTTCCTTGCCGGCGTGGCGGTACTTCATGCGCCAGTACTTGCCGCCCGCGACGGTCACTTCCAGGTACATGCCCAGGCCATCGGCCAGCCGGGCGTAGGGCTTGCCGGCCGGGCAGGTAGCCCGGTCGCACTCGATTTTGGTCAGGGGCATGGCAGGGGGCACATTCGCTGGGGGCATCGGAAAACGCCGATTCGTGCCCCCAAATATGCCCCCGTTTGTGCCCGGCTGTAAATGGACGCTAAAGAACGTCCACAAACGAAAAAGCCCCGCAGTGCGGGGCTTTTCGGGGTGTTTCTGCACTTCCGTGGAAGTCCTGAAACCTATCTGTGGCGGAGAAGGAGGGATTCGAACCCTCGGTACAGTATGAACTGTACGCCGGATTTCGAATCCGGTGCATTCGACCACTCTGCCACCTCTCCGCGGTCAAGCCTTGCATTGTAGCAGCACCTGAGCACGTTTCATCCAGGCGCTGTCGACTTGCGTCGGATGCGACAATGCCGCGTCCGTTTGAGGAAAGAGATTCGCATGCTTGTCGACACCCAGCCGGCGACCCATCAGCACATGCCCGCAACGCCCGAGGTGCGGGACGAATGGGTTGAATCGCAACTGATCGGCGTGTTCATGGGGCAGGCCATGCACTCGCTGATCGCGGCCGGGCTGGCACTGCCGGTGATGCTGTTCATGATGTTCGGCGAGGTGCACACGCCCGCCCTGGTGGTGTGGAGCGTCGTGGTGTTGCTGCTGATCATCGGGCGTTACCGCATGATCGGCGTGTACCACCTGCGGTATGACAGCGTGGGCGGTCCCATGCGCCAGACCTTCGTGAACAAGTACCGCTGGACCTGGGGGCTGGTCGGCTTTTGCTGGGGCGCGTCGATCGCACTGGTGTACCAGCAGGCTTCGATGCAGACGCAGTTTGTCTGCGCAGTGGTGGTCATGGGGCATGGCATGGTGTCGCTCACCGCTTTCAGCGCGTATTTGCCGATTTTTCGCCTCTACATCACGGCGCTGCTGGGTGCCACGTTATTCGGTCTGGTGATGCAGGGCTTTCTGCTTTCGGATGACCCCGCGGTGTGGCGCCACACCGCTGCGATGATGGTGTTGCTCGCGATCTTCTGGGTCCTGCTGCTGGTGGCGGGCCGGCGCCTGCATGCGGTCCACCGCTCGAGTCTGGAACTCCAGTTTTCGAACCAGGAACTGATCGACTCGTTGACGCAGCAGACCCGGGCTTCGTTGCGCGCGGTCGAAACCAAGAACCGTTTTCTGGCGTCGGCGGCGCACGATCTGCGCCAGCCGGTGCACGCGCTGAGCCTGTACGCCGACTGGCTGGCCACCGAGCCCGAGATGGCGCGCGACATCTCCCCGCGCATCCTGCAGTCCACGCGCGCCATCAATGAGCTGTTCGATTCGCTGTTCGATCTCACCCGCATCGATGCCGGCAATTACAAGGTGCGCCTGCAGCATGTGGACGTGCGGCAGCTGTTTGCGGATCTGGCGCTGCAGTTCGAACCCGTGGCGGCGGCCAAGTCGCTCAAGCTGCGCACCCGTACGCCGCAGCTGACCATCTGGGCCGACCCGGTGGTGTTGCGCCGCATTCTGGGCAACCTGCTGTCCAACGCGCTCAAGCACACCAGTCGAGGCGGCGTGTTGCTGACGCTGCGCCCGCGATCCGACATGGTGATGTTCGAGGTCTGGGACACCGGCGTGGGCATTGCGCGCGAACACCAGCAGGCGATATTCCAGGAGTTTTTCCGCGTGTCCCAGCACCAGGGGACGGAAGACAGCCTGGGGCTGGGCCTGACCATCGTGTCCCGTCTGGCGACCTTGATGGGTTACCAGCTGGCCTTGTCGTCTGTGGCCGGGCGGGGCAGCGTGTTTCGTGTCATGCTGCCGGCCTACACCCAGCGCGATTCCCGGCGGGGTGGCGAGGAGAGCGTGGTTCTGAATTCGGCTTTGATGCCGCTGCGCTGAACGCTTGCCGGCGTAGGTGCCAACAAGGGCCAATGAAAAGGCCCGCTGGGAGCGGGCCTGGGAGTTACAGCTCCAGCAGTCCGGCGGTTCGGGCGAGGTGGCTTGCCTGCGAACGGCTTTTGACATTCAGGCGCCGGAACAGGCGCCAGAGGTGCACCTTCACGGTGTGTTCGCTGATCTGCAACTGCTCGGCGATGTCGCGGTTGGACAAGCCACGATCGAGCATGACCAGCAGCTGTTTCTGGCGCTTGGACAGCTTTTCCGGAATGGTGGGCGCGTTTTCGTCTTCCGGCTCTTCCGCGAGAAATTCCTTGAGTACCTTGGCGATCTGCGCGGCGCCAGCCGACTTTTCCACATACGCATCGGCACCGGCTTCGCGCGAGAGGTCTTCGTAGTCGGAGGCTGGCGAGGCCGACAGCACGATCAGCGAGGTGTCGGGCAGCATCTGCCGCACTTCGCGCACGCCTGACACACCGTTGGTGTCGGGCAGTTTCAGGTCGAGGCAGACAAGTTCGGGCTCACCGTGTTCGGCAATGGCCTTGCTCACAGACGCCAGCCGCTCCAGTTCCACAACCTGGGTCGAAGCGCGCAGGCGGCGCAGCAGCATGACGACGGCCTCCCGCATCAGCGGGTGATCGTCAATGACAAAAATACTCATGGCTTGTGATCTGTGAAGAGGCTACGTTTAAGAGCATATCGGCATCGTAGCCGTTTGGCGATAGTGAACAGTGCCCAAATGGGGCCCTTGTTTTTGCTTTTGCAGGCCTCAAGGGCGCACGTGAGAACTATGGCATCTGATGGGCTGCTGTGGGGGTGCCTCAGTCGGTGGATGCCGTGAAATAGGCCAGCGCAGCATGTACCGCGTCGGCATCGCCGCCAGGGTTCAGGTCGCCGGCCAACGCGTCAAGCGCGGCGCGACCTTCTTTTTGCAGCCGTGCAATGGTTTGCGCTGCGTCGCGGGGCGCTGCAAACCCCCGGCTTTGCAGCAGGGTGTGGCCTTTGGCGTCGAGCAGCTTGAAATAGAAGAGACCGTCCTGTTCGCGGTACTGCTTGAAACTGGGCGTGGCCGTTTTGCTGGCTTTTGGGGGCTTGGCGCTGCTGGGAGCGCTCACCAGGGGGCGCAGGCCGACGGCGTGGCGCAGTTGCGCGGTGAACGGGGTGGCCACGGCGCGGGCCTTTTCGGCGCCGGCCTTGAGGATGTGTTCGATGCGGGCGGGGTCGCGCATCAGTTCCTCGTAAACACCGCGCAGGGGGGCAATTTCACGGTCCAGGCGCTCGAACAGCACCTGTTTGGCTTCGCCCCAGGCGATACCGTCGGCGTAGGCTTGGGCCAGGGCAGCGGTTTCGTCGGCGCTGGCGAAGGCCTGGTAGAGCTGGAACAGCGCCGAGCCTTCGGTGTTCTTGGGTTCGCCGGGTGCGCGCGAGTCGGTCACGATGCCCATGATCAGCTTGCGCAGCAGTTCCCGTGGGGCAAACAGCGGAATCGTGTTGTCGTAGCTCTTGCTCATCTTGCGGCCGTCCAGGCCGGGCAGCAGGGCCACGTGGTCTTCGGTCACCGCTTCGGGCAGGGTGAAGTGCTCGCCATACAGGTGGTTGAAGCTGGAGGCGATGTCGCGCGCCATCTCGATGTGCTGCACCTGGTCGCGACCCACCGGCACCTGGTGGGCGTTGAACATCAGGATGTCGGCGGCCATCAGCACGGGGTACATGAACAGGCCGGCGGTCACGCCGGCGTCCGGCTCTTCGCCGGCGGCGTTGTTCTTGTCCACCGCGGCTTTGTAGGCATGGGCGCGGTTGAGCAGGCCCTTGCCGGTGATGCAGGTCAGGAACCAGGTCAGCTCGGGGATTTCGGGGATGTCCGACTGGCGGTAGAAGGTGACCTTTTCAGGGTCCAGGCCGCAGGCCAGCCAGGTTGCGGCGATCTCCAGTGTGGAGCGCTGCACCCGGGCCGCGTCACCACCGGTCTTGATCAGCGCGTGGTAATCGGCAAGAAAGTAGAAGTTGCGGGTGTCGGGCAGGCGGCTGGCGCGCACCGTGGGGCGGATGGCGCCCACGTAGTTACCCAGGTGGGGGGTGCCCGAGGTGGTGATGCCGGTGAGAACGCGACGAAGGCTCATGGGAGGGCGTGGTTCAGAAAAGCAGGTAACGCAGCGGGGTCAGCAGCAGTTCGATGGCGTTGCTGGTCAGCAGCATCAGGGGGCGCATCCAGAGGGCGCTGACGATGCCGGTGATGACCAGCGCCATGACGATGAAGAAACCCCAGGGTTCGACGCGCGAGACCTGCCAGGCCAGCGACTGGGGCAGCAAGCCCACCAGTATGCGGCCGCCGTCCAGCGGGGGCAGCGGAAACAGGTTGAACGCGAACATGACCAGATTGACCAGGATGCCGGCGCGGCACATGCCGGTGAAGAAGCGTTCGTCCACGCCGAAGTAGATCAGCAGGTACAGCAGCAGCGTCCAGCCGATGGCCTGCACCAAGTTGGCGCCCGGCCCGGCCAGGGCCACCCAGACCATGTCTTTCTTGGGGTTGCGCAGCCGCCCGAAGTTCACCGGTACCGGCTTGGCGTATCCGAAGAGAAACGCGCCCGATGTGGCGAAGTACAGCAGCAAGGGCATGGCGATGGTGCCCAGCGGGTCGATGTGCTTGATCGGGTTGAGCGTGATGCGACCCAGCAGGTAGGCCGTGTTGTCGCCGTAATGGCGCGCCGCGTAGCCGTGCGCCGCCTCGTGCACCGTGATAGCGAACAGCACGGGCAGGGCGTAGATGGCAACGGTCTGAATGATCTGGGCGAAATCCATGGGCGCGACGGCGGACAAACCGCTATTGTCCCCGAAGCGCGGCGCGTATCCGGCCAGCGCGCATCACAAACCCAGCGGTGCCAGGGCACCGCGGCCTCGGCGCACCACCTCGGGCTCGCCGCCGGTGCCCATCGGCGTGAGGTCGATCACCGTGGTGGGTTCCATGGCGCAGGCGCCGGCATCGATCACGCCGTCCAGTGCGTGTTCGAAGCGTTCCAGGATGTCCTGCGCGTCGTTGAGTGGCTGCGCCTCGCCCGGTGCGATCAGTGTGGTGGCCAGCAGCGGGGCGTTGTGCAGGTCCAGCAGGGCCAGCAGGGCGTTGTGGTCTGGCACACGCAGACCGATGGTCTTGCGCGAGGGATGGCTCAGGCGGCGCGGGACTTCCTTGCTGGCTTCGAGGATGAAGGTGTACGCGCCCGGCGTGGCGGCTTTGAGCAGGCGGTACTGGCGGTTGTCCACCTTGGCGTAACTGGCCAGTTCGCTCAGGTCGCGGCAGAGCAGGGTCAGGTGGTGCTTGTCGTCCACCTGGCGGATGCGGCGCAGCCGGTCGGCCGCTGTTTTGTCGTCGAGGTGGCAGACCAAGGCATAGCTCGAATCGGTGGGCACGGCCAGCACGCCGCCTTTGTCGAGCAGTTGCACAGCCTGCTTGAGCAGGCGCGGCTGGGGGTTGTCGGGGTGGACTTCGAAGGTCTGGGCCATGTGTGTATTGTGCGCCGGCCGCCTGGGAGGATGACGCGCGGGGTCAGGGTTCGGGCGGCAGCACGGGGCGCTGCGACCCCCGCGCGGTCAGCCAGCTGGCGGTCGCGCCACACAGCACGATGAGGGCGATGCCGGTCAGCTCCAGTGCGCCGGGTATGTGGTCGAACACCAGCCAGCCGCACAGCATGGCAAAGCCGATCTGGGCGTACAGATAGGGCGTAAGGGTAGAAGCCGGTGCGCGGGCGAAGGCCAGAATCAGCAGGAAATGGCCCACCGTGCCCATGAGGCCGACCAGGCACAGCAGGGCGAAGGTCCGGGTGTCGGGCACTGCCTGCCACACCAGTGGCAGCACGAGCGAGGCCAGCAGGGCGCCGACCCAGCCGGTGTAGAAGTGCATGGTCATCGGGTCTTCGGTGCGCGCCATCCGGCTGGTGAGGATCTGGAACCAGGCGTAGGTGAGCACCATGGCCAGCGGCAGCAGCGTGGCCCATCCGAAGCTGGCGCCATTGGGCTGCACCACCAGCAGGGCCCCCAGGAAGCCGCCGCCCACCAGCGCCCAGCGCACCGGCGGCACTTTCTCTTTGAGGAACACGGCCGCCAGCAGGGTGACGACCAGCGGTGTGGTCATGACGAAGGCGGTGAACTCACCCAGCGGCATGAACTGCACCGCCAGGAACGACAGCGCACTCACGGCCAGCAGCAGCGCGCCGCGCAGCAGCTGGAAGCGCGGGTGCCCGGTGCGCAGCAGGCTGCGGCCGCGCACCGGCAGCATGACGGCGGTGACCGCCACCGCCTGGAACATGTAGCGGAACCACACCGCCATCAGCACCGGCACGAAGGCCCCGACGTATTTGACCGCCGTGTCGAGCACCGCGAAGCAGGCCACGGCGAGCACCAGGCAGATGACACCCAGCGCCGCGCGCGAACCGGCGGTACGGTCCATCAGTGCACGCGGTCGGCGAGCAGGGTCCACACCGGCGTGACGCTGCCGGGCAGATCGGGCAGGCGGCCCAGGTCGGTGTGGCTCTCGTCCGGGCTGTGGAAATCGCTGCCGCGCGAGGCCAGCAGGCCGAACTCGGCGCAGTAGCCGGTGTACTTGACCACGTCGGCCGCGTTGTGGGCGCCGGTCACCACCTCAACGCCCTGTCCGCCCAGGGCCTTGAATTCGGTGAAGAGGGCGTATTCCTCGTTAGGCGTGACGTTGTAGCGCCCGGGGTGGGCGATGACAGCCACGCCACCCGCGCCGGTGATCCAGCCCACGGTGTCGCGCAGGGTGGCCCAGCGGTGTGGCACGAAGCCGGGTTTGCCGTCGGTGAGGTATTTGCGGAACACTTCGCTGGTGTCCTGGCAGGCCCCGATTTCCACCAGGTAACGCGCAAAGTGCGAGCGCGAGATCAGCTCGGGGTTGCCCACGTACTTGAGGGCGCCCTCATAGACGCCGGGGATGCCGGCGCGGCGCGCCAGGTCGTCGCTCATTTCGCGGGCGCGCTCCTCGCGGCCGCCACGGGTGCGGCGCAGGCCGTCGACCAGGGTCGGGTCGGTGTGGTCAAAGCCCAGGCCCACGATGTGCACCGTGATGCCGGCAAAGGTGACCGAAACCTCGGCACCCGTGAGATACGGCAGGCCCAGCGCCTGGGCTGCGGCGATGGCGCGGGCCTGTCCGCCCACTTCGTCGTGGTCGGTGAGCGACCACAGCTCCACGCCGTTGGCCTTGGCGCGCTGCGCCAGGACTTCGGGCGTGAGCGTGCCGTCGGAGACAACGGAGTGGCAGTGCAGATCGGCGTTGAGCAAATGGGTCACAGCCACATTGTAGGAATGCGGGGCCGTGTGCTGGCGCCGGGTGGCGAATGACCTCACCGCGAAGCGGTCGGGCGACAGGGGCAACGTCGGCGACCGTCCATCCAGGGTCAGCCCGTGTTGCGCAGGCCGGCCGCGATGCCGTTGATCGACAGATGGATGCCGCGGCGCACCTTCTCGTCGCGTTGCGGGTCGCTCTCGCCAGCGCGGTAGCGGCGGATCAGCTCGACCTGCAGGTGGTGCAGCGGGTCGATGTAGGGGAAGCGGTGGCGCATCGAGCGCTGCAGGGCCGCGTTGTCGACCAGACGCTGCTTCTCGCCGGTGATCAGGGTCAGCGCCTCGGTGGTGCGGTGCCACTCGGCCTCGATGGCGGCGAACACCTTCTCGCGCAGCTTCTTCTCGGGTACCAGTTCGGCGTAGCGCGTGGCCAGGGCCAGGTCGCTCTTGGCCATGACCATGTCCATGTTCGACAGCAGGGTGCTGAAGAACGGCCATTGCTTGAACATCTTCTGCAGCAGGGCTTTGCGGGCCGGCAGGCCCTTGGTGCCGTCGGCGTGCAGGAAGCCGTGCACCGCCGAACCGAAGCCGTACCAGCCCGGCAGCGTCAGGCGGCACTGGCCCCAGCTGAAGCCCCAGGGGATGGCGCGCAGGTCCTCGATGCGCTGCGTGGCCTTGCGCGAGGCAGGGCGCGAGCCGATGTTGAGTTCGGCGATCTCGCGGATCGGCGTGGCGGCGAAGAAGTAGTCGGCAAAGCGTGGCGTCTCGTACACCAGTGCGCGGTAGGCGGCCATGCTGGCGGCCGACAGGCTGGCCGCGGCTTCCAGAAAGGCTTTGGGCGCGTTGCGGGTGGGCTGCAGCAGGGTGGCTTCCAGCGTGGCGGCGACCAGGGTTTCCAGGTTGCGCCGGCCGATCTCGGGGTTGGCGTACTTGGAGCCGATCACCTCACCCTGCTCGGTCAGGCGGATCTGGCCGCGCACCGTGCCCGGGGGCTGGGCCAGGATGGCCTGGTAGCTGGGGCCACCGCCACGCCCGACGGTGCCGCCGCGGCCATGGAACATTCGGAGCTGGATCGGTTTTCCGGCCGCCTGGTTCAACGCGTCGAACAGTTCCACCAGCGCAATCTCGGCACGGTAGAGCTCCCAGTTGCTGGTGAAGATGCCGCCGTCCTTGTTGCTGTCGGAGTAGCCGAGCATGATGTCCTGCTCGCTGTAGCCGCTGGCAGACCCGCGCTGCACCATGGCCCGCACGCCGGGCAGGTCGTAGTAGGCGCGCATGATGGGCGCGGCGTTGCGCAGGTCTTCGATGGTCTCGAACAGGGGTACGACGATGAGGTCGGCGGTCGCGTTCTCGGCCAGCAGGCCGTGCATCAGCCCGACTTCCTTCTGCAGCAACAGCACCTCCAGCAGGTCGCTCACCGTCTCGGTGTGGCTGATGATGGCGTGTCGGATGGCTTGCGCGCCGAAGGTTTCGCGGCCCCAGCGCGCGGTCTCGAAAATGGCCAGTTCGCTCTGTGCGTGGGCCGAGTAGGTGGCGCCGGGCACACGCAGCGGGCGCGCGTCGTTGAGCTGGCGCAGCAGCACGGCGCGTTTGGCGTCTTCTGGCAGCGCGCTGTAGTCGGGCTCGATGCGGGCGGTGGCCAGCAGTTCCGCCACCACTTCCTCGTGCTTGTCCGAGCTCTGGCGCAGGTCGACGGTGGCCAGGTGGAAACCGAACACCTGCACCGCGCGGATCAGCGGCTTGAGGCGCCCGCGTGC
>Ga0172372_10004711_pt1 | contig 19278 bp, 18 predicted proteins | sample LakKiv5m_2_FD_114544 | JGI IMG/M metagenome (GOLD analysis project Ga0172372, IMG submission 114544) | Freshwater microbial communities from Kabuno Bay, South-Kivu, Congo - kab_092012_9.5m | ecosystem: Environmental > Aquatic > Freshwater > Lake | place: Democratic Republic of the Congo...
ATCGCCGATCCGGGCCGGAGGCTTCGTTCTCGGTCCGCTCGCGCCCGCAGCGTACATTTGAGTACGCTTTGGGCCCTCGCGTCCCTGCGGCCTCGCCTGCGACCCGGCTTGGCGATGTGGCTGGTTCCGGGCTTTTGTGGCTTCGGTTTAGTGGCTTCGTTGTGACATCGCCGATCCGGGCCGGAGGCTTCGTTCTCGGGCCCATATCGCCTGGGATAAACCCCACCCTCAATTAGATCCTGAAGTTCTTCATGAGCCACGCAGCGCCCGGATTCTGGATCTTGCGTGAGGCTGAAATCAAGAAAAGCTCTTCGTGCAATTCTTCCAATGCCCCGATCCGGTGCAAGGTCTTGTCCTCCAGGAACTCCTGAACGGCGAATTCAGGCATGACGGTCAATCCCACTTCGCGCATCGCCAGCAGCTTCTGCACCATCATATCTTGGGTCTCTGCAATCACTTCGACTTGGAAGTCCGAGGATTTGGCAAAATTCTCAAACTCGTGGCGCACGCGGCTGTCGCCGGTCGGAATGACAAAAGGCTGCTTGGTGAGGCTCGCGGGGAAGTTTTTCTTGAGACCCACGAATCGCGGTCCGCCGACCACGATGAGCGGGAGAGAGGCTAGTTTTTTGGTGTAGAGCTTTCCGGGTTCGGCGATGGGGAGCGCATTGCTCACGACGATATCAATTTTGTACTCGTTCAGATCATGGATCAATTCCGCGGGTTTTCCCTCGCTCACGGTCACCAGGCAATTCTTGGCGTGGACGACTTCTTCCACCAATCGGACCGTCAGGTGCTTGGGGATCGAGTCGAGGGCTCCGATGTTGACATGCGTGCGCGCCTCGCTCTTGCGGTCGTGGACGGCTTCGATCATCTCGCCGCCGAGGCGGAAGATCTCCTTGGCGTAGGAGAACATGACCTTGCCGCGTTCATTGGGTGTGATCTTGCGGTGCTCGCGGATAAAAAGCGGAAACCCCAAGTTTTCCTCGAACTGCTTCATCTGGATGGAGAGGGCGGACTGGCCGATGTTGAGGAACTCCGACGCGCGGGTCAGGTTGCCACGGGCGACGATGATATAGAAGCAATACAGGTGGTGGTAATTGACCCAGATCGGCTTGCCATCGATTTCGATTTTCATGGTTTGATTATACCAATCAAAACAAAAAATAGTATGAAATTTATTTATGCACCCGGTTTTCTTCAAAGTGGGGGCATGGAAACGATATCACAAAAGCAAACGAGTCCCGAGTCTCTCAATCGCCCCCAGACCGAAGGCAAGAAGTCGCTCGAACGGCTGATGGCGGGCAATCGCCGGTTTGTGGAGGGCATTCGCTCGATCGAACCCATGATGGCCCACAAAAAAATGCCGGATCTGGCGGCTAACGGCCAAAAGCCTTTTGCCATCGTTCTGACCTGCTCGGACTCCCGCAGTCCGGTCGAGATGATTTTTGATCAGGGCGTGGGTGACGTTTTTGTCGTGCGGGTCGCAGGCAATGTGGTTGCTCCAAGTCTGCTTGCGAGTATCGAGTTTGCAGCCGCCAATTTTGGCTCTTCCTTGATTTTGGTGCTCGGTCACACGCAGTGCGGAGCCGTAAAAGCCACGATCGACCATTGCTGCGATACTTCCAAAGCGCTGCCCTCTCCGCACCTCGAAGAACTCGTGGGTCGGATCCGTCCTGCGATCGAATCGACTGAGGGCCAAAAGGAAATCGGCTCTCCCGAGTTCCAGCAAAGGGCTACTCTCGCCAATGTGCGCCGGAGCTTGGACCTGATCCAAGAGCAGAGCCGGATCGTCCGGGATCTGGCCGTAGCCGGCAGGGTCGAGCTTGCCGGAGCGGTGCTTGATATCAGTACGGGCCGCGTCAGTCTGATCTGATTGCCGACGTCTCCTTCAAAAAAAAAAATCCCCCCCGCTTGCCGAGCGGGGCCCCCTGATGCAGACTTGTGGATAGTTTCAGTCTCAACCCAATCTGCATCAGGGGGAACCATGAAGGCCACCGCTGTCGTTCACGTTTTGATTTCAGCTATCCTGGGAGCAGCTCTGCCCAACGCTCAGGCCCGAGTGGTTTCGGTACAACCCAAAGGTGGCGAACCCTCCAAAGAAAGCCAGATCATCCTCAATAATCTTTGGACCTCCGTGCATGGGGAAGAAAAACCTCGCCCTGTAGTCAAAGAAGAAAAGACCGTCCCCAAGACGCCGTCTTTCACGGGAATGTTCAATGGTGAGGGGAATAAGTTTTTGAGTGCGGCTCAGGATCGCGTCAAGAACGTGGCATCCGGGAGCGGAGGGGGCGGCTCGCTCCTTGCGAGCTTCAAGGGCGACAAGAAGGACAAGAAGAAGAAGGACGAGGGGCTGCTCGGCACTCTCAAGTCCGCAGGAAAAGCGGCGCAAAAAGGCGGCGATCTCAAGGCCGAACTCAAGCGCGCCAAGGATGACCTGTTGGATGTTCAACAGTGGAATGACTTTGCCAAAAGCTATTACGAGCAGTGGAAGAAGGACAAAGCCGACTACCTGAAGAACCTCGTGGCTTACAAATCGGGTCTCGTCAAGGTGGAGGTGGACGACAAGTACAAGGCCAAGAAGAAGATGGAAGGCAGCACCAAGCCGCTCGACAAGGAAATCCACGTGATATCAGGGAGCCTGGACGTGCCCGTGCGCAACCAGGAGTCGCGCGGCACTTGTGCTTCTTTCACCGGATCGCGCGTGATGGAGATCGTGCTCAAGCAGAACGGGCTCGACTCGGATCTGTCGGAGCAGTATTTTTACTGGTCTTCCAAGCCCAAGTGCCAGACCACCAAGTGCAATGACGAGGGCTCCTGGTTCTTCCAAGGGTTCGAATACAGCGTCAACGCGGCAACTCCCAATATCCCGCTCGAGAAGGATTGCCCCTACAACCCCAAGAAAGTCTCGGGCAATGACACGCAGATCCCGCTCAAGGACGGCTGCAGCCAAGGGTATGCCAAAGTTCGCAAGTACGAGATCCTCAAAGACACCTACGATCAGGTGGTGGATGCGATCAAAAACAACCGTCCGGTCGCGGCAGCCTACTACTTGAGCGAGAACTTCTTTGACACAAGCGGGATTGTCACCAATCGCGACGCGCAGAAATCCAATAAAGAGCACGCCGGCGGGCACGCCATTGTGCTGACTGGCTATATGGCTCTGCCCGAAAAATACTGGGCCGAAGAGGGCAAGGTTTGTTTCATCACGGCCAACAGCTGGGGCAAGGGCTGGGGAGTGGGCGGCTATAGCTGCCTGACCGAGCGTTGGATGCAGGAGCACGCGATTTCGTACTTCACGGTGGTCGAGGAGATGGAAGTGATATGAGCAGGCAAAGACCAAGAGGCGCACTCGCTTTGCTTCTAGCGGGGCTGAGTGGCACTCATTGCTCTCCCGCACTCGAAAAGGATTCTGATTCGGACTCCGTCACCCCCGGGCAGGTCCGCTTGGCGTTCAGTATCCATGTGGAGGGGTTTGCCGAGGACGTTGGGACTCCCTCAGAGTGCCTCCTCAAACACTCCAACCACGCAGCCAGGCTGGATATCCTGCAGGACGTCGTCGAGCCTCACGGGGTCAAACTCACCTACGAGCCTGAGGAGCCTTACCTGATTGGCGAGGCTCTTTATCTCAATCCTCCCTCCGGTGCGAATCCGGCTCAGGTCACGACGATCGCTGAGCGCGTGGCGGCAGGGCATTTTTCCGCACCGCACTCGGATCTTTATGCGGCGACTTTGAGTTGCCCTCAAGTTTACGCCTCGGATGGCACGGGCGTGGGCGCCTACACGAGCGCCTCCACCCAGTGCGCGGCCGGCGTCACGGATCTGACCGACCTTAAAAACGCTTACACGGCCGTGGGCCTTGCTGCACCCACCTATATCTCGGGGATATGTACTGAGGCCGATTGGTTGTCAATCACAGCTGCGGCCGGGTTCAGCCGGGTCGGCGGCACGGTGGGCTGGTGCGCTCGCACCATGAGTCCTGCGGCACTCTCTGCATTTGGGGCGGATTACGCGGTCATCCACGAAGGCACTTGCACGGGGCCTGCGACCTGCCATCAGCAGACCCCGCTGGACGATGACTCAAAACTCAGGCCCTGGAAGACTTCTGATATTACCAATTGGCTTAGTGACGATCCAGGAGGCAGCCTCACGGTGCTGCCTTCCATCGGGGACCCGCGCTGCATGGCCGAGTACGAGCTCACCGACGAGTCGGAGACTGGCTGTGATTACACGGACGATGATCTGCAGCCCTACTTTGATCGCTTGGATCGTGCGATCGAACTTGCGACCGAAGATGGCCGGGATCGCTCCGTGATCCTCACGCTCTCGGTTGGAGGCGCCATCGACACGGACGATGCCGCCCGCTATGCGACTTGGGCCGAGCGGGTCAAGACCGAGTATATCGACACGGGTAAAGCCACTTGGGTCGCGACCTATGCGGCAGCGGAGTGATCAGGCACGCTACGCTCTTTGCGGCGGAATGAGCCAGTTATCGATGAGGCGCGTGCGCCCAAGCACTGCTGCCACCGCGATGAGCGCGCCACGGGGCCCAAGCTCGGTCAAACGCTCGAGCGTCTCCGGATCGCGCAGTTCGTAGTACTGCACCTGGAAGGGGCCAGCGCTTTCCAGCGCGCGTCGCCCCTCGCCCTCCAATGCGTCCGTGCGTTTTTCACCCGCGCGGACACGCTCTTCAAGCGCAAGAAAACTCCGGTGGATGGCGGGCGCCTGCGCGCGCTCGGTGGGCGAAAGGTAAGCGTTGCGCGAACTCAGAGCCAGGCCGTCGGGCTCACGCACGGTGGGCCCGCGGACGAGTTCAATCGGGAAATCCAGATCCCGCACCATGCGCTCGAGGACTGCGCATTGCTGGGCATCCTTTTGACCAAAAAAAGCGATATCAGGTTGGGCGAGATTGAAAAGCTTGGTCACGATCGTGGTGACGCCGCGGAAGTGACCGGGGCGCATGGCGCCGCAGAGGGGCTGGCTGACTTGGTCTTCAAGAACAAACGTGCTCTGCCCGGGCGGTGTGAGGTCTTGGGCTTCCGGCAAAAAAACCGCATCGGCGTGGGCCTTTTCCAAGAGCGCAAGGTCCTTCTCGAGCGGGCGTGGGTAGCGCGCGAGGTCCTCATTGGGGCCGAATTGCAGCGGATTGACGAAAATGCTCACAAGCGTCTTCTCGCAGCGCGCGCGGGAGCGCGCGACCAGGCTGATATGCCCGGCGTGGAGCGCGCCCATCGTGGGTACGAAGCCCAGCGTCGCCGAGCCCAGGGATTTGCGCCAGGCGCGGAGTTCTGTCTTGGAGCGCAGGAGCTTCATCTTGCACCTCCCAGGCTCGGAACGATGGCGTCCAGGATCCGGCGGGCGACCTCGCGCTTGGGGGCATGCGGGATTTCAAGTTGTGTCCCATCGCGCCCGAGCAGCACTCCTTGGTTCGCAGAACCGCCAAAGCCGCTCGCGAGGCTCTCGCCCGCCCGCGCCACCGCGTTGGCAAAAAGCCAGTCCAGGCGCTTGCGCTTGAGTTTGTCGCGGCCGTTTTCGACGACTTGGTCGGTTTCGGCTGCAAAGCCCAAAAACCAGGTTTGTGCCCGCGCCTGTTCGCGCAGGGCTTTGAGCACATCAACCGACGGCGTGAGGGCAAGTGTGGTGTCGGAGTCCATGCGTTTGAGTTTGCCGGGTGCGCTACTCACCACGCGGTAGTCCATGACAGCGGCGGTTGCGAGCACTCCGGTCGTGTCCGGCAGGTGCTTGAGAGCAGCATTCAGCATTTCTTCAGCGGTTTCGACCGGGATCACCTGCAACCGACCGGTTTGACGGGGGTCCACTGGCACAACCACGCCCTTGTCCATGCCTTGGATGACTGTGACCTCCGCACCGCGCGCGAGCGCCTCCTCGCTCAGGGCCGCGCCCATGCGGCCGGTGGAGGGATTGGTGATATATCTGACGGCATCGATGCGGCTCAGTGTCGGCCCGGAAGTGATGAGGAGCCGCTGTCCTGCAAGGTCGTGTGCGGCCTCGCGTGCCCGGAAGTGGTCTTCGATCCGGGCCACGATTGTTTCGATATCAGCGAGTTTTCCCGCGCCTTCTTCACCGCAGGCCAGCACTCCCTGGGCGGGCTCGATCAACTCCACCCCGCGGGCTTGGAGTTTAGCCACGGACTCCCGGGTGGCCTGCGCTTCCCACATGGCCGTGTTCATCGCGGGGGCGACGAGCCAAGGGGTGCGCGAGGCGAGTGCGACCGTGGTCACGAGATCGTCGGCCAATCCCAGAGCCAAGCGCGTGATGAGGTGGGCAGTGGCAGGTGCAAAAACAATCAGGTCATTGTCGCGCGCAAGCCGGATGTGCTCGGTCCCCAAGTGGGCTTCGTCCCAGAGGGAGCGCGGGATTTTCAGACCCGTCAGCGTCTCGAGCACCAGCGCCGGAATGAAGCGTTCGGCCCCCGCCGTGAGCAGGCACTGGACTTGATATTCGCGTTTTCCGAGCTGGGAGGCGAGATCAGCCGCCTTGTAGGCCGAGATGCTGCCGCTCACGCAGAGCAGGATGCGGGGAGGTGGGGTGGGGGATGGATGACTCGGAGTCGTCATGATTGGGGATCAAACACAGGATTAAAGCCCGCGGCAAGGGGGATGAGTGGAAACACGCGGGAGACTTTTGGGCGTGTCATCTAATGTCATCTGTTAAGGTTGACATGAGATGACAGGTCCCGGATACTGGGAGTCTGACCAAGGTGGCATTCCGTGGCGCCCAATATGAGTTTGTTCTCACGGCACACGCTCGATTGCAGATGGAGCTGCGGGGCTCATCCGAATCGGAGGTGTTGGAAGTGGTGTCGACCGGTACTGTCAAGCCGAAGGGCTTGGAAGGTAAGTTTTGGGTGTATGAGCAGTTGGATCGCAGGCAGGATGATTTGATTTCGGTCGCGATATCGGTCGAGCGCCCCCATCTGATTGTCATCACCGCCATGGTCAATTGGAGGCCGCCATGAAGATCACTTATGACAAGTCTGCGGACGCGATGGCCATTGTTTTCCGGGAGGGCCGCATCTCCAAGGACATGCAGATATCAGAAAATGTCTTTGCTGGATTTGATCGTTCGGGACAACTTTTGGAGATTCAAGTCCTCGAAGTATCCAAAGATGTGGCGCCCTGGTTTACGCTCGAGGCAGCAGCCAAAATGCTGGAGGTATCCGAACGTACCCTTTTGCGCTGGATCAAGAGCGGAAAACTCAAGCCCGCCAAAGTGGGCCGCGAGTATCGGATCAAGCCTTCCGACCTCAAAAAAGTGGCTTCCTGATCGGAGTCAGCTGCCCCCAAATCCGAGCTCTCCGTACCGGAGCAAACCGGCAAGCGTCAGATCCGGATCAAGCCGGAACCGCTCGGTGAGCTTGAGCGTGCGCGTGCAGCCGCCGGTGGCAATCAGGGTGGGGGAGTTGAAACGTCCCGCATGGTCGCGCCCCGCATCGGCAAGGAGCCGGTCGGTGAGCCCTTCGAGGAGCGCTTCGTAGCCATGGATCATACCGCTCGTGAGTTGCGTCTCGGTCGTGTTGCCGACTGTGGAGTCGGGACGTTTGAGCTCGACCGAAAACAGGCGGGCCGCCTTGGATGTGAGTGCACGGAAGCTCGTCTCGAACCCCGGCACGATCGCGCCTCCGATATAACTTTTCTCCGCATCGACGAGGCAAAAAGTAGTCGCAGTTCCCGCATCGATGATCAAGAAGGGTGGAGTGTAGCGGGTGAGGGCGCCAGCGACGTTGGCGAGCCGGTCGGCGCCGAGAGTCTCGGGCTGCGGGAGTGTGAGTTTAAAATCCCGCGCGGCGCGCGAGTCGACTTTCAAAAACGGGAGTTCGCCAAAGCAATCCCGGACCGGTCCTTCCAGTTGCGGGACGACACTCGAGAGCACGCCGTGGGTGATCTGTTGCCAGAGGCGTTCGATCCCGCGGTGGGCAAAAAGTTGTGCAAGCTGCGCGCGGTACTCATCCGTGGTGGCGGCTGCGTCCGTGCGGAAGCGGATTTCAAACGAAGGCTCGAGCACCGTACTGCCCGAGGCTCCGCGACGCGCAAGCCCCGCGACCGTGTGGGTGTTTCCGATATCGAGCAGCAGCCAGAGTTCGTTAGACCCGACCATGGGCTCCTCCGGCGATATCCGTGGCCTGTCCCGCGGGCCTGGCTTCGCCCCGGACTTCGCTGATATACTCGCGCACGGCGCCCCGGATCATCGAGGCGACATCCGCGCGCGGGTGCGCAAAAGAGGGAGCTGGACGCACCCCGAGGCCGATCAGATCGTTGATGACGAGGACCTGGCCATCGCAATCGGTCCCTGAGCCGATCCCGATTGTGGGGATGCTCAAGCGTTCTGATATTTCTCGGGCCACTTCCGGCATCACGCACTCAAGCACGATGGCAAAGGCACCCGCTGCTTCCAGGGCCAATGCCGCATCCAGGAGCCTGCGGGCGTCGTCTTGGGTTTTACCATGGCGGTGATATCCCCCCAGTTGGTGGATCGATTGCGGTGTAAGTCCGATATGCGCCATGACGGGGATGCCCTGTTCGACCAGGCGGTGCACGATCGGCGCGGCCCAAGCGCCGCCTTCGATCTTGACGGCCTGAGCGCCGGACTCCTGAAAAATCCGGACGGCGGCTCGGAGTGCGGTGTCCGGATCGGGGGTGGTGCCAAAAGGCATATCACAGACGATGAAGGCGTTCCGGGTGCCGCGCACGACGGCTCCCGCGTGGCGGATCATGTCGTCGAGCGTGACCGGGATCGTGTTCTCAAGTCCCAGCACCACGTTGCCCAGGCTGTCGCCCACCAGGATCAGGTCGATGCCGGACTGATCGAGGAGCGCTCCCGTGATCGCGTCATAGGCGGTGAGCATCGCGAGCTTTTCACCCTTGTCCGTGCGGGCTTGGAGTTTCTTGATGGAGAGTCGGCTGGCGGCGTTCAAAACTGACATTTCAGACTCCTGATATCAAAAAAGGGTCGGTTCATCCGAGTGGATTCCGTCGCCGCCCTGGCCGTCGGCTCCGCCTTCTTCCTCATAGCGCAGCGGGGCGCCGCGGCCCTGCCAGCGGCATTCGGAGTAGCGTTCGGGTTCGACATAGAGTCTTCGAATCGAGCGCTTCTCGGAGTAGCGTTCAAACAGGTCCGTGCAGCGCTCAAGCGGGATGAAACTCGTCTGGCTGTAATGGTTGTCGTAGCGGACAAAAATCGGGTTGCCGGGCTTGCGGAAATACTTGGAGAGTTCGCTCGTCGATGTGGCCGACAGGAAATGAATCTTCTGACTGCCGAGTTCCCGTTCGATCCGGGAGATCAGCCGGGTCTGCTCCTGGGCCGCGGTCTTGGTGGCCGGGATCCCGCTATGGAGTTCGACCAGCATCCGGTAGGGGCGTTTCTCGGTGATCCGCCGCGCCCACGGGTTCTGGCTTTTGGCCAGGTGGGCGTAGAGTTCGGCGTCGTTGCTCGCGCAGTATTTTTCGATATCAGCCGGCAGCTGGTAGTCGCAATCCGGGCTCCGCATGTACTCGCCGAGCATCGAGTCGTACACGACACTTTTATAATGGAAGTACACCATCAGGAACATGTGGAATCGTGATATCAGAAAGTCTTCGAACGAATAGAGCGCCCGGTGCTGGAGGGCAAGGAAGCACTTGCCGTCCGCCACATGGGAAGTGAGGTTGCCGACCAGCCAGTCAAAATCAAACTGCCCGTAGCTCACGCCCGCGTTGATACTGTCGCGCCGGAGGTAGTCCATCCGGTCGGCATCGAGCTCGCTTGAGATCAGCTGCTGGAGCAGGGGTTGGAAATCAAGGCGCTCGCCTTGGATGGTATCGATGAAAAAACCATCCGCGATCGCGATACCGGGCTCGATCAGGCTTGCGATATGCTCGGGGCGGAAGCCCCAATCCTGACCTGCGCGCTCGAGCAGCGGAGTGAGGCTTGAGTCGAGCAGGATCTTGAGCGTGTAGTCCTCGTGGGTGGCTTGGCGGGCTTTGCCTTTGGATAGGTGCGGAAAAAGACTGGACGGCAGGTCGAGTTTTTTCACATCCGGCATCGCAAATTCAGTCGTGTGCGAGAGCGGTCCGTGCCCCACATCGTGGAGGAGGGCCGCGAGTCTGACGCAGGCACGGAGTCTGGCGTGCACTTTGGGATGCGAGCGGAAAAGCTGAAGGCGATCGGGCGTGAACTGGCTGGTGCGGCCCGCAGGACCCCCAAAGATGGTGTCAAAAGCCTGGGTCGCGGTGTGCATCGCACCCAGCGAGTGGATATAGCGATTGTGAACCGCGGACGGGAACGAGTACTCGGCAAAGCCGAGCTGCTTGATCTGGCGCAAGCGTTGAAAAAACCGGGAGTCGAGAATGGGCAGCTCCCAGCGCTCGATCAGTACGGAACCATGAATGACATCGCGGATTTCCATCGCTGAAGGGGTACCGACGGGGGGGCTGGGTCGTCAAAGGGAAAGTGGAGTGTGGGGGGTGGCACTTAAGTCCTTCTCCGATTTGACGTTTCGTCGCACCTCGGAGAAGATTTTAGGTACGGTAATTCCTTAAAATTTCAGATCCTCGAATGGAGATCGCTTCAAGATGGCCAATCCTCCCAAGCTTTTGCTCGATTTCATTTACGACCACGAAACCTCGCTCCGGGACCGAGTCTACCTCACCCAGCCGCTCGGGCAGGGGAGAGTGCAGGACTACACCTGGGGCCAAACCGTGGATCAGGCTCGCCGGATGGCGGCTCATCTGCAGAGTTTGGGGCTCGTCAAGGGCGACAAAGTGGCGGTTCTTTCCAAAAACTGCGCTCATTTTTTCATGGCGGAACTTGCGATCTGGATCGGGGGCTTTACGACAGTCGCCATTTTCCCGACGGAAAACGCCGAGACCGTCCGTTACGTGCTTGAGCACAGCGAGTCCAAGGCCCTTTTTGTCGGCAAACTCGACGTTTGGGATCAGCAGGCGCCGGGCGTACCGGCCGGAATTCATTGCATTTCGTTTCCGCTTGCGCCGCAGGGCTCGCCGCACGCGATCGGAGAATCCTGGGACAAGATCATCGCTCGCACGCAGCCGCTCACCGGGCGGCTGCATCGCGATCCCAAGGATCTGGCCATGATCATCTACACCTCGGGCTCCACGGGGCAGCCCAAAGGCGTCATGCACAGTTTTGAGCGGATATCGGCCGCGTCGGTCGGAATTTCGCGGCACCTGAGCCTCTCCGTGCAGGACCGCACGCTCTCCTACCTGCCGCTCGCGCACGTCTTCGAGCGCTGCTATATCGAATGCGGCTCTTTTGTCGTGGGCGGACACGTGTTTTTCGCGGAAGCGATCGACACCTTTGTGCAGGACCTCCAGCGCGCGCGTCCCACGCTCTTCATTTCGGTTCCCCGGCTCTGGCTCAAGTTCCAGCACGGGGTCTACGCCAAGCTGCCGCCCAAGAAGCTCAGGCTCTTGATGAAGGTGCCGGTCGTGCGCACATTGATATCCAAAAAGATCCTGAAAGGACTCGGACTCGATCAAGTGCGCCTCGCGGGGAGCGGCTCGGCACCCATTCCGGCCGAGCTCATCCAGTGGTACCGCAACCTCGGGCTCAATCTTCTGGAAGGGTACGCGATGACCGAGGATTTCGCTTATTCGCACCTTTCTTCGCTCGAGAAAAATGCGCCCGGCTATGTGGGGCTCCCATACCCCGGCGTGGAAGTGCGGTTGAGTGACGAAGGCGAAGTGCTCATCAAGTCACTCGGTCAGATGGTGGGGTATTACAAGCGCCCGGATCTTGATGCCGAGAGTTTCACAGCGGACGGGTTTTTCCGCACGGGCGACAAGGGCGAGCGTCGCGCGGACGGACTGCTCAAGCTCACGGGTCGGGTCAAGGAACTCTTCAAGACTTCCAAGGGCAAGTATGTCGCGCCCGCCCCGATCGAGAACCGCTTGAACGAGCACCCTTATATCGAATTGTCTTGTGTGTCCGGAGTCGGACAGCCTTCGGCCTACGGACTGGTGGTCCTCTCGGAAGAGCTCCGCAAGAAATTCAAAGAGGCGGATTCCTCCACGCTTGCGGCGCTCAAGGGCGATGTCGAGCAGGAATTCAAGGCGCTGCTCGAGCGGGTCAATGCGCAAATCCCGGATTACGAAAACTTGCAGATGCTGGTGGTGGCAGCCGAGCCGTTCACGATCGAGAACGGGCTCCTGACCCCGACCATGAAACTCAAGCGCGCCCGGATCGAGGAGTCCGTCAAGCCCAAGCTTGATTCTTGGTATGGCACTAAAAAGCCGGTGGTCTGGGCGGGTTGATCATCTGGCTTCCTTGGGGACCGAGCCAAGTTAGAATGGATTTTCGGAGGAGGCTGGCATCACGCAGAGTGCGCTGCCTTCCGAAAAAGGTAGGGCCTGACAGGCGGTCGGAATCGCATTTAGATTGAAAAGTGCAAATAGGGAACTCCGGATCGAGGCTGAGAATACGTCCGGACAGGCAGTCGCGGAATCGATTCGAAGCGCGTAATGGATATGGGCGGCATCGTCTCCCGGGAGGGTGGCGGCTTTTCTGTCAAAGCGCGCTATGACCTGTCCCGCCGCAACTTCGTCTTCAGTGGCAACGTCGATGAATGACGAGAAGTTTCCATTGTCAGAACCTTCGTTCCCGCCGCTGCAGATTTGGCCCGCCATGGGTTCGATGCTCAACATGAGGCGGACCGGTTGGTCATCCTGTTTGGCAAAAGTCAGCCAGATATCATACTTGTCATGATCACCATTCAGTTTGCACGGATCGACATAGCTGATGGTACCGGATGCAGGTGCCAAGATGTTGACGGAGTAGTCCGCGGCCGTGTCTTCGAAGTGAACATGCGCTCCATTGTGACCACAGGAGCTTGGAGATGCATCCGAGCCCATGAAGGGTTGAGCGCGGGATACATGGGCCATGCCCTCAGTATCGAGGATGAAGGTCTCCAACCGATCGGATTCAAAGCTTGAGAGCTCGGGTAGGTCCGAAAGGTCAACTGTAGCCTCCTCGCTGAACATGCCGCAGCCGACAGCACTTATCCCAAGCAGGGTCAAAACAAAATATTGGAGTCGGCTCGGGCGGGACATGGCTCTCTCCCGGTGGGATTCAGTATGGCGATTTGAGGAATTGAAAAGGGGCTGTCATAAGGACCAGCCCCTTGTTGCTTGAATTGTAGAATTGGATATCAGTCGGCGCTCACTCTTCCGAGTCGTGGCCGTGCGAAGCGCCGCCGCCTGCGAACGCGGTGCCGAATCCTGCACCTGCGGCAAAGCCGGCTGCTGCCATGGCCGCTTTCGGAGCGGCGGGCTTGCGGGGAGCGGCAACCTTTTTAGGAGCCGCTGCCTTGCGCGGAGCGGCCTTCTTGGGGGCGGCTTTCTTGCGAGCTGGAGCCTTTTTTGCGGTCTTTTTGGCGGGTTTCTTGGCGACCGCTTTTTTAGCGGGCTTGCGGGCGGCTTTTTTAGCCGTTTTTTTAGCGGGTTTTTTCTTGGCAGTTTTTGCAGCGGGTTTTTTCTTTGCGGTCTTCTTGGCAGGTTTCTTTTTGGCGGCCATGGTGCGTCTCGCTTCCGTACTTTTGATCCACTTGTGATCAAGGTTGATGTTGAACTTCCAAATCCGTGAAAAGCTTCTCAAAAAATAAAGCCATGAGGCTGCTCGTTTTGCAATTGTTAGTTGTTGATCCGAGCAAGGGAGTTTTCAAATTTCCGGAGAATCGCCCGATGCACTCCGACCTGATCAGGTGGGTCCCATCACGGGAATCAGAATCGTCTCCACCGAGGAGGAATTCACTTCGTCCGCGCGCGCCTCGAGCCGGCTCGAAGCGCGGCTGTAAGTGTAATAGCCTGCTCCCTGGTCGGCGATGACGACAAGGTAGCCCAAGAGCCTGAGGCGCGGGTTTCCGGTGCGCTGCGCGCTCGACTCAAGTGCTCGCATGGCGGCCATGTCGAGTTGCACTTGTCCGTTTCCGACGATGACTTCCCAGCCGGTATCAAAGGCCTGCCGCTCGGGGTCGACCGATCCTTTGATGGCGTAGTTCACGACTGCCGAGTCAACGAGGGAGAAAAGCGCACAGGAGAGAATGCGTTTGCCGGGCGTCTTGAAGTAAGTCGAAAGTCCGGCCATCCAGAAGGTCTCATTGCCCATGTAGAGAAAGTTCTGAATGAACTCCTCATTGGAGAAGAGGCGCTCGGTCATGATGATTGGATTGGGGTCCCGGATTTCATCGCCACGAGCCATGGCCTCGGCTGCGATCTGAAGCGCCTGGCTCAGGGCCACATATTTCCATTGCGAGAGGGCGGCTCGGGTCACGCCGGACGCCCCGCTCAAGGCCTGGCTGGCGACCGAGCCGAATCCGGCCCGAGACACCACTGCCGAAATCGCAGTCCTGAGCGCCTGCATCGGCACCATGGCGGCGAGCAGGTGGGGCTCGGCCCGTGCAGCCACGATCGCGGCCGTGGTCAGGGTGTAGCGGGTGGCGCGGGCGGCCATGGCACTGGTATATCGCGTGAAGGCGGACTTGGCGGTCTGCACGGCGGCCGTGGTCCCGACCTTGCTCATGGCCCAGGCTTCGATTCTGAGGATGATCTTGGCGCTGCCCCCGGTCAGAAAAAGCAGGGCGGCATCTCCGGCCAGGGCGAGGAAGAGCTTGTGGGTCTCCTCGGTCTCGAGCCGTTCAAGAATATCCCGGTAGGCGCGGGCGATCGTCTGCTCGATGGGTTTGATATAGGGGTGCCGGGGGTCGTCCCGGCGAATCCGGTCCAGAAGCAGTTCGAGCGTATGGATATCGAGCTCCTCGGTGAGGAGCGTTTGATCGAGCGCGTTCATCTGCGCAACGGTGAAACTGAGCTGCGAAAAAACCGCGTTGAGCCCGATTCCGATCAGCCAACGATTCGAAAGTTTGATTTCCCGCTCGAGAATCCGCTGGGCGACGTCCCAGCCGTCGCGTCGTCCGGAGGGCGAATCCTCCCAGCGAAAAACGCCGTTTTCGTCGCGGTAGAACCAAGCGTCCGGTTTCTTGTCCCCATCCAGGTCGCGACCAAAGAGCACCGGCGTGCGGGTGTCGGGGGCCAGCGTGCGTTCCTCCAAGTGCCACCAGGTGACCTGGCGGATCTGCGCGGAGATATCCGTGATTTCGACTTTGAACTTTTCGACTTCACCGGCAGTGACGCTCAAGTGATATTCACCGGGGGCGAGGTCGCCTGCGGCCGCTGGCAGGACCCCGACGACCGACATGAACCAGAAAATGCTCGCCAACACTCCTCGCAAGCTCATAAAGGCTGCTTTATATAAACTGATTAAAATGGTCAACTAATTAATGTTCGATTTTCTCGAGGTCGGCGTCGGCCGTGGCATCGATGCCGGGAAGCAGGTTGGTGAAGTTCGCCCCTGCGTTGTTGGTCGAGGGCTTGGCGCCGGAGCCGGTTTCAGCATTTCGGAGCATTTTCAAAGGCACGAGCTTGATGCTGTAACCCACCCGGCCGGCGGATATCATATCGGGATCCCGGGGCTCATTCCAGGAGGTCCGCGCCTGCTTGGCCGTGGTCATGACGATCGAAGGGGGGAGTTGTCCGTTCTCGCTGGCGGGAAAAGGATTGGTCAGGCGCACGACGTTGAAGCCCTCGCCGTTTTCACCCACCCCCTCCCGGAGCGAAGCCACGTAACGGCCGATGCTGTCGGTGAATGCCTGCACAAAGGCCGAGGTCACGCCCTTGCCTCCCTGGCTGATCGTTGTTCCGACCGCCGTGGAGGTTTGACCTGAACTGACTGCGCCGCCACTGAAGATTTCCTGGAGCGCCTGCTCGGGACTGCCCGTCGCCAATTTGGCCGGACTCAGGACGGGCGCCCAGAACGCATAAGTTTGCTTGCCATTGATCGCAGCCGCCGGTTCATCAAAAAATTTCTGAATCTTCTCGTCGTTGGGGAGGTCGTTCGGGAAAGTGTACTTGCCGATTTCGCTCAAGCTCGGAGTCATCGCCGCATCGATCGCAGTCTGGATTCCTCCAAAAGTAACGACTTGGTTGACCTGAGTCATTTGCACAAGCGGGGTCTGTAATGCGTAAGAGTCAAAATCAATCCCTGGCGCAAGTTCCATGTGCGAGCGTTTGTTGAAGCATGTGAGCAGCGGCGCGTTGATGCGGCACGGATCGCCATCCGGGCCCAGTAGGGTGGCGCTTGAAAAGTCTTCGATCGTGAATTCGGCTGCTCCCACCTGGGGTCCGATGCGACTGCCAAAAGGCTGGGCGGCCGCATAAGCACTCATGCGGATCGAACCGCCAAACGGATTGAAGAGCAGTTTGGCATCCGCCGTGACCCGGACCGCGTAGTAGACCAGTTTGTCGAGTTTTTTTGTGAAACCGACCGGCAGCGGCGGATTGGCGAGGGTGGGAACGAGTTGGCGTTTGCAGTCCGCGCTGCCATTGCCGCGGCCGTTGGGCACGAGCTCGAACTCGGAGTGGTAGTTGTCGAACTGGACTTCGATCGGGTCGAGTCCCAGCAGGTCGGACCCGCCGTCGCCGGCCGGCGGGAGCATCTCGTCGAGCGTGATATTCTCCCTGCTGAAAGCCCCCTCGCCGAGCGACTTGAAGGCCGACATGAAAGCCAGAATCGTCCGCTCGTGGGCCATCGGGTCGATATCACCTCGGAATGGGTCGATGCTTTCGAGAGTGACTCCGGTCTTGCCGCTTTCGTTGACGTAACCTTGGAGCGTGCGGACGCGCGAGCGGAGCAGGAATTCACGCGGGTAGATTCCCAGTCCATTCGCCACGGCCTGGATGGTCTCCATCGCCCGGACGGCGGAGGAAGCATTGGGATCGGCGCCGCTCTGGCCGCGGAGGGCGTCGGAGACATTCTTGAGATTGGGATCCGTATTGAGAAGCCAAAGGGCGACTGCGGCCCGATTGAGGGTCGAAGCCAGCACGCAGTTTTCCTGACGAGCGGCCTCGAACTGCTGGACGGTGTTCTTGAACGTGTTCTGCAGGTTGTCGAGGGGGTTGCCGTCAGGGATCTTGAATCCTTTGATCTCGGTGTTCTGGCACACATTGTCCGACGCCAGGAAGATCAGGCAGGTCACGGGTTTTCCGCCCACGTTGGTGTAGGCGCGCTGGCCGGCAGATGGCGCCCCGGGGACGCCTGGTGCGTCCTTGTAGGCCAATGTTCCGATGACGTGCTGGCGGAACAGGAATTTCTTGTACTGGCGCCTCATTTCGTAATTCAAAAAGGCGATGTGATTGAGGTGGCGGGCTTGGGAGCCCGCGCCCGCGAGAGCAGCCATATCAGCGGCATTCTGCAGGTTGATCTTGGCGTTGACGAGCATGCCGATATTGAGCACGAACGCCACAAAGAGCAGGAACGTGAAAGTGAGCATTCCGACGAGAAGCGCGGCCTGTCCGGACCGATCGCTGATATCAGGACCGGTCCGACCGCTGCTTTTGAGCACTTTGATCCGACTGCGAATGGACATGCCCCCGAAATCCCCCGCCCCTTGCGATTATCACTTTTCACGGGCGGCCTGAAAAGGGGTTTCCGCGGAGTGGAGGGAGTGCTCGTCCCGGGTGTCAAACTTTTGGACGCGGACCTGATTGATATGCGCTTTTCAGCCCCGCGGAATTCCCCGGGGGCTGATATCGGACATCGGGCGGGAGGGCATGGCTTTTGCTGGGAGGGTGAGTCAGGAGTCAGGATGAACAAATTCGCTCGAATCCCCCAGTTTCTGCAGCGTCTCCATCAGGGCTCCCGTTCCCGCCCGCTCGGGCATGGCCTGTTGAGCGGAGCTGCGCTCGGGATCGTGCTTCTCAGTACGCAGGCCGCCTTCTTTGCGAAAGTGGGCCACATTCAGGCGCCCCGGGGCGCGGTCGATCCCGCAACCCTGACCTCCGAGGAATTGTACGGTCCCCTGGCGCCGGTGCTTGAGATTCCGGCGCGCGGAGTGCCGATGGAGCCGGTTTCGCCCTATGCGGGCTTTGGCTTTCAGCCGACGGTCTACACGGGACTTGGACTCGGGATGGATCTGGCCTATTCGATCACGGATCAGGTGTACAAGAGTCTGCCGGACTACTGGCAGCCGACCGTCGATCATTCCGCCCTGCAGCTCGTGCAGCCCCGCGCGGTCCCGGGTACTTGAACGCTGATATCACTCACGACCGCGGGCGTAGAGCAGGGTCCCGCCCACGACTGCCAGTGGCAGGATGAATGCTGAAACGAGGGGAATCGCAAAAAGTGCCAGGTGGGCGAACCCGAATCCCAGCGCCAGCGCCGTGTTTTTTCGGAAAAACCCGAGGCTGGTGCGGAGGCCCTGCCCCCGGCGGGTCTGAGGGTAGGTGATATACTGAAAGGTCATCGCCAGGGCCGCAATCGCCGGGCTTGCCAGATTCATGACCGGAATGAAGGAAAGCACGAAGGCCAGCCCCAGAGTGGCAAGCGAGAGCAGGGTCTTGCCGAAATCCAGAAATACGTTCCGAATCGTTGTTGCGATCGACCCGGTGGGCGCAGGGAGCAGTTTGGGAACGGAGTGGGGCTCGACCGCCTCGGCGAGAAAATCATTGAACGGCGTGGATATCAGTGTGGCGATCCCGCTGAACGACAGCACGCCGATCAAGAAGGCCGCCGCCGTGGCCAGCAGTGTGGTCAGCGTCCCGAGCCAGCCGGACGTGTCGAATCCCGCAGCAGCGATCGCGGCAGTGACTCCCGCTTGCACGAGGTCTTTGAGTTGCTCTCCCAGGAAAAGGGTCACCCCGAACGAGAGCCCCAGGGGAATGGCGGCACGGACGGCAAGGGCCGGATGGCGCGCAAGGAGTTTCGCGCTGGTCACTGGCATGAAGATTCCTGCGAAAAATTCGCGGAAAGCGGAGTGGGGGCGGGGAGTTTTGGAAGCCATATCAGATATGATCTCGGATGAGGGGGGCGCGAACTCCGCCCCCGGCAAACCGGAGGCGGAGCGGACTGGGCGTTGTTTCAGCCGCAGGAGTTGGACTCCTCGCCAAAAGCGGTTTTCAAGTCCTCGCACTGGATGGTCGAGCCGCCGATCGAGCAGCTGAAATCAAAATCGTCGCAGTCAAAGGCCTCTCCGCCGCCGTTGGCGAGCGCTTCGAGTTCATCAGCCGAAAATGCGAAACCGAAATTGCAGTCGAAGGCGGTTCCGTCTCCGAAGGCGCCTCCACCGATCGTCGCTTTCATGTCGAGTCCGTAGGAGAAGAGAGTGTCGGTGACGGCAAAGGTCATCGCGACCGTACCGCCTTCTTTCATCGTGTATTCAATGTCGCCACAGGAGAAGGTGTCGTCGGCGAGTGTTTCGCAACTGAAGGTTCC
>Ga0172372_10004712_pt1 | contig 19273 bp, 21 predicted proteins | sample LakKiv5m_2_FD_114544 | JGI IMG/M metagenome (GOLD analysis project Ga0172372, IMG submission 114544) | Freshwater microbial communities from Kabuno Bay, South-Kivu, Congo - kab_092012_9.5m | ecosystem: Environmental > Aquatic > Freshwater > Lake | place: Democratic Republic of the Congo...
AACGCAGGAGCGGTTGCCGAGGCGTAAAAATAGGCGCATAGCGAGCTATGTAACTATTTTTACAACGCAGAAAATGGACAAAAAGACCAGCGAGTTGGGTATATTCTTCGCCGGAAATCGCCTAAGATGCGTTTGCTTGGATTTGGCTCTGACTTCATATTCTTAGGAATTCGACCAATTCCTTTATAATCAATAACCCTGAAGGTATGATTGTCGCCAATGATTTTGGGTACAAGAATATCTAACGCAACTTTTCCTGACTGATCTTCCACGAGTATTTCAAAGTGCATGGCATCACATTGCATCTAAATAATCGCTATACCAAAGCCCGCCCAGTGGCAGCCCTTCGGCAACCATGTTTTTTACCAACGCATCATCGCTGGCTCGCCGAATAGCTGAAAAACCATCCTCAATTTTTTCCAGAATCCAAACTTCATTCGGTTCCAGCGCATCAACAAAATACGGCTGATGGGTAGTAATAAAAACCTGAGGTCCACCTTTTCGCCCTGTTGCATGTTCACGGAACTCCTTAGCCAATGTTTCCAGCAATTTGTGATACAAGCCGTTTTCCGGCTCTTCAATACACAAAAACGGAGGCGGTGTAGGGTCTTCCAGCAACAGCAAATAAGCAAACACTTTTAACGTGCCGTCAGACATTTGCTGTGCATAAAATGGATCATGAAAACCTTTGTCGTTGAAGCGTAAAAGCAGCCGCCCGTCAGCAGTTTTATCCGTGTCAATTTTGTCAATACCAGGGATTTTTTTTGCGATGCGATCTAATACTTTCTTAAAACGATCCTTGTGCTCTCTCTCCATAAATTGCACAACATTACCAATATTATCCCCAAGAATATTCAGATGTTTTTGAGGACCCGCAAGAGGAAGGCTTCTAGCTGAATTTGGCGTGAAATAACTAAGATACCAACCTTCTATAAACTGCCGAAAAGCCGAAATCCTTGGATGCTGCTTTAAAGAGCCAAGTGTAGCTATACCCAGTTTCCTCTTATCGGCAAGCTCTACTGATTCAGTTTCTTTGCTTTCTTCTTCAACAAGTGATTTAAGCCAGCTTTCTAAATCAAGTTCCTTTTTGTTTTCATCAATACCTTCAGCTTCACCTTTCCAAACTGCGCCTTTTCCATTTTCTAATATTAAAAATGAAAAAGGTCTACCGCGTGTCTGGTTTTTACGTCGTTGCCGAAGACGTTCTTTTTGTACGAAAGGTCGCCCAGAATCATCCACATTAATGGACATTTCATAGGTAATAGGACGAGCATTACCGTCTTCCTTGTAATAAACTTCAAACTCAATTGACCCTGCTTGCCCTTGAGAACGAATTTTATCAAAGCCCCCACGACCACGCGAATCACAAGCTTCTTCCACGCCAACTTTAAGGGCATCCGCAAGAAAACCAAAAACATCAAACAAGGTACTTTTGCCAACACCGTTTTTGCCAATGACAACCGTCATCGGAGTAAGCGGCCCTGATTTTTGCTGATTCCATAGTCTTCCAAGCGTAACATCTTTTAGTACCCGGAAATTCTTTACCCTGATGCCTTCAATTTTAGCCATGCTTTACCTGCCATTTTGTATTGCCGGTCACAACGCCGCTTGCAACACCACCGGCCTATTAACCTCAGTCACCCTAAGCCCATAACGAATCACCGGCTGCTGAACCGTTTCGCCCCTAAACGCCTGCAAAGCCATCACAGCCAAGTCTGCGCCCGCCAAGCACGCCATGCCGAAGCCGCCGGAAGGGCGCGGGTTGATTTCCAGCAAGCGTACACCCTGCCTGCCTGCCTTGAACTGGATATTGAAGATACCGTTCAAGCGGTAATGCGCGCTTAATCTCGTCACCATGCCATGAATGTCGGCATTGTTGTCGATACTTTGCCCGTGTCCTGCCAATAGCGCTTTCTTGCGCTGTACGGCGCACAGCAGCTCGCCGTGCCGTCCGACGCAATCAACGCTCCATTCAGGTCCATCCAGGTGTTCCATGACCAGCAAGGTGTCGAAATGCGGCGTATTGACCATGCCTTGCCGCAATTCGGCTAACGGAATCTGGTATTCGACGCCTTTGAGTAACTGGGTGATGCTGTCGCGCTGCGTGTCTAAAATCCGGAAACCCAGGCCATAGACCGAAACAGCCGGTTTAACGCAAAGCTTTTCATGCTTCAATGACAGCTCTGCTACGGCGTTATCGAAACCATCAACATCATCGACGGCGATAAAATCCATGACGGTAGCCACATCGGCGGGCAAGGCGCTGTAAAAATAGGCCTTGTTATGCAGTAACGTCAGCGTGGCAAAATCGGCAACCGACTGGACTTGCGTGCCGACAGCCCGAAACAGGGCGTGGTGCTTGCTGATTAAGGCCGCTTCCATACCGGGCCAAAACAAATCGATGTTGTGCAGGCGGCAAAAATCCACGCACCATTCCAGGTAGTCTTGCCCGGTTAATTCGGCCGGCTCAAGATAATATTCGTCAGCCGCCAAAAACGCCGAGGCTGTGGTATGCGTATGCGTAGAGATCAATGTCACCTCGCCAGCCGGTACCGACTGGCGAAGATTATTAAAGACAGCGCTGATGGTCGAAAAGGTTTTGTTAAACCAGATCCTCATCGGCGCTAGAGGTGGACGATAATTTGCGGCAACAAGCTGTCGATGGTGCGTCCCTGGCCGTTTTCGCCTATCGCATGCATTTTCCATTCGCCGTTATGACGGTACACTTTCGCCATGATTTGCGCGCTATGCGAGCCTTGCGCGCTCAACGTGTAGCGGGCGATTTCATTTTTATTGCTGCTGTCGACCATGCGGCAATACGCATTTTCGACCGCATCGAAAGTTTGGCCGGTAAACGAATTTACCGTAAACACCAGCGCCTTGACGTTGGCAGGCACTTTATCGAGGTCGACGATAATTTGCTCGTCATCGCCGTCTCCCTCGCCGGTACGGTTATCGCCGGTATGCACGATACTGCCGTCACGGCTTTTCAGCTGCTTAAACCAGACGGTATCAAGCACCTTGTTAGCCTCATCAAAAATCACGCAAGACGCATCCAGGTCAATAGACTCTCCGCCGCCGCCAAACATGCCTTTCAGAAAACCACCGCCGGATTTTTTAGCATCCCAACCCAGGCCCATGATGACTTTGCTCAACGCGCCGCCGGATTCTTTGGACAAGGAAATTTTTTGCCCTTTTTGTAAATTAATAGCCATCTTGATTCCTGTCAGGTTAAACGTTCACACCAAATGATGCCGCCAAAGGCCCCAAGCCGCCGGCAAAACCCTGGCCTACGGCTTTGAATTTCCAGTCAGTACCGACGCGGTAAATCTCGCCGAAAATCATCGCCGTCTCGACCGAGGCGTCTTCGCTCAAATCATAACGGGCGATTTCCTGGCCGCCTTCTTCGTTAATAACGCGGATATAGGCATGGCTGACCTGGCCGAAATTTTGTTTACGCGCCTCGGCGTCGTGTATCGTCACGGTAAAAACGACCTTATCCAGGTCGGCGGGTATTTTCGCCAATTCAACCTTGACCGTTTCATCGTCGCCTTCGCCGACACCCGTCGTGTTATCGCCCATATGCTGTACGGCGCCATCGGCAACGACTTTGTTGTTGTAAAAGCAAAAATCGTTATCAGAACGGACCTTGCCGTCCATTTTGACCAGGAATACACTCGCATCCAGGTCGAATGCCGCGCCATCGGTTGCGCGGGCATCCCAACCCAGGCCGACCACGATTTTGTTTAAGCCTGGCGCTTCTTTGCTTAAATTTACGTTACCACCTTTAGTCAATGATATTGCCATAATAATCTCCTGATTTTTTAATGTAGTTGCTGCCTGCGACAAGGAACAGTCCCCGATCGCACCGAAATACCGCTTAAAGGTTGATGCCGTATTGCCGCGCCAGCGCCGCCAAGCCGCCGGCATAGCCTTGACCGACCGCCCTGAACTTCCATTCAGCACCGTGCCGGTATATTTCTCCAAATATCATCGCCGTTTCAATCGAAGCATCCTCGCTCAAATCGTAACGAGTCACTTCCTGGCCCGAATCCTTATTAACAATGCGGACAAACGCATGCGACACCTGGCCGAAATTCTGCTTGCGCAGCTCAGCCTCGTGTATGGTAACAGTAAAAGCGATGCGTTGAATATCCGCCGGCACCTTATCCAGCAAAACGATAACCGACTCATCGTCGCCATCACCGGCGCCGGTCCGGTTATCGCCGGTATGTTCGACTGAACCGCATATCGACCGGGTTTGGTTATAAAAAATGAAATCGCCGTCGGACCTTACTTTACCGTCCTCCTTGACCATAAACGCGCTGGCATCCAGGTCAAAATCCGCGCCATCGGTAGGCCGCGCATCCCAGCCTAAACCTACCAACACATTTTTGAGGCTGGGATCGGTCTTGGACAGACTGATATTGCCGCCTTTGCTTAATGAAATACTCATCTATCGATCTCCACCATTACGGTTTGCTGTTAAACAAGGTATAAAAATTTTCAGTCGATTTTTCGGCGATTGTGCTGACTGGATAGCCGCGCAGCTCGGCGATATGTTCGGCGACATAACGCACATAAGTCGGGTAATTGGGGCGGCCGCGAAACGGCGCCGGCGCCAGGTAAGGCGAATCCGTTTCAACCAGGAAACGGTCGAGAGGCACTTTTTTTGCGACGTCCTTGATGTCTTTGGCGTTGTTAAAGGTCACGATGCCCGAAAAGGAAATATAAAAGTTCATATCCAGCGCTTTTTGGGCGAACTCCCAATCTTCGGTAAAACAATGGATGATGCCGCCGACGGCATCGGCGCCTTCTTCGACCAGGATGCGTAGGGTGTCCTGCTTGGCCTCGCGCGTATGGATGATCAACGGTTTGTTTAAGGCTTTTGCGGCATGGATATGGTTCCTGAAGCGCTGGTGCTGCCACTGTAAATCCCCCGTGCTGCGCAAATAATCCAGCCCGGTTTCGCCTATCGCAATGACTTTGCCGTCTTGTCCCAACGCGATAAGCTCCTCGGCGCTCGGTTCCTTGCCCTCCTGAACGTTTGGATGCACGCCGACGCTGACGGATATTTGCGCATAATCGGCAACCAAGTCCAGCATTGCCGGATAAGTTTCCAGGTCAATGGCAATGCACAGCAGGTGTTCGATCTGGCTGTTTTGTACGTCCTGCATAAAACAGCCGAAATCATTTTGATACGGTTCCAGGTCGATACGATCCAGGTGGCAATGCGAGTCGATCAACATGGGAGGCTTACATCGTATGGGTTGCGCGCTCGGATGCCAAGGCGCCCGCCAGGTAGTTTTCAATTTTATTGCGCGCCACGCCGCCATCCTGGTCGGTGAACTGCACGCCAATGCCTGTGGCCCTGTAACTCTCCGAGCCGGGCGGCGTCTTCCAGACAATTTTCCCGGCTATCGGCAGGCGCTCGGTTTCTTCCATCAAGTTAAGCAGCATGAACACTTCCTGTCCCATTTCATATTGCCGGTTGGTCGGGATAAACAGGCCGCCGTTGGTGACAAAAGACATATAGGCTGCGTACAAGGAGTTTTTGTCTTTAATCGAAAGCGTCAATATACCGGGTCTTGGTGCGGGTTCTGCCATGATTATTTGCTCTGGTTGAGTTGAGACCACTGAATTAAAATTTCTTCGAACAAGCACTGCTTGTTTAGTGTTGTCTTAAGACGCTGGCGGCTAAGCAGCAATAAGTCATACAATCGATAAAGCCCGTTTAATTCTAGCCGCTGCGCCAAGGCTTGCAAGGGTTTATTTAAATCCGGATTGTACAGTAGTTGCGGGGCGGCCTGGTAACGGCACTTGACCATATCGATAACCCATGAGGTCATCCAGAAAATCAGTGACGATTCGGGCAATTTTTGCCAGCTTTCGGCGATAGTCACAGGATGGCTGCGCCGCTCCGCTATCGCCGTCCAACTGCTGAAACAACTGTTGCGCAATGTTAATGTTTCATCATTGGCATATTCCAGCGCCAGTAACGGCGCCTGTTGCGCCAAATCCAGCACTATTGCGATAGTGTCCGCTGGACAGCCGGGTTTTTGCTGCTGCAGCCAGGCGCTGACTATTCCCCTGTCGGGCACTGTAAGCGCCACTTTTTGGCACCTGCTGACAATGGTCGCCGCTAAGGCCTGGGGTTTATCACTAACCAGGATGATAACCGTGCGTTCGGCAGGCTCTTCGAGACATTTCAGGAACGCATTGGCGGCATTGGTATTCATCGCATCGGCAGGGTTGATAATAACGACCCGATAGGCGTCAAATTGGGGTTTTAACGTCAGCCGGACGCACAACTGGCGAACCTGGTCGACCGTAATAGCCTTCCCAGGCTCATCAGGTTTCACTACGATAAAATCAGGATGCGTTTCTGCATTCAGCAGCAAACAGCTATGGCATTGCCCGCAGGCCAATCCCCCTGCTTGCGGTTTTTCACACAGCAGCGCATAAGCAAACTGATTAGCCAAATGCTGCTTGCCCAAACCTGTTTTCCCACTGACCAACAAGGCCTGCGGAATGCGCTGCTGTTCGATATACGCGCTGAGATGCGCCCAGTCTTGTTGTTGCCACGGCAATAATGGCGGCAACCGAGTCATCTTAACAACACCCGCATCGCATCGACAATCGCGCGTTGCACATCGATTAAGGGCTGGTTGGCCTTGACCAGTTTAATACGTTCTGGATGGAGTTCCAGTTGCAGTAAATAAGCACGCCTGACGCGTTCGAAAAAACTGTTTTTTTCCGATTCAAAACGGTCGAAAGCGCCGCGTTTTCTTGCCCGTTCGATGCCTATTTCAACAGGCGCATCCAGTAACAGCGTTAAATCGGGTCGCAGGGTGCCCTGCACAAGATTTTCCAGCCATTCTATTGTGCTGACTTTCATATTTCGCCCGCCGCCCTGATAGGCATACGTGGCATCGGTAAAGCGGTCGCACAACACCCAGTTCCCCCGCGCCAGGGCGGGCTCTATGACGTGCTTGATATGTTGCGACCGCGCCGCGAACATTAACAATAATTCGGCCTGTTCGGAAAGCGCTTCGCTATCCGCATCCAGCAATAAGCAACGTATTTTTTCAGCCAGGTAAGTACCGCCTGGCTCACGCGTAACGACAACAGGTATATGGTGTTGCTGCAAATGATCTTTTATAAATTCCAGGTTAGTCGTCTTGCCTACGCCTTCGCCGCCCTCCAGGGTAATGAATTTCCCGCGTATCATTTTTTCTTCCTTTGGTAATCATCGACCGCCGCATTGTGGTCTTCCAATGTCGCTGAGAACACATGCGTGCCGTCGCCGCGCGAGACAAAATAAAGGCTATCCCCCTGGTCTGGATGCAGCACAGCCGCTATCGCATCATGGCCGGGCATCGCTATCGGCGTTGGCGGCAGGCCTTTGAACAGGTAGGTGTTGTAAGGCGTAGCCGTCGTTAAGTCTTTGGACGTAATGTCGCCAAGATAGCCATCCCCCATACCGTAAATGACGGTAGGGTCAGTTTGCAGCGGCATGTCCTGTTTGAGCCTGCGAATAAAAACGCCGGCTATCATCGCTCTCTCGGCTTTCGCTGCCGTTTCCTTTTCGACAATAGACGCCAGTATCAGCGCTTCATAAGGTGTTTTAAAGGGTAGGTTATCATCTTTTTTAAGCCATTCCTGCTGGACAACGGCCTGCATTTTCGCATGCGCTCTTTTTAATAATGCAACATCGGTCGTGTGCTTCTCAAAAAAATAGGTGTCAGGGAAAAACTCGCCTTCAGGGTGTCCGGTATTTGCGCCCAGGGCAGCCATTAATGCGTAACCGTCAACATCTTTCAAGGTATGCCGAAGATTAGGGTTCACACCCAGTTTCCGGAGTATTTGCTGGAAACTCCAGCCTTCCGGGAAAGTAATGCTGTATTGCTTGGTTTTTCCCAGTACGAATAATGCTAATATCCCCGGCATAGTCAAACCGGTACTCAACTCGTATTCACCGGTTTTGATTTTTTTAAAGGCATGGTCATAGAGAGCAAACACTTTAAACCAAAATGGCCTGATTGCGAGGTCTTTTGCGATTAATTTTTCGGTAATCCGGCTAAAAGAATCGCCTTTTTCGATTTCAATCGTAACCGGGTCATCGATAACAACAGGCGTATTCGCCGCGCATTGATAATCCATCCACAACCATACACCTGAAAAAAACAGGATTGCTGCAATAATAGCGATAATTTTATTAGTCAATACGGGTACTCTCATGCTTGAAATGCTCTAGCCAAGCCTGTATCTGCCGGGTTATCGGGCCGACCTGGAAATAATGCGATTCGATTTGCCTGACGGGCCAGATACCGATAATTGAATTGCTGAGAAATATTTCATCAGCCGATAATAGCTCATCTTTAGTAAACACATGCTCGATGACAGCAAGCCCCTGCCGGGACGCCAGCATCATTATGATGTTGCGCATGATACCTAAAATGCCGGCTTGCGTCAGCGCAGCCGTATAAAGCGTATTATTTTTAATGTAGAAAAGATTCGTCATTGTTCCTTCAATAACATGATCGTTGGCATCGAGCATGATACCTTCCTGGATAGCAGCGTCACTCCACTCCGCCCTGGCCAGCACCTGCTCAAGACGGTTCAGGTGCTTGATGCCGGCCAGCGCCGGATTTAATCCCAGACGCGTGCCGCAAAAACGGGCGTTTATGCCCGCTATCTGGTAAATGGGCGGGTAATCAGGAAAAGGATGCAGGCTGAAGACGCGGGTAGGCTGGATCTGCTCGGGTTGCCTGTAACCCCGCCCCCCCGAACCTCGGGTAATGATCAGTTTGAGAACAGCACTGCCGCCAGGACATGACTGCTTGCAAAATGTTTTGGCCTCTAAGGCCAGCGCATGAAGGTCTGGAACAGGAATGTACAGCCTGTCGCAACCTATCTGTAAGCGGCTGAGATGCCGGTCGAGAAAAACGGGCTGCCCGTTGGCGACTTCAATGGTTTCAAACAGTCCGTCACCGTATTGAAAACCACGGTCGCTTATCTCAACATGCGCCTTGCTTTCGCCATTGACGAGAAACATTAGCCGTAGAAAACGGGTAAAGCCCTACTCGTAACGTTTAAATACCAGGGAACCGTTCGTACCACCGAAACCGAACGAATTCGACATGGCGACATTGATTTTCATATCCCTGGCAATATTGGGCACATAATCGAGATCGCATTCGGGATCCGGGTTATCCAGGTTTATCGTCGGCGGTGCAATCTGGTTTTTGATGCTTAATGCAGTCAATACGGCTTCGATACCACCTGCCGCACCCAATAAATGACCGATCATCGACTTGGTTGAGCTAACAGCAAGCTTGTAGGCATGGTCGCCCAATGCCGTCTTCATGGCGTGGGTTTCACCTAAGTCGCCGGCCGGCGTTGAAGTACCGTGGGCATTGATGTAATCGACGTCATCGGCATTTAAACCGGCATCCCTCAGCGCGTTCTGCATGCAGCGCGCCGCGCCCTCGCCGCCTTCCGAGGGCGTAGTGATATGGTAGGCGTCGCCGCTCATACCAAAGCCCACCAATTCCGCATAAATCTTTGCCCCGCGCGCTTTCGCATGTTCGAGCTCTTCAAGCACCACTACGCCGGCGCCATCGCTTAACACAAAGCCGTCCCTATCCCTGTCCCAAGGCCGGCTAGCCGCCTGCGGATCGTCATTGCGACGCGACAAGGCCTTGGCCGATGCAAAACCACCCATAGCCGTCGGCGATGAGGTGCAGCGCTCTGCGCCACCGGCAACCATGACATCGGCATCGCCGTGCATAATCAGGCGTGCGGCGTCGCCAATATTATGTGTACCGGTGGCGCAAGCGGTAACAATGGCGTAATTGGGACCTTTCAATCCATATTTGATCGATAAATTGCCCGAAATCATATTGATAATATTACCGGGCACAAAAAACGGCGATATACGGCGCGGTCCGCTTTTCTCGTAGACGGCATAACATTCTTCAATGCCGGTAATACCGCCTATTCCCGAACCGATAGCAACGCCTATACGCGCGGCATTCGCATCAGTCACTTCAATCCCGGAATCTTCAAAAGCCTGGCTACCTGCTGCAATGCCATAATGAATAAAACCATCCATGCGTCTGGCATCTTTGTCGGCAATATAGCGAGTAACGTCAAAATTCCTGATGACGCCGCCAAAGGTAGTCGCAAAAGGCGAAATATTAAATGAATCGATTGAACTTATACCGCTTTTACCATTAATAATACCATCCCAGGTTTCTGGAACCGTATTAGCCAAAGGCGTAACAGCACCTAATCCAGTTATTACAACTCGACGTTTGCTCAATTTAATGTACCGTAAAAAAATGGAGGCAGGATTGAAGGTGAAGTTATAGTGGATGATGAATGTTCATCCACTAAACGAGATGTTAAATATTTTTTTCTACGTAATCAATAGCTTGCTGAACAGTTGTGATTTTTTCAGCATCTTCGTCTGGAATTTCACATTCGAATTCTTCTTCAAGAGCCATCACGAGTTCAACTGTATCCAGAGAATCAGCGCCAAGATCATCTACAAAAGAAGCATCTGTAGCGATATCTTCCTTAACACCCAGTTGCTCTGCAACAATCTTTTTTACTCGTTCTTCAATGTTACTCATAATTATTTTCCTCAAACAATGTAAGTTTTTTGTGTCCAACTTACAAAAGTATCGTTATAGTTTTACTAGAAATCCCGTCTCCGGCAATTCCAGACGGCGGTGAATTATACTTTATATCACAACAATGTCACAATATTAAGGCTTAAAGTGCAAGGCAAGCACACCTTAACTCTGCATCATCAGCGGTCGCAGCTCCCGATTTAACCACTCTATTCAGTTTGCTTCCAAAAACCGCCCGTTAAGGCATAAACATACCACCGTTTACATGGAGAGTTTCCCCGGTAATATAAGCCGCCCCCTCGGATGCTAAAAAGGCAACAGCATGAGCCACCTCTTTCGCGGTACCGAGCCTGGAGAGCGGAATAGCCGTCAATAAGCCGTTTTTAATATCATCGCTCAACGCTTTGGTCATATCCGTATCAATAAAACCGGGGGCAACCGTATTGATGGTAATATTCCGCGACCCCACCTCTTTAGCCATCGACTTGCTAAAACCGATCATACCGGCTTTTGCTGCGGCATAATTTGCCTGCCCGGCATTACCTGTAGCGCCAACCACAGACGAAATGTTAATGATACGGCCTGTCTTCGCTTTCATCATGCCGCGTAGCACCGCTTTGCTCATGCGAAAAACCGAAGTCAGGTTAGTATTGATAATATCATCCCATTCTTCGTCTTTCATACGCATCAACAAATTATCGCGGGTAATGCCGGCGTTATTGACCAATACCGTCGGCGCGCCCAATTCATCATTAACCGCTTTCATGACGGCGTCGACAGATTCGGCATTCGCCACATCCAGCCTAATGCCCTTGCCATTTTCACCTAGATAGGCGGAAATGGCATCGGCACCATTATCCGTTGTTGCCGTACCTACGACAAAAAAACCATCCTCAGCCAATCGTTCGGCAATTGCCTTACCGATACCCCGACTGGCGCCTGTTACCAACGCGATTTGTCTAGCCATTGAAGTGCCCCAACAGTTTATCTAATGTTTCCGGATCATAAAGAGCCAAGTGCTCTGAGTCTTTGGCGATACGCTTATTCAGTCCAAGCAAAATCTTGCCGGGCCCGCATTCAACAAAACAGCTAACCCCCTGGTCATGCATAAACCTGATGGTATCAACCCAACGCACAGGCTTATATAGCTGTTCTTTCAATGCATTTTTAATGACATCAGGCGCGCTGTGAGAAGCGACATCGACGTTATGAATAAGCGTCATTTTCGGCGTATCAATATGTGTGTTCAGCAAATATTCTGCCAGCTTTTCCGCCGCCGGCTGCATTAATGCACAATGAGAAGGCACGCTGACAGGTATCGGCATTGCACGTTTAGCGCCGATTTTTTTTGCCGCAACCATCGCCCGCTCAACAGCCGCCGCATTACCGGCAATCACCACCTGCCCCGGCGTATTAAAGTTAACCGCCGAAACAACCTCGGAACCGGCGACCTCGGCACAGACATTAACAACCAGGTGATCATCAAGCCCCAGAATAGCCGCCATTGCGCCCACGCCTTCCGGTACGGCTTCCTGCATCAAGCGCCCTCTTGCCGCCACCAATCTTATGCCGTCTTCAAACGACATCGCTTCCGAACAAACCAGGGCGGTATATTCACCCAGGCTATGACCGGCCATCCAGGCAGGACGTACACTGCTTAGCTTACACCACACATTCCACACGGCAACACCGGCAGCCAGCATGACAGGTTGGGTATTATGCGTCTGGTCGAGCTGGCTGTGCGCATCTTCAGCAGCTATAGACCATAAATCTATGCCCAGCGTATCGGATGCCCGCTCAAAGGTATGTTTTACTTCAGGATAGCAATCAGCCAACCCGGTTAACATACCGACGAACTGAGAACCCTGCCCAGGAAAAACAAAAGCTAAATTATAAGACTGCCTACTCATCACACAACGATCGATTTAGTATTTAATTAACGCAGAACCCCAGGTGAATCCTGCTCCAAAAGCCTCGAGCAAAACCACTTGCCCGCGCTGGATACGCCCATCGCGCACAGCTTCATTAAAGGCGAGCAGCACCGAGGCCGATGACGTATTGCCCTGGGTTTCAAGCGTGACAACAACCTGATCCATCGACATTTTCAATTTTTTTGCCGTTGCCGCGATAATCCGTATATTGGCTTGGTGAGGCACCAGCCAATCTATTTCCGATCTATCCATGTTGTTGGCGTCCAGCGTTTCTTCAACGATGCGCCCCAACGTGTTTACGGCTACTTTAAACACTTCGTTACCGCGCATATTGATATAACCCGCTTGCTGCTCATCCGCGCCGGCAGCTGCCTGCGGATTTGGGCAATACAGCAAATCCTCATACTCACCATCGGAATGAATATGCGTAGACAGGATGCCTGTCTCTTCTGAAACGGCGAGCAATACCGCGCCCGCGCCATCACCGAATAAAATACAGGTACTGCGATCGGTCCAGTCAACGATACGCGAACAGATTTCAGAACCGACGATCAACACTTTTTTTGCCGCACCCGATTTAATATATTGATCGGCAATGCTTAAAGCAAATATCGATCCCGAGCATGCCGCCTGCACATCAAACGCCACACAGTTTTTAATACCCAGCCGCTGCTGCAACAGGCAACCGGTGCTTGGGTAAACACGATCAGGCGTACCTGTGGCGACGATAATAATATCAATTTCTTCAGGGTCGCATCCGCTGACTGCTATAGCCTGTCTTGCAGCGATCTCGGCCATGCTTGACGCGGTTTCATGGGCACCCGCAATGCGCCGGCTTTTAATGCCGGTGCGCTCAAATATCCAGCTGTCAGAAGTGTCAACAGTGTGCGATATATGCTCATTCGTGCGAACTTCTTCCGGCAGATAGCCGCCCGTACCGATTATTCTTGAATAACGCGTCATGCACTTTCTCTCAGGGCCAAGGTTTTTTCAACTTGCTCGCTTATCTTTCTGATCACATCTTGCTTAGCTTCACAAGCAGCAAGCTGGATCGCCGTTGTAAAAGCCAGCACATCCGCTCCACCGTGGCTTTTGATGACCAACCCGCGCAGTCCCAAAAAACTTGCACCGTTATAATGCCTAGGGTCGATACGATTTTTAAATGACCTAAGCACCGGATAAGCAATTAATCCTGCCAAGCGGGTCAGGATGTTTTTGCCGAAAGCATCTTTTAACCCGGTCCCTATCATTTTTGCCGCGCCTTCAATTGACTTAAGCGCAACATTCCCAACAAACCCATCGGCAACAATTAAATCAACCTTGACATTTCCAGCGGTTAACGAATCCCCTTCTACATAACCGATATAATTTAATGTCGAATTTTCCAGCAATTTCGCAGCGGATTTGACCTGCTCATTACCTTTCACATCTTCTTCGCCGATATTTAACAAGCCCACTTTGGGATTTTCTATATTCTCGACCGCCTTAACCAACTCAGCGCCCATGACCGCAAATTGGAAAAGATGCTCCGCTCGACAATCCACATTTGCACCGAGGTCCAGCGCATAGGTATGACCATAAATCGACGGCAATGTAGAAATAATAGCCGGACGGTCAATACCGGGAATCATCTTCAAGACAAAACGGGCGATCGCCATCAAGGCCCCGGTATTACCGGCGCTGACACAGGCATCGGCCCGCCCCTCGCAAACCAGGTTAATCGCCACCCGCATTGAAGAGTCTTTTTTATTTTTTAAGGCCTTGGACGGAGACTCATCCATGCCGACACACTGGGAGGCATGCTGGATAGAAAGCCGGCCCTGATAGCAGGCCAAAGCTTCAGCCAAACGACGCCTGAGCACGACCTCGTCGCCCACTAAAATCAACTCTAGTTCCGGGTTGTTTTTTAAGCAATCTAACGATGCGGGTATAGTCACATCAGGACCATAATCTCCGCCCATTGCATCAATCGAAATTGTTAAACTCACGCTGCCTGGTGACTCCGCCGTTATTTTAAAAAATCGAACCAGGGGTGATTCGACATGCGGCGATTTCCTACGAAGACCACACCTATACTTGCCGGTCCTTTTGTCCACTTCGCTTACGGCGTCCCGCCTTCCCGTCACTTACTGCACTGTAATGCGCTGCATAGCTACTAGCCATGCACCATTTTCAGCCTGGGCAAGCGCTCCTTATAACCTTTTCGGGCACGCATCCTTGCACTATTGAAACAAACAAAAATCTCGGTATTGCTCCTGCATTACTCTACCTCCTGCGTCCCTGCAGTCGTAAGCGTCGGACATATTCATTCTTGGATATCGCCTAATCTCAGTAACAAGAAGACTTTTAATCCTCTTCGACTGCGCCTGTGATTTGGCGACCTTTGAAATAACCATCCGGCGTTACATGATGGCGCAAATGCGTTTCACCGGTTATCGGGTCTTGGGATAATGCTCTGCTGGTTAAAGCATCGTGTGAACGACGCTGACCACGTCTTGAACGTGTGACTTTACTTTTCTGTACGGCCATTATAAATCTCCAGTATTTTTTAGATTGACTAAGATGGAAAAAGGGTTTTTAGGAAGTGACGAGTCGCCATCCAATAATGAATCTGCTTTACCAGGATTCAGGTTTGAAACAAAACAACGATTCTGGTGCTTTGGAAATGCAGGCAATATCAGCAGCAGCTCATCTTCAACAATGTCTTTAAGAAGAATATTACCTTCATCAACCAATAGAGGCTCATAATCTTCCGGTAGTTTATTTGCTTGATCTATTGACGTCACAATAGCCAATTTAATTGAACTGCGCACAGGCCATTCGACAGCACCCAAACAATTTTGGCATTTAAGCACCAGAACAATCTCTATTTGCCCTTCAATTACCGCCAGCCTGCCTTCTCGCCCAAAAAAAAGCTCGACGGCAACCGTACCTTCATCGCTGTGCAAACTATCTGCCAGACGATCAAGACTCTTCAGGGGTATCCGACCTTTTAAAGCACCGCGCTTATCCGCCAGGTGCAAAGGGTCTATATATTCTGGCAATCGATCTAACATAACCGTGTAATGATATAGGGAAACAACAAAATCGTCAAACCTGCAACAACATATTCCGCTAGCATTGCCAGCACGGAAATTCACCAAAAAACCTCAGCACTGCTTAGCTGCGGACTCTACTCACCCGATATGCCTCAAAAATCTACGGATCAACGCCCCTCAACTGAAAAACAGCAGGCCAGTCGCCAAGACTAACCACAAAGATACGCCGCATACTGTCATAGCAATATAAAAGGCAAGCCGGACAAACAAAAGCCCCCCTCATCTATCTTCCCAGCCAACCCCTTTATCAAGTGAGATATGACATCAAACGCTTACGAGCAAGCTGAATAGCGCTTCTTACCGTATCGGGCGCCGTTCCGCCGACATGCTTACGCGCCGCCACCGAGCCTTCCAGCGTCAGGTAATCGAAGACATCCTCCGCCACCAAAATCGAAAACTGCTGTAATTCCGCTAATGAAAGCTCCGACAAGTCACGACTGCTTGCCAATCCCAAGCGCACCGCCAAGCCCACAACCTCATGAGCATCACGAAAAGCCATGCCTTTGCGCACCAGATAATCAGCCAAATCAGTCGCTGTAGCAAAACCGCGCTTGGCAGAACCATACATATTTTCTTTTTTGGCACGGATATGCGGAACCATATCCGCATACGCACGCAAACAATTGACCAGGGTATCGACCGTATCAAACAACGGCTCCTTATCTTCCTGGTTATCTTTGTTATAAGCCAAAGGCTGACTTTTCATCAACATCAGCAACGACATCAAATGCCCCGTTACCCTGCCGGATTTACCGCGCACCAACTCCGGCACATCAGGGTTTTTCTTTTGCGGCATAATTGACGACCCCGTGCAGAAAGCATCGGGCATATCGATAAAATCAAACTGCGCACTGGCCCACAAAATCAGCTCTTCAGAGAAACGCGATAAATGCATCATGATCAGACTGGCCGCCGCAGTAAATTCAATAGCAAAATCCCTGTCACTTACCGAATCCAGTGAATTCGCGGAAGGCCCACTGAAACCGAGCAACTCTGCGGTAAGATTACGATCTATCGGGTAACTGGTGCCCGCCAATGCCGCCGCACCCAAGGGCATGACATTAATGCGCCCGCTGCAATCCCGCAACCTTTCCCGGTCGCGAGCCAACATCTCAAACCAAGCCATGAGATGATGCCCAAAGGTAATCGGCTGGGCAACTTGCAAATGCGTAAATCCCGGCATAATGGTGTCGGCATTTTGCTCAGCCAAATCCAGGATAGCTGTTTGCAAACGCGTTATCTGCGCAGTGATTTGCACAATCTCGCTACGCAGGTAAAGACGAATATCCGTTGCCACCTGGTCATTACGTGAACGTCCCGTATGCAGCTTTTTACCCGCAACACCAATCAAATCGGTCAAGCGAGCCTCGATATTCATATGCACATCTTCCTGCTTTATCGACCAGGCAAATTCCCCTCTAGCGATTTCCTCGCCGATTTGCGCCAAGCCGCCAACAATTGCATCGCGCTCCTGTTCGGTCAAAATACCGCAAGCACAAAGCATCACGGCATGAGCAGTAGAACCCTGAATATCCTGCTGCGCCATACGCTTATCAAAATCAACCGAAGCAGTAAATACTTCAACAAAAGCATCGGTTGCCTCGGCAAAACGCGCACTGGAAAGCTTATCTGAATTAACTGAAGTCATGGATATTGATACTGGACAAGAACCCGGAATATGAATGATGCAACAGAGGATGATTTTGATTCAACAGGCACTGAGACATAAAAAGCACACGCTGCTTTTTATGCTATCTGCAAAGACAAACCATTAAACAGGAAGAAGCAAACCATACCAAGAAACCTGAAAGCCTCTTGATATGGCCCCATAGCTTTTACAATAAGTTTTTCAAGTCTTGAAAACTTTTTTGCGCATTTTTTAACTCTTGCTCAGCTTCTTGCAAAGCTGATTGTTTAGCGTGCGCACGCGCAGCCTTCAGTTTATTATTAGCTCTTGAACGAGCCATATCCACTTTATCGTTAGCATTGATTTCTTTGCTGGCATCCAGGGCATCCTTAATAAGGACCGCAACTGCTTCACCATCCGAACCGCTGCTGATTGCATCGATAGCAATTTTAATTTTACCGGAAACCATATCAATAGCTTCGACAGGCGCATAAACAATTCTACCAGCATCCGCTTCAGCCCACACCTGAGATGAAACAGCGCCCATAGAAGACGCAATCAATAAAGAAAGCAAGATTTTTTTCATATTTCACTAATCCTCTAGTTGTTTTTTTAATAGTATCGCCGATATAACTATTCGTTACAGTTATGTGACGAAAATAATTCTAACACATTTTGAAGGTTTTTAACCCGCAACACTTAAAATAATGACCTAGCCTAAAGATAGGGCAACAAGCACACCTCGAAGCGACAGACATAAAAAAAGGTTGCCAGCCGGCAACCTTTATATTAATGGCGTCCCCAAGGGGGTTCGAACCCCTGTTACCGCCGTGAAAGGGCAGTGTCCTAGGCCGCTAGACGATGGGGACTAAAACTTGTTTAACTCAACCTGCAATCAGGTTGCTTCATAAAAAGCAACTTCATTCCATTACCCATACAATGCATATGAATAACCACGCACCATTAAAATGGCGTCCCCAAGGGGGTTCGAACCCCTGTTACCGCCGTGAAAGGGCAGTGTCCTAGGCCGCTAGACGATGGGGACTAGCATAGAGTTACTTTGTTTTTTGGTGGAGCCAAGGAGGATCGAACTCCTGACCTCTTGCATGCCATGCAAGCGCTCTCCCAGCTGAGCTATGGCCCCTCAGCAAAGAACGGGCATTGTACAGTATTTACGGAGCAAGTCCAATACTAATTTAAGCCCCGTATATAATTTATCGCCCGTTGCATTCTGCACAAGGTTTTATCCTTGCCCAGCAGCGACAAGGTAACATCAATCGCAGGCGACACCGCTGACCCACAAACCGCAACCCGCAGGGGTTGGGCAACCTTGCCAAGATTAAGCGCCATCGTCTCGGCAAGATTTACGACGATCTGGTGCAACACCTCTCCCTGCCAGTCCTGTACCGCCGTAAACTCATCGTACAAGCGCGCTAAAACCTCGCCTGAGCCTGCGGTAAAATTCTTTTTCGCGGCTTTTTCATCATACGCATCAAACTCTTTATAAAAATAAATACTGGCGCTCGCCATCTCTACCAAAGTTTTGCTGCGCTCTCTTTGCGCCTTGACGACATCGATTAAAGCCGGCCCATCAGCGGGGTCTATTCCGAGCTGCCCGATATGCCAGCTCAGATGCCTCGCAACATGAGCCGGGTCGCTGTTCATCATATATTGATGGTTTAGCCATAATAGTTTTTCCATATTGAAGGTCGATGCCGACACATTGACATCGTCCAATTCAAAATACTCGACCATTTCATCTATCGAAAAAACTTCCTGATCACCATGTGACCAGCCCAGGCGCACCAGGTAATTCAGCAATGCTTCCGGCAAATAACCGTCATCGCGGAACTGCATAACGCTCACGGCGCCGTGGCGTTTCGACAGGCGTGCACCATCAGCGCCCAATATCATCGGCAAGTGCGCGTATTTCGGCAGTTCAGCGCCCAGGGCCTTCAGGATATTCATTTGCCTGGG
>Ga0172372_10004713_pt1 | contig 19270 bp, 18 predicted proteins | sample LakKiv5m_2_FD_114544 | JGI IMG/M metagenome (GOLD analysis project Ga0172372, IMG submission 114544) | Freshwater microbial communities from Kabuno Bay, South-Kivu, Congo - kab_092012_9.5m | ecosystem: Environmental > Aquatic > Freshwater > Lake | place: Democratic Republic of the Congo...
ATCACCCAGGCGTCTCCCCGAGCATCCCAGATCAGGCCAACGGGATCTTGCACCAAGGGTTCGGCGGCGATTTGTTCGAGTTCAAAGCCAGTGGCAACTTGGAAGCTATTTAAGGCTTCATCGGGGTTCAGGATTGGGGCTGGTGGGATGAGTTCGACTGGAACCACATCTTTCATCACATGACCCTCTCGATCTCCTGGAGCGGCATTTAAACACGCTATGAGCGCAATGCTGAACAGGCAATTTTTTAGAAACTTAGAGGAGTGGGGCATAGTGTAGGAATTAAAATGGTCATTTATTGATAAGTATAGTTATTGCTTTTTTCGCAAAAAAAACAAGAGTTATTCGCAAAAGAAACCATTTGCCTGTCTTAAAAATAGGCTAATGCGTTGTTGGTTGTGGTGATAAAGCCAATAACAAAGCCTCTTTTAACACCATCAGTTGAAACTCGAAGCTGGTTTGAATGGAGAAAGGCTCTATTTCAAAGGTGGTTTTTATGAGCTCAAAATCTTGTTCGGGCTGTTTTAAAGCTAAGTGGTGGACGGGTTTACCGGAAACTCTTCCAGTTGGTTTTTGAATACAAAATAGAGGAAGTTCTGTGACAGACAAAGGGGATCGCCACCTAAAGAGCGTATCCAAAAGCATGGGCCTTATGAGCAGCCCATTTAAGCAACCTTGGTTACATTAATGTTCTGATATAGTGCAATGCCTCACTGGCGTGATCGACCAAATGACGCCATTGCATGGGCTCTAATTCTTCTCGTGTGTGTGCACCCCAACAAACGCCAAGGTCTTTACAGCCAGCGGATTTTGCGGCGCCAATGTCCGAGGCGCTATCTCCGATAAATAAGACTTGTTCGGGGGCAACATCCCAAGCTCTTAAAATAGCTTGAACACCGTGAGGTTGTGGTTTTGTTTCAGGAACATCTTCTTCGCCATACACTAAGGGAAAGTATTCAATGAGTTGTCGATTGGAGAGTATTTTTCTGACCAAACTACCGCGATTATTGCTGAGCACAGCTAGTTTTAATCCGGATTGATGCAGCTCTCTAACCAAGTGGTGTATGCCTTCGTAAACTTCGGTTTTCTCCAGCGCCAACTGGTCTGCTCGTTCAAACCAACGTTCTGCCATTCGAGCACCGAGTTCGAGATTTTCAGGTTGTCCCGCACTGAAGGCCATTCTTTCTGTCGTGGCCAACACCATCGAGTGGCGGATTTCAGTTTCACTGAGGGCTGGAAAAGAAAATTGCTCTAGAATTTCGAGGGTTGATTGTACCACTTGAGGCAAGCTGTTGATCAGCGTGCCATCGTGATCGAAGATGATTCCGGTGAGTTTAGACATAGTGTCTGCAGATAAAATAAATGATCAGCACTATAGAAGCAAGTTGGAAGCCTCCACGTCTGACCTTGTAAAAGTGAGCTAGTGTAGATCGCCACAATTGACGCGTCTTCAATGTCTTGCATCTCAGAGATGGTTTTACCTCATCTTGATAAGCTGTGCCAATTCTGACGGCCCACACTAGAATTTTCGGCCTTGTCCATAACTTCGGTAATCAGCGAAACGTCATACCCGCGCAGGCGGGTATCCAGAGCGATGCAAAAGCTACGCCAACCTAGATTCCCCCCCGCCTTCGCGGGAATGACGGATACGTTTCTCATCTACCGATGTTATGGACAAGGCCGAATTTTCGTGTTGAGCTTTAAGCTCAAATCAAGGTGTCTTTTTTTTGAGCAGGCTTTTTTTCTGTTTGGATTCGATCTCTAAACGATGGGCTTCCATTTCGGCTGCGGTCATGGTTTGGAGCTTTTGAGCGTGCATGTTGTCTAGCCATGCGTCTAGTTTTTGACTCAACTCAGCTGTTTTTTCAGGGAAGTTGTTGGAGAGATCTTTCGCTTCACTTGGATCATGGTTTAAATTGTAAAGTTTGACTTGACTATAATGATAGAAATGAATCAACTTCCATTCTCCAACAATAATTGCCGCTCCTGGTTTCCAATTGCTACCGTGGTAGTGTGGGTAGTAAAAATATAGGGCATCGTGGAGTTGTTCGCTCTTGCCTTGCAACAGTGGTAACAATGATTTGCCATCGACATGGGCTTCCGGTTCCAGTGGTAGATGGGTCAAGTCGAGTAAGGTTGGGAATAGGTCCATGCTGACTACGCGGGCATCAATAACTTTGCCTGCTTGAAGTTGTGGGGCATTGATGATGAGTGGTTCTCGAATACCCCCTTCGTACAGCCATCCTTTGCCTGCTCGCAAAGGGTAGTTGGAGGTGGGGCCGAAGTGGTTTGTCGAGAAAGTGGATAGGCCACCATTGTCGGAAAAGAAAACGACGATGGTGTTTTCGAGCAGGTTTTGTTGCTTGAGTGTTTTCATCACCTCGCCAACACTGTCGTCTACAGCACTCACCATTGTGGCCAGTTCAGGGTCATCTTGACGGCCTCGCGTTGAAGAGTCGAAGCCCTCCTCAGCGATGACAGGTGTGTCGCCTTTAAACAGCCGAGCCGCTTTTGCTTTATAGTAATCGATCTTTTTTTTGTGTGCGGTGACGGGACTGTGGACGTTGTAATAGCAAAAATACAAGAGAAAAGGTTTGTCAGGAGCTCTCTTTTCGATGAGAGAAATCGACTCTTTGGTGAGTCTTTCGGTCAAGTACTCTTCTTGATCAGGGTTCTTTAAGAAGGGATTGTCCCAAGGGCTGTAGTAACCCCCTGCTGGAGATCCGGCATGAAAACCAGCAACATTGACATCAAAGCCTTGATCGGTCGGTAGCGTGGTGGGGTTGGTTTCGTGTGAGCCTAAATGCCATTTGCCGACGAAAAAAGTTTGATAACCATGGGTTTTGAAACTTTCAGCAAATGTGGTTTCGTTTAAAGCTAAGTCGGCTCGGTCTTCGATTTGTTTAAACTTCACATCGGGAATGTTGGCGTGACTGCCTGGAATCCAGTCGGTGATGTTCACACGCACGGGATGACGACCTGTAACGATACTGGCACGAGTTGGTGAGCATACGGGCGAGGCTGCATAAGCATGGGTGAATCTGACGCCCGAAGCGGCGAGGGCATCGATGTTGGGCGTTTCGTGCAGGCGACTGCCATAGCAGGTCAAACCAGTCCAGCCTAAATCATCAACTAGAAAGAAGACGATGTTTGGCTTTTGGGCGGCATGGCTAGTCAAGCAACCGAGTAGAATAAAGATGCTTGCTGAGCAGATTTTGAACAAAGCGACAACCTTAAAGGTGAAGGGGGTAAAACTAAACTATAAAAAGTGTTTTGTTTGTGAAATTGCGACGCGTTTTTTTAGTCCTGAGTGGGTTTTGAGCCCCACCAATCTTTATTTGGTGAGAAGTTAGGGTCGAGATACTTTGCATGTTGTAGTTCTAGTTTTGTCTGTGATTCGGTTTGACTGTGCTGCAATTCAATTTCTTTCTTGTCGGCATCGAAGCGCGGATCGGGTTTGGGTAAAATGGCATGGGTTTCATTTCTAAAATGCTCTATTTTATCTAAAAGGGATAGCGCTATTTCGGGATGGTTGCGAACGATGTTGTTCTTTTCTCCAACATCGTTGACGATGTCGTATAATTCTATTCTGTAATCTTCTAGATACTGGATCAATTTCCAGTTCTTATAGCGCACGATACTGCAAGGTTCGCCGCCTTGGTTGCCATAATGCGGGTAATGCCAAAATAAGGAGCGCTCTTCCATGTCCTTGCCTTCTAGGGTTGGACGCAAGGAAATGCCATCAAGGTGTTGTTGTGGTAGCAAGGGCAAGCCTGCCAAATCCAATAGGGTTGGGAAAAAGTCCGTGCCGGTAGCGAGCATCGAGCTTTCCGAACCTGCTTTAGTTATACCGGGAGCTTTGATATAGTAAGGAGTGCGTATGCCACCTTCCCATTGTCTACCTTTACCGCCTCTTAAGGGCAAAGCACTTGTGGCAAAGGCATCGCCTGAAGTGACGCCACCATTGTCAGAAGTAAAGACAACGATAGTGTTTTTATCGACATTGAGTTCTTTGAGTTTGTTTAAAACAATCCCAACTGCAGTGTCCATGGTTTCCATCATGCCCGCGTAGATGGGGCAGTCTTGAACTTGGCGCACCGATTTCGTGCGGTCGAAGATGAAACGATCGCCTTGGTGCGGGTTGAGCATCGCCTTCTGGCGGTACTTTCCCCATAGTTCCGAGGTGGTTTGTATGGGCCCATGAACGGCGTAAAAGGCTAAATAGGCAAAAAAGGGTTGTGTTGAAGTCTTGGTATGTGAGTCGATAAAATCTGCTGTTTTTTGCGCTAAATGTAGGGATAGTTGGGTGCCATTTGCGGGGTCTTCGAGTTTTGGATTTTTGTAGGGGGCAAAGTAACCTCCTGGCGGAGACCCTTTGCTATGGCCACCAAAATTGATATCAAAGCCATGATCTTCTGGGTAAGATCCCTCTGACCCCAAATGCCATTTTCCGGCAAAAAAAGTTTTGTAGCCACCTTGTTTAAAAGCTTTGGCAATGGTGGTTTCCTGTGTGGATAAATTGTGTGGGTACTCAGCGGGCAAAATCTTATCGTTGCGTTTCCAGTCTAAGCCTGACGGGGCGCCAATGTAATCGGTGATATTGACCCTGACGGGGTATTTGCCTGTGATGATTGAAGCCCTCGAAGGCGAGCACACTTGGCAGGTGGCATAACCCTTCGTAAAACGCATGCCCGATTTAGCCAAGGCATCGATGTTTGGGGTTTCGTAAAAGGTGGACCCCTCCACGCCTAAGTCTTTGAGGCCCAAATCATCCACCAAGATAAAAAGCACATTGGGATGCTGTGCCATCATGAGAGTGGGCCAAGCTAATAAGCTTACAAGTAGTAGGGTTACTTTTGTCATGGACATAGGCGATGATGGTTTTAAAACTATAGATTAGTTAGCTTTTGTGACAAAACTTGGTTTTAAACGTCATGCTAGAACGGAAAATACCGGCTTCTTTCCGCTAAGCTTCAGATAGGAGATGATCTGAGCTTTATGGATAGCAGAAATGCTCTCCACAGCCTTTAACTCGACTATGACTGAACCTCCACGAGCAGATTCAAACGATACCCCAAGTCAATCATGACGGAATCATAGAATACTGGAAGGGAAAACCTGATTTTTGACCTCTGTGGTTCATAGAAAAGAGGCTTTGCATCATCTCCTTGGGTCAACATCATAAGACACGTCAATTGTGGCGACCTACACTAGCTGACGGCATGATTAAAGCCTTTTTGGAGGCTTCTTTTCAAGCGCACCTGTTATCTTCGGTATTCGGCTTGTACGTTAAGTTTGTCGATAAAATTCATTTAAGGAGAAACTATGACCGCAACGAACAACATTTTATTTCCAGCGCAACTTCGTGGCGTGGCCGATCATGGTTGGTTGAAGGCGAAGCACACGTTTAGCTTTGCAGGATATTACGATCCAACGCGCATGGGATTTGGAGTCATTCGAGTGATCAACGACGATGAGATTGCTCCAGCTATGGGTTTTGGTGAACATGCACATGACAATATGGAAATCATCACCATTCCTTTAGAGGGTAAGTTGCAACATAAGGATAGCACGGGTCATGAGGGTATGATCACGCCGGGTGAAGTGCAAATCATGAGTGCAGGGAGAGGGATTCGACATTCAGAGTTCAATGCTTCTAAAACAGAGGTGTTGAAACTACTTCAAATATGGGTGAAAACCGCACAGCAAAATGCCGAGCCACGTTACGATCAGAAGCGCTTTTGGTCCTCAAACTCATCTTCAAAACGCGTAACTATGATCGACCCCAATGCCGAGGAGGGTGCATTGGTGGTGCTGCAAAACGTTAAGTTTGAAATGGTGTGGTTGGATGCGAATGAAAGTTTTGAGTTGCCCCTTTTAGCGGCGGGGCACAGTTTATTTTTAATGGTGCTAGAAGGATCCGTTCAATTAGATGGGCAAAGACTAAATCGCCGTGATGCTATGGGACTTATTGAGGCTAAAACAAGCACCGTTGCGTCTTTGACTTCAGCCCAAGTTTTATTGATACATCAATGGTGTGATTAGATGCTCAATTAAATCAGCCTTTGTGTATCTCTTGTAAGGCTTGATTAAAAACTCGAACGCTCGTACATGTCAAACGATACCGACATCAGAGAAATTGAGGGTGTTTTTAGCGCAAGTGAGGCGCGATAGGGGAGCTTCATTCAAGAATTCAGTTCAACGCCGTTACTTTAATTATAAAAAATTGATTTTTTTTATTTTCCAACGCCATAAGTATAAATGTGCAATTAGGCTAGGTTGGATTTCGCTTGAAAATGTCCCATCCTCTCCGTTAAAACTTTATCATAATTTTACAACATACTCTTTTAAAGGTTTTGGAAAATGGGATAAGAAGACATTTTAAATGCGCTAAATGAATTGGATCGAAACAGGAGTGTTTCGTGTGCTCTGAGAAAACAGAACGGGTCGAGCTTTTTTGCAGCAACTTTTTCATTTTTGAAAAGGTATCGGCGTGAGTCAATTCTTTTCAAAGTTGAGAATTAAGTGCCGCCTTGCTCAACCTAGCAGAAACACAGGCGCTTCTGCTTGATTTAATGGCAGAAAAGCGTAAGAACTTTGGCCCTTTTTGCACGGGCAAAGATTGATAAGGGCGTTAAGAAAGAACCTTAACGGTCTGCAATCAACTATTTTGTGGAGGTGGCAAGCTATGATGAACTAGCTAAAAGGATCACGCCGTTGGATAGATACAGCACTTTGAAATTAAACTTGTAACTCTGGTGCTATGGCAAATATGAGCCTTATGAGTCCAAGGGGAAAGATGATGAAAAAGAGTATTTTGTGTGTGTTAATATTGGTTTGTTTTAGTGTGTTGGCACATGGTGAGCAGGGCGTTATTTTGAAGTTAAAAGGCACGGCGCGGGTGCTAAAGGTCAAAACGTTTCAATTGCAAGACGCACAAGCGGGTATGCTTTTAGATACGGGGGATGTGGTTAAAACAGACGAGGGCACTTTGTTGCATTTGTCGCTTCCGGGTGGGCGCATTGCGCTCATCAAAGAGAAGTCGCGGTTTAAAATCATGGCTGATCAGCAACAACAGCATGTGAGCTTGGAATTTGATCAAGGTGAATTTTTAGTGGGCGTGAAGCGTAAATTGCCCAAGGAGGAAAGTTTTAGGGTGATTTCACCCAGCGTAGTTGTGGGAGTGAGAGGCACGCTTTTTTGGGGCAAGGTGGATGAACGGTTGACTTCAACTTACGCGTGCTTTGAAAGTCAGGTGACTATTTTAGCTGGTGGCATCATGTTGGCGTTGCGCCCTGGCGAAAAAGTGAGTGTGCCGTATGGACAAGTTCCAAGTGCAGTTGAAGCGGCGAACATTCCCTTGAGTTATTTGGATACTTTTGAAATCGATAAGAGCCTTCAAGGCTTGAAAGACTTGCTCAAATAGGGCTAAAGTTTGATTTGTCCAATGATGCCATTGGGGCCGTATTCGAGCCTTTGGTATTGATGGGCAAGTGAGTTGCACCAAGACTTCATTTCAGTCATGCTTTTGGGATGGTCGTGTTCGGGCGCGAGCATGTCAAACGTGTCGAGCAAGGCCCATTCCAGATTTTGTTGTCGGGTGAAAGGATAGGAGTACTTGTAGTTGCAGACGGGCACGAGGCGGTGGGCTAGATAGCGACCGTACTTTGGGATGTAGCGCAGCACATCATGACAGAACAAGAGCGTGGGAACAGTCCACTCCAGAATTGAAAACAGCCAAGCTTTAGGCAAGTGCTTGGTGATAGGTCGCAACCAATATTTGCTCCACAACCATGTGCCTTTGGTTTTGGCGTAGATGTCAAACGCAAACTCACCTCCGTTTTGTTTGATGAGGGGGATTAAGGCAAAAAAACTTTGTTTGGGATCGGGAGTATGTTGTAGCACACCGAGACAAATCATGCGATCAAATTGAGCCGGAAGAAATGGTGGGGTGCGCAAATCGGCTTGCACAATGTGGATATTGGGTCGCTTGCCATTGTTGCGGTAATTTGCATCGACGGCGGAACTTGCATCGACGCAAACCCAATCGATGCTTTCTTGCTCGGCTAATATTTCACTGAATCTACCTGCGCCACAACCTGCTTCGATGCCCCAGCCCGATGAAAGTTTTGTCTGCCAGCGACAAACAAGTTGGTAGCGATCTTTGGTGATAGATAAACCGCTGTGGGAATCGAGTTGAGTTTTTGAATATTTATTCCACTGCAGGCCGAAACTTGAACTGTAGTGGTCGGGGTTTGTAAACCTTGCAATACCTCGTTCAATTGGAAAAGGCTTTGAGCATTTTGGACAATGCAGTTTGCCACTTTCGATGTCACCGTGCTCATCATGTTGGGCATCAGTGAGAGTGAAGGGCAGATGGTGACTAGGGCAAACGAGTAAGTCGAGTAATTTTGCTTTCAAAATAAAGGTTCTTCAATGACTGACAGCGTCCGAGTTTAGGGACGATAGGGTTTTCATCTAGTCATGAAAAAAGGGACGAGCTTTTGGAACGTCCCCTTGGTGTTGTAGTTAATCAATTTATGTCCCTCTCACAAGGATTGTTTTTGCTATTCCAAAAGCTTGAGTTGCTTTTCAACAAGCTGAGCGGTCAAAGGCAGATAACCGTCTTTGATCACGACTTCTTGACCGCGCTTTGAAAGCACCAATTTGAAAAACTCTTTCGTCAAGTCATCCATGGGTTGATTTGGTTTTTTGACGACGTAAACATAGAGCATGCGTCCGAGTGGATATTTGCCATTGAGCACGTTGTCATAAGTTGGTTCATAGGCTGGCTCACCGTCTCTTTTTGACAAAGGCAAGGTGCGCACGCCTGAGGTTTTATAGCCAATGCCAGAGTATCCAATTCCGAAAAGATCTTCGCTAATGCCCATGACGACAGAGGCAGAACCTGGTTGCTCTTTTACACTATCTTTGTAATCGCCTTTAAAAAGAGCCACCTCTTTAAAGTAACCGTAAGTGCCAGAGGCTGAATTACGGCCATAAAGACTCATTGGTGCAGAGCTCCACTCACCTTTTAGATCAAGTTTTCCCCAGTCGGCAAGATCCAAAAGACCGCCTTTGCGTGTTTTAGAGAAGATGGCGTCCACTTGGTTGAGCGAAAGCGATGGGATAGGGTTGTCGCGATGCACGTAAACAGCCAATGAATCTAGCGCTACACCAACAGCCGTAGGAACGAAACCGTACTTGGCTTCAAATTTTTCAATTTCTTCAGCTTTCATTTTTCTGGACATTGGGCCCAATTGAGCCGTTGCCGAAATTAAGGCTGGGGGGGCAGTGCTGGAGCCTTTGCCCTCAATTTGAATTTTAACATTTGGATACTCTTTTCTAAAAGCTTCGGCCCAAAGTGTCATCAAGTTGTTGAGCGTGTCTGATCCGATGCTGTTTAAAGTTCCGCTGACATTGCTAACAGGTTTATAGTCTTCGATATTGGAATCGACCTCTAAACTAAAGACGCTAGAGCTAAACAGTGCCGAGCCAGCCAAAAGGCTGGTGCCAAGTTTGCGTAAGATGTTAAAATTCATAAGGGTATCCTTCTGCGTTAAAAGTATTTTGTGAAAATGATGCTGTTATTCTAATTGAGTTTATTTGCTAAATATTATCTTAATGTTAGAAAATGGTTAGCTTTTCCTGAGCGAAAGTTTAGGGAGGTGTATTTTAAATTGACTGCCCTCTCCAAGCACGCTGTCAATTTCTATGCTGCCGCCATGAGACTCGGCAATGTGTTTGACGATGGAAAGCCCAAGCCCAGAGCCGCCATTTTCTCTGCTTCTAGCTTTGTCGGCGCGATAAAACCTTTCGGTCAAATGCGGCAGATGTTCTTTTGCTATTCCCTGACCATTGTCGCTAACGATAAAGCAGACGCCATCTGAGGGATCATTGCTGACGGAAACCTGAACATCCTTTTTTTCACCTGAGTATTTTAAGGCATTGTCGATTAGATTGTAAATAGCCTGATGCAGCAGTGGGCCGTGGGCTAGAATCTTTTCCTTTTGAGTGTCCACCGTAAATTTAATCCGGCTCAAAGTCTCGGGTGAGAATTCACGTTTTAAACGATCAAAAATGCCGGTGATGGATAAGTGTTCTAAATCGTCTTTGGCAAGTCCGTTTTGCTCAATTCGCGATAAGCTAAGCAGGTCTTCGATGATATTGTGCAGACGATCAGCATTTTGTTCGACTTTGCTAAGAAAACGCTGTGGCAAATCGTCTGAAAATTGAGGCATGCTTCTGAGGGTTTCGGCATAGCCTCGAATAGAAGTGAGTGGAGTTTTGAGTTCGTGTGAAACATTGGCCACAAACTCTTGACGCATATTCTCGAGCCTTCTAAGTCTGGTGATGTCGGTAAATACCATCAAACTGTGATGGGATTCGATGCTTTCATGTGTTAAATAACCACTAACCTGAAAGATACGTTCTAGACTGGTTCCTTTGTTCACAATGATTTCAGTTTCAAATTCGATGCCGTCTTTAGTGAGTTTGTCTTGACGTTCAATCAGTTCTCTTGATCTCAAGAGCTCTCCCAAGAGGCGCCCCCGTTTGCGAAGGCCTTTCATGTCGAGCAATAGTTCGGCAGCGTGATTGATTTCAGACACTCTACCATTGGCGTCCAAAGCGATGAGTCCCTCTTTCATCCCCGATAAAATGGCCTCTTGGTTATTGCGCTGTTGAATGATGGTGACGAGTTTCTCGCGGTGCAATCGGAAAATGGTGTTCAAGGCAGAAATAATGTTATCGAGGGGATGGTATTGAGTGATATCGAGATTGAGGCTTGCTTTATTTTCGAGCAAATCGCGCGTGAGGGTTTGAATTTTTTGAATGGGACGTGCCAGCCATTTGGATAAAAACCACATTAGAACGACAGTGACAGCTAAAAGCAAGAGCAGCAATAGAATGACTTGCTGTTGATACGCTTCAACATAAGGGCGTGTGATGGATTTAACTAAGACAACACGCAGTATGACAGGACTTGGGGTTTTTGACCATTCCACTTTTAGGGAACAGGCCAGTTCTTGGTTAGGAGTGTCATCACTGCGCAAAGTGTCTTTGCTCATACCATATTGAATAGCTTGTTTGACGTCCTTGACCGAGGAAAAGTCTGTGTTTCTGAGGATGCTTGATGCCGCTAACAACTGGCCATTTAAATCTATCAATGAGATGAGATAGCCGCTGTTTTTAGAGAGGCGTAGGCAGAGTTCCTTTAAGTCAACAGCTTCAGAAGGTGGGTCGTACTCCAGTTCTTTTTGCAGGATGCGGCTTGTGCGTTCCAAGTGATCGAACTTAAATTGGTTCAAGGCGTTCTTGGTGGTTTGGTTGAGCACCCAACAGAACAAACCGACAAAAAAGAGGAGCGTGCACAGACTTGCAAGAAAGATCTTGCGGGTGTAGCTGCGGTCAAGACTCACGGTTGACGAAAACGATAGCCCGCTCCACGTACTGTTTCTATGCAGTTGGCATAGTCACCCAGTTTCTTGCGCAGCGAAACCAACATGACGTCTATGGCGCGACTGGTGATGGCATGGCCGGGTCCGTGCACGCCATCGACAATTTGATAACGGGTGAACACCCAGCCTGGGCGTTTGGCCATGAGGTACAGGGCTTTAAATTCAGATGCCGTCAGGTCTATGGGCTCACGGTCCAACATGACCTCTCTTCGGCCTGGATGAATGCTCAACTTATCAAACAAGATACTCTCTTCGTTGGCACTTTTTGAAGCGGAGCTGTCTCTTCTCAAGATAGAGTGGATGCGAGCGAGTAAGATTCGATTGCTGAAGGGTTTGGTCAAATAATCGTCTGCGCCCAATTCCAAGCCGGAGACAACATCAGCCTCCTCGCTTTTTGCGGTGAGCATGAGGATTTTAATGGCTTCGGTTTCTGGATTGCGGCGTATGCGACGGCATATTTCCAAACCATTGATGCCGGGCAGCATGAGATCTAGAATGATTAAATGTGGAGATTTGCTTTTTGCTTTTTCGAGACCATCCTCGCCATTTGAACTGCAAAACACACGAAAACCTTCTTGTCGCAGGTTGTAGCTGATCATCTCTTGGATGTCGATTTCATCCTCAATAATCAGGATGGTTTGTCTGTTCTCTTCACTCATGGCTTATAGGTGTGCCGAGGTGTACTTTTTGCGCATGTAGTTTCTGAGGTAGATGGCGCCGCTGGTCATGGAAATGACGATGAATAGCAAAAGCAATGTCGTGACAAAAACCATGGGCATGGCGGCTTCAACATTGGGCGATTGAAACCCAATGTCGTAGATGTGAAAGCCTAAGTGCATGAATTTTCGGTCTAGGTGTAAGAATGGAAACTCATGGTTCAAGGGTAACGAGGGTGCTAGTTTTACCACACCTGTCATCATGAGCGGGGCGACTTCTCCTGCGGCTCGAGTCATGGCGAGAATGAAGCCAGTGAGTATGCCTGGTGAAGCCATCGGAATCAGAACTTTAACCAAAGTTTGCAATTTACTAGCTCCTAAAGCCAGAGAACCCTCGCGTATACCTTTGGGGATGACGCTCAAAGCTTCCTCTGTAGATACAATCACGACGGGAACGGTGAGAAGACCTAACGTGACCGAAGCCCAGAGCAAACCGCCCGTTCCAAAGGTGGGCGTAGGAAGGGAGTTGCTGAAAAAGAGTTCATCAATGCCTCCACCAATTCTGTAAACAAAAAAGCCAAGACCAAAAATGCCAAACACAATTGAAGGGATGCCGGCTAAATTATTCACAGCGACCCGAACTGTCCTAAGCAATAGCCCGTTGGTCGCATACTCGCGCATATAAATGGCGGCAATCACGCCAAAAGGGAATGATAAAACGCTCATTACAAAAATGAGTAAAATGGTCCCAAATATGGCTGGGAATAGACCGCCTTCGGTATTTGCCTCGCGGGGCTCTTCTGACAACAGTTCATACCACTTGCTCAAGTAAAGTTTGCTTTTTCCAAAAATGCCCAAGCGGTTGGGTTGATAATGGCGAACCATAAAATTTTCAGGCAAGGTCACTTCTTTTCCATTGACGTCTTTGAGCAGCCACGAGCCATCTTCTTTTTTTTCAGCAGTGCTGGCATAGAAGTTTCCATACTCCATACGCTCAAAACACCAAGCCTCTGTTGCGACGTGATGTTCGATGATTTCAGCTTCTTCAACCCATCGAAAATCGATGCCATATAAATCGCGATTGCCAACCTTGAGTTGAAAGCGCTGTTTGCCAGGATACTTTTTTGAAACAGCGCGATCGGTAACCGGCCCCATCACCCATTCGCCACTTTCAAAGCGATATTGAGACATCTCCTTGGCCCAAAAAGCTCCCATGCCATTGTAAACCACTACTAGAATGAGTGTGATGAGCATTAAAACCACCGCGGCCAATGCCGCGCTAGTCAGAGCAATAAAAAAACGATCGCTTTTCATGATGGGCTATAGTTTTGAATAGGTCTTTGCCAAACGGTGACGTATCATTTCAGTGATGGTGTTCAAGCATGAAGTGAAGATTAAGAGCACGCCGGCAGAGAGGAACAAAGTTCGAAAAAGGGTGCCTCCGACAGGAGCTTCAGGCATTTCAACAGCAATGTTGGCAGATAGGGCTCTAAAGCCTTCGAAGATACTAGCGTTCATGATAGGGGTGTTGCCTGTCGCCATCAACACAATCATGGTTTCGCCAACGGCACGGCCCAAACCCAGTGTAATGGCGGCGAAAATGCCGGGGCTTGCTGCCGGCAAGACCACGCGCCAAGCTGTTTGCCAAGGCGTGGCGCCTAAGGCCAAGGATGCAGAAATGAGACCTCTAGGAACACTGGAGATAGAATCTTCAGAAATAGTGTAAATGATGGGGATGACCGCGAAACCCAATGTGATGCCAATGATGACAGAGTTTCTCATCTCATAATTGATGCCCATGGTTTCAACCAGCCAAGTGCGAAAATAGCCGTTAAAAAAAGTGGATTCCAACACTCTGGATACGGGCAAGCCAATTAGGAAACTTAAAAGAATACCTACCCCAGAGACCATCAACACAGTGCCTGGTTTTAGCATCATCAAATCCTTGCCGCGCACTTGGCCCATCAGTTTTGGCAAAAAGGCTAAAACTAAAAGACCAATGGGCAAGGCGATCACCACTTCTAACAGATGGTTATCAATCAGGGGTGAAAGCCATAGGGCTCCTAAAAAACCAACAACCACAGAGGGGATGGCCGACATCATTTCCACGACGGGTTTTATGATGGCCCTAACTTTTGTGCCAGCAAACACACTGGTGTATAGTGCGGCAAACACAGAGAGAGGCACTGAAAACAGCATGGCGTAAATGGCGCCTTTGATGCTGCCGTAGATGAGTGGCACTAAACTTATTTTGGGTTCAAAATCATCGCTACTCGAAGACGATTGCCAAGAGTAGTCCGGTTCGGGGTAGCCCGCATACCATATCTTTCCAAAAAACGCTTTAAAGCCAGCTTCTGGATGGGGTGAATCCCAATGCCAAAGCGATAGGCGTTTATTGTCTTGTAGGATGCTCAATCCGTGTCCCCTTGCCGAGAGATGCAGATTTTGAATCTCCGCTTCGAGTTTTGTCGCAATGAGCGTTCTTTGGTTGGTGCTGTACCATGCGGTCAACGCCCCACCTTCACTGACAAAAAAGAGGGTTCTATTTCTAGGAGAAACCATCATGTTGGTGATATTGAGATCGCTCACTCGAGCGCTGTGAATGATTTCAGGTTTCAAATGGTCGCCATCGACGCTTGCTAGGGCTACAACCTCTACCTCGCCATTGCGATAGGTGATGGCGACTTCATCAATACCTACCATGGCTTTGAAGGCGATCACTTGCCGGTCGGAAATATTCAGGCGAACGTGTCCACGTGAGTGGAAGCTATCTGCGCGCACATCCCAAAACTCCAAGAGTCCATCTTTGCTGAGGCTATAAAAACGATTGCCGGATTTATTTGCGCTGATCCATGCGATAGGTTGGTCGTATTTGAGAGTGAATGAATTTTTGCTTTCTTCCACTTCGCCTAAAAAGTTTTCGGTAGTGGTGATGGTTTGGGCGAGAACCTTGCCTTGTTGAGTCAAGCCCACAAACAAGGTCATGCCATCTGCACTTTTGCGACTTAAACCAAAACTCAACGGCTCTTTGAATTGAACCTGAGCGGCATCTAATTTTGGATTGAAGACAATGGTACGTGCGCTATTGTTATCGTAAGTTGGTTTAAAACCAAGACTCACTCGGCTGAGTGTGTTGCCACTCCACCTTAAAGTGAAGGTTTGGTCGAGGCCCTGTTCGACGCTCTCGATGGACTCTTGCCCTTGGGCGATAGAAATTTCTTTCTCTATACTTTTGCTTTTTAAATCATAGACGAGGACTTTACCTTGAATGTTGAGAGTGAGTGCCTTTTCAAACCATGGCCCCATGCTTGAAGCAATGATAGGCTCTGACAACTCCAGCTCAGCTTTTTTGACCAGCTTATTGTAGGTGAATAAAGGCAGAATTTCCAGAAAGATGACGAGTATGATCAACATTACCGAAACAATAGTGCCTATGCCGATGAAGCTGATGAACCACTTGGCCATCGAATCATGGCGTCTTTTTTTGATAAAAAGCTCTTTATCGTTCATCCTTTGCGCGCACTAGCTCGTTTATGTCGGACGATTTCACCATCGATCAGATACAAGATGTCCTCAGCTATCGACTCGGCATGGTCTGCAATGCGTTCGAGGTGTTTGGAAATGGATAGATAGTGGAATAAAGCATCCATATTTTCAATATTGCCGATAATGCCTTGCTTTACTAGCTTGAACATATTGGCGTGGATTTTGTCAACTTCATCGTCGAGGCTAAAAATGTCAATGGCACTGTTGCGGTCCAAATGAATCAAGGCGTCGAGGCTTTTTTTGAGCATCTCGCAGACACGCTGACTCATGTTGCCAAAATCAAAGGGCATCGCCGTTGGTGAGGTCTGCAACAAACTCAGTGAACGCTCGGCGATGTTCACGGCGAGGTCGCCGATACGTTCGAGTTCATCGTTCACTTTGTGAACCACAATCAGGTAACGTAGGTCGGTAGCTAAAGGTTGATGTAGGGCGAGGAGTTTGAGGATTTCCTCTTCCAGCTCGGTTTCCAAGGTGTCGATCTCATCGTCTTTTTTTATAGCTTCTGAGGCAAGCTCCAAAGAGTTGTTTTCGACCGAGCTTACCGCACGGTATAGATTTTCTTCAACTAAAGTGCCAAGTTTTAAGACTTGAGCCTTGATGTATTCAATTTCTTTAAAAAAGATTTGGGACATTAGCCAAACCTCCCAGTAATATAGTTTTCGGTTTGTTCTTTATCGGGATTGGTAAAGATCTTTTTGGTGATGGCGAATTCTACCAAAACGCCTTCGTAGAAAAAGGCCGTTCTGTCGGAAACGCGGGCAGCTTGCTGCATGTTGTGAGTGACGATCACGATGCAGTAATTTCTTTTTAACTCGGCGATGAGGTCTTCAATTTTAGCGGTTGACCTAGGGTCAAGCGCTGAGGCCGGTTCGTCCATGAGTAGAATTTTAGGTTCAACGGCTAAAGCTCTGGCGATGCACAAGCGTTGTTGCTGTCCGCCTGACAAATCCAAGGCGCTTAGTTTTAAGCGATCCTTGACTTCATCCCAAAGAGCAGCGCCGATGAGGCTTGTTTCTACCAGTTCATCGAGTTTGTTTTTATCGGTGATGCCGTGGACTCTTGGACCGTAAGCGACATTTTCGTAAATGCTTTTTGGAAAGGGGTTTGATTTTTGAAACACCATCCCGACTCTTTTTCTAAGTGAGGTCAAGTCGGTATTTGGTTCAAAAATATTATCGTTTTCCAATAGGACGGTGCCTTCGACGCGAGTGTTGGGGATCAGGTCGTTCATGCGGTTGAGGATTCTTAAAAAAGTCGATTTCCCACATCCAGATGGGCCAATCAGAGCCACCACCTCTTTTGGACTTGCGTTGAAGTTGACATTGAAAAGCGCTTGGGATTCGCCATAGAAGAAGTTTAAGTCACTGACCTCAATGCTCTTTGTCTTAACCGCTGTGTTGCTCATGAAATATAAAGGTAGGATAAATTTAGGTAAGCTGCTTGATAGGCGCTAGCATTTCACTAGGGTATCTGTTCAGCATGGCACAGAGTTGACCTTGGCAAGTCTGAAATTGGTTAGAATTTAGTTAAAAAAGCCAGCGCTAATGGCTGCTGGCTTTGAGCAAAATTTACCAAATCAAATTTAGAATTTAAAGATTAAATCGGCTTGTAAACGATTGTAGTCCGTGCCGGTTGTGGAGGCGTTGTACTCGTTGATGAAATAAGTTAAAGCAGCCTCAGTGTTTTTCATAAAGGCGTAGCCTGCGCTGAGTTTCACACCTTTGACGTCGGTTTTTCCATCGCCAAAATCTGAATCCGCGATAGCAAAGCTATCTGTTGGAGCTGGAGCTCCAAGGTCTTTCCATTTAGGAATGGCATTTGTCTCTAAATCTTTATATTCGATGCCGGCTTTCCATTTGCTGCCAAATTTTGCATTGATGCCAAATGCGTAACCTTGATCTTGATCTTCTGCGCCATAGTTCTCAGTGCCGATGTTTTTCAGATAATCGCCGTAAAAGGTTAATTTAGTTGAACCTAAAGTGGCGGTGTACTCTGTTGTTAAATCAATGATGTTGTAGTCGTGGAAAATTGTGGCGGGTGCAACGTACTCATTATCTAAACCCAACTCGAAGTCATAATAAGCTATAGCAGCGTTGAAGTTGTCTTTTTTGTAGCCTATTTGTAACCCAGCCATGCCCTCGTTTTCAGTGTTAACGGTAGCGCCAGTGGTTTTACGGTCGCTTTCGAAGAAAAAATAGGCAGCGTTGGCATAAAAATCGCCTGTTTTGTATTTGAGTGCGATTCCTTCTGGAGTTAAGTCACTGTCGTACAACAGTTGATTTTTAGCGGCGGCGTAAAAAGGATTGTTCATTTTTCCAAAAGTTAAGTCCAAGGTATCGGTGGTGTGAAGGGTGACATAAGCCAAGTTGAGATTGATGGTTTTGCTGGCAGAGTCTCCGCCTAGGGTTTGGTTAGTGGAGACTGGATCGGTGGTGCTTCCAGTGGCTAGACCTACTCCATAATCGAATTGATCGCCTACTTTGCCATAAGCTCCAAAACGCAAGCGCAGTCTATGGCGAGTTTGATCGACAGTTCCAGCGGCTTTTTTATCTTCAATTTTTTCAAAGCGATAGCGTAAATCGCCTTTGAACTTCATATCCTCGTACCAAGCTGCATCCAGCAGTCCACTGCAAAGGGTCATGCCCAAAGCTGCAATCGAGGTGGCTGACTTTAAAATAGACTTCATGAATCGTTATTCCTGTAAAAATAATTCCCTAGCAGTTTATTAGATCAATGTTATTAAATGACAAGAACTTTGTTAGTATTGTGTTAGAACTTTTGGTTAGAGTGAAGTAAAAAGCTGTTGCGACTCTTTTTTTAGAGTCAAGGCCACCCAGATTAAATATAGACGTTAGGGCTTTTGGTTTAATCTTGAGTCGATAATTTAAAACTTTTTGTGATGTTGATGTTGAATCAAAACCATTTAGTGATTGTAGTGCTATCGCTTTTGGGCTTAGTGGGTTGCTTCGATGCTGATCGCCATTATGCCGGGCCTCAATTGCAAGTGCAATACGACCATTTGATGGACCTTGCTTGGGTCCATGAAAGCCGTCATAAGGGGGTGGTTCCAATCCGCTATAAATTGTTGGGCGTGCAGGGCCCACAGAGTCTGCATCTTAGTGATGACTCCGAAATGAAAACGGTGGTCAAGTTCGATTTGATCGACGTCCCGAAATTGGAGCAGTTGAACTTGAGTGCTGAAGAGCTGGAAATTATGCGAGTTGAGGCTATGCATCAGCTTAGAAATTATTTTGGAGCTCAAAAGGAAGTTGTGGTGTATGTGATGAAGCGAGAGCTGAAGCATGAATTGCGATATTTTGCACTTGATGCTAGGCATCCTGAACGCGATTTGAGTGCGGTGGATTTCTTGGTGACCAGAGGCTTGGCCTTTGTGAATCAAAGTGTGGCTAAGTTGGCGGGAATGGATTATTTAATCACTTTGGAAAAAGAAGCCCGTGAGGAGGATCGCGGTTTTTGGAAGAATTATTTACATAGATGAAAATCTCTCATCTATGTAGTTACGCTCAAAAACGAGAAGCTTCGCTAGAACAATTCGATAAGAAACTGTTTCCGTTGCAACGGCTGCTGTCGGAGCCATTGTTTTCTGAT
>Ga0172372_10004714_pt1 | contig 19270 bp, 12 predicted proteins | sample LakKiv5m_2_FD_114544 | JGI IMG/M metagenome (GOLD analysis project Ga0172372, IMG submission 114544) | Freshwater microbial communities from Kabuno Bay, South-Kivu, Congo - kab_092012_9.5m | ecosystem: Environmental > Aquatic > Freshwater > Lake | place: Democratic Republic of the Congo...
CCGGTGCGGAACTCGTTGTCGTGCACGCGCCGCAGACGCGTCGGGTTGAGCAGCGAGGTCAGCCCGAAGGACTGCACGCTGGCCACGAGGTCGTGCACCGAGTAGTTCGCGTCCTGCTGCAGCTCGCCCACACCGGCCGGATCCCACCAGTACTCCTTGCCGAGGTGGCGCACGAGCTCGGGCGAGAGTCCGTAGGCTTCGTCGCGGAAGGCGTTCGTGAGCACGAACGCCAGCGCCTTGCGCTGGTCGGCCGCGGGCACGTCCTCGACTGCCGGGCGCGCTTCGGCGCCCTTGACGTCGTAGTTCTCGTAGCTACCGCCGATCCAGGTGGTGGCGATCGAGAGCGAGCGCAGGTGCGTGCCCATCAGCTGCTCGAAGCGCTTGCGCGCCTCGGCCCAGGGCTCGCCGTCCTTCACGAGCTCGCTGGTGAGCTTGCCGCGCAGCTCCTGCACGAGCTTCAGGCGCGCCTCGCAGAAGGCCAGGTTGGCCTGGCCAACGTCCCAGGTCATGTTGCGCGGGTCGGAGCCGAACGACATCGCCATCTGACTGACGTAGGTGTGCTCGGGCTTCGTGGCCTCGGCCAGCAGCGCCGCGCGCTCGTTGGCCGGTCCGTAACCGAAGGCGATCACCCAGAGGTCGTAGGGGCCGAGCGCCTCGTTGATGTACGGCCCCTGGTGCTCGCTCACGCCGAAGGCGAGGTTGGGCGAGACGTAGTCCATGACCGAGGCCGTGATCGGCCCGGCGTAACCCGGCTCGTTCATCTTCGCGAGCGGCACGAGGTTCGACGCGGCCATGTTGTGCTGCAGGCCGAGGCAATGCCCGACTTCGTGGGCCGAGATGTAGCGGATCATCGGCCCGACGAACTCCTCGGGCATGCCGTCGAGCTCGGAGGTGGAATCCGTGCCGAGCAGTCCGGCCTCGGCCGCACCGCCGAAGAGCGAGAAGTCGAGCGCGAGCCCGTGGCCCATGCGGCAGGCGCGCGCGCGCGTCTCGGGCCGCGGCTCGGGCGCGAGCACGCGCGCCGGATCCTCACCGACCAGGGCCGCCAGGCGCGAACGCGGATCCCAGGCCGGGTTCTCGGCCAGGAAGGCCGCGAGCTCGGGCCCGCCCTGCTCGGCCAGCAGGCTCTTCGAGAGCGAGCCCAGCATCGAGCTGACCGCGCGCGTCAGGCCCTGGTTCCAGACCACGTCCGCGTCGAGGATCTCGCCCGTCTCCGGGTTCGAGCGGCTCGGGCCGATCGCGTAGCCCTCGTCGCTCATGTTCCAGCAGAAGAAGTTGTAGCGCACGTCCTCGGGGTCCTTCTCCATGTGCGCCCCGGTGGTCGCGTCCTGGAAGTGCACCTCGAGCGCGCCGACGATCCCGACCTTCTCGAAGGCCTCGTTCCACAGCTCGATGCCCTCGCGCACGTAGCGGCGGTACTTGATCGGCGTCGTGTGCTCGACGTACCACACGATCGGGCGCTTCGGCGGCGACAGCCGCAGCGTCGGATCGGCCTTCTCGACGTGCCAGCGGTTGATGTAGCGCTCGGGCTTCGCCTCGTAATTGCCGGCGCCCATGTCCATGTGCCACTCGTAGAAGTAGCCCGCGCGCGAGTCGGCCGTACGCGTCTCGAAGCCGGGCGTGCCCTCGAGCACGCCGAGCGAGTAGGCCACGCGCACGACCTTGCCGTCCTGCTGCGGAGCCTCGTACTCGACCACCGCGTTCTTCGGGAAGCTCTTGGCCTTGGTCAGGCGCGCGAAGGCGGCCTGCAGCGGCTGGATCGAGGGGCCGTAACCACCCCACGGACCGCCGGCGAAGAAGCGCGGGGCTTCGGCCGTCGCCAGGCGACCGAGATCGATCACCGGGCGCCCGTCCTTCAGGCACACGATCGGCACCGCGAAGAGCATCGTCTCGGTGTAGAGCTCGTCGACCGAGCGCTTGTCGCGCGCATCGGACTCGCGCGCGGTGAAGTCGGGCACGTAGAAGGCGACCTGCTTCTCGTGCCGGCGCCAGGTGCCGTAGTAAGTCGGGCCCATGACGCCCGCCTCGGGATGCCCGCCCGTGACCGTGCAGGCGATCATCTGCTTCTGGTTCTCGAAGCCGCTCGGCAGCACGGCGAGAAGCTTGCCCTTCTTCTTGTCGGCCCACAGCTCGTAGAGCGGCTCCTCGCCGTCGGGCACGTTGACCTTGCTCAGGCCCTCGGCCTGGCTCTCGAAGGTCGGGAACTCGGGCGGCTTCTCGGCCGCGGGTGCCTGCTGCGCGTTCAGGGGCGCGAGCGGCGCGCCGGCAAGCGCGAGGAGCGTGGCGAGGGGCAGGGCGGACGAGAGCGACGGTCGCGTCATGGGGACTCCGGGGTTGGCCGCGCTCGAGCCGCGCGGCGGGAGCGCCATGTTAGTGGCTCGGCCGGGAAGGCGCTGTCGAGTCCGGGTAAGACCTCGCCCGGAAACCCAACCGTTGCCGGAACTTCACGCGCCGTAGCGCGCGCTCACCAGCGGTACAGCCCGGCGCCCCAGGAGAGGCCGCTGCCGAAGGAGCACGACAGGACCAGCATGCCGGGCTTCAGCACGCCCTCGCGCACGGCCTCGGAAAGGCCCAGGGGGATCGTGGCCGCGGTCGTGTTGCCGAAGCGCTCGATGGTCGAGAAGACCCGCTCGCGCGGCACGCCGAGCGCGTCGGCGTAGTCCTGGTTGATGCGCGCGTTCGACTGGTGGATCACGTAGAGATCCACGTCGCGCGCGGCAATGCCGTTGGCGGCGAAGCACGCGCGCGTGACCTCGGGCATGCGCTGCATGCAGATGTCGTAGAGCTCGCGCCCCTTCATCTGCGGGAACGAGCAGGGCTCGAGCGCGAGCTCGGGCGTCACGAAGCGCGCATTCATCGTGCCCGGGTGCTGCCACAAGAGGTGCCCGAGCATCGCGCCGTCGGAATGCAGGTGCGTCGAGTGCACCAGCGAGGCGCCGCCGCGCACGCTCGCGTCCCCGACCTCGGTCGCGGATACCACCACCGCACCCGCGCCGTCGCCGAACAGCACGGTCACGTTGCGCCCGCGCGGCGTGCGGTCGAGCAGCTTCGACTGCAGCTCGGCGCACACGAGCAAGATGTGACGGTGCTGGCCGGCGCGGATGTACAGGTCGGCCAGCTCGAGGCCGTACAGGAAGCCCGAGCACTGCGCGCGCAGGTCGAAGGCCGGAATGCCCGGCAGATCGAGCTTCGACTGCAGGAAGCAGGCCGTCGAGGGCGCCATCGCGTCGGGCGAGAGCGTCGCCACCAGGATCAGGCCGATCGCCTCCTTGGGCACGCCGGAATGCTCGAGCGCGCGCTGCGCGGCCACCAGCGCGAGGTCGGAGGTCGCGAGCGACGGGTCATGGTCGGCCCAGTAGCGCTGGCGGATGCCCGTGCGCCGCTCGATCGCGTCGGCCGAGATCTGCATCTCGGCCTCGAGGTCCTCGTTGCGCACGAGGTGCGGCGGGACGTAGCCCCCGACGCCGGCGATCTTCGAGCGCAGCATGGAAGTTCTTTCGCAGGCGGAATGCCGCCCACGCTGGAGGATATCCGATCGACGCGGCGCGGACGTCAGCCGAGCGGAAGCTCGAAATCCGGCGCGCTCACGGGCTGACGGTGCTTCAGACAGTAGGGCACGTTGACGAGCACGCCGAAGGCCGCGCGCGCGAGCACCCACACGGCACCCGGCGTCTGGCGCACCGACTTGCCGATGCCGATCGTGCCGGTCGCGTCGGTCGCGGCGCCGTGCGCATCGGCCTTCTCCGAGCGCAGCAGCACCTTCGACACCACCAGGAACGGCAGCCGCAGGAGGTCCTCGAGCGGCGCGTACTTGAGCTGCGTCAGGAAGGCATTGCGCGCATGGTAGTAGAGGCTGCGCTTGCCCATCTGGATGCCGAAGGGCGTCTTGTGGAAGATCTCGATCTCGGGATCCTGCAGCACGCGGAAGCCGAGGTTCAGCAGGCGGCAGGTGAGGTCGCGCTCGTTGCCGTAGATGAACAGGCGCTCGTCGTAGTAGCCGGCCTGCGCGAGCGCGGCGCGGCGCGCCAGCGAGCCGCAGCCGCGGAAGGTGCTCATGTAGCGCCGGCCCTTGGCCTTGGAGGCCGCGATGTAGGCGGGCGGCATGCCGGGCTCGATCGTCTCGGTCGAGACGACCGCGGTCGTGGCGGGCTCGGACACGAGCCGGCGCGTGGCATCCTCCAGCCAGTGCGGCGGCAGGACCACATCGTCGTCGAGGATCGCGACGAGCTCCTTCGTGGCCGTGGCGAAGCCGACGTTGAAGGTCTCGCAGGCGCCGTAGGCCGAGTGCGGCATGACCACCAGGCGCACCTCGGGGAACTCGGCCGCGATCATGGCTGCCGTGCCGTCCTTCGAGCCGTTGTCGACCACGACGATCTCGGCGAAGGGCAGCGACTGCGCGCGGAGCGAGCGCAGGTTCTCGCGCACGACCTCGCGCTTGTTCCAGGTCGAGATCACGGCCGTCGCCTCGGGCAGGCCGAGGGCCGCGGCGCTCGAGCGCTCGGCGCCCTGCACACGCGCCAGCACGGCGCCGAGCTCGCGTTCGTAGGGCGCGAGCTCGTCGCTCCACAGGGCCGCGAAGCCCTCGATCACCTTCACGGCGGCGTCCTCGACGTTGGCCGTGCGCGCGCCATCGACGCACAGCGTCTTCTGCACGAGGTCCTGGTAGGCGAGCTGGCTCGCGAAGCAGCGGATCGCGGCCTCTTTCGCGCTCCACACCGGCGTCGTGTCGTACATCACGCTGGCCGTGACCTGCGAGTTGACACCGTAGAGGTGCGCGCGCCGGCGCGGGCCGCGCGCGAGGGCCGCGCACAGGGCGCGCGACACGGCGCGGTGATCGGGGTGCAGCTCCTGCGGCGAGGGACCGTAGACGAGCTCGGGCGCGAACTCCTCGAGCTCGCGCGCGAGGCGCGCGTCGAGGTCGACGACCGAGCCGAGGTGCCCGTCGCGCTGGTCGAGAAAGCGGTAGTCGCTGAGGCCGAGCGCGCGTCCGGCGGCGAGCGACTCCTGGCGGCGCGTCTCGACGATGCGCTCGTCACGCTGCCCGGGGTCCCCCGCCGCTCCGTCGCTCACGATCACGACCCGCACCGCGGCCCCGAGGCGCGCATGCCAGGCCAGCATCCCGCCGCAGCCGAAGACCTCGTCATCGGGGTGCGGGGCAACCACGAGCACGCGCCGCGGGAGGGCGCCGGGCTCGGCGAACAGGGGATAGAGGGCCTTCACGCGCGCGGGGGGTCCAGAAACATACCGGACGGGAGGGCCATCCTGTCGTCCGTGGATCCCGGGCCCGCGCGGACTCGCACCGGAGCACCGCAGCCAGCGCGAGATCCCGCGTCCGGAAAGGAATTCGCCAACCTTCGCTCCACTCGAGCACTTACGCTGACAGCGGAGCATCGCTGGCCCTTCGCCAGAGGTCCCGCCCAACCGAGGACCCCTCGTCATGCTTGGCCTCCCTCTCGCTATCTGTCTCGTCCTAGCGCCCGCTCTCACGGCCCAGGAGACCTCGCTGCTCCTGCGCGAGGGTGACCTCGTGGACGGCAGCGCCCTGGGCTACTCCGGTGGTGCCACCATCGACGACGCGGGCCACTGGTGGACGAAGGTGCGTGTGGAGGCGGCCGGCGGTCAGTACCTCGCCCATCTGCTGCGCGAGGGTGCCTCGTGGCTGCACGTCGGTCAGCGCATCGCCGCACCCTCGGCGCGGGTCCTGAATCCGGGCGATCCCGTGGGTGGCGACTCGAATCGCGTGCTGATCGTCGTGCTCGACGACATCCAGCCTCCCCTGACGCTCAGCGGTCCGCGCGCGGCCGTGCTGCGCAACGAGCGCGCCGTCTTCATCCAGGGCGAGCGTCTGAACGTGCTCGGCCTGCCGGCCAGCGCTCTCTGCGGCCGCCTCGAGGCGGTGGCCGCCAGCTCGCACGACGCGCTCGTCGCGCACCTGCTGGTCGCCGGCAACCCGACGCTCGTGCGCGTGCGCTTCGCGCCCGACGGCAGCGAGCTCGTGCGCGAACGCATCCTAGCGGGCGGCGACGACCTCGGCGCCGGCCGCAGCGTGGCCGACTTCGCGCGCGTGGCCGTCGACGAGCGCGGCGCGTGGCTGGTGCGCGTGACGACCACGGGCGGAGCTTCGTGCCTGGTGGGCCCGAGCGGAGTCGTGCTCTCGAGCGGCGATCCGAGCCCGCGCGCGGGCCGCGACATCGCCGACGTGATCCGCCACGTGGACGGCAACGAGTTCGACCAGTACGCGGCCGTGGTGCGCCTCACGGGCGATCCGGCCACCGACCAGCTCTTGCTGGTGGACGGTGCGGCCCTGGCCCAGGAAGGCGCTCTCGTGCCCTCGCTCTCGCCGCTCGTGCCGCCCCTGCCGCTGGCCGACATCGGTCCGGTGCGGCGCGCACGCTCGGGTGCAACCTACTGGCTGGCGAGCACCACCGCGGGCTCGTTCTCCGAAGGCTCGTTCCTGCGTGACGGCGTCCCCTTCCTGCAGACCGGGGTCTCGCGCGTAGACGGCGAGACGGTGTCCTTCTTCTACCCCGCGGCGAACCACTTCGAGGTCAGCCCGAACGGCCGCTTCTGGCTCGGACGCGTGTTCCTCGGCAACGACGAGGCCTACGTGCGGGTCGACTTCGGCACCTCCGAACCGCGTGCGGGCTGCGTTCCGGCGCCCGGATCGCTGCGCCACCTCGACGGCCTCGTGCTGCCGGGTCGCACGCTCGCGCTCGAGCTCGACGCCCCGGCTCCGCTCGGAGCCCTGGCGCGCCTGCACCTCTCGCTCGGCGGTCCGGAGGGTCCGTTCCAGTGCGGCCTGCCGAGCCCGTTCGGCGAGTTCCTGGTGGATCCGTCCGGCAACCTGGGGGCGCTCGTGGCGGGAACCTGGCTCGGATTGCCGCTGCAGATGAACGTGCCGCTGCCGCCTTCGATTGCGCTGGTCGAGCGCGTGCTGTTCGCGCAGGGCTCCTTCGTCACGCCCGGCTCGGTGACGCTCACGAACGGCCTGCGCTTCGAGGTCGGCGCGCCGTGAGGGTTCAGACGAGCGAGCGGTAGAGCGCGTCGAGCTCGCGCACCGCGTCGGAAGCGAGGCGCGCGCGCGCGGGCAGGGCCGCGCGCTCGCGCTCGAGGGCCGCCGGATCGCGCAGCACCTCGGCCAGGGCCGCGCTCCAGGCCGCGGGGTCCTCGGCCGCCAGCACGCGGCCCTCGGCGCCCAGGCGCTCGCGCGGCGCGCCGCGGTCGCTGACCCAGGTCGGCAGGCCCAGCGCCCGCAGCTCGTCGGGCACGAGGCCGTAGGTCTCGTGCGCGCGCGAGGGAAAGGCGCCGAGGTGCAGCGGCAGGTTCGCGCGCACGCGCCCGGCCAGCTCGTCGAGCGCGTAGTTGCCGCCGAAGACGACGCGCGCTCCACCGGCCTCGGCGCGGATGCGCTCGTCGAGGCCGGGCTGCAGCTCGTCGCCCAGGAACACGAGCTCGAGGCGCGCACGCAGCTCCTCGGGCAGGTGCGCGGCGGCGCGCGCGAGGTCGAGCACGCCCTTGAGCTCGGTGCGATGGCCGAGGAAGAGCACCCGCAGCGGCCCGGCGCCGCCCCAGCCGTCGGTGACCACGCGCTCGACCTCGCGCGAGAGGCCGTGCGGCACGTGGTGCAACTTGGCAGGCTCGAGCGGCACGTAGCGCGTCAGGATCTCGCCGGTCGAGCGGCTCGGCACGACCACCGCCGCGAGGGCCGCGAGCTCGGCCGAGATCCACGCGTGGCGACGCGTGAAGCCGACGCGCAGCTCGTCGACACCCCAGCCCGTGTCGGGCTGCACGCAGCGCACGCAGGGCTCGAAGTCGCCCGGCTCGGGGCAGACGATCGTGGGATCGACCGGCAGCCGGAAGAAGCGCGGGCAGCTCGGGAACAGGTCGTGCAGGGTCGCCACCATCGGCCCGTGGGCCTCGCGCGCCAGGGCGGAATGCAGCGTCGACCACTGGTGGATGTGCACCAGGTCCGCGTCGCGCGTCAGCGTGCGCACCAGGCCCGCGAGGCGCGGGCGCGCGAGGTCGAAGTCGTAGTTCTCTTCGGCGCGCCGGCGCAGGAAGGCGACCGGAAGACCGTCCACCGTGGCCTCCTCGACCTCGCGCCCCTCGAAGGGCCATTCGCTTCCGGAGATCACGCTCACGCGGTGCCCGAGGCGCGCGAGCTCGCGCGCCTGGGCGCGCACGACGGCCTCGGTGCCGCCCTCGAACTGCGGCGCGAAGCGCGGAGTGATGTGGACGAGCTTCACGCGCGTCCGCGGAACACGAAGTAGACCGCGCCCATCAGGCACAGCCCGGCCCACAGGAAGTCGAGACGCATCCTCTCCTTCATGTACAGCACCGAGAAGGGCACGAACACCGAGAGCGTGATCACCTCCTGCAGGATCTTGAGCTGCGCCAGGTCCATGACCTTGTGGCCGATGCGGTTGGCCGGCACCTGCAGCAGATACTCGAACAGGGCGATGCCCCACGACACGAGCGCGGCCACGATCCAGGGCTTGCCCGAGAAGTTCTTCAGGTGCCCGTACCAGGCGAAGGTCATGAAGACGTTCGACAGCACGAGCAGCGCGGCGGTCAGGCCGATCTCTTTCATGCACCGAGCTTCCGACTCCCGCGACCCGGTTGCAAGCTCACGCGCCGGACATGCCGGCCACCACCGCCAGGACGCCGTCGATCACGAACTGCACCGCCAGGGCCGCGAGCAAGAGCCCCGACACGCGCGTGACCACGTTCACACCCGTGACGCCGAGCAGGCGCTGCACGGTGTTCGCTCCGAGGAAGCACGCGAGCGTCAGCGCGAGCACCAGCACGAGCTGCAGCAGCACGAGCGCCATCGCCCCCACGTCCCCGTCCGTGGCGGACATCAGCAGCACGACGGAGGTCATCGCTCCCGGCCCGGCCACGAGCGGGATCGCCAGCGGGAAGACCGACACGTCGGCGCGCTGGCCGCTCTCGCGTTCCTCGCTGTCGGTGGTCGTGCGCAGCCCGGAGTGCTTGACCATCACCATCTCGATCGAGAGCAAGAGCAGCAGCACGCCGCCCGCCACGCGGAAGGCCGCGAGGCCGATGCCGAGCGCGCCCAGCAGGAGCTCCCCCACCAGCGCGAAGCCCACCAGCACCACCGCCGCGATGGCCACGCCGCGCAGGGCGATGCGTCGGCGCTCGGCCGGCGTGTGGTGGGCCGTCAGCCCGACGAACATCGGCGCCGTCCCGATCGGATCGATCGTGACGATCAGCGTGACGAAGGTGGCGAGCAGCGGGTCGATGGGCCGAGCCTACGCGAGCGACGCACGGATTGCGCGCTCCGCGCGGCTCAACGTGCGCGAAAGATGCGCACGGTGTCGTCCATCGGCAGGGCGAGCACCGCGTTTCCGTCCGGCGCGAAGGCGGTGGCCCACACACCCGCGGCCTGGGGCTGACGCAGCAGCACCTCGCCCGTGCCGGGCTCCCACAGCTCGAAGTTGCCGTTCGTGAGCCCGGCCGCGAGGCGCGTTCCGTCGGGCGAGAAGGCGAGGAAGTACACGCCGCTGGCCGCAGCACCGGGCGCCCCCAGCGCTGCCCCGTCACGCGTGCTCCAGCGCCGCACGTCCTTGCCGCTCGCGGTGACGAGCTCGGCCCGCCCGGGATGGAAGGCCAGCGCCACCTGCCCGGCCGGATGTCCCTGCAGGCGCGCGACGAGGCGCTGCGCGGGCACGTCCCACAGGCGCACGGTGCCGTCCCCGTGGCCCGTCGCGAGGCGCGTCCCGTCGGGCGAGAGGGCCAGGTGATCGATCGGCTTGCCACCGTCGTCGAGGGTCGCGAGCCGCTCGCCGGCGGGCACGCTCCACAGGCCCACGGCCGAGCCCTCGGCCGGCGCCGCGACGCACGACGAGTCCGGCGCGAAGGCAGCGGCGAGGATCTGTCGCTCGTGCTGCACGAGCTCCTTCACCAGCCGGTGGTCGGTCGCATCCCACAGCACCACGCGCCCGTCGTTGCCGGTCGAGACGAGCCAGCGCCCGTCGCCACTCCAGTCGACGCCCACGGCCGACTGGCGGTGGGCCGGGAAGGACGCGAGCAGCTTCCCGCTCGCGAACTCGTGGATACGCAGCTCGCCCTCCCAGCAGGCCAGCGCGACGCGCGCGCCATCGGGCGAGAAGGCGAGACCGTAGGCCGTGCGGTCACGCCACACGTCGCGCGCCGGCTCCAGCGCGGCGAGGTCCCACACGCGCAGCTCGCCGCCGGCGTCGCCCGTGTAGAGCGTGCGTCCGTCCGGGCTCGCCACGATGGTCTGGGCCGAGAGCGCGTGCCCCGCAAAGGCCCCGAGAAAGCGCCCGCCCTCGCGCGCCCACAGGCGCAGCGTGCCGTCCGCACCGACCGTGGCGAGCCGCTCCCCGTCGGGCAGCCAGATCACGTCGTGCAGCTCCTTCACGCTCTCGAGCGTGGTCGTGTCGAGCGTGGCGACGGGCGCGTGACTCGTCAGGTCGTAGACGCGCGCGCGTCCATCGGCGTAGCTCACGGCGAGTTCCTTCCCGTCGGGCGAGAACGCGAGATCGCGCGTGGCCTGGTAGTCCTCGTTCTTCGGCGGGAGGAGGCGCACGGGCGTGCCCCACTCACCGAGCCGCCAGAGGGCCACGTCGGCATCCCAGGTGCCGACCGCGAGCTGCGTGCCGTCGGGCGAGAAGTCGAGGCTGGCGATCGGCTTCACGCCGTGCTCGAGGGCCTCGATGCGCGTGCCGCTCGCGGTATCCCACACGCTCACGACGCCCCACACGCCGCGCTCGGCGCTGCGCTTCCACGAGCACACCGCCAGCAGCCCGTCGGGTCCGAAGGCGAGCGCGCTGACTCCGTGGCCATTGTCGCGGTAGCAGGCGAGCTCGCGCCCGCTCGCGACCTCCCACAGCCGCACCGTGCCGTCCGAGGAGGCCGTCGCGAGCGTGCGCCCGTCCGGCGCGAAGTCCGGCGACCAGACCGCGGCGGTGTGCCCTTTCAAGACGTGCACGACCGTCCCGCTGGCGGCCTCGATCAGGCTGGCCGTGCCGTCGCCGCAGGCGGCGGCGAGCCACCGGCCGTCGGGGCTGACGGCGAGGTCGGTCAGCGTTCCACTGTGCACCCCGTGGTGGCGCGCACTGCGCTCGGCGCGCGCGGCGAGCAGGCGCCACTCGAAGCCACGGTGCTCGGCCGGCGCGGCCGCGAGCCAGCGTCGAGCCTGATCGACCTCGGACAGGCGCAACGACGCCTCGCTGGCCTTCAGCGCGGCTCCGTAGAGCGTCCAGGAGAGCGCCGCCCCATCCTGCGCAAGTGGGGCGAGGAGCAGCAGACAGACGAGCGGGTTCACGCGCCCTCCAGGTGGCGCTTGAGCGCGTCGAGGGCAGCGCTCCAGCCGCTGCGCAGCTCGTCGGCGTGGGCGCGCTGCTGGATGCGCGTGTGATTCAGGGTGATGCCGGTCTTGCCCTGGCCCTTGTCGGCGAGGAGCACCTCGACCTGACTCTCCGGCGCGCGCGTCGCATGCTGCCACGTGAAGCGCAGATCCTTGCCGGGCCGCAGACGCGTGAAGGTCCAGCGGTCGCCCTCGGCGTTCGCGAGCGTGCCACCGTCCTGGAAAGAGACCGTCGTGCCGGGCCCGAACCAGCGCTCGAGATCGGCCGCCGTGCCGAAGGCCGCAAACACGCGCTCGAGCGGCGCCGCGACCGTCTTCGTCGAGCAGATCGAATAGCCCTTCGGGCGCCCGTCCTTCTCGTGCACGCCGCGCTCGCGCTCGTACTCGACGACCAGCGTCGTCGCCCACCACTCGTCGAGCTTCACCTGCGTGTAGAGGTGCTGCACGAGCTCACGCCGCCCCGCTTTCGGTCCACCGAGCCCGTCGAGCACGGTAGACCACTCGGCCAGTGTCTTGCCGGTGGCCGTGCGTACGCTGGAGTCTTCGATCGACGGTCGGTCGCTCGCTGCAGGCTTCATTTCTTCCTCTTTCCGGGCGGTCGTCGGGACGGACGGTCGAGCGCATGCGGCACGGCCGGCAGGCGCGGGGTCCAGCGCCCGCCCTCGGCGAGCAGGCGTTCGATGTAGTCGCGCAGCGTCACCACCGCCGCGTCGTAGGCCTCGAAGTCGCGGTAGGTGCGCGCCAGCATCACGGCCCCCTCCATGGTGGTCAGCACGAAGACCGCGAGCGCGCGCGTGTCCGTGCCCGCGGGCAGACGCTCGCGCGCCGCGTCGAAGCAGGCCTGCACCGCGTCGAGCCAGTTCTCGAAGTTCGCGGCGAGCAGCTTGCGCAGGTTCGGATGCGTGTTGCCGACCTCGATCACCAGGTTGCCGATCGGACAGCCGTGGTCGAACTCGGTCACGATCAGCATCTGCCGGTAGCCGTCGAGCAGCCCGAAGACGCGCTCGAGGGGGTCCGCGACGCGCGCCCAGATCGGATCGAGCACCTCCGGCCGGAGCAGCTCGAGGCGCCGCTCCAGGGTGGCCGCGAGCAGATCTTCCTTGGTCGGGAAGAAGTGGTAGAGGCTGCCCGGGTTCGCCTCGGCCCGCCGCGCGATCTGGGCCAGACCGGTGCGCTCGTAACCCTGGAACACGAACAGTTCCATGGCGGCGTCGAGCAGGCGCGTGCGGGTGTCGGCGGCGGGGACCACTTGGTTGGTTGACCAACTTAGCAGCAGACGGAGACCACGGCAAGGCCCTCTGCCGTCCGGAACCGGCCCCGTTCCCCGGTCCCGCGGCCCCCGATAACGACAGCGCCGGTCGAGACCTGTGGGTCCCGACCGGCGCCGTGGTCCAGAGCGCGGAGCGCGCTACTGCGGGTCGCCGAAACCGTTCACCTCGGCCATGTTCGTGTAGCGCACGAGGCCCGACACATCGTTCGAGACCTCGGCCTGCAGCTTGAACTCGGGACCGATCGCGCCGATCTCGATCGGGAGCGGGAAGGGCTGGACCGGGAACGGGTTGCCGTCCGGGATGAAGCCCGCGCCACCGATCGTCGCGAACGGCGAGAGGAAGCGGCGGCCGTAGATGCCGACGTCGGCCGAGTTGACCGGGTCACCGTACGTGTGACGCAGGATGTAGGTACCCGTGGCACCGTTGTGGATCGTCGGATAGACGACGAAGCCACGGCGCTCGGCCTTGAGCGTCGGCAGCAGCGACAGCGTGCCGGTGGAGAAGGAGTTGCCGCCCGCGACGCGGACCTGCGCGAAGCGCGGCAGCTCCGGGCCGAGCGGGCCGACGATCACGCGGTTCTGACGCGCGCGGATCACGGGAACCGCGATGTTGTCGATCGTCACGTCCGTGACGAGGCCGAGGTTCACGCCGTTGATCACGATGTTGCCCGGCGCATCCGCCTGGCGGACCGGGATGTCCGTGATGGAGGGCGTGGGGCCGAACTGGGCGGAAGCCAGTCCGCTCAGGGCGACGAGCCCGGCGAGCGAAGAGAGAGCTGAGGCGATGCGCTTCATGGAGACGTGCTGGAAAGAGTGAATAGGTTTGCGGACCGGGTCCGGCCAGTCGGTTCTGGAACGCAGCATTGTGCGCGGGTCGCCCGCGCCTGAACAGGGGTCCTGACGACTTTAGACGGCGCCCCACCCCCCCAGGTTCCCCGCCCTTCCTGGTAGGTTCTGGGACCCCCACATTACCTCCGAGAAACCGTGCTCCCCGCCCTGCTCCTCGCCCTGCTGGCCTCGCCCTCCCAGGACCCCGCCACCTCGCTCGACCCGGCCGCCGGGCTGGTCGCCGAGCTCCTCGCCCGCGGGGACGAGGCCGAGCCCGAGGCCGTGCGCCGCCTGGCGGCCCTGCGCACGCGCGCGGCCCTGGACGGACTGGCGCGCTTCTACGACACGCTCGGCAGCCTGCACATGCGACGCATCGCGCTGAAGGCCTTCGCGGCCTTCGACGGTGTCGCGGACTGCGAGGCGAACGCGCTGCAGGAGCTCACCGACATCGCCACGCAGTCGGTCGAGAGCGAGCTGCGCGAGACGGCCGTCGACGAGCTGGCGCGCTTCGGCACGGGTCGAGCGGCGCTGGCGGCGCTGGTCGCCTCCGCGGCCGACGACGCCGTGCGCGAGCGCGCCCTGCGCCACCACGTCGGCAGCGCGCGCGCCGAGGACGTCGAGTGGTACCGCTCGATCTTCGCGGCTGGCGCGCCCACCGGCGAGCAGCCGGAGCGCAAGAAGGAGAAGGACCGCAAGAAGGACAAGGACAAGGAGCCGGCGCCCAGCGCGGGTCCGGTCTACACGCCGGCCCTGCAGGAGCTCGCCTACGAAGGGCTGGCGGGCGCGCGCACGCTGCCCGAGCTCGTCGGCGACGCGCGCTCGAAGCTCGCCGGCGTGCAGCGCCGCGCGCTGGAGGAACTCTCCGCGCGCAGCGCGGGCGAGGTCGAGACCGCGGCCGAGGACGTCTTCGCCCGCCGCGAGGCGCGCCCGGACGTACGCCTGCTCGCCGCGCGTCTCCTGCTGGCGGCGCGCGGTACGAAGTACGCCGACGCGCTCTACAAGGAAGCGACGCGCAGCCCGCTGCCGCTCGAGCTCCTGCTCGGCCTGGCCGAGATGCTGGCCGAGCTCGACGTGCCCGCCCTGCACGCGCAGGCCATCAAGGCCCTGGGCGACGGACAGGCCAGCGTGCAGCGCTTCCACCTGCGCCTCGCGGCCGGGCTGTCCGACCCGAAGGTCGACAAGGCGCTGCTCGAGCTCACGGCCAGCAAGCACCTCGAGGTCGCGCTCGAGGCCGTGCGCGCGATGGGCCAGCGCGGCAATCCGAGCTTCGTGCCGCGCCTCGAGAAGCTGCTCTCCGAGAAGCGCCCGCCGCGCGTGCAAGCGGCCGTGCTCGAGGCCCTGACGCGCATCCGCGCCGAGGATCCGGCCTGGCGCACGACCCTGGCGGGCTACGTCGTCAGTCCGGACGAGAACCTGCGCAACGCGGCCGTGACGGCCCTCGGACGCACGCGCGACGCCGCGCACGAACCGCTGCTCGTCGCCGCCCTCGAGCACGCGAGCTGGAGCACGCGCCTCGCGGCGGCGCGCGCGCTGGTCGAGCTGCGCTCCCGCGCGGGCGTCGGCGCCCTGTGCGCGCGCATCGCGCGCGAGGATGGCCGCCTGGAGGTCGAGCTCGGCGAGCTGCTGACGCAGGTCACGGGCCAGCCCTTCCGCTCCGACGGCAAGCAGTGGCTGCGCTGGTGGGAAGCCGAGGGCGCGAGCTGGAAGTTCCCGAGCGAGAGCGAGATCGCCGCGCTGCTGCGCCAGCGCACCGAGCGCGAGGAACGGCGCGTGTCACGCTCGTTCCGCGGCGTGGCGGTCGACTCGCGCTTCTTCGGCCTGCGCATCGCCTCGCTGCACGTGGCCTTCGTGGTCGACGTCTCCGGCTCGATGGAAGAGCCGCTACCGGGCATGACCTCCGGCAAGGGCCCGACGCGCATGGAGGTCGCGAAGCGCGAGCTGCTCGCCTGCCTCGACGCGCTCGAGGTCGGCACGCACTTCAACATCCTGCCCTTCTCGGGCGAGGCCAGCGCCTGGCGCAAGGAAGAGGTCGAGGCCACCGTGCAGAGCTTCGAGGACGCGCGCGAGTTCCTGAACGGCCTCGGCGGCCTGGGCGGCACGAACCTCTTCGGCGGACTGGAGCTCGCCTTCCAGGACGAGATCGTCGACACGATCTTCCTGCTCTCCGACGGGGAGCCTTCGGCCGGGCGCCTGACCGATCCGCAGGAGATCCGCGACGAGGTCCGGGGCTGGTTGCGCGCGCGCCCCGTGACGATCCACACGATCTCGATCGGCGAGCGCTTCCCGCTGCTCGAGTGGCTCGCCCAGGACTCGGGCGGTCAGTACCGCACGTTCCCCTGAGGGGTCGTGAAGAAATCCCCCGCCGCCTCCGAGCTCAGCAGGATGCGCAGTGGCGTTGTTGCGCCTCCTCCGAGTATCGCGGCTGATACGCGTCGTCGGCGCGCCTAGCCACGACGCATCCTGCAGGCTCTCGGCTGGCGGGGGATTTCTTCACAACCCCTGAGCCCCGCTGATTCACGAAGCCCTCGAGCGAGGCGCCGCGAATGGCCCCGGATGCGGGCTTTCGCGACCGAGAGGACCGGAACCGACCCTCCTCTGGTCGGTGAGGACTCCCGAGAGAGCGAAAGGCCGCAGATGGGGCCAGTCGCGGCGACGGAGCCGAGGGCTTCGTGAATCAGCTGGCTGAGGCGCATCTCGGCGCCGCAATGCGGGCGACCGGCGCGCGGGATTCCGCGCGCCGCGGGCCCCGCGTGCGCGGGCGAGCGCTACAGTCGGGCGCACCCCTGACCCCGAACGCGACGCGACCCGCCCCGATGCTCCCTGCCCTCGCTCTGGCGCTCCTCGCCCTCCCCGCTCTCCCGCAGTCCCTGCCCGACGGCTTCGTGGCCGAGCCGATCGGCAGCGGCTGGGCCAGCCCGGTCGGCCTGTGCTGGCTCGACGAGACGCGCCTCCTGGTGGCCGAGCGCGACGGGCGCGTGTGGTACGTCGAGAACGACGCGCGCAAGAACCTCGTCTACGACATCGCCAGCGAGACGCTCGTCAACGGCGACCGCGGCCTGCTCGGCATCGCCGTGCCGCCGGACTTCGACCTCACGGGCTGGCTGTACCTGTTCCACGTGGTCGATCCGAACGGCTCCGACCGCGCGCCGCTGACCTACGCGCGCCTGATCCGCGTGCGCACGAGCTACGACACCGCTGGCAACCTCGTGGCCGACCCGGCCTCGCGCCAGTATCTGCTCGGCGACAGCTGGAGCAGCGGCGTCACCTCGTGCCACCTGTCGCACACGATCGGCGGGCTGCGTTTCCTCTCGGATGGCAGCCTGGTGATGACCACCGGCGACAACGCGCACTACGACTTCACGGATGTCGGCGGAGCCGACCCGAGCTGCTTCCTGCCCGGGCGCACGCCGCTCGACCAGGACCTCGGCGCGTACCGCTCGCAGTACGACGACACGCTGTGCGGCAAGGTACTGCGCCTCGATGCCGAGACCGGCCTCGGCCTGCCGGACAACCCCTACTTCACCGGCGACGGGAACGACCTCCTCTCGCGCGTGTGGGCGCGCGGGCTGCGTAACCCCTACCGCTTCACGTTGCTGCCGGGCACCGGTCCGCGCGAGGCGCTCCTGATCGCCGACGTCGGCTGGAACCTGTGGGAAGAGATCAACCTGTGCACCGGCGGCGAGAACTTCGGCTGGCCGTGCTTCGAGGGCCTCGGACCGCAGCTCGACTACCAGAACGCCGACTTCCGCGGGCTCTGCAGCGGAGTCGGCACGGCCCACGCCGAGCCGCTGATCGCCTGGCACCACAGCCAGGGCGGACCGTCCGGCTTCCGCGGCAACTGCGCCACCGGGCTCGCGGTCTACACCGGCGACCGCTACCCCGCGGTCTACCGCGACCGGCTCTTCTTCTTCGACTACGGCCGCAACTGGCTGCGCGCGGCGGACCTCGGTGAGGACCTCTCGATCGAGAGCATCCTCGTCTTCGGACGCGAGATGAACGGTCCGGTCGAGCTGGTCGAGCAGCCGGGCACGCGCGACCTCGTGTACTGCTCGCTCGGCGGCGGCGTGTTCCGCCTGCGCTACGTCGGCGGCGAGGTGCCGCCCGTGGCCGTGCTCGACGCGAGCCCGACCTTCGGCGCGGGCGACCTCGAGGTGACGCTCTCGGCCGCGCGCTCCTCCGATCCGGAAGGCCAGCCGCTGAGCTACGCCTGGGACCTCGGCGACGGCACGGGCGCAAGCGGGCCGAGTGTCGTGCACACCTACACCGGCACCGGCTCCTTCAGCGTGCGTCTGACGGTCACCGACAGCGAGGGCCTGTCGAGCTCGGCCCAGACGCTCGTCACGCCCAACAACACGCCGCCGCGCATCGAGGAGCTGGTCGGGCCCCTGGATGGCGAGCTCTACGAGCACGACGAGCCCGTGCGCCTGCTGGCGCGCATCCACGACGACGAGGACGGCAGCGCGCTGGCCGCGACCTGGACCGTCGATCTCGTGCACGACCACCACCTGCACCCCGACTGGGCCACGGTGCAGGGGACGAGCGGGCTGCTCGAGCTCGACTCGCACGGGCCGGGCGACAACCACTTCGTGGTGCACTTCGAGACGACCGACTCGCGCGGACTCGTGGCCGAGCGCACGGTCGAGCTGTTCGACGCGCACGCCGTGCCGCAGGCGCACCTCGTGGACCTCTCCGAGACGCGCGTGCGCGTCGGCCAGAAGGTCACCCCGGTGGCGCACGTCGACTTCTCGAAGGGGCGCACGCAGGTGAAGCAGGCGCGCCTCGTGTTCGACTGGGGCGACGGTACGGCCGACGTCATCGACGAGGCCCTGCACCAGGTCGACGCGCGCCCGAGCCACGTGTATGCGAAACCCGGACGCTACAAGCTGCGCCTCGTGGCCGAGCTCGAGGCCGCCAGCGACGTCGAGACGGCGCTGATCGAGGTCGGACCGCCGCTGCCGGCCGTGGCCGTGTTCGCGCCGCTCGACGCCGAGCGCTGGGTCGCGCGGGCCGAGCAGGAAGCGATCGTGGCCGCGCTGCAGGCCGGCCTGGCGCTGCGCACCAGCGAGGTGCGCCACGTGCGTCTCGGTGACGGCGAGCGCCTGCGCGAGTGGATGGAGTCGGTCGAGGACGACGGCCTCGCCGACGTGCTCGTGCTGCTCGACTTCATCCCCGACGCCCTGGTCGAGAACGGCCTGAGTGGTTCGGCACTCGCGCGCTGGGTCGAGCGCGGCAACGGCCTCGTCTGGAGCGGCCTCACGCCGCTGCAGGAAGTGCTGCTCGACAACGGCTCGGCGCGCCAGTTCCTGCTCGGGGCCGACGAGTTCTTCGGCGCCACCGAGCCCTACATCGTGCTCGGCAGCGGACAGCAGACCCCCACCGCCACGGGCCTGGCACGCTTGCCGAGCCTCGTGCCCTTCCGCAGCGAGCGCGCCTTCCGCCCGGACCGCCTCGGCGCCAGCTGGAGCGTCGCGCGCACCTTCGCCGAGGACCCGAGTCGCGAGTCGGACGCCCTCGAGCTACGCCACGCCGGCGGCGGCTTCTATGCGCAGTTCCTGTGCGCCAACCGCTCCGACCTGCCGCGCGCCGCCGTGCTCACCGAGTACCTGAAGGACCGCCTCCGCCAGCGCCGCGCCTCGCCGCGCTGAGCTCCTGCGCTTGCGTGCGCTTTCCTGCGCCTTGAGTGCAGCGGTGCGCGTCCCGTAGGACGAAAGCCGCGGGGTTCCGTTCTCGGCGCCCGCGCCGCTCGGGGCGCGGGCGGTGCGGAGGGTCTGGGCCCGAGGATCTCGGCGCCTGCGCGGCTCGGCGCGCAGGCGGAGGCG
>Ga0172372_10004715_pt1 | contig 19269 bp, 17 predicted proteins | sample LakKiv5m_2_FD_114544 | JGI IMG/M metagenome (GOLD analysis project Ga0172372, IMG submission 114544) | Freshwater microbial communities from Kabuno Bay, South-Kivu, Congo - kab_092012_9.5m | ecosystem: Environmental > Aquatic > Freshwater > Lake | place: Democratic Republic of the Congo...
CGAGCGCGCTCGACGCGCGATTCGCGAGGAAGGAGCGTGTCGAGACACGCGACTGACGAGCGGCGGCGACCCCGGCCCGGGGGAGCGAGCATGCGACGGGAGGGTTTTGCAGCATCCTGCTAGCGCCCCCCGGTCAGCCGAACTCGGCGACGAAGCGGCGCAGTAGCACCTCGGCCTCCGGCGTGTCGGGAGACTCCGACATGACGCGGTCGATCGCCGCCGCCTCGGCCGGATCCCCCGCGTAGTGCTCGCGGTAGTAGTTCCAGCGCTCCAGCGTGGTGTGCTTGCGGAGCTCGGGGTGGAACTGGCTCGCCCAGAAGGGCGCGCCGTCCACCTTGAAGGCCTGGTGGCGCACCTTCCGACCGGTGGCCAGGAGCGTCACGCCGGCCGGGAGCCGGTCCACGTGGTCGTGGTGCCCCAGCTGGGCGGGGAAGGTGCGGGGCAGCGCCGAGAAGAGCGAGTCCGAGGCCGCCGCCGGCGTGAGGTCGATCGGGAAGGCCCCGAGCTCCTGGCGCGCGTCGTCCCGGTTCACCTCGCCCCCCAGCGCGAGGGCGAGCCCCTGGAAGCCGAAGCAGCTGGCCCAGGCGGGGACCCGGGCGTCCACCACCCGGACCAGGAAGTCGAGCATTCCCCGGACCCAGCCGTGGGTGTCCAGCACCGAGTAGGCGCCGGAGCCCCCGAAGAAGAACATCGAGGTCTCGGCGAGCAGGCGATCGTCCAGGGCGGTGTCCGCCGCGTGCACCTTCTGGAGCCCGGCGAGACCGGTGGTCTCCCGGAAGCAGCGCAGCTCCTGCACGGCCATGGGGTCGTCGGGGTCGCGGAGGGAGATGAGGACGGGACGGGCCATGGTCCGCTCGGCTAACAAGAATCCCGGCCGGGAACCGTCCTGGCCACGGCGGGCATGGGTGAGGGAGCCCTTCACGGGTTCTTGACAAGCCGGGCGGGAACCCCGACGGGGACCCGCGGTCGGAGGCCTCCATGGTGTTCCTGCTGGCGGCGTGTGCGCACGAGCCTCGTCTCGTCGAGGCACCCCGGATCGACGGCGCGGACCTGCTCTGGTTCGACCTGGAGGGGCGCGATCGCATCGATCTCATCGAGTCCTGCCAGGCCACCTGTCCCCGGGACGAGCTCGACCGCCCGGTCGCGTCCCTCACCACCTGGGCGGTGGACTGGACCTGGGTGCGCGGCACCGCCGACACGGGGGACTGCGCCGTGCTCGATCCCACCGTGGTGGTGGACGTGACGGTCACCCTCCCGCGCTGGAGCCCGCCCGCCGACGCCGACCCGGCGCTGGTCGAGGAGTGGTCGGTCTACCATGCCTCGCTGCAGCGCCACGAGGAGGGGCACGTGGACCTGGTCCACGCGCTGGCCGAGGGCACCTCCACCGCCATCCGCCTCGCCGGTTGCGACCGCGCGCACCAGACGGGGGCCGAGCTGCTCGACGACCTCCGGGCCGCCCAGCGCCGTTACGACCAGGTCACCCAGCACGGCCGGACCCAGGGGGCCAGCTTCTGGGGCATGTGACGCCCGCTCAGTGCGCCACGACCCAGGCTCCGCTCTCCTGGCGGTCCTCCAGGAGCCACGCGGTGTAGGGGGGACGGAGGGTGGCGCGGCGGAAGCGCTCCACCGGCGGGCCGGAGCCGGCGTAGAGGACCAGCTCGAAGGGGGCGGGCGTGAACCGGGAGGTGCCGACCTCGGGGAGGGCGAAGCCCGAGGCCCGGCCGTCGAAGCCCATGGGGAAGGCCTGGAACGCGCGCAGGAGCGCGACGACGGCCGACATGTCCAGCGTCGCGGTGCGCTCCGGGCCCAGCCCCGCGATGAAGCTCGCGAAGGCCGGGAGCCCCCGCTCGGCGATGGGCGCGCCGTCGCGGAGCACCACCGTGTGCCCGCTCCCCCCGGCCCGGACCTGGAGGACCTCGGGGAGCCCGGCCAGCGCCTCGCACACCTCGATCCGGGCGTCGGGCACGCCGAGCTGGGCGGGGGAGACCGCGCAGGGCACCTCGGCGGGCGGAGGAGCGGGCGAGGGGGCGTCGGCGCAGGCGAGGAGGAGCCACATCCCCCCCGACGTAGCGCGGGCCCCCTCGGCGCGCGCTCACTCGTCGGCGAGCTCTCCCCAGGCCGAGCGCACCATCGCGGCGAGCTCGGCGAGCTCCCCGGGCCGCACCGTGATCTCCCCGAAGGCGCCGCGGAACGCCCGGGCCACCTCGGGGCCGGTCTCGGTGAGCGCCATCGCCCGGAGCCGCGAGGGCGAGATCTCGTCGGCGGCTGCCCGACGCAGGCGCTCGGCCTCGGCGTGGGCCTCGGCCTGGGTCCGGTGCGCCTCGGCTTCGAGCTGCGCGGTCTCCACCGAGGCCTCGGCCCGCCGCCGGGCCTCCGCCAGCTCGGCGTCGAGCGAGGCACGGGCCCGCTCCCGCTCGGCCTCCTGGCGCGCGCGCGCCCGCTCGAGCTCGGCCTCCCCGCGGCGCCGCTCCCGGTCCATCTCGGCGGTGAGCTTCAGGTCGGCCTGCTGGGCCTCCGCCTCGGCGGCCCGGCGGTCCAGGACCGCCTTCGCCTGCTGCCGGTCCCCTTCGTACACCGAGCGTTGGGCCTCGACCTCCGCCTGGGCGCGGGCGGCCTCGAGCGCGAGCGCGGCCCGGTAGGGCGCCTGCATCCGGTCGAAGACCTCGCGGGAGAGGACCTTCACGTCCTGGATCTCGATGGTGTCCACCACGATCCCCCACCCGCGGTCGGTGAGGTCCTCCACGCGGCCCGAGCCCTGCACCACCGGGGCGACCTCGGCCATGAGCTCGGCGGCGAGCGCGTCCTTGCGGCGGGTGAGGCAGTCCTCCAGGCTCAGGTTGGCCACGAGCCGACGGGTGGCGCCGGTGAACATCTCCTGGAGGATGGTCCGGTGATGCTCCGGGGCGTCGAGGTCGAGCATGCGCCAGGCCACGGCGGGCTCGGCCACCCGGAACACGGCCAGCCCGGTCACCTGCACCCCCACCCGCTCCCGGGTGACCTGGTCGGCGGTGAACTGGAGGCGCTGCACCGAGGTGTCCACCAGGGCGACGGTGTCCCCCGGCCACTTCCAGGCGCTCGCGCCCTGGGCGGAACGGACCACGCGGCCGCCGCGGATGAGGAGGAGGTGCTGATGGGCGCTCGCGGTGACGAGGCCCAGGAAGGGAAGCCGAGCATGGGACTCCAGGGGGGTGCCCTCGTGGAGTGCACGGCGTGGGCCAACCCTTGGGGACGGAAGAAGGCCGATGTTTCGATAGCTGCACCGAAACGGAGCGCATCGTTTTGGATAAGATGGTCCAAGATGGACCAGTCTCTCCGGGACCTCTGCGCCGCCGCCGCCGCCGCCGCCACCGGCCCCTGCGACCTGGACGTGCTGTTGGACGGCCTCGTCGCCGGGGCCACGCGGGCGCTGGGCGCCGAGCGGGGGAGCTTCTTCCTGGTGGACCCGGTCAGCGGCGAGCTGGTGAGCCGGGTGGCCCAGGGTGCCGGGCGGCTCCGGATCCCGCCGGGGGAGGGGACCGCGGGCCTGGCGGTGACCACCGGCGGGCTCGCCTACAGTCCCCCGGGCGAAGCGGCGCGCCGGATCGACCGGGAGACGGGCTTCGTGACGCGGACCGCGCTGGCGGCGCCGGTCCCGGGGCCGGACGGGTCGGTGGCCGCCGTCTTCGAGGTGCTCAATCGACCCCAGGCGGCGCCGAGCGCGGGGGACCGCCTGCTCCTCGGGGAGCTCGTCGAGACCTTCGCCCGCGTCCTGCGCGCGTCCAGCCTCGCGGGGCAACTACGAGGGGTCCGGCCGCTCGCGTGGCGCATCAACCACCTGGTGGGGGACAGCCTGCCCATGCGCCGGCTCGCCGACCGCCTCGCCCGGGTGGCGCCCACCGAGGTCACCGTCCTGATCCGTGGGGAGACGGGTACGGGCAAGGAGCTCGTGGCGCAGGCCGTGCACGTCAACTCGGCCCGCCGCCACGGCCCGCTCGTGAAGGTGGACTGCGCGGCCCTACCCGCCGCGCTCTTGGAGAACGAGCTCTTCGGCCACGAGCGCGGTGCCTACACGGGGGCGGACCGCGACGCCGACGGGAAGGTGGCGGCGGCGCGTGGCGGCACGCTGTTCCTGGACGAGCTGGGGGAGCTCCCGCTCGACGTGCAGGGGAAGCTCCTCCGGCTCCTCCAGGACCGGACCTACCACCGAGTGGGGGCCGCCCAGGAGCGCCGCGCGGACGTGCGCTTCGTCGCCGCGACGCACGTCGACCTCGCGGCGAGGGTGGCCTCGGGCCGGTTCCGCGCCGACCTGTGGTACCGGCTCCGCGGGGTCACGCTCGACCTCCCGCCCCTGCGCGAGCGTGGCCCGGCCGACCTGGACCGCCTCGTGGACCACTTCCTCCACCGGCACCGCATCGCCCACCGCCGGCCCGGCCTCGGGCTCACCGCCGCCGCGCGGGAGCGGCTGCACCGCTGCCCCTGGCCCGGGAACGTGCGCGAGCTGGAGATGCTGCTGGAGGCCGCGGTCATCCTGGCGGAGGGGCCCTCGATCACCGTCGAGGACCTCGGGATCGAGGCCGTCGCCGACGCGCCTCCCGTGCCGGCCGCGGAGCCTGTCGCGCCGGACGCCGTGCGGCCCCTGGCGGAGGTGGAGCGCGAGGCCGTGCGCGCCGCCGTCTCTACCTGCGGGGGCAACCGCGCCGAGGCCGCCCGGCGGCTCGGCATCGGGCGCAACACCCTGGCCCGGAAACTGGCGGGGCGGTGACCGGCGGAGAGGGTACTTTTTCGACGGCCTTGCCGGCGAAAATGCAGGGGGGACCTGCAGGGGTCACCCTCGAACAGTCAGCCGGCGGCTTGGAAGGGCGGCGCCACCTCGACCCGGTTCCGTCCACCGGCCTTGGCCCGGTAGAGCGCCGCGTCGGCCGCCTGGTAGAGCTCGTCGACGCCGCCGACCTCGTCCGCCGGGCCCCCCGCGGAGCCCACGCTCACCGTGACGGAGATCACGCGGCCGTCCGCCAGTCCGATGGGGGTGTTCGCCAGCGCCGCCCGCACCCGCTCCCCGAGGATCTTCGACTGCTCCAGGCTCACGTTGGGCAGGACGACCATGAACTCCTCCCCTCCCACCCGCGCCACCGCGTCGTAGGGGCGCAGGGCGGCCTGGCAGCGGCGCGCGACCTCCCGGAGCACCGAGTCTCCGGTGAAGTGCCCGAGCGAGTCGTTCACCTGCTTGAAGTGGTCCACGTCGAACATGAGGACCGAGATGGGGCTGCGGGTGCGGCGCCCGCGCGAGAGCTCGCCGTCGAGCGCCTCGAGCACCGCTCGGCGGTTCAGGAGCCCGGTGAGGGAGTCCCGCAGCGCCTGCGCCTTTAGCGCGTCGCGGGCGCTGATGAGCTGGGACTGCAGCTCGATGACCCGCATGCCGGCGCGCACGCGCGCATGGAGCTCGTCCACCGCCAGGGGCTGCACGAGGAAGTCGTCGGCCCCGGCGTCGAGGCCCTCCACCACGTCCTCGCGACCGACGCGGGAGGTGAGGAGGAGGAGGTAGACGTAGGGCTCCTGCTTGAGCGCCCGGAGCCGGCGGCACAGCTCGGGGCCGTCGAGCCCGGGCATGGTCCAGTTCAGGATGGCCATCGCGGGCGGTTCGAAGGCGGTGAGCGCCTCCCAGGCCTCGAGCCCGTTGCCGGCGGTCACCACCCGGTGGCCCCACCGTTCCAGGGTCCGCTCGAGGAGGGTGCGGGTCATGCGATCGTCGTCGGCGACGAGGACCTTCATCGGGGAAGCTCCGGCGAGACTACGGACGTCCGCCCTTTCATTATCCCCTGTCGACGGTCCGCGCCTCGGACGGCCCCACTTCCACGAGGGCCCGGAGCGCCGGGATCAGGCGCTCGAGCTCGACGTCCAGGGCCCCCAGCCCCGCTTCCGCCGCGGGCGACGCGACACGCGCGGCCTGCTCGAGCTCCTGGAGCACCTCCCGGACCGCCTCCGCACCCAGGTTGGCGGCGGCCCCCTTCAGTCGGTGGGCCGCCCCTTCGAGGGCAGGGTGGTCGCCCCGTCGATGGGCGTCGTGCGCGCGCTCGCGGAGCCCGGGCAGGTCCTCCAGGAACAGCGCCACGAGGTCGCGGAGCAGCGCATCGTCGTTGCCGACGCGGCGCCGGAGGCCCTCGATGTCGACGACGGGCAGGTCCCGCCGAAGCGTGGGTTCGGGAACGAGGCGCGCGATCTCGGCGAAGAGCTCCGCGGGGCGCACCGGCTTCACCACGAGCCCGTCCATCCCCGCGGCGGCGAACCGGGCCTGGTCCGCGGTGGAGGTCAGCGCCGTGATCGCCACCACCGGGGTGTGGCGGCCCGCGCCCTCCCGCGCGCGCAGGAGGCGCGTCGCCTCCATGCCGTCCATCCCGGGCATCCGCACGTCCATGAGCACCAGGTCGAAGCGACCGGGGGCGAAGCTGTCCACGGCCAGGATGCCGTTGTGCACCGCGAAGACCTCGTGGCCCGCCCGCTCCAGGAGCGCCACCAGGAGGCGGCGGTTCACCGCGTGGTCTTCGGCGACGAGGAGGCGGAGGGGCCGCTGCGGCGCGGGGGTGAGCTGCCGCTCCGTCGGGGCGGGCGTCGCCATGGTGGCGCGCGCCACCACGTCCAGGAGCTCGCGGCGACGCACCGGCTTCACGAGGCTCCCGTCGACCTCGTCGCGCACCTGGGCCAGCGCCTGGGAGGTGGTGTCGCTGCCCAGCATGACGCACACCGTGGACACGCCGAGCTCCCTCAGGCGTGCGCGGTCCAGGCCCTCGACGCGCAGCCGTTCGTCGACCAGGACCAGCGGGAAGGGGCGGTCCTGTCGGCGGGCCTTGTCCAGCGCGTCCAGCGCCTCCCGCGTCGTCCCCACCACCTCGACCCGGGTGCGCCAGTTCACGAGCATGCGCTCGATGGCCCGAGCGGAGCCGGGGCTCGGGTCCGCCACGAGCACGGGGAAGCCGACGAGGCCGGTGGGCTCCGGTCGGGCGGATTGGGCCCCGGCGCCGCGCAGGCGGACGGTGAAGTGGAAGATGCTGCCCCCCCCTAGGCCCGCGTCCACGCCGATCTCGCCCCCCATCGCCCCCACGAGCTGCCGGCAGATGGCCAGTCCGAGCCCGCTGCCCGGGTGGCGGCGCGCCCGCGTGGCGTCGGCCTGGACGAAGGGCTCGAAGATGCGCTCGCGCTGCTCGGGGGGAACGCCGGGTCCGGAGTCCTGGACCTCGACCCGCAGGACCACCTGGCCGGGGGACGCCGGGAGCCGCTCGACGCGGGCGCACACCTCGCCCTGCTCGGTGAACTTCACCGCGTTGTCGACCAGGTTCAACAGCACCTGCCGGAGCCGGAGCCGATCCCCGATGGCCCGGGTGGGGACGTTGGGCGCCACGTCCATGGAGAGCTCGATGGGGGGGCGCGCGATCGAGGGCGCCGTGACCCCGATCACCTCCTCCACCAACTCCCGCATGTCGAAGTCCACCTCCTCGAAGGCCACCTTGCCGCCGTCCATGCGGGCGAGGTCGAGGAGGTCGTTGAGCAGCCGCATCATCGCTTGCGCGGAGGTGTGCACCATCTGGAGCCGCTCGCGTTCGATCGGCCGCTCCTCGTGCTCCAGCACCAGCTCGGTCATCCCGAGGATTCCGGTCATGGGGGTCCGGATCTCGTGGCTCATGTTGGCCAGGAAGTCGGTGCGCGCCCGCGAGGACGACTCGGCCGCGGCCAGGGTCTCCGCGAGGATCTGGTTCTTCTCGGCGAGCTCGGCGGTGCGGCGGGCGACCTCTTCGCGTTGGCGCTGCGCGGCGCGCGCGGAGCGGGTGGCCATGACCGCGTCCAACGCGGCCGAGGTGAACAGGAAGCTGCACTGGAACAGGAAGGAGGACTGGATCAGGCCGGCGGTGAGGAGGACGTCGTTGATGCCGGCGGCGCCCACGAGGACGAGCGCGATGGCGAGCGGGATCCACTCGCGGCGGCGCGCGCCGGAGCTGCGGAGGAGGTGGCAGGCCCAGAGGACGGCCGCCACCACCAGCGCGGTCCAGAAGGGGACGTAGGGGGCGGTGATCGCGCGCACCCGTTGCGGAACGCCGAGCACGTCCTCCACGATCCGGGTCGAATCGGGCGAGATTCCCTGGGCGAAGGCCTGCCCCAGCGCCCCGAGCAGCACCACCACCAGGGTGAGGGTCTCCTGGGCGCGCGTCGGTCTCGTCCCCCTAGCGAGCCCGCGATGTTGAGGAGCGTGAGGATCACCGCCACGGCGGCGGCGGAGGACACGATGAGACCGGTGGAGACGAGCCAGGGCTGGGGGGAGAAGGTGGCCCAGTGGAGGCCGATCAGGTTCACCAGGCTGCTGCAGGCCCAGGCCACCACCCAGAGGTGCAGCCGGTCTTCCGGGTCGCTGCGCCAGAGGAGGAGGTGCCGTCCCGACTGGGAAAGCAGGATCAGGGCGCCGAACCACAACACGGTGAGCGAGAACAGGGACGGGAGCTCGGTGGTGGGAACCATGGAGATCCTCCCGGTACGGCCAGCGCTGCTCTCATTTTAGCCGACCGCACCCGAGGCGGGGCGGGGGCTCAGGACCGGGAGGGGTCCTTCCGTTCTCGGGGCATGACCGTGCAGCTCCCCGCCCTTCCGCGCCTCCCCGTGGGGTACGTCGACCCGAGCCCTTCGGGGCGCGCCGCCTTCCGCGCCACCCACGCCGCCTCGTTGCGCGTGCACGCCGCGGCCCCGGAGGACGTGCGCGAGGGTGAGCGGGTGGTGCTGATCCGCGACCGCGGCGGGCCGGCGACCCGTGAGGCGCTGGAGCGGCTGGCCGGCCGCGTGCGCCTCCTGGTGGTGGACCGCGCCGGCGTGCCCGACGCCGAGCTTTGGTGTGCGGCCGGGCTGGCCGAGCAGGTCCTGGTCATGCCGGCCCCGCCCAGCGCGGTGGTCCGCATGGTGCGGGCCGCGTGGCGGGAGGAGGCCACCCGACGCGAGGCCGCGCTGCTGCTCGAGGGGCTGATTGCCCGGGATCGGGCGGCCTGCGTGGCGGCGTTGCGCGGCAAGCTCCTCCACGATCTCGCCAACCTCGCCACCGCGGCCTCGATGGACGCCGAGCTGCTGCGCAGCGCCGCCCGGGACGACGCGGACGTCGAGGAGATCGTGGGAGTCTGCGCGCGGATGCTGGGGGTGCACCAGCACTCCCGGGTGGTCGCCTCCGCGCTCCACCCGACCGCCCAGCTCCTCTCCGCCCGCCAGGTCGCCGAGCTCGCCGTCGAGCTCTGGCAGGCCGAGGCGGGGGGCGGCGCCCTCGAGGTGGGCACCGACATCGAGCTCGTGTACGGAGACCGCAGCGAGCTGGCGCGGATCCTCGTGGGCCTGGGTCGCCTGGCCCGGGCGGCGGGGGGAAGCCCCCGGGTCGAGGCCGAAGTCACCGGAGGACGCGCGCGGTATCGGGCCGTGGTCGGGTCGGACCCGGATCCGGTCGAGGTGCTCGTCGTGGAGCGGCTGGCGCGCGGGAACGGCGGCGCGGCCTGGCGGGACGGAGCGGCGCTCCTGGTGGAGCTCGCCGTCACCGCCGAGGCCTCCTCAAGCTCGGAGGGGGGCGCCCGAAGCTTCCCCCCATGGCCCTTTCCTACGGCGTAAGGCCGCGCTCGCACGCCGAGCGCCTCCGGATGTCCCTCGCGCTCGCGTACGCGCCCGCGGTGGTCGAGGTGCAGCACGACGACGGGTGGGTGGCCGCCTGCATGGCCCTGTCGGGTCGCAACGTGGTGGCCGGGATCGGCTGCAACGTCCCCCGGGTGGAGCGCACGCTCCGCCGCTTCGGGCTCCCCCGCCTCGTGCGCGGCGGGGCCCAGGGCAGCATCGGCGCCGACCTCTGCCTGAGCACCGACCGCGCCCCGGGCCGCGTCCAGCAGGCTTCGGTGGACGGCCCGCTCGTCAGCGTCCTCATCCCCACCTTCAACCGCGCCGAGCGGGTGGTCCAGGCGATCGCCTCCGCGCTGGCGCAGACCTGGCCCTGCGAGGTGATCGTGGTGGACGACGGGAGCTCGGACGGGACTCCGTCGGCCCTCGCCGGGCTGCGCGGGGTTCGTGTGCTCCGGCAGGACGACGGCGGGAAGCCGAGCGCGCTGGCCCTGGCGCTGAAGGAGGCCCGGGGCGAGGCGGTGCTGGTCCTCGACGACGACGACCTCCTCCTGCCGAACTCGGTGCGGGTCCTGGCGACCGCGCTCTTCGCCCATCCACGGCTCGCCGCGGTCTGGGCCGACACGCTCCTCTTCGACGGCGCCACGGGCGCGCCGGCCGGTAGCCGGGTCGGGAGCTCGCTCCCGGGAGAGCTGGCCTTCGTCCACGCGCTGCAGCGCGTCTCGGCCCTGCCGGGCGCCATGCTGGCGCGGCGCTCGGCCCTGGACGCCGCGGGCGGCTACGAACCGGAGCTGATCCGGGGACCGGACGTGGACCTCTTCCGGCGGCTGGCCCGCGTGGGCCCCATCGAGGGCGTTCCGCTGCCCACCTACCTCCACCGGGCGGACGACGGGCTGGGCGCCCCCGACGACGCCGGACCCGGGTTCGAGGCCGCCTGGGAGGCCGCCTCCCCGGTGATGGACCGCCGCGAGGGCCACGCCTGGGCGGCGGGGCTGGCGGCCCGTGGGTTCGTGGAGGAGGCCCGGGGTGAGGCGCTGCGCTGGCGCCCGCCGTACACCCCCTCCGAGGCCCATGTCCGCGGGCAACTCGGGCTCATCGGCCCCATCGCCCGTCCCACCGACGCGGTGGTGATCGTCGACGACGGGGACCACGGCGCGCTGGAGGAGACGCTCCTGCGCCACTCCGAGGGGCGGGGCATCTGGGTGGACCTGGAGGTCCCGCGCGACCCCCTGGACCAGGTGCGCCTGCACTTCCAGGGCGAGTACGCCGCCCGCGAGCGCCTGCACCGCTGGGTGCGGCACGAGGGCCCGGTCCACCTCCGGCTCTCCTCCGCGCCGGACTGGGCGCCGCCGCCCGTGCCCGACATCGACATGGTGCCCGACCTGCCCGGCCCGGACGCCCTCCTCGCCCTCGCGGCGACCCTGGACTGGGAGCTGCCCTTCCGGACCCGCCCCGGGCTGGTGCGGATCGCGCACCCCATCGCCCGCGGCCTGGTCCGCGCCCGTCTCGCCATTCGCAAGGGTGAGCCGCGGCTGGCGGTGCACCCCCTGGCCCAGGTGCGGAAGCTCCTCCCCGACTGGCGCCCCGGCTGGGAGCTCTCCGCGCGGGTGTACGGCGACGTGGGCCTGGAAGCCGAGGCGGAGATCTGCCGGCAGCAGGCCGAGGCCTGCCGCGCCGCCTGAACGGGGCGGGTCGGCGGGATAGTCGTCTCGAATGCTGCTTCCTCTCCTGATCGCCTGTGAATCGGTCGAGCCGACCGGAGGGGTGTTCACCCCGGCCGAGGTAGCGGCCGCCGCGCCTCCCCCGCCCACGGCCGTGCCCGTGGCCCCGTCCGCCGTCCCCGCCGAGGCCGACCCCGCCGCGGCGCTGGCCGCCCAGGCGATCCCCGCCGTCCCCGCGTCGGGCCTCCCCGTCGGAGCCCGGTGGCCGGTGCGCCTCGTCTCCACGCTGCACTCCGCCCAACCGCCCCGCGCGGTCCTGGGGCTCCCCTCCGGCGAGGAGGTGGTCGTCGCCCCCGGCAGCATGATCCCCGCCGAGGGCCTGGTGGTGATCTCGGTGACGGAAGGGCGGGTCGAGCTCGCGCGGGTGGAGCCCGCCGGCGATCACGCCAACATCAGCACGCTCATCCTCGAGGCCCAGTATCGCTGAGCAGCGGGTCGGACAGTGCCTGGTCCCCCGCCTCCGGTTCGGCCGGCGCCGGACTGTCCTTCTTGAACACCGTGCTGATGAGGTAGAGCGGCACGCCGATCACGATGGCGGCGTCGGCCACGTTCCAGATCGGGTAGACCTCGGACCCGACCAGCTGGAGGTGCAGCTCCCGCCACCAGGTGGGTCCGTGAGCGCCCAGGTACACCTTCACCATGTCGGTGACGTGGCCCTCGTAGAGCCGGTCGATCGTGTTGCCGAGGGCCCCGGTGAGGAAGAGGCCGATGGCGAGGCCCGTCCAGCGGTCGTCGTCCTCGGTGGCGCGCCAGGCGAGGCCGAGGCCGATCACCGTGACCACCGCGAACAGGCCGAAGACCCAGAGCCGGTACTCCCAGTCCGCGAGCATGCTGAAGGCGGCGCCCGGGTTCTGGGCGTGCACCAGGCTCAGCCAGCCCGGGATGACCTCGACCTCGTCGCGCCGCCCCAGCGTACGCGTCCAGGCCTTGGTGGCCTGGTCCAACGTGAGGCCCACGAGCAGGGAGACGACGAGCCAGCTGGTCTTGGGCTTCATGCGGTCGCATCCTTCCGGGCCGCGGCCTGACGCCGCTCCACCCACAGATAATGGACACCGTACAGCGCCACGCCCACCACGATCGCGATGTCCGCCACGTTGAAGGTGGGCCACTCCGACGGAAGGCCGAGCTTGTCCAGGAGCGCCACCAGCCCGGGCGACTCGGTGTACACCCGGATGAAGTCCGTGACCGACTGCTTGTGCACCCGGTCCACCAGGTTCCCCAGCGCGCCCGCGAGGATGCAGGCGATCACCGTGGCGCCGAGCCGATCGTCGGGGCGGCTCTCACGGTACATGACCCCCAGGAACCACACCGCCACCCCGGTGAACACCACGAAGAGGGGGATGCGCCAGGCGAGGTCGGTGAAGAGCCCGAGCGCCGCGCCGGGGTTCTGCGCGTGGATCACCGAGAGGAAGCCGGGGATGAGGACCACCTCTTCCCGCCCCAAGTCGAGCGTGGTGTGCACCCAGATCTTCGACGCCTGATCCACGACCAGGAGGATGGGGGTCAAGGTGAGCAGGATCTTGAGCTTGGGGGGCACGCGTGCACCGAAGGAGCCGGTACTAGCCCGGGCCTCCGGGGGCGTCGACCGGGCTGACACAACGGGATATCCGCGCCCCCTTCTGGAGTGACCATGCAGCGCGAAGCGATGCCGGTGGACGTCCTCTTCGTGGGTGGGGGGCCCGCGTGCCTGGCTGGCTCCATCCGCCTGATGCAGCTCATCGGCGAGCACAACGCCGCGGTGGACGCCGGGACCCAGCCCGGGCCCAAGCTCGAGGAGCTCACCATCGCGCTCATGGACAAGGGCTCGGAGATCGGGTCGCACGCGATCTCGGGCGCGGTGCTGGATCCTCGCGCGCTGGACGAGCTCCTGCCCGACTGGCGCAACATGGAGCCCACCTTCGTGGAGCGCACGGTGGAGGAGGAGACCTTCCTCGTCCTGACCGAGAAGCTCTGCTTCCCCGCTCCGATGATGCCGCCCGGCATGGAGGACCACGGGAACCCCATCATCTCCATCGCCAAGCTGCAGAAGTGGCTCGCCGCCAAGGCCGAGGAGATGGGCATCATGCTCTTCTCCGGCTTCGCCGGGACCCAGCTCCTGTGGGGGGAGAACGGGGAAGTGCTCGGGGTCCGCACCGGGGACAAGGGCATCGGCCCCGACGGCCAGCCGAAGGGCAACTTCGAGCCAGGCATCGACATCCAGGCCCGCATCACCGTCCTGGGCGAGGGCCCGCGCGGCACGCTCACCCGGCAGCTCGTGGCCCGGAACGGGCTCGACGCCCACAGCCAGCCCATGGCCTACGAGATCGGGGTGAAGGAGGTCATCGAGATGCCCCCGGGGACGGTCAAGAAGGGCGAGGTCTTCCTCACCCTCGGCTACCCCCTGGACCTCAAGACCTTCGGCGGCGCCTTCATCTACGCGCTCGCGGACGACAAGTACGCCATCGGCCTCCTCGTGGGCCTGGACGCCTACGACCCCGCGATGGACGCCCACTACCTGTTGCAGAAGCTCAAGAACCACCCCTGGATGCGGAAGAAGCTCGGCGCCGGCAAGGTGGTGAAGTACGGCGCCAAGGCGGTGACGGTGGGCGGCTGGAACTCGATCCCGCAGCTCTACGCGGACGGGGCCATGATCTGCGGCGACTCCGCGAGCTTCCTGAACCCGGCCCGGCTCAAGGGCATCCACCTCTCCATGAAGTCCGGGATGCTGGCCGGCGAGACCGCCTTCGAGGCGCTGAAGAAGGGCGAGTCCACCTCGGCGGTGCTCGCCGCCTACAAGCAGAAGGTGGACGCGAGCTGGATCCGCGAGGAGATGGAGGCCTCGAAGAACTTCCACGCCTCGATGGAGAAGGGGGTGCTCGGGGGCATGGCCGCGGTGGGCCTGCAGATGGTCCTCGGGCCCGGCGCCGACAAGCCCTTCCACGCCGACCACATCGGCATGAAGAAGCGGTCGGCGGTGCACGGGCACCATCCGTACCCCACCCGGGACGACATCACCTACGACGGCGTCTACCTGGTGGACAAGCTCACCGACGTCTACCACTCGGGCACCAAGCACGAGGAGAAGCAGCCCGCCCACCTCCACGTGGTGGACCGCGAGGTGTGCGCCACCCAGTGCGCCGAGGAGTACGGCAACCCCTGCACGCGCTTCTGTCCGGCCCAGGTCTACAACATGGAGCTCGACGAGGCCTCCAAGCGCTTCGAGCTCCGCGTGGACTTCTCCAACTGCGTGCACTGCAAGACCTGCGACATCCGGGACCCCTACCAGATCATCACCTGGGTGCCGCCCGAGGGCGGCAACGGGCCCGAGTACGGCATCCTCTGAGCGCGGCTACTGCCGGCTGAACACCCGGTCCGCCCGGTACACCTGCCCGTCCGCCGTCCGCACTTCGAGCCGCTGGCGCATCGTCGCGCCACCGTCCTCCAGGGTGCGCGTGGCGATCAGCACGACCGGCCGGCCGTCGGCCCCGGTGAGCTGCGAGGTGGACACCACCGCCTCCCCGGCCAGGACCGTGGTGGTGGTGGTGGGGCCGTGCTTCCCCTGGGACGCCACCGGGCTGCCGTCCAGGACCAGCACGTCGGTGCGGGTCACCACGCTCGCGTCGATGGCGAGGGTCATGCGGTTCCCCGACACCGAGATGGTCTGGGTGGGCACGACCGCCTTCGCAGCCTGCCGCTCGAACCAGGAGGCGCCGGTGGCGGCGAGCAGCTCGGTCCCGTCCTCCGAGCGCGCCGGGTCGAGCACCCAGGATCCGGTGAAGTCGCCCGGGGTCACCGCGAAGGCGAGGGCCAGGAGCGCGAGGGTCACCGGAAGTTCTCCTGCCAGGCGCGCGCGCGGCGGCCCCCGGAGGCGAGCCGCTCGTACAGGGCGCCGCGGAACAGCATGAAGAGGTGGACGAAGGCGACCACCGCCAGCCCGTAGGCCCAGCCCAGCGGACCGTAGCCGCCCGAGAGCACGAGCGAGCCGGCCTGCACGAAGCCGAAGCTGGGCCCGAAGAGCCCGGCCAGCCCCAGCGCCGCCCCGGGGAGGAGGAGCGCGGCGGGGAGGAGCACCACGAGCTGGGGGAGGAGCCACTCGGGCCAGTTGGCCCCCATGAACTTCGCCGCGTCGCCCAGGAGGTCGAGGCCGCGGGAGCGGGACCGGCCGATCATCTCCGGCGCCGGATTGAAGAGCACGCTGACCACCACGGTGATCGCGAGCGGGAGCAGCGGCACCTGGAGGAACCCGAGGAGCATGCTCAGGATCCACAGCGGGAACAGCACGGAGAGCACGTCGCCCGTGTACTGGCTGAGGTTCCGCTTCACCATCTCCAGGCTCACGCTCCGGCGGACGGTCAGGGCGTCCAGCAGGGTGGCCAGGTAGGTGCCGGCGCAGGCGGCGCTGAGCAGACTGACGAGGATGCCGCCCACGATGCCGAAGGGGGAGAGGACCAGGCTCGCCCCCCACAGCACCGGGAAGAAGGCGAGGAGCAACAGGAAGGCGATCGCGCTGCGGCCGAAGGCACGGCCCGCGACGACCGCCGACTCCCCGTAGATCCGGAGGGTGGCGACGACGAGCTTCACGGGCAGGCGGCGTTGGCGGTGGCGGGCGTGCCGAGGAGCCCGGTGCTGCTGTAGGAGTTGCTGCCCGGGTACTGGCACCAGATGTCGTCGTCGCTGTCGTTGGTGGAGTAGTCGTCGTTCGTCGTCGCGGCCGAGGCGCTGGACTCGACCCCCGCGTCGAGCTGGATGGACTTGGAGTTGCTCCCGGTGGGCCAGTCGTTGCTCCCGGTGGTGTTCCACCAGTAGAAGGAGTCGATGGCCGCCGCCGGGATCGCCACGGCGAACCCGCCGATCGAGCTCGCGATCCCGCCGCTCGAGGTGATGTTGGTGTAGTTGTAGTCGTAGTCGCAGGCGGCCGGGGTGAAGAGGGACGCCGAGTTGCAGAAGACCGCGTAGCCGCCGTCGGGGACCACGAGCGAGCCCGAGATGGTGATGACGTCGGTGGCGTCGCAGTCGGCGCCGTCCACCGGCAGGGGGAGGCTCGAGTCGGAGACGTAGCAGAGGGTGAGCTCCCAGCCCTCCAGGTCGAGATCGACCCCCGAGGCGTTGTACACCTCCACCCAGTCGTTGGAGGCGACCGAGCCGGCCACGAAGAACTCGGTGAACACGAGGTCTCCGGCGGCGAGGCCGTCGTCGTCGGCGATGCCGTCGCAGTCCTCGTCCAGGAGCGTGCCGTCGGTGGGGTCCGTCTCGCCGGGGTTCACCGTGGCGTCCGCGTCGTCGCAGTCGCCGTCCACGGTGGCGTAGCCGGAGGGCGTCTCGCAGCGCAAGAGCGCCGTCCCCGTGCCATAGGCGTCGGAGTCGGCGTCCAGGTAGTAGCTGGTCTTGCTGCTGTTGCTGGTGGAGGTGTCGCTGTCGTCGGCGGTGCCGTCGCAGTCCTCGTCGCGGTTGGAGCTGTCGCACACCTCGGTCGCGCCGGGGTTCACCGAGCTGCGGGTGTCGTCGCAGTCGGTGGCGTTGGTGGAGTAGCCGCTCGCGCTGTCGCAGCGGAGCACGGCGGTCCCGGCCCCGTAGGTGTCGAGGTCGGCGTCCACGTAGTAGTTCGACTTCGACGAGCTCGAGGTGGAGCTGTCGCTGTCGTCCGCCACGCCGTCGCAGTCCTCGTCCCGGTTGAAGCTGTCGCACACCTCGGTGGCGCCGGGGTTCACCGAGCTGCGCGTGTCGTCGCAGTCGGTGGCGTTGGTGGCCGTCCCGGAGGGCTGGTTGCACCACAGGCTCGCGGTGCCGGTGCCGTAGCCGTCGCCGTCGGCGTCGGTGTAGTAGTTCACCTTGGTGGACGAGCTGGTGGAGCTGTCGCTGTCGTCCGCCGTGCCGTCGCAGTCCTCGTCGGTGTCCGTCGCGTCGCAGATCTCGGTCGCGCCGGGGTTGATCGCCGCGTTGGCGTCGTTGCAGTCGGTGGCGGTGGTGGCCCACTCCACCGAGGCGGTGGACGGGTCGTCGCAGTAGAGCGTGCCGGCGTCGCTCGAGTCCCCGTACTCGTCGCCGTCGTCGTCCGGGTAGTACCGGGTCTTCCCGGTCGAGCTCGCCGAGCTGTCGTCGTTGTCCGCGGTGCCGTCGCAGTCCTCGTCGCGGTTGGAGCTGTCGCAGATCTCCGTCGCGCCCGGGTTCACCGAGCTGCGGGTGTCGTCGCAGTCCGTCCCGACGGTGGCGTCGTAGTTCGTCCCGGTCTGCGCCTCGCACCAGCACTGGGAGGAGGTGGAGCCGTAGCCGTCGCCGTCGCTGTCCAGGTAGAAGGTCGAGCAGTTCGTGGCGTTCTGCTCCTCCAGGGCACCGTCGCAGTCGTCGTCGAAGGTGGTGGAGCAGTCCTCCCGGGCCACGCCCGGGTTCGCGCCGGCCTGGCTGTCGTTGCAGTCGTCGTCGTTCTCGGCGTCGTAGTTGGTGGCGGTCTGCGGGTTGCACCAGCACTGCGAGCTGGTGGTGCCGTAGGTGTCGCCGTCGCCGTCGTAGAAGAAGGTCTCGCAGTCGTTGGCGTCCCGGTCGTCGGTGGCGCCGGAGCAGTCGTCGTCCTGCGCCGTGCCGCACTCCTCGTTCACCCCGGGGTTGGTGAGCGCGCGGCCGTCGTCGCAGTCCTCGCCGCCGTAGTCGTCGCTGTCGAAGCCGTCCCGGTCCTGGTCGAAGTCGGACCAGGTGTCGCAGTCGGCGTCCACGCCGTCGTACCAGGTCTCCACGGCGCCGGGGTAGGTCGTGCCCTCCTCGTCGTCGCAGTCTTCGCCCACGGCGCCGGCGCGGTCGGGCCAGGCATCACTCTCGAAGCCGTCGGCGTCCTGATCGAAGTCGTCGTCGCCGCCGCAGTCCTGGTCGATGCCGTCGTACCAGGTCTCGACCGCGGTGGGGAAGACCTCGTCCGAATCCAGCGCGGGGAAGCCGTTGATCGGGTCGTAGCCGACCGGGACGGAGCTCGGGTCGTCCCAGCAGTCCCCCTCGGCGTAGCGGAAGTGGATCGGCGGGTCCGCCTCGACGTAGCCCTCCACCAGGAAGCCGTCGCCGTCCTGGTCCCCGTCGTTGCCGTCGCAGTTCTCGTCCAAGCCGTTGTACCAGACCTCCTCGATGTCCGGGTTCGGGTACACCGCCGGGTCCTCGTCGTCGCACTCCTCGGAGATGGGGAAGCCGTCGCCGTCCTGGTCGTAGTCGTCCTCGCCCCCGCAGTCCTGGTCGGTGCCGTCGTACCAGGAGTCGGTCGCGGCGGGGTTCACGTCCTCCGGGGCCGCGCCGGACCCGTTCTCGAAGGGGTCGTCCACCGCGTCGTAGCAGTCGTTGCCCTCGCCGAGCCGGGAGGTGTACCAGGCGGAGTCGAAGCCGTCGCCGTCCTGGTCGAAGTCGTTCGAGGCGTCGCAGTCCTGGTCGATCCCGTCGTACCAGGCGTCCGCCGCCCCGGGGTGCACGTCGGCGGCGTCGAGCTGGGGGAGCCCGTTCAGCGCGGTCATGTCGGCCGGGATGGAGGTGGGGTCGTCCCAGCAGTCGTCGCCGCCGTGGGCGGCGCTGCGCGCTCCGTCGCCGTCCTGGTCGTAGTCGTCGGCGCCGTCGCAGTTCTGGTCGATGCCGTCGTACCAGACCTCCTCGGCCAGGGGGCTCTGCTGGGCGCCCACGCCGGGCTTGTCGTTGCAGTCGCCCTGGGCGAGCGAGACCCCGTCCCCGTCCTCGTCGCGGACCGACCAGGTCGCGGTGCAGCCGGCGAGGAGAGCCAGGAGGAGGGCGCGCATCACCGTCGATTATCACGCATCCTCGCGCGCCCGGGGCCCGTGATGTCCACGGGAATTCCGTGGGGGCGCCGTGGCCGATGCAGGGGGCGCGGGTGAAGGGGGCGGATGCTCCTGCTCGACGTCTGGCGCGAGGTCGCCCGGCACCTGGATCTGCCCGCGTTCACCGAGGCGCTGCGTCGCCAGCTCGCGCGGAAGATGACGGTCCGGTC
>Ga0172372_10004717_pt1 | contig 19266 bp, 17 predicted proteins | sample LakKiv5m_2_FD_114544 | JGI IMG/M metagenome (GOLD analysis project Ga0172372, IMG submission 114544) | Freshwater microbial communities from Kabuno Bay, South-Kivu, Congo - kab_092012_9.5m | ecosystem: Environmental > Aquatic > Freshwater > Lake | place: Democratic Republic of the Congo...
CGCGCGGGCACAGTATAAGGTATGACAACCAACCATGTGCTGGCCGTAGACGGAACGAACCTGCTGTACCGCTCATACCACGCCATGGCCGCCTCCAAACTCGAACACGCGGGCAGACCGGTGTGGGCAGTGCACGGACTTTTCGTCCAACTGGCAAAGATACTGGAGGGAAGCGACTACACACACATGATCCTCGCCTTCGACACCGCGGGCGGGTGCACCACGCGCAAGAAACTCTACCCAGAGTACAAAGCCAACAGGCCGCAGCCCGACGAGAGCGTCGTCTACCAACTCCAGTGGGCGCCGAACCTGCTGCGCCAGTGCGGTATGCATGCGCTATCGATGGACGGCTGGGAAGCGGACGACATCGTGGCCTCCTGCGCAAACCAAGCGGAGAAACAAGGCTATCGAACAACGGTGCTGTCGTCGGACAAAGACTGCATCCAGCTGGTAGGAAACCTCACCAGGATGCTCACCGCCGACAACAAAACGTACGACCTTGACACTTTGAAGAACACCCTTGGATGCACACCCGGAGGGTACCGGATCATAGCAGCCCTACGAGGGGAGCCGGGTGACAACCTGCCCGGGGTCAAGGGGGTGGGTACGGTCACCGCAACGAAACTCGCAGAACGATTCAACGACATAGACGCCATTTTCTCGGCCACGGACGAGGACCTACGCCAGGTGGTCAGCGCCAAAATGCTGGAATCGCTGCGCAGGGACGAAGAAAAGGCGCGCTGCACTTACGCCGTAGCGGAGCTCAACAGGCATCTACCCGTCAGTTTGCGGGAAGGCGAACTGGGAAACCTGGACTCTGTGAAAATCGAAAAAATATTGAAAGACGTGGGATTGCCGAAAGCGGGGGAACGTATATCCAGGTCGCTGAGGGCCGCAAAGTCCTCCCGCGAAAGGGTCTTTTAAGCGGACTGGCAGGCAGCAAGACCCGCCCTCGGACCGTAAAAACAGCCTGCAAACCATCAATCAAACTACAAGGAGACAAAAATGGGAATGGACGTACTGGGAAACAACCCCAGCGGAGAATCGGGCAAACACTTCCGCAACAACGTATGGTGGTGGCATCCCCTGTGGGGCTACTGCTGCGAGGTCCTGCCGGAGATCTGCAACAAGGTCGAAGAAGGGCACAGCAACTCGGGCGACGGGCTCGACGCGGAAGACTCAGTGCTCCTTGCGCAAGCATTGGAGGAATCCGTCCGATCCGGCTACGCGAAACGCTACGAGACAGAGTACCGCCAACACCTGGCCACCTTGGCCCGCGAAAAGTGCCCGCTATGCGAAGGTACAGGGACGCGAATGGACGCGATCGGCGTACAGTACGGCCAACACGACAAGAAACTGACCCCCGAGCAAGCCGCCCTGTACGGTCGCGAATTCGGCTGGTGCAACGGCTGCGACGGACACGGAACGCGGGAAAACTTCATGACGAACTACCCGTTCGACGTATCCAACGTCGAAGAGTTCACCCAGTTCCTCCGACAGTGCGGAGGGTTCCGGATCTTCTGACCGGGAAACTTAAACGTACAGAGGACGCCCGGCGAGCGCGAGACTAACGGGCATTACCGGTAGGCTATCCGTGTTTTTTCGTGGTAACCAACGGAAGTCTCTTGGACCAGCCCGGAGCTCCCGTCTCGACGGGGGCCGGCCACAGATTCTCGCCGATCTCAAGTATGCCGTGATGGGTCCCGTACTCCCCCAAAGTATTGAGATAGTGTATGGCGTCAAAATGTTCCGGGCAGCGAACCCCCACGTCGGACCACTTGCCGGTCACCAGCATCTCCAGGGCGACCACCGGACACAGCGCGGTCTGCCAGAGCACGGCCTGGGAATGCCACTCCCGCATAGTGGTGGCGTTGTCCGCTATGTGGTAAAGATACACCTGCCTTTCCGCGCCGTCTTTCGTGCCTTTGACCCATGTCCCGGCGCACGTCCGCCCATGCATCAAGTTGCCTAGTTTGGAGGGATTAGGCAGCACGGCGGCCAGGACGTCCCGAGGGGCCACAGACACGGAACCCACGGACACAGGAACTTTCGAATCCAGACCAAGATCCGCGAAGGTCTGCAACCAGTCTATAAACTCGCGACCGAGGGAATACTTGAAGGTGACCTTGTCGCAATCAACGACGCGAGGTATCATAAGAACCTCCTCGTGCTCCACGTTGACGCACTCCTGAGGCCCTATGCCGGCGGGAAAATCGAATATCTCGGGAGAACTAAAACATTTGGTGGTGTACAAACCCCTGCTCTTCTCCCACACCATGGGCGGATTCAAACACTCCTCTATGGTGGTCCATATCGAAAAGGTGGGCGCGAAAGGATAACCTTCGATACGCAGATCCGAGCCGTCACGCACCCCGATCTCCGTTATACTGTCAAAAAGTGCCTGTTCAGCGTACTTGGCGAAAATATTGCTCAAACCCGGCTCCACGCCCATTCCGACGAGGGCCAGAAGCCCCTTGCTCCGCCAATCCTCGTGCCTTGCCAGCTGATCGTACCCCAAGTGTTTGCCGACCATGTTGTACGGGTCGTCGGGATGGGGCTCGGAAAGATTCATGGCCATGTCCATGTAATGGCAACCACCCTCGAAGGCGGCGTTGAACAGATACTCGTTGACCCGCGGATCGCAGGCGTTGACAAGATAGTTTGCCCCGGTCTCGCGGATGAGCCTAAGCAGGGCAACTGGATCGGTGGCGTCGACCTGAACGGCAACAAACCTGGAGTCAGCGAACCTTTCTACGGCGGCCGTGGCCCTGGAAACCTTGATGTCCGCTATGTAGCATTTGGAGAAAAATCCGCGAGTCGACAGAATCTCCGCCATGCTGGTACCAACCCCTCCGGCCCCCACCACCACTATCGTACTCATCTCCTACGAAACCTCCCCTGCACCTCTCTGGCCGTAACGTCCCCCGCAAACACCATGGCGAGGAAACCAACAAGCCCCAGATACGGACGGTTGACCACCAGGGAAACCACTATGACTACGAAGCCTGCGGCCAGGACTATTCCCGACAACCACAGGGCTTTTGTGCCCGGACGACGGTCAGAGGGCGACTGCACGTACTCCTTGCGCAACTGATCCACTATGCTGTCAAAATCCCGCGTATCGTCCATATAGGTCCCTTATATACTGTGACACCCCGGGCCCTGTTGTCACACAGCGAGAAAACCCCTATGCCACAAAAGGCCGCGGATAAACAATGTAAACATATGGCGAAAGTGGCAAAAATCGGTCTGGTTCTCGCCCTGTCCTGCGGGCTTGCCTACGGCTGTGCGGACGGAAGCAACAGCCGCTACGGCGCGGCGGACAGCACGACGGGCGACTACGTGCAAACGAAAGACTCCCCGCGGCATCCCCGGATGCGGGCAACCCTGAACAGGTTCGTAAAAAAGGTGCGAAGCAACGACGATTTCGACCACATGTACCTGGGCGACAGGTTGCTGATCCTGTCGGACACCATGTACAACGAGGTCTTATTCGGGGAGACCAACAAGCGTTACGTGCCCCTGATCTACGGATGCGGAGATACCTGCGGTTTGACACTGAAAGAACTAGTGGAACTACTGGATAGCCACCTCAACTCGCCGACCTCCCGGGAAACCGACGCGCCGGCGGCACTGGTGCGTGCGTGGCCGTCGATAACTCTGGTGAACGGATCCACGGTGTGGAAAATAAGCTTCGGCATGAACGGCGACACCCTGGTTTCCGTGGAAGTGTTCGGTCCCGTGGAGGGTGTGCGCGAAAACGCCAACAGCCCCGGTCAGCCGCCGTTGGGCACGCCGGACAAAAGGTCGGGTTGAGGCGTCACCCTCCTGCTGCCCAGGTAGTCGTAAAAGTGGGAGTTTTCGAACCCCCAAAACTTGCGAATATGCACAACGTCGCCGCAGTTGTCCGCATGCAGCATCATCCCGTCAGCCAGCATCAGCACCACGTGCCTAGTGTCCTCCTTGAAGGTGTCATAAAGCACCAGGTCTCCGGGCAGTACCGACTCTTCGGCCACCGGAGTCAACCAGGATGCCAACTCCCCGCCGCCCCAAGGAACCATCTGCCTTGTGGACAAAGGACTGTCCGCATCGAGTCCGGGTACGCCGCCGCCCGCGGAATAACTCCTGACCACCAAGGAGGAACAGTCGTAGGAGAAACTCGCGTACCTGCCGACAGAATCGCAAGCATAATCCGCACCCAGGGCCCTGAAGGCGTATTTTATCGCCAGCGCCGCCTGAGGGGTAGGTGCCTGGGCAACCGAACGGGCACACAAACCCCAGACCGTACCACTATACTCGCGCAAAGTCCCGGGCGGTACCTCCACCGGGCAACCGTCAGCGGCTACCACGGTATAGTACGACATCTTTTGTCCCAGAAGGTCATCTAAAGTGTTCTGAGCCTCCTGGACCGCGAGACCAGCCGTTGCCGCGGTCGCCGAAGCTTCAGCCATGCGGTCCTGAGCCATGGCGTACCTGGCTTTGGCTGTCTCCAGTAGGTCGTCGTAGACGTGTACTTCCGCTACCAGAGAAGCGTGGGCGGCCTGACGATACTCGCTGATCTGCTCTACCCACATGCTCATGTCCTGCGAAACACTGGGATCACGAGGATAGAAAGCAAGCATGTCGGCAAGACCCCTGTTCAAAGACTCCTGACTAAGGAGAAGGTCCACGGTCCACTGGTGACTGACCTTGGCGGCGTGGTCGGCCCGGGCCTGGGCGGCCGTCAGGGAAAACATTGCCTCCTCGAGCCGCTCCTGCTCCTCGAAAAGTATCAGGGCGGCGGTGGTCTGCGCGAGCGTGGCTCTCTCCAGTGACTCGCGAGCCAAAGAGACGTTGAAATGAATCAAATACAGCGGATTATCCGGGGAAACCAGGGCCATACCGGGCAGATCCTGCTCGGAATAGGCGGGCGTGACAGGAACGTCCAGCGGGTCGGGAACGATACGCGCCGAAACAGGAGGGGACGCGAGCGTGGTCCAGGCGAAAGACAGCAACACCGCCAAGGCGAACTTTTTCGAAGCAGACAACGAAAGCACCCAACGGACAGTAACCAGCAACCCCGTATCGTCCACTATCAGCGGATTTCCCGAAGAAATTAAGGGATAATCCCGGCACCCTACGCGGACAGGGAGTGCGGACTAGCCGACGCTACCCTCCATTTGAAGTTCTATCAACCTACTCCACTCCACGGCGTACTCCATGGGCAGGGTCCTGGTAACCGGCTCTATGAAACCGTTGACCACCATGCTTGTTGCCTGCTCGGGGGACAGGCCCCTGCTTTGTAGATAGAACAACTGCTCATCGTTCACCTTGGAAACCGTGGCCTCGTGCCCCACCTGGGCGTCGCGTTCACCCACCTCTATGTACGGTATGGTTTTGCTCTCGCTAACCTCGTCCAGTATGAGGGCATCGCACTGGACGCGGCTCTTGCAGCCGTTGGCGCCCTTCTCCACCCTTACAAGACCCCTGTAGGTGGTAACCCCGGCATCTTTCGAAATGGACTTAGACACTATCTCGGAAGTAGTCTCAGGGGCGGCGTGGACCATTTTCGCGCCGGCGTCCTGATGCTGCCCCTTCCCGGCGTAAGCCACGGACAGCACCTGTCCGGAAGCCTTGGGTCCCATGAGGTACACGCTGGGATACTTCATGGTTAGTTTCGAGCCTATGTTACCGTCCACCCATTCCATGTGCCCGGCTTCCTCCACGCGGGCACGCTTGGTCACCAGATTGTATACGTTGGGTGACCAGTTTTGGATGGTGGTGTACGTGACCCTGGCGTGAGGTTTCACAACTATCTCGACCACGGCCGAATGCAGCGAATCGTTTGAGTACACGGGAGCCGAGCAGCCTTCTATGTAGTGGACCTTCGACCCCTCGTCGGCGATGATCAGGGTACGCTCGAACTGGCCGGCGTTGTCGGAGTTGATCCTGAAATAGGCCTGCAGAGGAAGCTCGCACGCCACCCCCTTGGGAACGTAGATAAAGGACCCCCCGCTCCAGACCGCGGTATTCAGGGCGGCGAACTTGTTGTCGCCGGACGGAATAACCGTACCGAAATAGCGCGAGACCAGGTCGGGATACTCCCGCAACGCGGTGTCCATGTCGCAAAACAATATGCCCTGATCCTCGAGATCCTTGCGGTTCCTGTGGTAGACGACCTCCGAATCGTACTGACTGGTCACCCCGGCGAGATACTGGCGTTCAGCCTGAGGAATACCCAATTTTTCGTAAGTCTGTTTTATGCTGTCAGGAACCTTGTCCCAGTCATCGGTCAGGGACGCGGAGGGCTTCAAATAATAGTATATGTCCTGGAAGTCTAGATCCGGCATGTTCACCGCGAACCACGGAAGCATGGGCTTGGACTCGAAAACCTTCAAGGACTTCAAACGTATGGCACGCATCCACTCCGGCTCCCCCTTCCACCAGGAGATCTCCTCCACCACGGCCTTGTGGAGCCCCTTCTGGGGTTTTACCGCATACTCCGTATCGTCGTGCCAGCCGAGGGCGTACTTGCTGAGGTTCAGTTCAACCGTCATACCATATACTGTGACCCGGGTCACGGCGCAGTCATTAGGCCGCGGGATGGTTACTCGCTATATGCGCCAGGTAGACCAAGGGGCACGGTATAGGGTAGACAAACCCCCGGAACCCAAGAAGATGAATACGATAGTGAATACGATAGTGAAGACGATAGTGAAGACGATAGTGAAGACGAAGATGAGTAGACAGCAATGAAGAGCATCGACCCAGAGTTCAGCGCGCTAGTCAAGCGTGTTATTGAACAGAACGCCGAAGTGCTGAAGCGCCTTGCTGAATTCGACGCCGAAGAGGAAACAGACGTCGTTGAAGGGGCATCGGTTGTCGAAGAAATTGTTATTGAAGAAGTTAAGGCGGAAGACGTGGCCGCCGCAATCGATGAGACAATTGCAGAAAATGCAGATAGGAGACAGGAAATGAAGTACTACTGTGACAGAATCATGCTGCGTTACCGCATCAACCGTTCATGGGGTGACGGCATTATCGAAGCCCTGTGGTGGGCGTGGCGCGGCAAATCATTCCCGGACATGCTGAGCATGCGCGAAGCGACACGAGAGTCGAAGCACGGAACAGAAACAACAGAAAGAGAATCAAAATGAACGACGCCAACAAATCGGAAAAAGAAACCGGTACAATACGCATCAACCCCTCCGGGTTCGGGTTCTTCACCCCCTCGAACGCCCCCAAACGCTACGGCCTGCACAACCGAAAAGACTCGACGTACATCGCCGGCGCGATGCTCAAAGGAATATACGACGGCGACACCGTGACCCTTGAAAGAAGCGGGAAAACCGTCAACAAGATCTCGCTGGTATCCAGAGGCCGCAAATACTTCATAGGCTCTGTGGGCGCCGACGGCAAAACCGTGACCATGGATCCCGGTCTGGGGAGCGGAACGTTCACCCTGATCGAACGCCAGACCCCTGACGTCACCGTACGCTTCACCATTAACAAAAAACAGGCGAAAGTAACCAAGGTCATCGGCAAAAACTACTCCGCTGCAGAACTTTACGAGAGATTCATGTACAGGTTCAACCTCCCCAGCGAACCCGTACAACTAAACCAGGGGGCGGCCGAGTCGCTGCTGCGATCGGTGAAGAACAAGAACCGTTACCTCCACCTGCGTCACAGCCTGAAAAAACTCACCGCCATAACCATAGACAACGCCGACACAATGGACGTGGACGACGCCCTGAGCGCAGAACTGTGCCCCGGCGGCGCCATACGGGTATGGGTGCACATCGCGGACGTAGCCGAATATATAAGCGAAGACTCCTATCTGGATATGGAGTGCCGAAAAACCCCGACAAGCACCTACTCGCCTTACGGGGTACGGCACATGCTGCCCGAAGCCCTCTCCACCGAAGCCATAAGTCTACTGCCGGGCAAGGACCGCCTGGTTTTGTCCGCGGAGTTCGTGATCGGCGCAAACGGTGCGGTAACCGCGACCGACGTGTACCACGCCACCGTAAGAATCAACAAGAAATTCAGCTACGAAGAAGTGGATAAACTATTGAACGACGGGGTAAAAGCGGGTATAGACCCGAACGTGGTGACCCTGGTGCGCGTGCTGCGCACCGCGGCAAAGAGACTCGGCGTGACACGAGACGCACGGGCAGGGATCGACACCCTCCGGGAAAAAACCCAGGGGGATGCGGGGGAGGCCCACGAGATAGTGGAGCGCCTGATGGTGTGCGCGAACGAGTCCGTCGCCAAGTGGATGAAGGCTAGGAACATACCTACGCCGCGACGGGTGCACGCCACCCTCGGAAACGCTAGCGTGGACATCATCGAAAAATCCCTCAACGAAATGGGAGTCATCGCGCATTTCAACAAACCCGTGGATCCCGTGGCCCTGATGGCGGCCCTGCGGCAGGTAGAGGAGGGTCCCGACCTTGCCCGCATGTTCAAACTAATAGCCAAGGAACTCGGAAGGGCGTACTACACCTTCGAGGAAGGCAGCCACTTCGGTTTGGTCTCCGGGGACTACCTACACTTCACCTCACCCCTAAGGCGTTACCCGGATCTGCTCGTACACAGGATGATCAAAAAGTACCTGCGCGACGTGCATATCGGCAACCGATCCTTCAGGGACGCGGTGAACAAACTCACCCCATTGCTAGACCATACCAACTCGGTAACCGGTGAGGCGGCGTGGGCGGAAAATTCCCTTTACGCGGCCAAAGGCATAGCCTCGCTCGTAGTCGGGGAAGTGCACCGCGGCGTGGTGTCCGGGACAAAGAACTCGGAAAGCGCCATCTACCTGGACGGAACCGGAGTGACCGCCACACTTCCCGGGCGATACGCGCCGGGGACACGAATCAAGGTGCGCATCAAGAGCGCCAACCTGCACACACTAGAAGTAGTGGTCAGCGAAGTCTGACCTAAAACTTGGCCTGCGGGGCCGCCCTTTCGACGCGGTCGAGACAGTCGTCCGGCGCGAAAACAGGTTCATCCACCAGACCGCACCATGATGCGTGGGGGAATCGCTGACATTCTACGCACTCCTCCGGCGAGGGTACTGCTTCATCCGGCGCCTGGAACAAATCCGGTGCCGGTTCCCTCTTCAGGCGGCGCGCCTCTCTGTGCGCCCTCTTCTTTCCTTTGGCCATCTTCTACGTCCTCCACGCACTACGTGCTAACATCGTGCATCCTGCCCCACGGTGCTTGAAACGAGGGGGAACGGGTGCTTCTAAATACGGTGCGGAAGGTGAACCGTATGTCAAACCTCCACTGCACCATTGCCTAACGCCGCGCGGCCGGCACCGTCCTAGACATGCCCGAGTTGGTGGAAGTGGACATAGTGGCGCGCGGCCTGCACGAGGTGTTGAAAAACAAACTGATAAAGAAGGTTAGGTGCGGAACGAACCCCCGGTTCAAGGAAGCGAAATCCGCGACAAACTCACGGGTGAACGGGGTTTCCCGGCGGGGCAAATACATAATGGTTGACCTGACCGGTGGCAAAAACATGGTGCTCCACCTGGGCATGACCGGACAGATACTGGTAAACGTCCCCGCGGACAGCCACATACGCGCGACGTTTGTCACCGAATCGGACACGGTGCGGCTGCGCGACCCACGAGGCTTCGGTATAGTGAAAGTAGTGGGAAGCGGCGAGGACCACGGACTAGGCACCCTGAACTCCCTGGGGCCCGAATACTACGAAAAAACGTTCACCCCGGAGCACATCGGTGCCGTAGTGGGCCGTTCCGGGCGATCGATAAAAACCATACTGCTGGAGCAGAACCTGCTGGCGGGGGTCGGCAACTACATCTGCGACGAAGCCCTGCATGCGGCCAGCATACACCCCCTACAACGCGGACTGACCGCGAAGGAATGCGCCAAACTCCATCAAAGTTTACTGGACGTGGTCACTAACAGCATGGCACACGGAGGAGTCAGTTCCCGGGACTACGTGCATATAGACGGGAGCAAAGGATCATACCAAAACTATTTGAAGGTCTACGGTCGAGGGGGGCTGCCCTGCAAGACTTGCGGAACAAAGTTGACCAAATCCACCGTATCCGGAAGAGGTACAGTATACTGCGGGTCCTGCCAAAAACTCTAGTAAACCCCTTGAAATCTACTTTTTGCGTTTGTTGCGGTTTATGGCTCGCGACCTGTTCGCCGCCTTCCGTCTTTTTCTGGCCTTGGTGTTACTCGAACGTCCTCCGCTGGTCGGGCGCGGGGAAGAACCGGCGTAGACCGGCGCGGAACTAGGCGACCGAGTATCCGGCACGACCGGTGTGGCGGGGGCGACTGGCGAGGGTTCGGACACCCCGAGCCTGCGACGAGCCTCCTGCACGGATATGCCTCCCATTTTAGCGGCGGTCCTGAGCATCTTGTCGTCCGGTTTTAAACCACCGGGAGACGGTGACAAGTTCGCCGGGCTACGCAACTTTCTCACGGTTTTGAAAACCCTGAACCCCAGGAAACCGAAAAACAGAACCAAGGCAGTCACGCAGGACAACACGAAAATTTCAACCATGCCTAGTCATGGTCGCCCAAGAGCGCCATATGTCCTGCATTGGAAACCGGCAAAGACGGAACGAAGCCAGTAGACCAAAACACCCAGAAAAACGATGATATCGCGGTCGCACGCGACGGTCAAGCCCGGGTCGCGCGACTCGATTGACTGAGGGGCCCCGGCGGGCACTATTAGTAGGGTGAGCGCGGCCAAATTCGCAAAACATCTGCCGACCGGAAAAGGTCTCGATGCGGTATTCGTGAAAAGCGTAAACGCGCATAACCGCCTAAACATTTCAGCACCACCCAGCCACGAACTGATCGTTGAACACTGGGGAGCACTGAAGCAGGCAGACAGGAGCCTGCTAGCGGGGATCGCCGATAACCCGGACACCCTAGAGTACATCACCGACAACATGGACGACGACATCGAGGTGGCCCTGGCCCTGTTGAAAAACAGGAAACTTCCACACAAGTGCATTGCCCCGGTATTGGAACTACTGCCGGCGGGCACGGCCATCTCCGTCCTTTACCGTTACAAAAGTCCGTCAGAACTGGCCTTGATATGCTCGGAGAACACGAGTATATTCGGTATAGAAATCCCTGGCGGCGGAACGGGCAGGCAGGGAACGCAATCTGACGGCGGTAACAGCGGCTTGAAGGAAGTGCGGGGCACATTCTACGAAAAATGCGGTCGCGGCCTAGGCGAGCTGGACGACTACGACAGATTAAAGACGCTGGAGAAATACGTGCCCCATGAGTACCGCTGGAACCTGCTAAAGGGCCTGCTGGAAAGCGACTGCGGATACCGCAACATCGACATAGACTACGTATGCGACTTGATGGTCGACGACGGGGAAGACCAGTACAGCCCCCGACTCTGGAGTCTGTGCGGAAAGATGGCCGGATCACGCGGATACGCAAGCAAGTGCATCAACCTCCTAGAAAAGATAAAATCACCGGACATGCGGGCCGCCATGTTCGCTGAAGGCATACCGCTGGTCCACCTCTTGCGGGGCCTGGACGTCACGTTCAAAAACAGCGTGCTGGCAGCCATCGCCCAAGCACAGAGAAACTCGGACTGCAGGTCCCTGAACCTACAGGACACCAGAGCCTCCAGCCAACCGGAGTTAGCCGAGGCCCATCATTCCCTAAAACACGACCAGGAAGCCGTTAACTGGCTGGTGGCGAACGCCGACAGCGCTACGGTCGGTGCCACGGTATGGCAGAGCCAATCAGACCACTTGATCGCGACAGTCCTGCGCGGCAACACCCACTCCCACCTGTGGGCAGGCAAACACATCTGGAAACTTAACGCAATCTGGCCGAAACTCGGGGTCAAGCACAAGAAACAGATAGCGGACAGCTTGACCGACCTGCACAACCTCCCTGTGGGAGCCGTGCGCGACTGGGTAATCGAAGAAGGCCCGGACAAACTAGTGCGTGCCCTCGTATTGAAAAAAAACGAGGTCAAAAAACTCGTAACCAGACTCGAGGACAACCAGGACGTGGCCATGGCCTGGATAGTAGCCATGAACGCCGAGAGGCCCAAAGACCGCGCCTTGGCCGCCGTAGCCGGTATGCGGGACGAAAACTGGACAACACACCTGCCCGCCTGGCTGAACTCGGCGGGCAGCGGCGAGATAGTGAAACTATGGCAGACCTGCGACATCGATACCCGATCTAAGATAAGCGAATACTTGATAGCGTCTTTGCGTGGACACGACGACACCCTGTGGGTGGACCAGATCGTAGGGGGGATCACCGCGCAGTGGAACAAAGCCCCAGACCGGATGCAGGAAGCGGCAGCGCACTGGCTGAACAGGGAACTAGGGGAGAACTCGGAAACATGGGACACGGTCCTGTCCCTATACAGCGAATGGTACGGCACACTCGAAAACCTTCGCGACGTCGTCAAGAACATATAAGACAGCCTCACGGCCACTATAGCCGTGAGGCTGACTTCGCGTCGGGCCGGACCGTATGTGCACAATCCTGTTGCCGGCGGCGCTATCACCACACCTATGAGTGATGCTTACATGATATAGTGCATTCGGCGGGCGACGGGGCAACGAGGCGGCCCCATGGGGTGACAGTTCGGGCCCACGGCGCACCAGTACTGTACATGACCACAGAGGGCGTAAACTCTATAACACTCAAGGACGTGGATTACGCCTACCCGGGGTCCCGTAAAAAAGCCCTGCAATCCGTCAACTTCGCCCTAAACCCAGGAGATTTCACGGTCCTCACGGGGGTCAGCGGCTCGGGCAAAACCACCCTAATACGGGCCCTACGCGGGGAGATCGTCCCGACCTCCGGCGACCTGCGGATCCTAGGAAGACACGTAAAGAAAAAGAGAAACATAAAATCACTGATGCTGCGAAGACGCATAGCCGTAATTTACCAGGACTTCAAACTGATACACAACAAAACCGTATTCGACAACGTCGCCTATCCCCTGGAAGTAGCCGGTTACTGCCCGGCCGCGGTGAGGGCCCGAGCCATGGAATCCTTGCACGTCCTAGGTCTGGAGGGCTACGCGGACAAATACCCCAAAGACATCAGCGGAGGCGAGGCGCAGAGAGTGGCCGTAGCCCGCGCCATCGGCATGAAGCCGGACGTTCTGCTGGCCGACGAACCGACCGGAAACTTGGACGTACGCTCGGCGTCTAAGGTGTTCTCCGTGCTGCAAAACCTCAGTTGTGAAGGCTCGGCAGTACTGGTATCCACCCATAACACGATTTTCGCTAGGTCCGTTGGCGGCAAAACGCACGTCATGGAGGAAGGAGAACTTTTTACCACCGGAGAAAGTCTTGTATAGGGTGACGCGCATATTGAAAGAAACCTTCTCCGGGGTACGGGCAGACGTCCGGGCGTGCCTGTTGAAAATATTCGTGCTAACTGTAACCATCACCACGGTCACCTGCGGGGTCCTGGTCGGCCTGCAGGGAAACCACGTACGCGACTACTGGGAAGGCAGAACCGACGTCAACGTGTACCTGTGCACCAAAACAAGCATCGGGAACCGCTGTTCCGGGGTCGCGGACTCGACAGCGATAGAGCAAATCGGCGATATCTTAGCAGGGAGTCCTGCGGTAAAGAGCGCAGAGTTCGAAAACAGGGAGGCGGCCTGGAACAGGTTCACGAAACGATACAATACCGTCAACCTCATCAACTCGATCAGTATACTATCAATACCCGAATCCTACAGGGTCAAAGTAGTAGACGGGCACACCCCGCAGGATATCGCGGATCTCCTGGCCAACGTCACCGGGGTGGACACCGTAACCAGTCAAGAAGCCGCCCTGAAACCATTCGTGAAGATCCTGAGATCGGCGCAAATCGGGATAAACGCCCTGGCCGGCATACAGATCCTCTGGGCCGTGCTTTTGCTCGGACACACCACCAGGGCGACGGTAAGGCACAGGCGAAACGAACTGGAAATAATGCGACTGGTGGGAGCCGGTAAATGGAGGGTGCGCGCACCCTTCATCATGGAGCACCTTTTGGAGATGGTGATAGGAGCCATCCTGGCGTACGGCGCACTGTGGGCCCTGCACCAAGGCTTGTACCAGCCCTATGTCAACGCGGGCGCGGCGGAACTAAGACTGGTGGACATGCGAGAGGTCGGAAGGTCGCTACTTGGGGTCTCCGCCGTAAGTTCGCTATTCCTGATTCTGTTCTCCGCGGTATCGTTGCGCAAAATCACCCGTTAACCGGTGGATGCGGTGATAGGGCGCGAACGAACCAAGTAACGTCTACACGGCCTGAAGACTGCTGTAATCCTGGTCCCCCGACGGCATGTGTTCGAAGTCTATAACCCCCATCTCCTGAAAACGGTGACGCAACCATGCGTCGTTGCGGTCCAGGAGACCCAATTTCTTGCAGTTGGGGACGATCTTGGCAAACAACATCTGTTGAAAAACCTTACGGGTGGGGTCGCGAAATGTCAAAGGTACTATATCCCGGGAGCGTACCCCCATGCGCTCCCAAACTTCCTGCTGAATGAAGCGATCCCTCATGCGTATACTCGCGTCGTACGCGAATTCCTGCCGGTCCTTTATTTCTACGTCGGACATCCCCTCGTACGCCTCCTGTAGACTCAGGACACCGAACGCGACATGCCGCGCTTCATCGCTCATCACGTACTTGAGGAGATCTTTCAGCAGAGGTTCGCTTGTAGACTGGCGCAGATAGCCAAAAGCCGCCAAGGCCAGACCTTCGACCATAATCTGCATTCCCAGATAGGTGAGGTCCCAGCGGGAGTCGAGGAGGACGTCGTCTAGAAGTATACGCAAATGAGGATTCACCGGATACCCGCCACCCAACTTGTCGCTAAGATACTTGGCGAAAACCTCGACGTGCCGGGCCTCGTCCATCACCTGGGTGCTGGCATACATCTTGGCGTCGTACCATGGCACGGTCTCCACTATCTTGCTGGTACACAACAGGGCACCCTGCTCTCCGTGGAGAAACTGAGACAAAATCCACTTCCTGCTATGCACGGCGAACTCCTGCCACTCCTTATCCTGCCAATGTTCGACCACGGTTCCGCGATAATACGAGGGATCAAAACCCTCCCCGAGGATCTCCCTGTCCTGGCGGGCGACCTTGTCCATGTCCACGTCGAGGTGCCACGGGAGTACCTCGCTGGAGTTCCATTGCCCCGTTTTGGCCTTCTCGTAAAGCCTCGCCAGGTTTTCCCGGCTGGAAAGATAGTCCCACGTAAATAAGGCAGGGGACGGATTAGGGGAGAAGTGCTGTTTCTCCCCGGGATCGGTCAGAGGAACAGACAGGATGGCGTCCACATCAAAAGAATTATATCGCATGCCTTGTACAGTCTGCGGGCGCCGGAGTGATACAAGCAGGAATCCCCTAATTATAGGGCGTACGTTGTTTTCGGGGTATACGGACAACCGGCACACTTTCCCCATAAATAGGTCAAGCAGCGCACAAAAGTGCGCTGCTCAAACTAAAACAAAGGCATCAAGTGCCATGCGGCGAAGCCGAACAGCGCCAGGGCTGCAGCGAGACGTCTACGCGCGTAGACGTCTTTTTTCAAAGTATTCAGCATTATATGGTTCCTTTGTGGTTGTTGGGGTGCCTGTAACAGTTGGCGCCGGGAGCGGGTCTCACTTATCCACGCTGGTAACCGGAACCGTGGTCGCATCCGTAGTGCCCATCGGCGCTCCTTCCTGTTTGGACAGTATGCCGGTAACCAAAATCCCCTTTGCATCCGTATGGGTTCCGATCACACCTTTGTACCAGTGGGTTTTCTCCTGCTCGTCACGTAGTACGGCCACATAAACCATGCTATACTCACCATTTTCAAGTTTGGTCTGGCTCTTGTCACAATCGTCGTCGGACATGCAGAGACCTACTTTGGCGTACATGGCCAACACCTTGGAGGGGTCGTCCTCGTTCTCGTGATACATTCTTAGATAAACCTGATCGTCGGTCAGGGAACTTATGGTGTAGGATCCCGTGTAGGGCATAGTGTTTGTGTCCAGCGGCTCCAGGATACCCGCTTGCTCCAGCAGTACACGGGTAGCGTCGGAGACCGACAGATCAGAACCATAGCGGCCAACCTGACTCCCGGGCACGTTGGGGGAGAGGTCGACGAAATAAATCGGTCCCGGGGTCGACGAGTCTTCGGAGGTGATATTTATAGGCTTCTCTAGCGGCAACGAATCCCCGGAATCGGAGAAACTACCAACAACACGAAAACCCAGAGCCGCGACAATCAAAACCCCGGCCACTCCGACCACTATTTTTACTGGCGTGGATACGGACTGCATAGATAATACTAGTTCCACAACCTGCCCATAAGTCCATAATGGCGAAAGAGGAGCGAAGACCTTGCGGTCTCCGCTCCTCTTTGTAGTGAATATTAAGGCGTCTCGGCCTTAGGTTTGCGCAAAAGGCGATAACCTAGGTACGCGGAAAGGCCTGCGGCCCCGTAAGGTAGATACCTGAGGGGATCGTTACCGGTCTTTCGTGCGTCCTGCGGAAATACTATTTCCGGTTCGGCCTTGTCGGCGTTCAACATGTCCAGAAGCTCCTGAGGAGTGGCCACGCTCAAAGACGGGGTTTCCGCAGCATCTTGCTGGCCGTTACCCGACTTCTTCCTGGTTTTATTTGTGACCGGGGTCGGTGGTTCTTGCACAGGTAGCGACGGCAAGGTCGGCGACTCCAATTCCGGCAACGCTGGCATGACCACCACAGGGGCGACCAGTGCCGGCGAGACAGTGGTTCCTGAGTTCGAGTTACTGTCGTCGTCCTCTTCGTCGTCCTCTTCGTCGGACTCCGCATTAGATGAACTCGAGGTGCCCGGCGAGGCTGCATTGGGCAGCGTCGGGGTCGTCAGAGTCGGTAGCGCCGGCAACGTCGGCACGGTAAGCGCCGCTGGGGCCGGCAACGTCGGCACAGTAAGCGCCGTTGTGGCAGGCAAAGTCGGTACCGCGATAGACGAAGTCGCTGAACTCGAGGTGCCCGGCGAGGTCGCATTGGGCAGAGTCGGAAGCGTTAGTGCCGGCAACGTCGGGGTCGTTAGCGCCGGTAGAGCCGGCAACGTCGGTGTCGGTAACGTCGGTGTCGGTAACGTCGGCGACGTCATACGCGCGTAGCCAAGGGCGGCATCCCGAGCATACACTCTGGACCCAGCGCCAACGGACAGCGCTACTACGGTTAAAAGTAATACTTTTTTCATTTTTTCCTTCCAGGGGCCCGTAGGCCCTTTGCGGGGGTTTGTGTTACCTTCACTACCGTTGCCGCCGTTAGGCCAAACACCACTAGCGGTCCCGGATGGGCAGACCTTCGGGAATGTCGAAATCCAAGGGATCTATATCGCTGCTGTAGGCCACCGCTTCCCGGGTCCCCGACTCCGTGTCCCAGCCATACCCGGTAGCGGCGTTGCCGATCGGGATCAACTCATTCTCGCTGGCGGACTTATTTATCTTGGAAGCGCGTTTGCTGATCTTGTCCGATTCTCTGTTCAAAATCTTGTCGCGCGCATCCTGGGCCTTCTTCTCGGCGGCCTCGATGGCGGCCTGCTTACGGCGTCGCTTGGATGCCTCTTTGGCGGCCGTGGCGTCCCGCTTCTCCTGGGCGGCGGCTTCCTGGGCCGCCTTGGCTTCGGCTTTTATGCGCTCCTTCTCCAGACGCTTGACTTCCTTTACCTGTTTCCGCGCCTCAGACGCCTGTCCCGCTATTAGTTCCTTTTCGTGTTCTATGCGTATGGCAGATTCTTGCGATTTTTCCTTCTCCCTGATTTTTTCCAATTTCTTGGCCTCGGCCCTGTCCTCGACCTGCTGCTTCTTGCGGGCTTTCTCTTCTTTCTTGTCGTTTATCCTTGTTAGTTTCCGCGTGTTTCGTTCGGTCACTTTCTTCTCGGAAACTTCCTTCGACTTGTCCTCCACTAATTCTTGCGTCGAAACAACTTCGTCCGCTCTAGCATCCGCGGCCCTTTGCCTGCGCGAGGATTTCGGACTTTCTGTGACGTTTTGCTGGCGTGCTTTCCGTAGACCCTTGGCGATGTTGGCGGCTTTCTTCGCCGAACTTTCGGCTTCGGCGGCCTGCTTCTTGACCTCTCTCATGGTCTCTTTGGAGGCCGCCCTGACTATACGACGTTCCTTGATGCGCCCAAACAGGGAAGGCCTATAATCCTCGGTGTCCTCCTCTTGGTTCTCGATCCTGCGCCTGGAAACTTTCTCCTCCTCTGGGGAGTCCTGTGCGGCGGCCTTGGCTACGGAATCCCTAGTGTCCGCTAGTTTTTTCTCGACTTTGGCCAACTTCCTGCGGGCCTTTTCCTCCTTGCGTATCTGCCTTGCGGACTTCTCGATGACAGGGGTCTCTTCTTCGCTGTTCTCTTTCCCCTGCTCTTCCTGGCTTTCCGTCTCGTCTTCCACCACAATAAACTCAGTTTTTTGGAACGCCACTTCCGGTCGCGGTCTCTCACGTATCTCTTTACTGAGCGCATCTAGATCCACGGTGTAGGCGTTGCGAGCCTCCTCGTCGTCCACCAGCTTGCGGTGATTCAAAACGAGACTCGCCTTGGTTACGTCGAGAGGACTCAATTTTTCTAGCACGCCGACATCCAGGCTTTCCAACCACTCCTGAACTAGATAGCGATCGGCCGGTAGTAGCGGCGCCAGAAGCAGGTCTATGTAGTCTTCCGGCGTGGTAAACTCCGGACTCAGGTGCTCGTCCTCGGTGTAATACCTCTCCGTGGGTGTGCCCGTAACCTGGGCATCCCTGTCCGGCTGCAAAAGAGTGTTTCCCCTTTCCGCAGAAACGATGCCTGCGTCGCCCAGTGTGTGGTCCACACCTTGCCCTTGACCTGCTGCGTTGCCTTCGGGTAATTGTGAGACGGAACTTGACGGGGTGTGTATATGATCCGGCGCGGAAACTACCGATACCTCTGCGCTACCGATACTATTTGTCTTCTCCTGGTTGGTGACGGGTTCTATACTTGAACGCGCTTCGATCGGCTTGTCTGCCAACTCGTCCTGGAGGGACTCCGTCGGTACGGCATCCTCCTCGGCGGATCGTTTGGCTTTCTTGGCATCTTCTTTGGCGGATCGTTTGGCTTTCTTAGCATCCTCCTTGGCTTTTTGTGCGGCAAATTTCGCCTCCTCCTTAGCCTTGGCGGCAGCCTCGCGTTCAAGACGAGCCTTCTCGATCTGGGCCTCACGCTCAGCCTGACGTTCCTTGGCGGCAATCTCCTCGCGCTCCTTGGCGATGCGGTCCTTCTCGATCCGGGCC
>Ga0172372_10004718_pt1 | contig 19266 bp, 17 predicted proteins | sample LakKiv5m_2_FD_114544 | JGI IMG/M metagenome (GOLD analysis project Ga0172372, IMG submission 114544) | Freshwater microbial communities from Kabuno Bay, South-Kivu, Congo - kab_092012_9.5m | ecosystem: Environmental > Aquatic > Freshwater > Lake | place: Democratic Republic of the Congo...
CCGAACTCGGCAGTAAAGTCCAGTTGCGGCGAAGGTAGTGCTTGGGAAACTAAGTGTAAGAATAGCAAGATGCACCAATTTTTTATAAGCCCGGATTCACATCCGGGCTTTTTTTTTGCCTTTTTTCAAAATCAAATTAATTTTGTTACCACTTCCTGGGGCCAATCGGTCTCTTAGGGTCATTATGGCCCTGGAAAATAAATTCCTAACTATAAAATTTCACTTAGTTATGTCATTCAATAATTGGCAAGCAAATTGAACAAGTACGGGCCAATTGATCCTCACTTCAGGGAAAGGAGCCAGGAAGATGACACGAGAAATGCGAAAAAGATTAGTACTTGTTTTTATGGTAATGGCCACAATGTATGTGGGCAAAGGTTATTCTGGAGAGGTTGTTTCTCCAAGTATTGAAAAATTGGCAGCTGAAGAAGCTGGGGGTGGGGATAGGGTTATTGGTTTAGAGACGAGTCGCGGTGACCTTATCAGAGCTTCCCAAATCAGAAATTTAGGCAATGCGAGAAATTTGGTTGTAAAAGATGTTAAGCAAAAATCAGTCTTAGTTTTAAACAGTGGAAAAAGGATATTGGTAGAAAACATCGAGTATTTCTATGTTCGGCCAGAACAAGGCCAGGTGATTCAAAAATTTTCACAAGGTAAGGCCCCAAATACAGATGAGGGAGCAGCAGGAGGAAACTAAGAAATTAGTTCCTCGCGGCCTTTATCATTTTCTGACCAGAAGATGATTCTTTCGTGGCCAAAAGTCTTTCTCGACTTGAACCATTAAAAATTTGTCGAGCTAAAACCATCGTGTTTTGAAAATCAAGGGCCCCACCGCTTTTGCATTTATCCTTTAAGTTTGGATGTTGGCGAGCGGCCAATCGAATTATTTCCTTCACCTTACCAAATGTAGCTTCAGGGTATAGCGACAAAATTTTAGCAGCTACTCCTGAAACAAAGGCCGTGGATTGGCTTGTTCCACTTAGGAAACCTAATTTCCCAAAAGGCATAGAGGACTTAATACGAGATCCTGGAGCTGAAATATCAGCCGTGTTTGCACCGAAATTTGAAGTTGGATTAACTTCAAGGTCTTGATCGTGGTTAATGACGCTAATGATATTTTGTAAATTATAGCTTGCAGGGTAATAGCGATTGCTTGGCACATCAATATTAGAGCCAAAATTGCCTGCAGCAGTTACAACCAAAATACCTTTGCTTTCAGCTTTCTTGAGAGCTCGCAATTCTTCGAGAGAAGCGCCGGCGCCACCACTGGAATAATTAATAATATCGACGCCTAGTGAAATGGCATATTCTAGCGACTTGATAGTCGATTCCAGGTTATTTTTCTCATTGGCAGATGGATTATAGTATTTGATAGCAATAATTTTCACATCAGGGTGAACAGATTTAATTATGCCCGCTATATGGGTTCCATGGCCGTGTTCATCATTGGGTGTTTTGTCATTTTTGTTACCAAAGGAAAAATCCTTTCCATAGTCCACAGCTGTAGCATCATTTGAGCCATTGAAATTAAGCAAACTCCCTTTCAATATAGGGTGATTTGTATCGATTCCTGTATCAATAACGGCCACCTTAACCACTTTTTTGCTTTTGCTAGACTCTTGATCACTTAAAAAATTGATATTGCCTGTGGTCCCACTTTGGAAGGCCCATTGCCCTTGAATTAAAGATAGGTCACTCTCAGTAGGTGTCGGCTTAATCTGATTTTGATCTTTTTTATTATTGGTCGCCGCAAATGAGGGAGCGATGGCGAAGAGAAGTGAAAAACCAATGGATAGAAGCCATTGCTGGGCATAACCGCCCCTTTGGTTACACAATCCATGCGCTGTTTTATTTAATTTGAGAGACATGAGAAAACTCCTTCCTCATCACCTTTGGTTTCTAATTGACCTCAAGAGCAAACCATTTGCCTGAAAGTCGCGGTGCATCATACTTCGATCAGTAAGAGTGGAGAAGGGCTTTGAAAAAGTTCCTCAAATTGTCTAAAAATTAGACACCTGTCATTTTTTTGATGATGTTATTTCAATGGGTTACAATAAATAGAGGGCATTTGGGATGGACCTAAGGAGAATTCTCAAATGCGACGATAAGAAAGCAATAAATTCCAACAGGTTATAGGAATGTCTGAGAAAGATGAATGCGATGTATGCGCCGTAAGGGGACTTGATAGTCGTTTTTTAAATGGCAATAAGACTTCTTTGCGCAAAAACCAACTCTATAAAGTCCTCGTCGGCAAAGTCGCCAGCATTAAATTATGTCATATCCATGATATCGAGTTATTTCATTTAGGTGAAAAGCGATTTGTTATGGAACATATTGAACTGCTTCGTAAGCTCATTGGAAAAGGTTAATCTTAAAAAAAATTTCTCGCCTCTAGCATCTAGTACAAGTAATAACATTAAATGGGCCCTTCCAAAGTCGTAGACTTTTCGCTACAGAGAAGTCCACATGAATAGTGAAAATGATAAACAAAATCGCGTTCTCATGGGCGTTTGCCCTAAGCCTCACGGCATTAAGGGTGGTGTTCAGTTTATTCCCTTAAATGAGCAAAGTGATCTTTTGACTGAAGGCCAAACCTTTTTTTATAAAAGAAAAGATGCAGAGGCCTGGGAAAAGGGAGTGCTAACGATTGCTGAAATTTCGGCAGGACCCAAGTGGTATTTGCAATTTGAAGAAATCAAAAATCGGACTGATGCTGAAAGGATGACGCCATTTGAGCTTTATGCCGACCGTTCCATGTTTCCAGAAATTGATGAAGATCAAATATATTTGGCAGACCTTTTAAAAATGAATGTCCATTTAGTGGATACAAAAAAGCAATATGGGAAAGTCATAGATGTCTACAACAATGGATTTCAGGAAATCCTGGTAATCCAAGGGCAAGAAGGAAATATTGAGTTGCCCTTTGTCGAAGATTTTTTTCCAGAAATAGATGAAGAACAACAGATTCTCTACATGGTAAAACCTGAATGGATCGAAGGGGATTAGACCATGGCAAGACGATTATGGATCATCACTCTTTTTCCCGACATGTTTCAGGCCTTTGTTGAGCAGGGATTGATTGGACAGGCCCTGAAGAAAAAGACACCGATAGAAATAAAATTTCTTCAATTGCGCAATTTTTCACCTAATGATTATAAAGGCGTAGATGATACTCCGTTTGGCGGAGGGCCAGGTATGGTTATTCGAGCAGATGTTTTAGAACACGCTTTGATTGAGGGTATTGGAAGGCCAATGGGTTGGGAAAATATTCGAGATCATATTCATCTCATTTTGCCTGGGCCACGTGGGCCTCGTTTTAACCAACAGATGGCCCATCGCTGGGCCAAAGATTGGTCCGAAAAGGAAGGCAAAGATTTGGTCATGGTATGTGGCCGCTATGAAGGTATCGATGAACGTTTTATTGAGAAATATGTAGATGAGCATATGAGTTTAGGTGATTTTATTTTGTCTGGCGGGGAATTGGCCGTGATGAGTATGGTTGATGCTGTCATGAGACTAATGCCTGGAGTTTTGGGAAATCTTGATTCAACCCAAAGTGAATCGTATGAGCAGGGTATGATTGAGTATCCCCATTTTACAAGGCCTCGGAGCTTTGCGGGGATCGACGTTCCAGAGGTACTATTATCAGGTAATCATCAAAAAATTAGGGATTGGCGAGAGCAACAGTCTGAAGTTATGACCAAAAAATATCGACCCGATCTTTGGAGTGAAAAAACCAAAGATCAAAAAAATGGCAGCAATTTATCTAAAGGCAAAAAGTAGTATGGCATCCAACTTTTATTTGGGTTTAGTACATTATCCCATCAAAAATAAAACGGGTGAAAAGGTATGCACCTCTGTTACCAATCTTGATATCCACGATATTGCCCGGTCGAGTCGCACCTTTGGCGTTAAGAATTATTTTATCGTCACTCCTTTAAAGCCCCAGCAGCAGCTTGTGCAGCGCATACTAGACCACTGGGAGAAGGAAGAGTCTTCAGTTTATAACCCGGATCGCTTTGACGCGCTGTCTTATGTGAAGTTGGTTGATTCAATTGAAGATGCCGTGGCCAAAATTGCGGCCATGGAGGGGCAAATTCCAGCAGTCGCGATTACTGGGGCCCAATTCTTTGAACGATGCGTTAAGATTGAAGATATGTCCTTGAAAATGCAAATTGACAACCGCCCCTGGCTCTTGTTATTTGGTACGGGCTCTGGTTTACACGCTGACGTTGTCGAAACGACAGAATACAAGATTGAAGGCATTAGTGGCATGGCCTCTGATGGTTACAATCACTTGTCCGTTCGATCGGCAGTGGCCATTTATCTGGACCGATTAGCGCGCTTGCATTGCAAGAACAAATAATCCCAGATTGATGTATGGACCAGTTCTAATTTGAAGTGAGTTGATCCCAAGGACAGCATGGTGCTGGCCCTCTAGGCGCTCAAAACCAATCGCTTGATCTCGCTCGCGAGAATCAAAGTTGATGGAGGATCTTATGAATTTAGTTGATGTAGTAAATGCTGATCACGCCAATGACAACGTAAAATCTCTACCTAATTTTAGAACAGGTGACACCGTTGCTGTTCACGCACTTATCAAAGAAGGCGATAAAAAACGTGTTCAGGTTTTTCAAGGCACAGTAATAGCTATTAAAGCACGTGGCACAATGAATGGTTCTTTCAGCGTACGTAAAGTTTCAGACGGTACAGGTGTTGAAAGACTTTTTCCTTTCCATTCACCAAACTTGGCCAAAGTTGAAATCGTTCAACGTGGTAAGGCCCGCAGCTCTAAATTGTATTATCTTCGTGAGCGTATGGGTAAAGCAGCTCGCGTTCAAATCGATTACGATAGAGCTTAATTTAAAAAACAACCAAGAAAAGGCCTCAGTGATGGGGCCTTTTTTTTGCCTATTTGTAAGACATAGGGACCAGGGTGAAGAAAAAAGCGCCAAAAGAAAATAATAAGAAATTTCCACGGATAGATGTCTTTAAAAAATTATCAGAGTCCCAATCGAGCTTGTTGTTATTTAGCGATGAAGTAGGGCGTGGCCCACTTGCTGGGCCGGTTGTGGCGTGTACAGTGGCCCTATTTGTTAAGCAGGAATATAAAAATGATTTTTCCCCATTGGTTAAAGAAAGTTTTTTAAAGTGGCGCAAATTTTTAAAATCGATAGGTTCTAGTGATAGTAAAAAAATTTCGGCATCCGAACGTGGTGAAGTCCTAAAAAAATTGGGAATTGCCATTGATCAATTGCGGTCCAACACTGTTTATGACCTTGATGTAGAAATTTTTTCATGCAATTTGTTTGAAATAAAGTTTGTCCTCGTTGAGAAATCCCCTAGATATATTGATGAAGTCAATATTTTGAATGCAAGTCTTGGTGCGATGGCAGAGGGAGGCCAACGAATTTTAGAAGATGGATCGCAATTTAAGATCGCCAGCGCAGGTGTTTGGTTTATTGATGGTAATAAAAAACTTAGACAGCAGTTTGCAGGAATCGACCAACAACCAATAATTAAAGGGGATTTAAGGGTTCCGGAAATTGGGTTGGCATCAATCATTGCCAAACAGTATAGGGATAATCTTATGCAAAATTTGGCCAATCATTTTCCTCAGTATGGGTTCGAAAAACACGCAGGTTATCCAACAAAGCAACATCTTGAAGCTCTTCAAATTTATGGTGCCACCTCGATTCATCGGAAAACTTTTCGAGGAGTACCAGAATGGAAGAACCAACAGGAATTGAACTAGAATTAACTTTCAGTAAATACCTTCATCGGATTGGGCAACCAGTATTAATTGAGCCGGTTTTTTTGAGGAAGAAAGGGGCCGGACAAGTTGATTTGTGTCGCTTGAGGATAGAAGATAAAAGTACGCGCTATCTTGAAATTTTTGAAATTAAGTCCAGTTTTATACCTGGAAACAAGCAAATAAAAAGATTAAAGCGTTCCGCATTGGTCTTATCACGTATCTTTTTTGCCACACCCTTGCTTCAGTCTTTTTATCCAATAAAAGGTGAGGATGGGGCCATGATTGCGGTGGAGGAAGAGCAAAGCGAAGGTACAAGAATAATAATACCGTGGAACGGCCGGTCTTTGATTTACAAAAGAATCTTCCTTCATTAAGCTTTAAGGCAATGAAATCGTTAATTTTAAAGATTTTGCTGATATTAAGTCTAGGGACGATGTCCTTTGGAGCTTTTGCCCAGGCCCAATCAGAGCAGGGCTTAGACCCTCGCATTAAAGCGTTGGGAATTATGGCCGGGTATGGTGCTGCAGGTGGATTCTTGCTTGGTACTGCTGGGTTGGCCTTTGATGCGCCAGGAAGAGCACCTTTTATTGGGGCTTCTCTTGGGTTGTATGCCGGAATTATCTTTGGAACTTATGTTGTGGTTACCCATGCGATAAAAAAGCATCGGCTGCAGAACCCTGGCAATCCAGACGATGAAAATTACTATCCTGAAACACCCGATTCTCCTTACGAGGGGCCATTTCAATCGAGCTTAGTGCCGGTGAATCATCGAGCATTTTTGACGGCATCGGAGAAAATGATACTTAGGTCCTTTGCTTCGAGAGAAGAGGATGGAAGCATCCAATCATGGCAAGATAGAACTTCACTTCGAGTCGTTGAAGAAGGGAAGAGCGTTTTTGTTCCGCTCGTGCAATTTCAGTTTTAAGAAAATTTTTAACCGACGTCTGTACCGGTTCCTTGGCGGCGAGTCTGTCTCGTCGTTGTTGGTGGATTTCGTTCTGATTCTAATTTGAATTCTTCTACCAGATAAGAAACAGGATCAAAATTGTAGAGCTGAAAAACCCGGATAAATTCTTTTGGCAAATTAGATATCCCAATAGCACGATGTCCTTTTACCAAAGTTTGAACTATATCGACGAGGTGCCCAATGCCTGAAGCACCGACAAATTCAACTTGCTCAAAATCGAGAATGATTCGACTTGCCGGATTTCTTTTGACCACGGTGAGAAGTTCTTTCTTTAATAATACGCAATTCTCTATTTCTAAATCTCCTTCAAGAAATACAGAAATATCGCCTAGGGAATTTGTGATGGTTCTGGCAAAAAGTGCCATGGAGTTGCTCCTTGAAAAGGGAAATTGGCCAGAAAGACTTAGGCCAGTTTAATTGGGGCCAATGACTTCCAAACTCCATTGTAAAATATTTGGGGCATGCGCCTAGATGGGTAAATAGTGTTCCCCCCAATATTAGAAAGTTGAGTAGATTACCCAGACAAACCAAGTCGACTGAGGAAGTAACTTAGGGTAAGTTGGAGCCAATTTTTCAAATAAGAAAGCTAGAGGCGTATGTGACAAAATTAAAATTGCTGACACTTCCGATCGGGAATCTGCAGGATTTAACAGTTAGAGTGAAAGAGGCGCTTAGTAGTCCTGGGCTATTTTTATGTGAAGATACGCGCAGTTTTAAGGAATTTTTGCAATTAAATGGTCTGCCGCAAGAGGGGAAAAGAATAATTTCTTTCCATGATCAAAGTAGCGATAGCTCGCTCAACGAAGTCCTGAATTTGATAAGTGAAGCAGGTGAGGCCTTTTTTTGTAGCGAGGCCGGAAGTCCGGTCATCAGTGACCCAGCTTATCCACTTTTAAAGGGAATCTTGGAGAAGGGGGGAGAGATCGATAGCTTTCCAGGAGTAAGTTCCGTGGTGGTTGCTTTGGAATTATCGGGATTGCCGGCCGTACCCTTCCACTTTCATGGCTTCCTGCCAAGAAATACCAATGATAAAAAGAGTTATTGTAAGCAAAATTTTTATTCGGGACAGACCCATATCTTTTTTGAATCGCCACATAGAATTATGGAATCACTTGAAACTCTTTGTGAGCTTGCCCCCCTAGATACCAACATCGTTGTCGCGAGAGAAATGACTAAAAAATTTCAAAGTGTCTTGCGCTTTAAAAGCCAAGATTTCCAAAACAAAAAAAGTGAAATAACTGTTAAGGGTGAATTTGTCGTTTTAGTAAATTCTGGTTCGGAGGCCAAGGCAGAAAATTCTTTGCCTATCGAGGAAGTGAGGTTGGCGGCTAAAAAGTTATTGGAAAGCGGAGGCCATCCGAAGGATTGTTCCAAGCTGTTGGCCCTTATTCTGGATCAATCTAGTAAAGAAATATATCAACAATTGATTAGTCGCAACAAGTAAAAGACCAAAGAAGTCAGTCAATGGACTGGCAACTTCAAAAATTTAGGCTTAGGCGAGTCCTGCCGAAAAGTTAGAATCCTCATTTCATAAATAGAATCAAAAGTTTAGAGGATTAAAATCGGGTAGGAAAATGGCCAAAGGCCAAAAAAAGAAGACTCAAAAAATAAATTCTCAGAGTTTAAGTGGTGAACACTTTAAGGTGGCATTTAATTTTGGTGAGATAATTTTCTCCTCTCTAGATTTTGAATCCATAATTGAGAATTCACAAAAGTTTTTGCACGAATATTTTAAGACATCGGCCATTAGTTTGTTTGTGGTCAACGAAAAGTTTCATAGACTTGAGGCCCACTATCCCAATCAAAAATCTTCTGGGCCGCATGAGATGATTGCCTTGGATCGCTTTACTTTGGTGGGAGAATGTTCTGTTTCTAAACAAGTTCTACATTTAAAAAATGATTTTGAGAGTGGGCAAAATTATTTACACCAAGACTTGCGCTATAGGCGTGAGATGCAACAAATTTATGAGAAGGGGTTGATTAGCGAACTAACAGCTGGAGCGATTGGAGACTTTGATGAGATTCTTATCGTTCCTCTCGTTTATAGCAATTCCTTTTTGGGTGTGTTGCGATTCTATTTGAGATCACCACAAACAATGACCGAACTCGATGTGACCTTCGCGACACTTCTTGGTAACCAACTATCTCTTGGGTTACACAATCAGTTAATCCTCAATAAATTGCAAGAGCAGTCCTTGCAAGTGTTCTCATCTTTGGCCGATGCTATTTCCAAAAAAGATTCATACACAGGTGGGCATACTAAAAGAGTGAGTATTTTTTCTGAAATGATTGCTAAGGAAATGAATTTTTCTTTTGCAGAAATCATTGAACTTCGTATGGCCGCCGCCCTCCATGATATTGGTAAAATTGGTATTCCAGATGAAATTTTAAAAAAACGGGCCCCGCTTAATGAAAAAGAATTCATTGAAATGAAAGAACATCCTCGCTATGGCTTTGAGATATTGAGACACATCGATGGCATGCAGAAAATAATTGAAGGCATTCAATACCACCATGAGCGTTTTGATGGAAAGGGTTACCCCTATGGGCTCAAAAATGAGCAAATACCTCTGCTAGCGCAAATTATATCGGTCGCTGATACTTTCGATGCCATGATTAGCACTAGACCTTACAGAAAGGGATTACCACCCATGGTCGCTTATGAGGAAATATTAAAGCACTCAGGAACTCAGTTTTCGCCCGAAGTAGTTGAGGCCTTTGCTGCAGGTTTTAAAAAAACCAATATGTATAGGGAAGATTTGCCGGTTCAGGAGCAAGAGAGCAAAAAACTGAGAAAGGTTGGATAATAGGCTTAAGGTGAGATTGATATGATCGTGCGTGTTGTTGGTGGTCATGGAGGGGTAAGCCCTGGTTTTCGTGCCACAAGTTTTTTGATCGATGGAAAGATATTGATTGATTGCGGTTCGGTCGCATCTGGGCTTCTTATTGATGAGCAAGTGCAAATTGACCACATCCTTCTAAGCCATCCCCATCTCGACCACATTTGTGAATTGGCCTATCTATCAGATAATTGTTTTGGATTAAAGGGCCGGCCATTTGAAGTTTATAGCAATAAAGAAGTTATGGATGCTGTTCGAAAGCATTTGATGAACGACATTATTTGGCCAGATTTTTCCAAGCTACCGAATGATAAAAATCCAACGATTCGCTTTAATGAGATTGCTCCAGAAAAGGAAGTGATCTTGGGTGATTACAAAATTATGCCTGTTAATGTGAATCATTTTTGTGGGGCCTTTGGATTTATTATTGAAAAGAAGGGGAGATCTCTTTTATTTACCCAGGACACAGGACCGACAGAAAAAATTTGGGAAATTGCTAAAAATATAAAGGGACTAAAGGCGGTATTTACCGAAGTTAGTTTTCCCAACTTTTTGCAAAAGGTGGCCACGGACTCACGGCACCACACGCCACAATCATTAGGCAAAGAAATTGAAAAGATGCCTCAAGATATTCCTATCTTCCTTTCACATTTAAAACCTAATTTCCAAGCACAACTTTACCAAGAAGTGGAAGCGCTTGGAAATGATCGAATCAATATCATTGGAACCGACGATACTTCTTACGTGTTCTAAAAAAATCAAAATAAATTTTACCAGCGATAACCTTCGGTCAGGAAATGGCTTTGTTTGAAGAGTTCTCCTAATCAAAACCAGGAACCAGCATCATGCCCGGAGGTGGTGGGAGTATGATTGGTTGAAAGCGTGGAGGGGCCGGGCTTGGTGGAATATCTTCTAATGCAGGAACAACAGGTTCTTCATTGCTACCTTCCGCCGCCTTTTTCTTTTTAATGATGGCCTCTGCTTCATTGCCAATATAATCGCTGCCTTTTTTCATTTTTACTTTGCAGGTTTGATCCTTATCCTTTCTATCTGGGTTAATGGACGTTCCAGTGAGGACATATTCTTCAATACCTTCACCTTTGCATTTCCACTCAATGGTACCGTCAAATTCAATGGTGGTGATTGAATTGGCCGATTGATAGACTGTCGATTCAAATTTGGCCTTGTCATTATCTTCGGGCGTTTTATCCTCGCTCACTTCCAATTTAGGAACTTCGGGGGCAGGAGTGGTAGGGACAGGCACGGCCGGTTTTTGTGGGATGGTATAGGTTGCTGTGGCACCTGGGCCAACTTGTTCAACATAGGCCACTTGAACTTCGTAGGTAGCTGTGACGCCCATTGGAAATTGTCGGATACCTTCGTCTCCAGGAATGTCCCCGCCACAATCCGCCATTCCTTCTGGACAAATCCATTTATAACTAATGCGTGGATGTTTTTGTCCATCGGCAGGAGTAAATCTTAACGTGGCCTTTAATTCAACATTTAACTCGGGAATCGCGGCCTCTTCATTGCGGGTGATACTAATACTTGGAACCGCAAAAGCAGGAGGCGTGTAGGGCGCAACATGGATAGAAGCTTCCGCTGTTTTTCCATTAGTCGATTCAAATTTGGCCTTAAGGGTGTAGCCGGCCGGTGTTCGATTAAAAGTTTGAAGAGTGTCATTAGTGACAGCACCAGCACAGTTGGAAACAACCGGATCGCATTCCCAAACGAAACTCCGCGTCCCACTTAAAGGTAGGGACTCGCCATTGCTTCTTACTTTGGCCTTATACTGGGCGGTTGGACCAATCGGTGTATTAGTTCCTTCTTCAATGGTCACGATGGGATCGCCAAATTGCGGGGCCGCAATACCCGTCACTGTTTTTGGTTCGCTTCGGATTTCGCGCGAAGCTCCAGCTTGCAGGAATGAACTGGCGACGTAAACTGTGTAGTCGCGAGCGTTGCTTAATTTTGGAAATGTGGCCTCGGTATCGTGGGTAGCACTTTGGTTACAAGGAGCAGGAGCGGTGACTCCTGTTGGCATATTACATTTCCATCTAAGATTTTGATTCAGGGCCGTCGTCACATTCGGCATTGCTTGTAGCATTGGTTTAAATTTATGGGCCGTATCGGTTACAGCAGTCTCGATTAATTCAAGGCTGTTTCCGCTGCCATCAATAATTGTTTCAGCCGTAAGTCCTTCATTTCCTCCAATGAACGAGGGCCGTTTCCATTGCGCAATAATTTGATAGCTATTGGTGATAATAGGGAAATCATAAGTTTGATTTAATTGAGGAGGTGTGGCACAGATGGCATCAACGGCAGATTTTTTATCAGCAGGTAGATTGGTATAATCAGCACCTTGTGGCTTACATTTACGGTTGGCAGGCGTAGTCCCTTTCCATTCCCAAGTTGCGGTGCTGTGATTAATTTCTGCCAAGTCTTCATCACCTGTATAAACGAGTTTCTTTTTAGAAAAGCCGGCGGCGGGAGCTGGGTCTGTCACATCTTCAAAGGCAAAGGTAATTGATCTTTTCTTTGGAATGACAATGGTTGCGACAACTGGAGCTGCAGTGAAAGGTGGTCGCTCAGGTCTTTGGACTGATGACCAATACTCAACTTGCACAGTATAATCTTGATCCAGTCTTGGGAAACTAGCATTTTCTGTTTTACTTGCATCAGTAGGATGATATCGCGAAATTTTTGAGCACGGATTTCCTCCATCACCTGTTGCAGAAGGAGGAACCTGGGCCGGATCTAGACACGACCAGCGATAGGTCCCGTTGGTGAGGGCCGTGGGGCCAGTTTTAGCATTGAGAATATAAAAATTTCGTTTGAGTCCTATGGCCATTAAATCTGCATTGCCACTTGTGGCAGGGTCCTTAATAATTTCAATGGAGCGAACTTCTTTAGAAGCATTGTCGCCGTCGCCATAATATTGTTCTTTGCCAATACAGTTGGTGAGTTCGAGTCTGCGGTCCATTAAGTTAATATCGCCTGTTAGTTGGGCGGGGTGAGTGCTGCCTGGTCTTAAGCGACCCGTTCTCGGATCAAATTCACTTGCAGGTCTAATACCTGCACCGCGCTCGTCGGTCGGAAGTGAGCGACCTAACATACGGACAAAGTTTTGACGAGTATCACCGAGGCGAACTTTGACATACATCATGGTGTCGTGACCGTTATTATTGGGGGTGACAGGATTGCCTTCACAGTCGCGATTAAAATTTTGATGGTACATTGGGAGATCAATACATCCTGGCGCTGTAGCAAATTGAGTTGAAGAGTAATTGGCCCTGCGAGGATTGCACTCAAAAAACTGTTTTCCACCTTGGGTGATTAGACCAGCGTTGTCGCCTGTACCAGCTTCATGGGGTTTTCCAGTATTAATAAACCATTGGGCGGTTGAGGGATTGTTGCCGTGCATGTGCTCGACATAGATTTTTAAACAAACTTCCCAATCGCCGTCCGCTCGGCGGGTAAATTTACATTGGTTATCAAAGAAATTATGGAACATATTGCGCGCATGGTATTGGGGGCTAATATTCCTGAGTGAAACATTATTTGGGCGAATAAAATTGAGCAACTTTTCCACTTCATCAAATGGGCTGGTTGAAGTTAGGCTATTTATTAATTCACCGGCAGAACAAAATAGCGGAGATACATCCTTATTATTGATTTTTTTAAACTTAAGGGTATTGGGATCTATAAAGTCAGCACATTTATGTGGATCATCTGGCCTTTTAAGAAATTTTTTTAATTCTTCTTTAACGAAGGCAACAAACTTTTTGCGGGCATCTTCATATTTATTGTAGCTACCTTCTGTGTCACTTTTCTTTTGGCAATTACTTCTTCCTGTCATGTTATAACAAGCCGAGTTTCTGTCACTAGTTCCCAAATCGCGGGCCTTAAACTGCCGACCAAGCTGATTGAAGACCGTATCCATGAGGGTGCTTTCACCTTCTGGCGTCGTGCCCGGGCGATAGCGACTGTAAAGGTTTTTCATCACGAAGGCATCGGTGGTGGTTACTGTAAAAGCGGATTTTTCGTAATTAGAAAGTCCGCCATATTTTTTTGTAGTGTAGCGCTGGAGGGCCTTCATTAAATCATTACGCTTGTCCGCATCTACGAAAGGATTATCCGTTTCTGCTTGATAAGTACCGATATACTTATAGAAATTAATGAGAGTCTCGGCCATTTGATCGCGCTCGGCACTTTTGGCGGCATCACTCGTGCTTTCATTGGAGAGTCTTAATTGGTTGGAAATTTGTTGGCGTAAAGCATCTTGGTCCTCTCCACCAACGCGTGCGCCGTATTGGTCTTTGAACTCTAAAAAGGCCCTTGCGACTCTAAGCATGCTCACGTCAGCTTGATTTTTTAAAACATCGTCAATCTTGGCCTGAGGTTGTTGGATCAAGCGATTTATTTCTTCTTGCAGCTTGGTTAGGCATTCAATCAGTTTGGCCTTGTGAGTGGCCCCAATATCGCCGGCACCCAAAATTTCATCCAGTTTTTCTTGGGTCGGTCGCTCTTGATCTGTCATGGCAAGGATAGAAGTCGGCTCAATTTCAACTGCAGGTCCACTCGCTCCATCTACAGCACTTAAGTTAGGCGTGAGCAAAAAGGTAAAACTAAATACGAGGAAGTAAGAATAAAAAATAGAAAGGGAAGCCCTATTAAAAAGGGGACTGAAAAACGTTGATCGCTTCAAGTTTTGCTTAAGCTTCAAAAGGCCCACCTCACGTATGTCCCCAACCCTTATTTTTACTGCCCAATGCTTTTCAACCAAGGACAGTATTTAAAAAATTGAAATCCCCACAATGGATTGAGGGACAAAACTTGCTATCTTATCGGAATTAAAACATTCGGAATTAATTTTTAGGGGGCTGAATAAATAAGGCGAGTTCTTTAATTATTAAAAAAGGTTGCCACAAATAGATGGCAGTCAGGTTTTAGGGTTTTTTTTGCCAAAGTCCCCCAGAGTTTCTAAAATGGCCAGATACAGTCTTGTAACCTATTGAATATAGTAGTAATTATTGGATTTATTCTTCAATTGAGAGCTAATTATGCCGTGGTTTGATGAAAGGAACGCCCCAAAATTAAAATCGACTAAAAAGGGAAATGTTGAAACCCCAACCGGTGTATGGCTTAAGTGCCCCTCCTGCGGAGAAATCCAACCCTCTCAAAAAGTCGAAGAGAATGGTCAAGTATGCCCCTTTTGCCAGCACCATTTTCGCCTTAGCTTGGAAGCTCGAATTGAATTAATTACCGATGCAGACAGCTTTGTGCCCCTGCACGTCGAATTAAGTTCAAGCGATCCACTGAAATTCACGGATAAACGCCCTTATGGTGAGCGCTTAAAAGATACCAAAACCAAAAGTGGAAAAATTGAATCTACTGTCGTGGGTCTGGCGCGTATTGAAGGATTAGAAGTATCCATGGCCCTTATGGATTTCCAATTTATGGGCGGCTCCATGGGAGTTGTGGCGGGAGAAAAGGTGGCCTTGGCCGCAGATATGGCACTCGAAAAAAAGATCCCCTTAATTGTGGTGAGTTGTTCTGGCGGTGCCCGCATGCAAGAGGGTATTTTATCGCTTATGCAAATGGCAAAAACTGCGGGTTGTTTGGCCCGCCTAAAAAGTGCGGGAGTTCCATTTATATCAGTGTTGACCGATCCAACGACTGGTGGGGTGGCCGCTAGCTATGCCATGTTAGGTGATGTGATTATGGCCGAACCTAAGGCCCTTATTGGCTTTGCAGGACCAAGGGTTATTGAACAATCTATTCGCCAAACTTTACCTGAAGGGTTTCAGCGTTCAGAATTTTTATTACAAAAAGGCCTTATTGACCGAATCGTAGAGAGAAAAGAGTTGAAAAAAGAACTGGCGTTTTTCGTTAAAGCGTTAAATCCCCATAAACGGTCTTAACTGGTCTGGTTAATGGATCCAAATTTTTTTTCAGTTCTTAACAGCAATGAGTTTCAAATGGAAAACGAAATTCAAGAGAGCATAGTTTCCTTTTTAGGTCACCAATTTGGGGCAGAGAAATTTTCCCCACGCATAACTTATTTAGAATTAGAAAAACTCTTCGCACCATTCAAGCAACAAATTTCGGCTTTGGGTGCCAAAATCATTTCGATTACTGGGACCAATGGTAAAGGTGAAACGGCCTATACCTTATCTTCATTGGTAACTGGTCTTGGTCTTAAATGTGCGACCTGGACTTCACCCCATATCGTCTATCCTAGTGAGCGTTTGAAAATGAACAGCTGTGATATTGGAGGGCAGAGGTTTAGGCAATTGATCCAAAAAACTGCGGATATTTTGGGGCCCAATTTTACTCAATTAAGTTATTATGAATTTTTATTTTTTTGTTTCGCCCAATATGTCATTCTGGAAAGGCCAGAGGTTCTTATATTGGAAGTTGGTCTTGGTGGGCGTTTGGATGCGATTAATTTGTGTGATGCTGATTGTGTGTTGGTCACTTCGTTGGGGCGTGATCACACCGAGTTTTTAGGGCCTGATTATCGCAGTATTTTGCATGAGAAAATCCAATTGGCGCGACAAAATGGTTTGGTAATTTCCAATCTATCCTCTCAATATTTTAATGAATTATTAATAGGCGAGCAGCAGGAACTTAAATTTAAACTTTGGCCTTTGGGGTTAGAGATAAAAGGACAAAGTCCTGCCAATGGTTCGGATTGGCCTTATTATAAAGCTAATCGCTATTTGGCCTTGGCGGCCTTGCAATGGTTGATCCATTGTCGAGATAAAGGGCCAGGCGTCGGGCCTTTTCAAAGTGTGTCATTCGACCAGTTGGACTTACTGTACAAGAAGATGGAATCTTCATTTTTAACCTATAATTCCCGACGGGAAATGGTGACTTATAACGGGAAAGGCCTTATCTTTATAGGTGCTCATAATTTAGAAGGAATGAGAGTTCTTGGGCCTTTAATTAAGGACGAACTTTTTCAGGGTTCAAAACAAGCGCGGGCGATCAACTGTTTCGTCTCTTTTTCAAAAAGACCTGACAGTGAGATTAGGGCCATGGTGAAAATTCTTTTAAACCAGGAAAGGGTTAACGGAATTTATATCACTGGATTTAATCATCCCAAAGCAGCTTCTTTGAATCAATTGCAAAAAATATTTCAAGACCTCATCCAACATGATGTGAGTGAAACAGTCAAAAAGCGTTTAATTTGGGTCGAAGATTGGCGCAGCTTTTTGAAGAATGAAGAACCTCTAAAGCAAACCGGTATCAAGGACGAAGGTTTTGGCCAAAAGTTATCTGAAGAAAATTTTTCTAGAGAAAATTGGTTGGTGGCCGGTTCCTACTACTTCATTGGGGAAGTCAAAAAATTTATCGGTAGCTCTCACTCTCTTGGGGATCCTTCCGCTTTTGATGTTGGGGCACGTTGCTAGCGCCAACCAAGAATTCCAATTTAAATTAGGTGACTCGGTTAATGTTTACTCAGACAAGGGGTTTCGAAAAACCAAGGAAAATGTTTTCGAGGCCATTGGCAATGTTGTTATAACTCATTTCAGTGAAACTCTTTATGGTGAAAAGGCCAGTATGTACCTTAATTCGGGTGAGACTCGGGTTGAGGGAAATGTGCGCTATGTGGGGCCAGAATTTACACTTTATGGTGGCCGCATAGACTACAATTTTTTGACCCAGGATTTGCAAGTCACCAATGCCAGAGTTGTGGCCGATAACTATGTCGTTTTGGGTAGCAAAATCAATCGAGTTTCCAAAGATGTATTTATCGCCGAGGAAGCTGAATATTCAACCTGTCGTGATTGTCCTGAGAGTTGGTCCGTCTACGGGAAAAAGGTCCATATCACTGCGGGTCAATACGTACGCATTACCCATGCGTTCGTAAAAATAAAGGGTGTGGTCGCGCTCTATTTGCCCTATATGGTTTTTCCCATTAAGAAAAAAAGAGAAACAGGATTACTTTTCCCTCGCTTTGGTATCAACCCCAGACTCGGAACGCGTTTTCAATTGCCATTTTTTTGGGCCATTAATGACCAGCAAGACATGACTTTGACTCCTTCATTGTGGGGGAAGAGAGGATTTGGTTCCCAATTTGAATATAGGCAAATGTTTGGCGAAAAAAAATGGTTCGAAATTAACAGCCTGAATGGTCTAGACAGAGTTTATAGCGATGATCGGCCTTATAACATGGTTGGTCCAAATGATCATAATGTTCATTTTAGACATCTTTCTGAATATGAGCATGTATTCATGTCTTCCAATAATACCAATCACTATCTGTACTACTCTGATGTGAGGGACATGGATTTTGTGCGCGATTATGAGCAGTTTATTAATAACAGAATCAGTGGTGCTGAACTGGGCGGTGAGACTTTTGTTGAGAAGAGAAATAACAGTTCAATTATTTCAGCGGAAGGGTATTTCAAAAAAACCATGCTCGTAGATGATCCGCAAAAATTTGACCATGGTACAGTCCAAATAATGCCTGAACTCAAACTGTCACTGGTTCCAAGACAGCTTTTTAACTCCGATCGAGTTGTCTTGCCATTGGTCAATGTTGGCATTGATGCAGATTTTAATTATTTTAAGCAAAACCATATTACTGAAGGCTCGTTTATTAGGAATGCCTATAGAGTTAATAGTGCTCCTTATGTGGAAACAACTTTGGCCCGCGTTGGTCCAGTTGCGGTAAGAAATAAAACAAGTTTCGACTACCAACAGTATTATTTCCCCTTTGAATCGGAACAGAAAACATTTGGTAAAAATGGCGTTCTTTACGAAACAGAGGCCAGGTTTGAATTACATAAAATGTTTGGTGTGGCCTACGAGACGCAAGTTTCTCCAGACCGGATTCTATTGGATGGAGAAAATTCTAAAGATGACAAAAAGAATGTGGTGAACATCGGGCCGGAGATGTTGACAGAGGTGCGACCTTTTAAAAAGGAATTGGCCAAGGATACGGTCGGCGTGGGGTATAATGCCTTTCGCCACACTCAAGAATTTAAATTAAAACATTACTATATTTCTAATCAACGTTTTTGGGGTAAGGAGCAGTTTTATCAACAGATAAGAAATCCCAATGGCGGAACTAATCAAGCGGGGATTTTTGATCAGTTAGATGCTGTTCGAGGGCGGGAAAATGAATTGAACTTCCGTGAATCGAGAACCTCCCTGCCCACAAGTAATACGGTTGAATTACAATGGAATAACACGTTAGTGCGGAAATCCCCCAAAAATTATTCACCCTTACAAGATGATCGCTATTTAATTAATAATTTTGATTATTCCCAAGTGGCGTATTTCCGTTTGGGGCAAGGTTTAGATTTTAATGCGGCCACCACAGAGTTTAATCAAAGGTTAACTCGTCTGGCGATGAATACGGGCATTAGCGGACAATTTTTTTCACTTAGTTTAGATGAATATTTTTATCATAGTACAAACCAACATTTAACCAACTTACGAATAACCCGGAACTTTAAATTGGCCACGGTTGGCGCCGGTCTTACTTACGATTCTTTTACCACTCCTATCAACAAGGTCCTATCCCTCAATGCGGTTGGTAAGCCTAGTGATTTATTTAATTTAGGCTTTGGTTATGACTATGATATTGAGCTCAAAGACCAGTTAAGAGAGATTTATACCGTCGGTTACACTCCGCTGAATAATTGCTGGAAAATGGATGTCTCCTATGAGATAAACCAAATTCAAAA
>Ga0172372_10004719_pt1 | contig 19266 bp, 16 predicted proteins | sample LakKiv5m_2_FD_114544 | JGI IMG/M metagenome (GOLD analysis project Ga0172372, IMG submission 114544) | Freshwater microbial communities from Kabuno Bay, South-Kivu, Congo - kab_092012_9.5m | ecosystem: Environmental > Aquatic > Freshwater > Lake | place: Democratic Republic of the Congo...
ACCGATCGCGCCCTTGCGGAACGGGATCCCCGCCCGTAGAGTGGCGACGTGGTCACGGAGCGAGGCGGTTCATGGTTCCTATCCCCCATCGGGTTAATCTCCGGCGTCGGTGGAGGAAGCGGCATGCACACCCGGGTAGCCTGGACGATTGCGATTGGATTCGGTCTCACCGCGTCCACTCCGGGGGTGGCGGAGCCGGGCTTGCGGCTCGTGCCGCAAACCGGGCACTACAACTTCGACGGATTCGTATTTTCGCCGGATGGAACCCTGTTGGTGAGCGAGCATGATGACCGTGCGGTGGTATGGGACGTCGCCACCGGCACCACGGTTCGCGAGTGGATCTGGGGCTACAACGAGGCTCGTGTCCCGCGGTTCACCCCCGACGGTCGTCAGGTGATCACGTGTCATTCCGACGGAACGCTACGATTCGTGGACCTGGAATCCGGCGAGACCGTCCAGACGATCGCTCCCCGTGCCCGGCTTCCCTGCATCGACGTCGCCCTCTCCAGAGATGGGGCGTTCGTTGGAAGTGCAACGGTGGGCGGCCTTCAGGTCTGGTCGGTCGCCGACGGAACGCCGCTCCACGCGCCATCGGGGGATTATTTCCTCTCCTTTTCATCGGACGGCCACACGCTTTTTGGCGGTACGGGCTGGGGTTGGCGTCCTCACCTCGCGGACCTGCGGTGGGGTACGGAAATCCCGTTGACCGGTCATCGCCGGGGCCCCCGCAACGAGCGGTTCGACGTCGATGGGCTGTTTTCACCGGATGGGTCGAAGCTGCTCACCTTCGGCGAAGATGGGCGAGCGTTCCTCCGCGACGGCCAGACCGGTGCGATCCGGTTTCGGTGGTCGGCGCCGCACGGTCCGATCCGTGCCGCCGCGTGGGCACCCGACGGCCGCACCGTCCTCACGGGGTACGAGAGCGGGGCCATCGTCGTGTGGGATGCTGTTTCAGGTGGCCTCCGCACCACCCTCCTACAGCATCCAGGGGCGGTCGTGTCGATCGACTTTTCGGTCGAGGGCGACGCCGTTGTCACCGCGGCCGATCGGGGGCCGGGCTTCGTCTGGGATCCGACGTCGTGGATTCCTCGGTTTGAGCTGGAATTGGGCGAGGATGAAGACGGTTTGGACCACCGTGCCACCCTTGCCCGATTTGCACCGACGTCGGATCGCATTGCCGTCGCGGACCGTGGCGGAATCTCCCTGTTCGACTCCGCCACCGGCCGGTGGATCGATCGCCTCACCCATCGGGCGCCCGACGTTTATAGCGACGATGCAGTCGCCGTCTCCCCAAGGCGGGAGTTCCTGGCCAAGGCCGACTGTCGGCAGGGCATCCTCGTCCAGCCGCTGCGCGGTGGACGCTCGCCGCAGCGGTGGCGTTTCGTTGAAGACAAGGTTCCAATATCCGATTGGATGGTGATGCAAGACTGCGCCCGGCTGGTGGCGTTTTCCCATGACGGCCAGCGCCTCGTCGGTGCCAATCAAGACGCCACAGTGTGGAACGTGGGCACCGGTGAGCCGGTCAGTCGGATCGATCGGCGGGAAGGTTTCATTCGCTCGGTTCGGTTCTCGGCCGACGACACCCTCATCGTCACGGCGAGTTCCCTCGGGGGCGCTGCGGTGTGGAATGCGGCGACCGGCCAAAGGGAGATTGGAATCATCGCAGCCGATGGCCCCTTGATCGACGCCTCCCTCGCACCCAACGGAAAGGACGTGTTGACACGGCCAAGCGAAGGGCGGCCGCGCGTCTGGTCGGTCGCCACGGGTGAACCTCGGTTCTCAATCGGTGAACGTGGGGAATCGTTCGACGATGCCGAATATTCTCCGGACGGGAGCACGATCGTCACCGTCGGTCCCCGGTCGGCCGACGTCTGGGACGCCGAAACCGGTGCCCACCGCCACGCGCTGGTCGGACATGACGGGTATAACCGAACGGCGGAATTCAGCCCGAACGGGCAGTGGATCGCCACCGCGGGATGGGACGGGTCGGCGGCGATTTGGAGCGCGGCCACCGGAGAGCGCCTCCATCGGTTGCCGCACGATTCAAAATATGTGGACTACGCCTCCTTTTCGCACGACGGGAATCGGTTGGTGACCCTGCGCCACGAGCGAGCCGCCGTCTGGAATTCCCGCACGGGGGCGCTGATCCAGTCGTTTCCGTTGGAGAGGCCGTGTCTTTCGGCCTACTTTCTATCGAACGAGCGGTTGGTTCTCACCGCCGTGGACGGCACGATGACGGTGTGGGACGTCCCCACCGGCGACCGCCTCGTCACCCTCCTGTCGTTCACCGACGGCACCTGGGCCGCCGTCGACCCGGCGGGGCGATTCGACACCTCTGACATCGGCGCGTTGACCGGTGCTACCTGGGTTCGGGACCAGGATCCGCTTTACCCGCTGCTGCTCACGTCGTTCGCCCGGGAGTTCTACACCCCAGGGCTGTTTCAGCGAATTATCGCGGGGGAGTCACTCCCCTCGATCCCTGACCTGTCGACGTTGGACGTGCGGGCGCCCGTGGTTTCCCTCCGGACCGAGTCCGACCCGGAGCCGCTGGCCGTGGTCGATGTCTGCCCACCCGACCCTCGCCCCGCTGACCCGGAATCGACGTGGGCGGGCGCCCAAGACCTAAGGTTGCTCCTCGACGGGCGCCTGGTCGGATGGGTGGATGGCCCCCTCGGAGCGGGCTGCTCGACCCACCGCCTGCCCCTCCCGTTCGGCGCAACTTCCAAGCGTTTGACGGCGTATGCCTTCAATACCCAGCACGTCAAATCGCGGGATGTCACCATCGACGTGTCGCCGCCCGCCACGGGCCCGGTCACCCGGCGAGCCTTCATCGTCAACGTCGGGGTGAACGACTACGCCGAGGATGGGTTTTCGGACCTGCGCTGGGCCGGGGCCGACGCGACGGCGCTACGCGATGCACTCGCGGAGATTCCCGGCCATGAAGTCCACCGCGTGCTGCTCACGGACCGCGCGCTGTCGTTATCGGCGGAACCCGACGGGGGCGCCGCCCTGCCCACGCGCGACAACCTCCAATCGGTACTCGCTGCCCTCAGCGGGGGTCCGCCGCCGGCCTTCGCCAGGGACTTCACCACCGCCCGGCCCGACGACGTCGTCATCGTCACCTTCGCCGGGCACGGTTGGGCGCCATCGCGGCCCCAACCCGATGGCACCCGCGCTCCTGGACCGTTTCACCTGATGTTATCCGACCTCGGACGTCCGCCCGGCGGCGGCCCGGAAGCCGCGCTGCCCTACGCGGTGTCCGAAGAGGAACTCGCGGCCTGGTTCAAGCCGATTCGAGCCGGGGAGCTCGCGCTGATCGTGGATGCATGCCAGGCGGCGTCGAGTGTGGAAGGGGAGGAATTTCGGCCGGGTCCCCTCGGCAGCCGCGGCTTCGGCCAACTGGCTTACGACAAGGGCATGCTGGTTTTAGCGGCGAGCCAAGCCGATGCGGTGGCCCTCGAATCGTCGTCGCTGCAACACGGACTGCTCACGTGGGCGCTGGTCGAGGACGGGCTTCGCGCCGGTCGTGCCGACGGCGACCGTGACGGCTCCATTGCCCTGCGCGAATGGTTGACCTACGCGGAAGCTCGCGTGCCGCAGCTCGCGGGTTTGGTCGCGCGCGGCGAGCCGGTCGGGGAGGCACGAGCGGTGGTCGGGCGCGGGCTGGCCGTGATCGGGGGATCGGTGCCCCCACCGGCGGTCGCGCAGCAGCCCCGGTTGTTCGCTTTCAAGGATGCTGGAAGCGTTACCCTGGCGCAGTCGGCGCCGGGACCGTGAAACGGCACCTCGAGCCGGCCCGGATCGGCCGGTTCCCGCCGTCGACGGCATTCAACCCAACCCTTGGCCCACATCCAAATGAAAACCTGCCAAGGACCGAAAGTGAGGTTATTCCAAACGATCATGAAGCGGCTCGCTGCGGAGCGGCTCGGCTCGCCCTGGGTCGGTGATCCGGTGGCCACCAATGCATGAGCGTGCGAGCGCGGACCACCTCGGGCTGGTCGGAGAGCTCCCTGCAACGTCGCGCCGTGACCTCGCGGTGCTCGTCGAGGTCGACGAAGTCCCTGTTGGCGATGCTTTCCCGGATCAAGGGCCACAGGCGCTCGGAGGGTTGGACCTGCGGCGAGTACGCGGGCTGGAAGACCAGATGGATGCCCGGTGGGATCACCACGTCCCCGGCGGAGTGCCAACCGGCGCCGTCGACGACGACGACGATTTGCCGGTCCGGGCCCGCGCCGACCTGCTCCGCGAAGTGCGCGAGGACAGCCGAGATGCCCGCGCCCGAGACGGTGCTGGTGATCATCTTCAACGCTCATCTGAATGAGTCCGGGGTATGCTCACGAGGAGTGGACCACCCTGGACGGCGGCTGCGGCCGTGATACGAGGTGTGTCCTCCTCGCAGGTGTGGGGCAGAGCGCGTCGTTCCCCCGGGGGAACAACGCGTTCCCCCGGGGGAACTCGGCGCGGGCAACCCCCAGCCGTCCATAATCAGCATACCAAGCCCGTTTGTGCTCGGCAAGGTCGCGCCACCCTCTCCGCGCCTTCGCTACGCTCGGCTTGTGCGAGGGGCCCGGCACTCCCTGGCCTCGCCCAACCGGGCGTGAACGCTGCTCGCCAGGACGGCGAACGGGGTGGACTACTTCTGGTGAGCAGGAGGGGGACTACTTTTGGTGAGCGGTGAAGTGATCATCCACTCCGTTCGCCCGCTTCTGGGGTGGACGAAGCCCCAGACGTAGTTCCACTCGTACCGACGACGGGTGCAGGCCACCGGCCTGCGCCAGCACGGAGCCCAGGCGCGGCGCGTGGTCGGAAGCAGTCCGGCGCGGGCCTCGTCCTCCGCCCACACCTCTACAGTGGCACCAGGATGGAGACCCGCGATCTCCTGGACGCTCGCCGCGAGCCCCCCTTTTTGAAGGCCTCTACGGCCTCCTCGTCGCTCTCGGGGTGTATGTGCTCCGGGGCCTTGATCGACCATCGGAGACGCTTCGCCAGGTACGCCCAGCCGGTCTGCGGGTGGACGGTTCGGCCGAGGCGAGTGCTCATCCAGCGAGCGACCTTCGGGCCGTTCCAGTCGCCGCCGCCGGGAGGGGTGTCGTGCAGAAGCGCCCGCTCCAGCTCCTCCAAGCCCGCGTCGTCGAGCAGCGGGGGCAACCCGTTCGAGCTCCGGCGGTCCGCGATCGCGTCCGGGCCCTCCGCATTGTACTTGCGAACCACGCGCCGCACCCAGTCGGGCTTCCGGTTACAGAAGTCAGCGATCAACTCCGGTGATCGCCCAGCCTTCTTCTGCAGGATCGCCACCCAGCGCATCCTCTCGTCGGGGTCGTCGGCGTCCTCCGCGCGACGGCGAAGCTGTTCGTCGGAAAGATGCGGGAGAACCGTCAAAATCGTGGCCATCAGACCGCGTAGCTCGACAGGCGCTCCGTGTCTAGGTTCGACCGATCAGGTTCTTGAAGATTTGGAATACATCGACCCCGACGCGCTCCCGCTCGCGGACGCGATCGGCCGCATCCCCGACGTCGCGCCGCGCGTCGAGGGCGCCGTCGGCGACGGCCCCTGGCGCTTGATCACCCTCGACGAGTCGAAGCGCGACCCCGGGTTCGCCCCGAGGCCGCGCCGCGACCGTGTGTGTCCCGAGCGTGTCCCGGTGGGACACCGGGTGCGGAACAACGTCCTTTCGTTGGACGCTTTCCGCAGAAGTGGTGGACTCGCAGGGACGAGGGGCAGAAGTATTCGGCTGAGCGTGACCGTGCGGATGGCCTGGGAGAAGCGGGAGGTTGAACCGGCAGAGGACGTGCCGCGGGAACAGCGCGGGGAGGTGTGGGCGCGGTGGTTGGCCGAGGGGCGGTACCGGAGCGGGGCGGAGCTCGCGCGGGCGTGCGGGGTGAGCAGGGAGACGGTGTCGGCGGCGGTGAGGGGACGATACTGACGCTCACGCCGCGGATCCGGCGAAGGGCCCAGGTACACCACCCCGCCACCCCGTCTGGCGGAGACACAACGCGCCGAGGAGGACCGCTACGAGCACGTCGCAGCCGGCGAGGACGGAGACCGCGCAGATTCCCCAAGGAAACCGGGCTGGGCGCGGCCTGAGGAGCCGCATCAGTTCCACGTTGCCCCACACGCGCAGCACCATCGCGACGAAGGCCAGCGTCGTGGTCGCCAAGCTGGCCGGCAACAGCATCCACACCCCGGCGATCACGAACGCGGCGACCCAACAGACCGCTGCACGGATCACCGGGAACTCGACAGGGCTCGGCTGTACAGGCCCTCGAAGGATGTCGTTCCTGCCTCGTAGGCGCCCGCGAGGCGCCCAAGCTCGTACTCGCAGTCCTCCTCGGCTTCGAACTCCAGCACGGCGATTCGGCGGCCTCCCGCGCTTCCCTCGCGCACTACATGCCCGCCGGCCGAGCGGATGTTGAGGAGGTTCTCATCGTTCCAGCCGAGTTCCTGCGCGGTGAAACGTTTGCACCCGTTGGTCAGGTAGGTCTCCTTCGCGTCGCTCACGATGGCGAACCCGATCACGGAGCCGCGTATCACCGGGTCGCCGCTCCCTCGGAACATCTGGTAGGGCCAGGTGAGGCTGTACCACACGACGTAGAACTGCGTCGCGGGGCTGATGAGGCTCGCGCAGCCCATGTCGCGCCAGGCTTGAAGCTCGCCGTACGCCATCCCGACGGTGAAGTAGATCGGTGCGAGGATGCCGAGGCAGCCACCGAGCCAACGAGCGATCGGGCCATCAGTTTCATCCTGACTCATCGTGACACCGCGTCCAGCATGTCGAACATCTCGTCGTAGGCCGAGCTACTGGGGTCGAACAGGCGCGTACGGAGGCCCTCGGCGAGACGCTCAAACGCGAGACCCGTCATCACGTCGTAGACGCGATACGCCGCCACGCCCGATCGGGACGGCATCCAGGAAGCCGTCTGGCCGGACACCTCGAAATGGTCCGGTGGCAGGACGTTCACAGAGAAGGCGTACCGGGTCTTCTCCCCAGGGATGGTCATCCGGACGTCGAACTTGATGCGGGTCCCGACGAAGCACTCGGATGCATGCTCGGAAGTCGACTCGTCGTCGTCCACGAAGACGGTGCCGCTTGAAGTAATGGTGTAAGCGACACGGAAGAGCGGTCGCCCGTCACTGGCTGTCTGGGCCTGGACAAGGGTCAGAGCCTCGTTGCTGACGATCTGCTGGAACGAGCGCGTGAGCCCGTCGAAGACCTTTGCCTGTGAGCCCGCCAGGGCGCTCGCACCGAAGTTTGTTTCGAGGCTCGCGACCGAGCCGCAGCTCGACGCGTAGGCACGGCGGTAGAGCGCGTCGATCGCCGCGAGATTTGCCGTGGCCGGGGGCGAGAACACCACGTCCACTCGTCCATCCGGACTCGTCGCCAGCCACCCGAAGAGCCTCTCGAAGTAGCGGCGCAGATCCCGATCCTTGGGCGGGAGCTGGGACTTGAGCTTCTCGATCGCTTCCGCGTATCGGTGTGAGATCTCCCGAGCCGCATCCTGCCGATACACCGTGTGCTCGTCTGCTGAGAATTCAGCCTGAAAGGCTCTTAGATTCGAGATCGAACCGCTCGCGACGGCTTCGCGCAGAGCCGCCTCGGGAAGCTCCTTCGCCCGAACCTCCGCGCCATGGACAGAGAACTTGACTAGGTAGTCTCGGAACGCCTGGGATGTGCCGGATGCCACGGCAGCTTGGAACGCTGCATCGTCCTCTGCGCGCTCGGCCGCGGGTAACCAGGTTGCCCGTGCCTCTTCGGCTCGCGCGCCGCCGTTGTCGATGTACCATCGCCACGCCGCGGACGACGGTTGCTCCCCGATGGCGTGCACGACTGCAACATCGCTCGCCAGCGTGCGGACGGGCGTGAGCGCGAGGGCTACGACTGCCCCGCCGACAACGCACACCGGGCGAACCAGTCCGCGTATCGGGGAACTGACGGTACCCGGTGAGGACCTCGCAGCGTCGAGGTCTCCGATCGGGTTCCGCGCCGCCAGCCATTCCCAATCTGCACGCCGACGCGCGAGCGCTGCGGCGCGAAGAACGCTCGCGGAGGCAGCGAGGCGGCGTTCGAGGTCTGGAGAACGCGCGACAGGGAGACGCACTACCTCCCCTGGGAACTTCAGCAGGATCACTATCTCGCCGGGCACCGGCTTGGCGTCGAACTCCGTCAACTCATCGAGGCCTCGGACGATGAGGTCTCCGCCCGCGACCTCGATGGAGTGCGTGGCGAACAGGTAGGTCCCTGCGGCCAGGCCGAACGCGGGCCTGGAAACCTCATCCACAACGAAGGCGCCCACGGCGTACCCGATGACCGCGAACGCGAGCAGCGGCCACACCCATCCGGAGGTCAAGGCGGCGACGTTCTGGGGCTCGCCGAACCCCGGCACCCACGAACAGAGCGTCACGAAGAAGGCGGCCAGGATGAGCAGAAGCCGCGCAGGGCGACTCGGCTTCTGGCGTAGGGGGACGAACAGGAGCGGAGCATCCATGCCTTGGCCGCCAACGGCACGCAGGAATCGTTCCCGGATGGCGCCCGGCAGGGCGTCCCACCTGACCCGCTTCACAACGACCCCTGCGCGGCAAACTGCTCGTAGGCCCAGTTGAGTTCGGCCATGCGGGCGTTGGCTCGCTTCACGGCCGAAGGGTCCGGTCCCGCCCGGTCTGGATGGTGTTTCATCGCCTCCCGTCGGTGGGCGGCTTTTGCTTCCTTCGGCTTGGCTGTCGGCGGAATCCCGAGGATCGCTCCGGCACGCTGAAGCACGTCCGTCGCGGCGTGAGCGGGTTCGCCACGGCCGCCGAGGCCGGCATCGCGGAGGACTCGCTCGAGGATACTGGCGGGGATGGCGAGGCGCCGTGCCAAGTCCGAGAGGAAGGCGAGCTCCCGCTGCGCGAGGACGCCATCGGCGACCAGGACGGCCAGGGCGGCTCGCAGGACAATTACCCGATCGGGATTTCGTAGCATCGACTCCGGGATGACGGCACGCGCAGGCTCGTGCAGCCGCGCCACGATCTCATCAAGCGTGAAGGTATCGCCCAGCATTCTGGCTCCGATGTCGGCCGCCAACCGAATCTCCTCGGGTGACGCATTGCCGTCGGACCAAGCCGCCTCCACCAGGACATCGAGGATGGCGTCAGCGGTGAGTCGCTGCTCCTTGGTCCGGCCGAAGGCGTCCACCGCCACCTCGTCGGCATCGATGCCTGCGTCTCGCAGGATCGCCCGCAGCAGCGATTCGCTGGATCCCGCGAGCAAGACGACGAGGTTCTGGAGGAGCACGAACGGCGCCGCGAGGATCCCCCACATAGACCACCACCCGATGAACAGCACCTCGAAGATGTTGCCGACGACCTTGTTCCGCACGCACCGCGAGCACCCGACGTGACGTCGGCTCCCGTAGCGCGTCACGAAGAGCAGGCCCTGCACGAACCAGACCTCGCGGGCGTCCTCGATCATGTCCTTTTCGCAGTGGGGGCATGGAACCGCAATCCGCACTTCAGGCACCTCGGTGGAGAGCGCCGAGGATACCACGAGGAGCGGCAGACCGTGGCGCTGGAAGGGTAAACACTCAGCAGACCCCGAGTTGAGCCCAAGCCGGGCGCCGTGAGACACTGGCCGCACCCCAGCCCCGGCTACGCGGCGGGGGCCTTCCAGTTCCAGGGCAGCAGCTCGTCGACCGTGACACCCGGGTGGTTCACCCGGACGATGACATCGGCGAGGTAGGCGCGGGGCTCGACGCCGTGCAACACTCAGGTGGACACCATGGTCAAGAGAATGGCGAGGTTCTGGCCGCCCTCGTCGTGGCCGACGAACAATGCATTTTTCCTCAGCAGCGCGACAATCCGTAGGGCTCGCTCGCTGACGTTGTTGTCCACGGCCACCTTGGGGTCCGCCACGAAGACCCGGAGGGCTTTTTCCTGGTTCAACGCGTAGGCGATGGCCTCGCCCAGTGGCGACTTGGGTGGTGACCCATCAGCCACGCCTTGAAGACAAAGCCGGTGGCCGTGCGGGATCATGAGCGGTTTGGCGAGCGGCGCCGGGCGCGGGGGGCTGGTTCAGCCCGGCGACTCGAGCGACCGCTTGTACACCGCGGGGGTCAGCTCCGCCGCGGTGAGGTTGTACCTGGCCCGATGCGTCCCTCGTCGGACGAACACCCAGGTGAGGTACGCCTGGAGGTCGACACCCACGCGCTTGCACGTGGCGATGATGCCGAGCAGGACCGCAGCGCGGTGCGCGCCTTCCGTGCCGCCGGCAAAGAGCAAGTTGAGACGCAGCTTTGCCACGGCCTGGAACTCACGCTCGGAGGCCGAGTTGTCGATCGGGATGTTCGGGTTGTCGAGGAACGCGGTGAGCGGCCCCCAGTGGTTCCGGTAGTAGCGGAGCACCTTCGCGAGCGCGTCGCCGGGCGTGAGCGTGGGCTGGACTGCGTCCATCCATGCCCCGAACCTCTCGTAGAGCGGCCGGATCCGTGCCTTACGCCACATCAGGAGCGCGTCGCCGGTGAGGCCGGTCTCCTTCGCGACGGTCTCCTCGTCGAACATGGCGCTGACGAAGCGGCCGGCTTCGGCGGCGAGGACGGGCTGCACGGCCTCGGCGTCACGGAGCTTCCGGCGCGGGTGCGCGTTGCAGTTGAACTCGACGATGCCGGGGTGGCGCCGGAACGTCTCGTTGTAGCGACTCTCCGCGTCGATCAGGAGGGCGCCCTTGAACTTCGCGAGCGTGTCGGCCTGTGTCTCCCCGCCCTTCTCGGCTTCGTACTGGATCACGACGAGGTCGTCACGGTGGTAGGCCTCGAAGTAGCCGTGGTGGAGCCCGACGCCGGGCACCTGCACCTTGATCCCGGTGCCGTCGCTCCCCATCCAGTCGCCGGCGAGGAGCTGCTTCCAGTGCTCGCCGTCGATGGCCGCGAGGATGTCCGCGGCGGCCTCGATCTGCGCCACGAGGAAGGAGATGGCGACGGGAAGGCCCTGCGCGGCGAGGGAGCGCCGGAGGCGGTCGAGCGCGACGTGGAGCTCGAACTTCTGGGCGACACACCAAGCGAGCCACTCGGGCGTGACCTTCGACCGTTCGAACGGGGAGGGCGGCGCCTCCGCGGTCGTTCGGGCGTTGCACTTGCGACAACGTCCGGTCGTGCGAATCGTGCGGCGGACCCGCTGGTGGGCCTGCACGTCGAGTTTCTCCTCGACGACCTCGTCCACCCAGTCGAACTGCTCGCACCCGCAGGCGCAGCGCTCTGGGTACACCGTCGCGGCGTCCCGCGGGAGGCCCGCGGGCAGGGGCTTGCGGCCGGTCGGGAGGTGCTTCGGCTGCGGCTTGTCGTGGAGCAGCCCCTCGGGCGGCGGCGTGGGCCGCCCGTCGAAGGCGTCCTTCGCCTCGCCGTCGACGACCGGCGGGGGCTCCGGCGGCTTCGACTTCACCTCGGCGGCGGCCTTCTTGCGCTGGACCGCCGCGAGCAGTTCGGCGATACGGTCGTTGGACTTCGCCACCGCCGCGGTGAGGTCCACCACGCGCTCGGTGAGCACCAGCACGTTCGCGTTGGCCGTCGCGAGGTCGCCACGCAGGGCCGCGACTTCGGCCCGGAGCCACGCAATTTCTGCGTCCTTCTCGGCCAGCAGGGTGATGAGGTCGCGCGGGGGCACGACGCCATCCGATCACGCCGATTCGCGGCCGTCGACCCCCTCCACGAAATGCGGTTTTCCTCCTCAGCTTCTGGCGACCGCGTTCGGCTCGTACCATCGGCGCCGTGGCGCGCGCAGGTCGATCCCCTCCAGGATCGCGGCGAGGACGCGGCCGTCCACGGCGACTCGGTCGCGCCCAGGCGGCACCGCTGGGAGCTGGAAGGTCCCCGCCTCCAGGCGTTTCCGGAACAGGCACCACCCGGAGCCGTCGAAGTAGAGGACGCCGGCGAGCGTGCGTCGGCGCGAGAAGAACACGTAGAGGTTCCCGTCCACGGGCTCGAGCCCGAGACGCCGGACCCGGCCCGCCATCGCGTCGAAGCTGCCGCGCATGTCGAACGGCTCGGTGGCGACAAACACGCGCACGTGGCGGGGCAGCGTCAGCACGACGCCACCACGGCCAGCAGGCGCCGGAGCACCGCGTCGTCGAACCGCTCGTCCACCTCGACGGCCATCCCGCCGCACAACACGCGGTACCGGGACGGCTCCTCGACGACCGGCGCCGCGGGCACGAGCTCCACGAGCCGCGGCGCCGGCGTGGTGCCCATGCGGCGAGAGCGCTCCAGGTTCAGCCGCCACGCGTTGAGGGAGCGCGGATTGACGCCGTGGCGACGGGCCCAGCTCGCGCGGGCCTCCCCGGCGGCGGTCGAAGCGTTCAGGCAGGAGATGGCGTCATCGGCGTCGCGGACCTTGCGAAGGGGCATCGGGAACCTCCGCCCCCAGCGTCACCCACCAACCGCCACCAATCTTCCGGGCGTCGCTGATGGGTCACGCTGCGCGCCTACGTCGCGCAGCTCCAGCGCGTGCGCGCCACCGAGGCCTTCGGCACCTTCGACTTCGACCCCGGGTGGGACCCCATGCGGGATCGCCAGCGGCGCTCGGCGTGATCGTCGTGGACACGAGCGCGTGGTCCCGCGCCCTGCGGCGCTCGAGTTCCCCGCAGCCCGCGGCGACGCTGCTGGACCTGCTCATCCGGGACGGCGAGCCGGTGGCCCTCCCCGGAATCGTCCTCCAGGAGCTGCTCTCTTGGGTGCGGACGGCCGAGGCGTCCACCCGCCTCGCCCGGGTGCTCGAGCCGTTCCCCCTCCTCCTCGCCGAGCGCGAGCACCACCTCCTCGCCGCCGAGATCGCCAACCGGTGCCGCGCGCGGGGAGTCGCCACGAGCACGCCGGACACGCTGATCGCCGCCACAACGATGCTCGCGGGCGGGACGCTCCTGACCTGGGACGCGGACTTCGCCCACATGGCCGAGGTGGTACCCGTCCGCGTGCGCCTCGAGCGGGACGGGTGAGCTCGGATGAGCGTCGACGTGCCGTCCGCAAACGTCTTCCTGGCCCTCGCAGTCATCCTCCCCTCCCGGCAGCCGTAGTACACTCCGCGCCGAATGCCGGACGCCATTCGCAGCAATGCCACCCGGGTCGCGATGGACGCCTATGTCGCGCGGCTCGTCGAGCTCCTCGAGTCCTGCGCGGACCACCAGCTCCACGACCCGGAGGTGTTCCTCTGGAACGCGCGCCGCGCGCTCGAGACGGTGTGCCACCTGCTGCTCCACGCCCACGCGGAGATGTCGGGCGGGAAGAAGCCGCTGGAGGACGACCGGACCCTGGACCAGCTCATCTCGGACCTGAAGGCCTGGAGGGTGCTGGACAAGGAGACGCACACGCGCTTCGACGCGGCGCGCCGACACACGAACCTCGGCGTGCACATCCGCATGCCGGACAAGGAGGACTACGCCGCCGCGGTCTCGGACGTGGGGCACCTGTTGCCCGAGCTGGTGGAGTGGCTCTTCGACGAGAGCCCGGCGGCGGCGTTCCTCGCGCGCCCGGCGGAGCTGGCGACCGATGTGATCCAGGCCGGGGGGCGCCCGACGCTCCTTCCGGCCGAGGCGCTGAAGGAGGCCGACCGACGCATGGTGGTGGCGGCGGGGCGGGTCGCGGAGGCGGAGGCGCAGCGCGATCGGGCGCTGGCGGAAGCCGCGGCGGCGCGCCGGAGCCGGTGGCGCCGCGTGCGCTTCTACCTGGCCTCCTGTGTGCTGGTCGGCCTGTCGGGATTCGGGGCGGGGCTCGTCGCCGGGCCCCACCTCGGCGACACGTCCTCGTGGACGGCGGCCGCGATGGACCTGCGGCTCATCAACCGGCCCCCCGAGGCGGCGCCGGCGCCGGTCGTCGCGCCGGAGGTCGCGCCCGCCCCGCCCACGTGCCCGGCGGGGATGCTCAGGATCCCGGAGCGGGTGGGGCTGGAGCTCGCGCAACCAACTCCGGCCAGGAAGGCCTGGCCCACGCAGGTCGGCCGCATCGACCCGGTGACCGTGTCCGCGTTCTGCCTCGACCCGCAGCCCCCCATCCCGGCGGACTACCGGCAAGTGGCCTCCGCCGCCTATCCAGCCGGGGTCTGTCGCTGGGACCGCGACGACGGAGACCGTGGCGCCGTCTACTGCCTGACCCGGGACGAGGCCGCCGCCTGGTGTGCGGAGAGCCGCCCAGGCGGCCGGCTTCCCTCCATGCTGGAGTGGGAGTCCGCGTATCGGGCGAAGCTCTCGGAGCTCGCCGCGCCGGTCCACGAGTGGACCCGCGAGCCGTTTCCGTCCCCGACGCTCGCCCTCGAGGATCGGAACTGGTCGCGAGGGGCCGGGATGTGGGTACGCGAGCTGCCCGGTGAGCCGCCGAAGGCTCGGGCGTACCTGGCGCTCTCCTGGAACCACCAGGACCCGGAGCTCCGCCACCCGGAGAGGACGTTCCGCTGTGCGGCGGCCCTGGGGCCGTCGACGCCCTGATGGGGCGCCTCCCGTCGCCAGGGCCGTCGGCCCACCCGCTCACCCGACCCCCACCTCCCGCAGCCGCGTAGCCAGCAGCGTCCTCCCCGCGGTGGTCAGGTCGAACCGGTCCCCGGTCCTGCCCAGGAGCCCCGACGCGACGAGCGGGTCCATCCCCTGGGCCACCGCCTCGGCGAGCGAGTCGGACAGCCCGAGCCGGCCGGCGAGCGCCGACGCCGGGCAGCCGGTCGCGCCGACCGCGTGCAGGGTACACAGCAGCTCCACCTCGCCGCGCGAGAGCTTGGCCGGTGGCGGATCATCTTGACGCTTCATCTCACACGCTCCGTAGGTGTCTGACAGGGTTGGCTTCGGTGATCTGCCGGTCGTAGGACTCGAGGATTCGCGCGAGGAGGCTCATCAGCGGACGCCCGCGCTGTGACGCGTCCAGGCTGCGGCGCGCCCCGGCAGCCTCCCGCAGGTAGGCGTCGACGTCCCCCACCAGGAAGAGGCCCAGACGCGCGCGGGTCAGCGCCACGTTCCACCGCTTGGGCGCGTCCATGAACGGGGTCGCGCGCCCGCGCACGAGGCTGATGAACACGTAGTCGGCTTCGCGTCCCTGGCAGCGATCGAGCGTGCACACTTCGACGTTCATGAAGTCCAGGGTGCCGGCACGGGTGGCGCCGTCGAGCACCTCCGAGAGCCGGCGCTCTTGCGCGCGGTAGGGCGTGATGACCAGCACGCTGGCCCGTTCCTTCTTCGCCGCCTCGGACCCGCCCATCCCCACCAGCAGGTCCCGAATTGCCAGGGCTTCGGCCTCGTTGGTCTCGCCGGACGGACCGCCGTTCTGGACCTGCAGGAGGCGTACGCGGCAGCCCCCCGATGGCTGGTCCACGCCATCTTCGAGGGCCTCGCCGAAGTAGAACAGCTCCCGCGGCACCTTGGAGAGGCTCGGGTGCATGCGGTATTGCCTGCGGAGCGTGCCGAAGAAGGGGGCCGCGGCTCGGCGTAGGCGGTCCGGCGATCGCATGACCCCACCCAACTCGGGGAGCGGTGAGGTGTCGAACTGCTCGCCGGGGACCCCGGCGAGCCAGTCGTACACGGAGACGGCGTTGACCGCGAAGCGCGCGGCGATCCCGGCGACGAGGGACTCCCGCGTGGGCCCGTCGTCGCTGCGGGCGGCGGCCCCGCCCAGCACGGCGATGGCCGCGGCGGACGGGAGGTACTTCTCCAGCCCGTGCCGGAACTGGACGACGGGCAGCTTCTGCTCGGAGCGGACCGCCCAGGGTTGGGCGTGGTAGATCGAGAAGGCGTTGTCGAACAGGAGGGCCTGGGCGCGCAGGCGGGGTTCGATGAGCCGGGTTCCGCTCGCGAACTCCGGGCGCGGCAAGGCCACCCCGCGTTCGACGAGGATCCCCACACTGCCGTTCTGATCGGGGAGGAAGCTCCGGTCGCGCCCGCGCGCCGGGGAGACGGCCTCGCACGCCCGGCCAACGTCCGCGGGGCGGCACACGAGTACACCGGGACCCGTGGCCCCCTCCCAGCCGCGGACCGTTGGGGCACCCTCCAGGCCCACTGCTGTCAGGTGGGCCCTGGCGGCACGGACGACTGCCTCGGGCTCGTTCGTCACCACCACCAGCCGGGTCTCGTGGCGGAAAGCGGGCCGAGCGCGCTCCAGCACCGCGCCGATGGAGCAGACGAGCTCCAACACAGGCGACAGGAGATCGTCCAGCGTCGCACCGTTCTCTTCGACGCTGTTGTACGGCGGGAGCTGCTCGGGATCCCCCACCAGCACCCACCGGCGCGCCTTGACGGCTACGGCGAGGAATTCGGGGAGGGTCATCTTGGAGACCTCGTCCACGATGAGCAGGTCGAAGGCGCCCGGCTCCGCCGACTTCACCGGATCGAACGAGAGGACGCCGATCGGCGTGCCGCAGATGGCGCCGTATACGCCGGCGATCGCCTGGGAAAGCGGCGCCTTGCCAGCGGCTTCCTCGTCCACCCGGGCGTACAGGGCGCGCGCCACCGGGAGGGCACCCGTGAGGCAGCGTTCGAGCCGCTTGGACAACGTGGCGGCCCGAATCTGGCGCTTCGGACCGATCCAGTAGGCAGCCGCGTCGGGAAGGAGCTTCTTCGGGCGGGCGGCGAATCGCACGGGGAGGGTTCGCAGCTCGAGATCGTCCGCCCCGGCGAAGCCACGCCGCGGTGCGAGCTTCTCCACCACGTTGTCGACGGCCACGTGTGTGGGCGAGACCACCAGCACACGCTCGCCGCGCGCGAGGGCCTGCCGGATGATCGTCGAGATCACCGTGGTCTTTCCCGAACCGGGCGGTCCCTTGATCAGCGCGAAGTGAGGCGTGTTCACCGCCTTGTGCACGCATGCCGCCTGGAACGGGTCGAGCCGGTCGGGCGAGGCCCCCACGTCGACGGTCGCGGCCGCGTCGGGCGGCGACAGGGCGCCGGCGTCCTCGAGCCCCACCAGCATGCGGAGGGGGACGAGCGGTCCGTCGGGATCGGCCGCTTCGATCACTTTCAGCGCGGCGAGCTGGCGCTCGAGGGGGATGAGGTTGGGGATGACCGCCACGTACCGGATGTGCCCCGGCGACCTGGGGGGCTCCGCGAGCGTCAGCTCGGTGACCCGCTCGACGCCGCCGACGAACTCCTTCCGGAAGTTCACCAGCTCGGCGACCTCGGGGCTCGGGTTCAGCGCGAGGAACTCTCGTGGAGAGCGTTCGAGGAGGCGCTTCTGCTCCTCGGTCAAGAAGCTGACGAACCCCTCCACGGTTCCGGCCACCGCCTCCAGCACCTCCTTCTCATACCCGCGCCAGAGGTCGGCGTAGTCGATGTGGACCCTCACCGTACACGTGCCGTCGGCGGGATCCTCGCGCCACGGGCCGGCCCGCCCGACCCGTCCCTGGGTCGGCGCGGCCGCCGCGACGAGGCCCTCCAACGCCCGGAAGAGGTCCGGAACATCCACCTCCTCGGGAGCGGCTTCGGTGACGGGGCCCGCGTCCGCCACCCGGGCGACGACCGGGCGGCGGAGGAGGCGCTCGATCTTGGCGCCGAGGCTGGCGCGGATGATGGACACGAGGTCGGGACGGTCATCAGGGGTTGAGACCATGAAATCTCCGGTGGCAGGCCCCCGCGTCGTCCGGCGGGGGGGAGGTGGGGCTCGAGGAGTGAGTCGGGGGCTTCCATGAGGATGGACGCATCGAGGCCAGCGAGCCGGACAGCCTTCGAGCACTTCGTAGGCAGACGCGTGCGTCCGCGAGCCGCCCGTTTGCCGATTCCCCCTGTTCGACCTACGCCGACCTCCCCGGCACGGCCCCAAGGGACATCGCGCCGCCGCCTCTCGGCAGCCCGCGGCCCAGGCGGACTGCTACCGGGCCGACGGCCTTGCCGCGAGGACGAAGGACGCTGGCCGGACGCGCTCGCGTCCTGGGACCTCGCGACCCGCGTGAGGCCCCAAGGCGAGGGGAGCCCGTACACCCCCACCCATCAATACGGCAACCTCCCCCCGATCTCCTCCTCCGACACCCCCCGGAACGCCGCCACGTCCGGAAGCGCCCCGGCGGCCTGGGGCCGCCCGAGCCGACGCAAGCTCCGCCACGCCAGGAGGTGGATCAACGGCTCGCGCATGAGGCCGGCGGGGAGGGAACGCCAGGCGCGCTCGGCGAGGTCGGGCGACCCGCGGGCCTCGGCTTCGAGGAGCTGGAGGCGGAAACGGGGGTCGGGGCCGGGGAGGGGAGCGGCGGCGTGGACCTGCGCGAGGGCCTCGTCGGTCCGGCCGAGGGCGAGCAGCGCCCGGCCACGGTGGAGGGCGAGGTACACGCCGGTGCGGGCGAGATAGGGGCGACGGCGCTGGTGCTCCCGGGCGAGGACGAGCCCGGCGTCGGCGGCGGCGAGGGCCTCGTCGAGCCGGCCGACCCGGAGGAGGGCGTCGGCGAGGTCGCCGAGGCAGCGGGGGCGCTCGTCGGCAGAGGCGTCGGCGACGTTGGCCTCGCGGAGGACCAAGGCGTCGGCATGGCGGCCCTCCAGGGTGGCGAGCAGGGCGGCGGGGCCGCGCCAGTGGACCTGGAGGTCGGGGGCGAGGCGCTCGGCAGGGGCGAGGTCCAGGACCTCCCGGGCGCCGACGGGGTCGAGCGCGTCGACGTGGGCGACGACGCGGCTGCCCACGGCGCGGGCCCAGGCCTCGAGGTCGCGCCCGGCGAGGCGGCAGGGGTCCAGGCGGGCGGTCCACCGCCGCCGTGCGTCGGGATCGGCGCCGTGGTTGGCGGCGAGGAGCAGCAGGACGATGAGCCGCTGGCGCTCGACCTCGTCGAGCCCGGGGTGGTCCAGCAGGGGCTCGGCGACGCGGGCGGCCTCGATCCACTCGCCGGCGCGGTCATGGGTCCGCACCCGCTGCAGGAGGGGCTCGGGGTCGTCCAGGGTGCCGGTCGCGGCGGCAACGGCGGCGGCGAGGTCCCCCACCGGGACGATCGCGGGCTCGTCGGCGCCCCAGCTCCGCGGGACGAGGAGGCGCGCCCGCGGGCGGGCCTCGCGCCGGAGCTCGAGCTTGGCGTGGTCGGCCCCGACGTCCTCGATGCGGCCGTCGGGCCGGACGGCGCCGGTGGCGGCGACGCAGGGGGAGATGGGCACGCCGTCCAGGGCGGACACGGCGGCGAGGGCTACGGCGAGGCCGCAGGAGGGGCCTTCCCAGTCCTTCGCGTCGAAGTGGACCCGGAGGCCGGACTCGGTGGCGCGCAGCCGGCGCGCGGCGGCGAGCGCGTCCCGGACAGCGTCGGCGGTGAGCGCGTCGAGCACGAGGGGCAGGTCGTCGGCGTCGGCGAGCGTGACGGTCACCTGTACGAAGC
>Ga0172372_10004723_pt1 | contig 19258 bp, 15 predicted proteins | sample LakKiv5m_2_FD_114544 | JGI IMG/M metagenome (GOLD analysis project Ga0172372, IMG submission 114544) | Freshwater microbial communities from Kabuno Bay, South-Kivu, Congo - kab_092012_9.5m | ecosystem: Environmental > Aquatic > Freshwater > Lake | place: Democratic Republic of the Congo...
AGTACCCCTCGGCCCAGGGCCGGGTGAAGGTACGTCCGTTTTTCATCCGGTAATCGGGCAGGGAGTCCTGGCCGGCCTTGCGGAAAATCAGAAACTCCCGGGCCACCTCCATGCGAGGTGGTCGGAACCGGGCCCGCAGGTTGCGCCACGCGGCGCGCAGCCCCCGCGACACCGGCCGGGAAACAAACGGCTCCACATCGCCCTGGGGCCCCGGCTGGAACGTGGCTGCCTTCTCTAGGACCAGCCCGAAAGAGTCCAGGGTGGTCACAAGAGCTTTGCGGTTAAAAAAGGTGCAGGAAGTCGGTTCGTCGTAGGGACTGTCCTCGACCGGGCAGTAGAGGAGCTCCCGTTCAGCCAGCTGGGGGGTGCTCAGGGTGGCGGTTTCCAGGGCCAAGATTCCCCCGGGGGCAAGACAGTCCAACACCTTCCGGATGCCTTGGAACGGATAACGCAGATGGTAAAGCACCCCAAACCAGAGAATGACGTCAAAGCGGCCCTCCCGGCCGGGATCCAGCTGGTAGAGGTTCAGCTCCGCCAGCCGGATCCGCGACTGGAAGAACGGGATGAGAAATTGGGCCAGCCCGGGAGACAGATCGTTGTCGATTCCGAGAACCTCGCGGGCCCCCCGCTTCTCCGCGTGCAACGAGAACAATCCGTCCCGGCATCCGATGTCCAGAACCCTTTTGTTCTGAAAATCCACCGCCTTCAGGCAGTTGAGGTTAAAATCCCACATGTTTTTGAAGTGGGGGCAGCTGGAAGGGGTGGTTAGGCCGGGCAAAACCTCAATCTCATGGTACCAGCGATACTTCGAAATTTCCGTACTCACTTCCGCGGGTCTCATCGCAGTTTGATTCACGGCCGACCACCCCTTGGCGGTTGCCGTGGCGCCCGGGGAGAAAAGAAAACCCCGTTGATGCTTTTTCTGCTAGGATCCACGTCGTGCACGAGCTTAAGAGAATCTGGCGGTTTGGCCTGCCTTTTTTACGGCCTTACCTGCCCCGTTTTGTTTTGGGCACATTGCTCGGAATTCTCTTTGGCCTTTCCAACGGCCTTTTTGTGGTCTCCGTCAACACTCTCTTCAACCGGATCGCCCCCGCTCAGACCCCCGCCCTGAGCCTGCCCGCTTCTCCGGCGACGACCGCCGGAGAGCAGACCGGCCCGGCATCCTTTTGGAAAAAGACCGGCGGCAAAGCAGCTGCTTGGTGGAAGGCCGCGGCGGACGATTGGCTGCCGGCCGCGGGGAAACCGATCTCGTGGCAACAGGCCTTGGGAGGCTTTCTGCTTCTCCCCTTGGTCATGGGCTTCCGGGCCATGACCAGTTACTTCAGTACCTACTGCCTGACCTGGGTCAGCGCCCGGGTAATCCGCGATATGCAGCTGAGCGCACTTCGCAAGGTTCAGGAGCTTTCCATGGCCTTTTTCCAGAAACGCCGGGTTAGCGACCTTTACCAGCGTATCGTGCATGACACCCGGGTGATTTATGATGCCATGACCAACGGCTTCATTGATACCGTGCGGGAACCCTTCGCCCTCCTCAGCATTTTCGTCAGCATGCTGGTGATCGATTGGAAATTGACCCTGATTTCCCTCGCCATGCTTCCCTTGGTGGTCTGGCCCGTGATTGCCAGCGGCCGCCGCCTGCGGGAACTGACCCGGCGCTCCACGGGACTGAGCGTCAATCAAAGCGGCTACCTTCTGGAGGCCCTCGCCGCCGTCCGGGTGGTCAAGGCTTACGCCATGGAGAAACTGCAGTTGGCAAATTTCCGCGCCCAGGCGGACGTGGGGGTGACCATGAGCGTAAAAACCGCCCAGACGCGCAACCTGCTGAATCCCCTGATCGAGATCCTCGCGATGCTTGGGGTCGGCTTTCTCATCCTTTTTGTGTTTTACGGGGGATCCAAGCCGGGAAACCTGGTCGCCTTCCTCACCGCCCTGCTGCTCACACCCATTTCGATCAAGCGGATTGCCAACCTTCATCTCACCCTGCAGCAGACCAGCGTCAGCGCGGAGAGGCTGGAGGAGCTTTTCCGGGAAAAACCCACCGTGGTGGAGCCCGTTGCGCCCCGCCCCTTGGAGGCCTTCCGCCATGGCCTGGCCGTGGAGGGCCTTTCCTTCTCGTACGGCCATCACAACGTCCTGCGGGACATCCGCATGGAGATCCCGCGGGGAAAAAAGGTCGGCCTCGCGGGAGAAAGCGGCTCGGGCAAGAGCACGCTCATCAATCTCGTGATGCGTTTTTACGACCCCACCGAGGGATGCATCCGGCTGGACGGTCACGACCTCCGGGAATACCGCACCGTGGATCTTCTGCGCCAGATGGCACTGGTCAGCCAGGATGTCGTTCTCTTCAACGTTTCCATCGCGGAGAACATCGCCTTTGGCAAGGAAGGGGCGACCCGCGCGGAGATCGAGGCGGCCGCCCGGCAGGCCTACGCTCATGAGTTTATTCTCGGGCTCCCGAAAGGATACGACTCCCCGGCCGGTGAGCGGGGACAGTTGCTCTCCGGCGGGCAGAAGGCGCGGATCGCCATCGCCCGGGCTTTTATCCGCAATGCCCCCATTCTGATTCTGGACGAGGCGACCGCTGCGCTGGATTCAAAAGCGGAGGCGGAAGTCCAGGGAGCCATCGACCGGCTCGAGGAGGGGCGGACTGTGCTGTGCATCGCCCACCGTCTCTCCACGCTCGCCAACATGGACGAGATCCTCGTCTTGGACCAGGGCCGTATCGTGGAGCAGGGAACCTTCACGGAGCTGCTGAAACGCGACGGAACTTTCGCCCAGATGGCCCGACGACAAGGCCTGGAGGCCAAGGCCTCTTGAAGCTTCGGGAAATCTGGCGAAACGCCCGCCGGTCCGCGCGGATCCGGAGTTTCCTTCGCCAAGGAAGCGTTCCCTGGAGCCGGGGCTACGAGGAATACCGCGAGGATCAGCTCGCCTTGGCCCTTGCGCCGCAAGGTCTGCGCCCCGACAAACTTCCGGAGGGCTTCGGGATCGGTCTGGATGAAAGAATCGTGGAGATCCCCTGGCTCTTCTCGCGCCTGCCTCCGGGCACCGCCCGCCTTTTGGATGCGGGCTCCACCCTCAACCGAAAAATCTGCCTCGAGCACCCCCGGTTGCGTCAGCGGAAAGTTCATGTCTGCACTTTGGAACCGGAGGCGGACTGCTTTTGGCGAAACGGCGTCGCTTATCTTTTCGAGGATTTGCGCAACCTTCCCTACCGGGACGGCTGGTTTGATGAGATCGCCTGCCTCTCCGTCCTCGAGCATGTCGGCATGGATAACACCCGCCATTACACTCAGGATGCCAGGTTCCAGGAGGCCGCCCCTTCCGGGGCCGTTCTCGCGATGGGGGAGTTTCACCGTGTGCTGCGGCGCGGAGGGAAGCTCTATCTTACCGTGCCTTTCGGCAGGGCCGTGTCCCACGGGTGGTTGAGGATTTTTGACCGCGCGGGGGTGGAGGAACTTTTGGCGGGTTTCCCGGCCGCCCACCGGGAGATCCGCGTTTACCGATACTCCCAACGGGGTTGGCAGACCAGTTCGATGGACGAAGCCGCCGGGGCCGTTTTTTTTGACTTCCACGTTGGGAAACCCTGGACCCCGTCCCAACCCGCCTGCTCGGGTGCAATTTGCTGCGTGGAACTGCGGAAAGCGGACTGAAGGTACGGGGGCGGCGTGGAACTGACCTTTATTCTTCCGGTCCGGAACCGGCGAGCTTGGGTGCGCCGCGCGGTGGACTCCTGCCTGCAGAACGAGCGGAATGGCCTTGCGGTCCGCCTTTCGGTGGTGGATGGTCACAGTTCGGACGGAACGTGGGAGGAACTGCAGGCGGCTTATGGCAAGGACCTGCGGGTGCGGCTTGTCCGCCAAGAGGGCGGGAAGGGTTTCATGTCCGCATGCTTTCAGGCGGTTCCCCAAGTGGAAACCCCTTGGGCCACGTTCATGTACGATGATGATGTTCTTTCTCCCCACTGGCACAACCTCGCCAGCCTTGCGGAAGACCGGCATCTGTCCTTTGCGATGGGCTTGGGACTGCAACACCGCCTGGATCAGGTCATGGATTTCCCCACGCCCCGGGATTGGCTCCGGATGGAGCCGCGGGAGCTTCTGCGGGGGTATGCGGACGCAGCCAAATCGTGGCGGCCCGATTGGCTTCCGGTCAGCCCGATCTGTTGCCTGACCCGAACCTCGCTCCTGCGGGAGTGGCAGGAAAAGGTGCGGCTCTTTGCCCTGAAAACACCCTTCCGCAACGAGTATCTTCTCCGGAGAGCGGCCGGCCCGGATTTGATGATCTATCTTCTCTCCCTGCTCCGTAGCCCCGGGCCCGTTGCCGTCCTGCGCTACCCCGTTGCCCAATTTTCCCGGCACTCCGAGACCATTTCGGGCCATTCGGGGGAGGAAGAGCTGGCGGTGGGATACTGGCTGGCCCGGGTTTGGCTGGCTGCAGAGCTGGCCCAGGCCGGCGACCCGCAAGCCCCCCTGTGGGGAGGGTGGGTTTGCCACCGGGGCTTGCTGCTTTTGCGGGACAGGTGGAAGCGGGGTCAATGGGGATATTCCGCCGCTCTGGTCTGGGAAATGCTGCACCTCAGAAAGCTTTTTCATGGAAGCGCGGGGGTGGAATGGCGCCGAAACTTTTTCAGCCGTTTTGTTCCTTCGGCCTGGCGGCAACTGCCCGCCATCCGCGCAGAGACCTTACCGCTTTCTGCCTGAACCGGCCCGTTCTGCCTCGACCATCCGACGCGCCAGCTGAGGCAGGGATACCCGCGGTCTCCAGCCAAGGGAAAAGATCCGGCGTGGTTGCGAAACCAGGGTGCGGTATTCGGGCACAAACCCTCCTCTCCCCAGAATGATTTTTTTCCGCCAGTCGCCCCCGTGGACAGCAAAACAGGCCCGCACCCAGTCTTGGATCGCATAAGCCTTGCCGGTTCCGATACAGGCCTCCATCACCTTGGCTTGGGAAATCAGGGTCCACATCCCGCGGGCAATGTCACCGGCGAAGGCCCACTCTTTCCGCACCCGGCCGTCTCCGATGGAAAGGGTACCACGCAGCTTTCCGGCCGCCGCAGCCGCGATCCGACGGCTCATCTGTCCCGGTCGCCGTTGCGGGGACTCATGGTGGAATAGATACCCCACGTAGGCGCGAAGCCCGAGCCGGCGGAAGTATCGCGCCACCTGAACCGCGGCAATCCGCGCCACGGCATACGGGGAGGAGGGGTCGAAAGGGTCATTCTCGCGGATGGGGCGGCCTCGGTTGCGGAACTGCAACCCGCTGCCCGCCACCAGGACCCGCGCGTGCGGGACATGCCTCCAGGCCGACGAAAGGATGTTCCAAGCTCCGAGGGCGATGGCCCGGAAATTGTCAGCGCCGGCCTCCGGAGATGTCGTGGAGCGGGCAGCCAAATGAAAAATGCGGGCAGGACGGCGGGTGCGGATCCAGCGGTCCACCGCGGAGGCATCGGCCACATTCACGGGGATCGCCCGGCCCCGGGCGTTGAAAGGGGCTACTTTCCATCCCTTGGCTAAAAGAAGATTCCGGAGGTAATAGCCATCCTGACCGGTCGCACCGAAAATGATCGCCTGTCTGGGGTGCAAGGGGGGTTAGATGATTTCGATTTCGGGAAAAGGGATGATGAACCTCCCGCCGCGGGCGCGGAACTCCGCCTCGCGGCGAAGAATGCCCTCCTTGAAATGCCACGGGAGCAGCAGAAAATAGTCAGGTTTCATGGCCCGAGCCTCCGCTTCCGAGACAATGGGGATTCCGGTTCCCGGGGTGAAACGACCGAACTTGTCCTCGTTGACCTCGGCAATGGCGGGCAGATCGGAGGGGCCCAGGCCGCAATGTTGCAAAATGACATTTCCCTTGGTGGAGGCCCCGTAGCCGAGGATCTTTTTTCCTTCCGATCGCAGGGCTTGGATCAGGCGGGAAAGGTCGACCCGGTGGCGTTCAACCCTCTCGGCGAATTCCTGAAATGGCCGCCCGCTGGCTAACCCCATCCTGTCCTCTTGTCCTAGCATCCATTCGACGAGCTTGGGATTGCCCGACAGGCCTCGGTTTTCCCGCGGAGTGACGGTGACGGCAAAACTGCCCCCGTTGACCGAATTCATGACCACGTCCACGATGCGGAGGTCGGCCCGCTGCATGATATCCTCGATGTTTCCGAGCGAGTAATATTCCAAGTGCTCATGGCAGATGGTGTCGTAGGAGTTCATGCGCAGCATGGAAGGCATGTAGCTCTGTTCGAGATGCCAGATTCCAGTGGGCGCAAGGATCTCGCGCACCTGCTGCGCAAAGCCCACAGGATCCTCGAGGTCGTAAAACATGGCAATCGAGGTCACTAGGCGGGCCTGATTCCCGCTAGAGGCTTTTCGGTAGGCCTCGGCGGAAAACAGCTCGGGTACCAACCAGATTTCCGGAGGGTAATGGGCTTGGAATTTTTTCCCGGTGGGATCAATTCCGACACGGTGGATGCCCGGGACGGAATACGATTTGAGGGTGGTGGCATCGTTACTTCCGATATCCAACACCCAGTCGCCGGGCGCTAAGCCCACCCGCCGCTCCAACTCCGCCACCTTAGACCGGAGATGGGCAACCATGGAGGCATTGAGGCCGGAGCGGTAACCGTAATTTTCCCCGTAAAGGAGGCTTGGATCAAAAGAATGCCCTAGTTGCAGGAGCTTGCCCTTTTCCGACCAAACCAGTTCGAGCGGTCCTGAAGGAACTTGGTCGTCGGCTTTCACTGGAAAAATTCCAGTAAAAGCGAAACTCCCCAAACCAAGAATTTTGTTAAGTTTAAGACCCTGGCTTAGCCGGCACTTATGTAGGGGAGATTCGGCCATCCCCAATTTAACTTTGCTCAGGTTATGAATCGCTGTCATGCATGGGGTCGAGCTTCAACCTACCATAATGCCCTCGTTTGGCTACCAGTCGATACCCGGATAAACCTATAAACTTTTTGGGCCTCGGCGCTTTCAGAATACTTTTCCGAGATACTTGCAGGGTTATGTTTTTTCCATATCTATCAATCTCATATCTCCCGTCACTCTATAGCCACAGACGGGATGTCTATGCGGGGAACTTGAAACTCAGTATTTTTTAGGTTTGTGTTACCTGCCGTCGCCTCAAGAGACCGATATTTAAGTTCGCCGAGTCTAAAACTGTCGTGCATGACAAAATACCCTTTTTCAGCGCCAGGAAAAATAGCAATGCTTGGACGACTCATCTTCCTTAAATCGCCATGTCTTCAGCTAGGCTTCTTTCGAATCATATTCCTGAAAGAAGCACGGATGTGCCGTTGTTTTATGCGTAGCCCGCTTTTGCCTAAGCACGAATTCGGAAATAGACCTCACACAAGGCATCATTCGTCAATGTCCCTGGAAAGCCGGCAAATGGACTTTGCAGGAATTGCCTTATCCAAATCGCAAAGGATCCCATTTCATAAGATGTCAGGAAGAAGCTGTTGCGAAATGCTGAATTCATTTCAGATTTTGCCATGAGAGCGATTTTTCTTGGCCTTAGGCGTTACTAGAGATTCCAGAAAATCTCTTTTTTCTGCAAATGGAAGGCTTTTTGATCTGAAATAGCCCAACGCTTAAAATTTAATCGATGGGGCAAACCCGAAAGCGGCCGTTGATCTCGAGAACAAGCTCGGTTTTGCCAGAGTGTAAGTGTTCCTGAATTAATCTGCGCAACTCACGCAAGTAATAAAAATGCTCCCGCCATATGTGAGGCCGACAGACGAATCCCCAAATCTGACCCAAGATCCATGTTTTTGTTCCCTGCCGAATATCCATATTGCCCCGTGGGCTTAGAATTCCCTGACTTAACTTGTAGTTGATATAATGAGCACACAGAAAGAATGCTACTTTTGTTTTTTCCAGGCAGCCGATCTGCAGCTTGCGGCGGGGGAAAAGTTTGATAAACTTCAAGAAGTCACTGGCACTTTCGAATTCACCAACTAATCCGAGTCCGGAATAGGCGCTGATATCAGCAATCGCGCCTGGTATGCCCAAAGCGGCATACTCCAAAGCTGCTGTTCCACTGTGGGTGAAGGTAATATTTGCTAGTTTTTCTAGTCCTTGATTGCTGAACCGTTCAGAATCGAGATAAATAATATTTGATTTACAGCATTGCTCTATTTCTTTTTTTAAGTCTGGCTGATACTGATAAATTTTTTTCGAGGGATGATCCTTGAATATCCAAAGGACACGCGAGTTCGCCTGAGCCGCTTCTAGGCTTTTTTTGAACCAATCATAATAATCCTGAAACCTCCTGCCACAAAACACGTGAGGGTCGTCAGGCATACAATGTAAAAAGACAAAAGCGCGTGGCAACTTTTTCAATTCTTCGGGCAATCCTGAGAAAAATTCTCTTTCGAGACGCCTCTTATCCTTGCTGAATCCCCTAATTGAGTCGAAATCACCAGCTTTACCCTCCAGACGGCTTGTCATGTATTTATCAGCTTCCTGTAAAAGAAGCGGGAAATCTTGATCTCTTCGCCTAAGCAAAATCTCAGGGGGCCGGTGATGCACAGGGACGTCAATCCGTGTTTTTGATTTCCAGCCATCAAGCTTAAAGATAGCTCTTGTGCCGCCAAAAAGCTGATAAACGGGTTTACCGTATTGTAGGATCGAACGAAGTAAAACACCATCGAGTGAGCAAGTGGTATGTGTAATTACCCCGGCAACAATTTTATAATCCCGGAGCATTTGAAGTGATGCTGCTCGCACCAAAAACGCTTTTTCTACTGATTTTTGGATCTCAGGGTTGATATCTGAAATTGTTTTGTGTCGATATTTAAGAACGTCATCGTAGACTTGAGGACCAACTTCAAGTCCCTTGTATTTTAATCTGAGCAGTTCGCGGGGACTTCTTATTTTTAAATAGGCTGATTTTGCATCCTTTTGAATTTTTTTAACCTGCTCCTGGGAGAGCAATTGCTGGGGTGAGATATATCGACCCTTTAAAAAGATTTTTATAATCCACCTGGACAAGAGATTTCCTTTATTGGCATCCAGGGAAAACATGATAACCCTCGCACCGAGTGAGCGTCCGACGATCCAATTGTTCAGCATTAGGATAAAATGCCAGCATTCAAAGCATTTCGGCGCTTCTCCGATGATCCAAGATGGCGGTGCAAAAAGATTTTTACTCATCCATAACCCCATCATTTTTGAACTGATTGAATTTTTATTTTTGCAAGCTCACCAGCGATTCTGGATCCGGCATCTCCTTGGCCAAACCGCTTGTCGGAGGAAACCCTTCCCCGAAGCAAATGTTTACGTATTTCCTGCTCAATTAAGGACCTGTCGTAATTGACAAACGTTGCATTCGCCCCGTGCTCACGCCCTTCCTGGCGGTCGCCTACGATCACGGTCGGAACACCCAAGTAGGCCGCCTCCCGGATAAAAGAGGAAGAGTTCCCGACGCAACAGGCGGCGTTATTGAGAACTCTGGCATAGTCCTCGGGCGAGAAATTTTTCACGTAAAAGATCGGATCGCTCATGTGAGTCTCTCGAAACTGACGAATTCCTCTGGAAACATCGTCACTTCCAGCGTCAATATTAGGCCATAACACAATCTTTTGGGTGTCTTGAATTTTTGAAATAGCTTCAAGGGTCTCAGTGATTTGTGCCCGGCCCTCGCCATAGCTCGTTGTAACAGGGTGCTGTAACACAAGGATGTATTTTCGGGTCCAATCGATACGTTTCCCGACACCCAAATATTTGTCTAAATCGAAAGCCGAAAGACGCAGATCGGCGTTTGCGAGGACATCCATTGACGGGCAGCCGTAATTGTAAACCCGATCAGGTCGTTCGCCCATGGCAATGACTCTTTGCCGTGATTCCTCTGATGAAACAAAATGGAAATCCGCTAATTTGGTAATGGCATGGCGAACCCGGTCATCAATATTTCCACTTACCTCACCCCCTTGCAGATGGACCAGGGGAATATTAAGGTAAGTTGCAGCTATTGCCGTAGCCATGGTTTCAAAACGGTCAGCAACTGTCACAACCATATCAGGCTTTAAATCTTGAAAGGCTGAAGATAACTCCACGATGCCAAGTCCGGTCGATTTTGCCTGAGTCACCAGAGTTTCACCTTCAATCACATAGTGAATGGAACGAGCCGGTATAAAGCCGTCCTTTTGAATGATTTCGATCGCCCTGCCGAATCGGTCTAATAATGTGGAAGCTCCAACGACCACCTGAAGTTCGAGTGCGGAATTTTCCTGAATCGCTCTCATCAGGTACTTTACCCTTCCATAGTTTGCCCGACTGGCGACAACGACACAAATTTTTCGCTTCATTTCATAAAATCTGAAATTTAACTTTACAGAGAAGTAGCCCTTTTAAAACGGATCATATTTCTACATGACTGACCCGGCTTATCTTTGATTTTTGCTTTGCGTTGGGAATTTATGCGATCTTTTTCCGTTGGAGCATTTGGTGATCCGACGTGCGCCCATGCCTTACCTTTTCTTGCCAAGGCTGTACATCATCTGATTCCTGCTAATTGCCCCCAAAGGACCCTCCTGAAGCTCCATGACCGTCAATTCCCCGCCCATGGAAACTACTTGCCATTTTCGATAAAGGTGGTCGCGGATAAACCGGGCATTGGCTTCCCTGCCATCAACAACGATTAAAGTCCCCGGAAGCAGTAGGGGCTCAAGTCTCAAAATATCAGCCGCCATTACCAAGCGGTCTGGATTTTTCCAGGATGTATCCCCTTTTTTTGACATTACATTTTGTGGATGCGGACCATCTAAATAAATAAAGTCCGGCACTACGTCTGGAAGACGGGTGTAATAGTGGCAAGAACGATCCTGAAAGAAGCCGGCCCGGGCGGGGGAGTAGTAGAGTTTTACGCAGGAAGCTAGGAGGCGCGGAATCATCTGGCGGGTTGAATCAAGAAATCTCCGTGAAGCATCTACCGAATGAATAGTAAAGGGCGTGTGAACCCGGACTTTCGGTTTTTTCTTCAGCCTCTTCCAAAATTCCTGATTTTTACGAACCGCATCCGCCATGACCAAGGTCGAGAATCCGACTCCGAACTCTAGGACCGTAAAACATTTCCGAGACCGAACCGCCAAATGAAGCCTGGCCAAATCAGGAAATTCAGGACGGTATCGTTCGGAATTTTTCGCCGCTTCCTTTTCAAGAAAATTTAACAAACCATTTTTCCTAAGGTAATTTTTAGCCTGCTTCCAGCCTCTTTCGCCCTGAAAGGACTTGGCTATTGACCGGCAATTCATTTATTGATCTCTATCACTAGTTTTTTATTTTTTTAAAATATCATGGTAATGTAAAAAATCCCCAGCTTTTTTAGAGTATTTTAATCTGCTGCCAACAACTTTCTGGTACTTTAAAACGCTTACACCAGCACCCATCGGTTTTTTTCCCTCCAAATGTTCAAATTTTAAAGTTTTACCCTTTTTAAGGTCTTGGTTCAGAGAAATTGCCTTACCAAAAATACGCCTACTTTTTTTGAAGCTCGGAGATTCGAAACTCCGCATTCCCGGTCCTCGGGCCTGTTCCAGGAACCGGATACCCTCAACTAGAGTTTTCCACTCATCAATAGTCAAGGAGGCCTTGGCATCAGGTCCAAACATGCGGCGATCAAAACAGGCATGGGCTTCAACCACGCGGGCCCCGAGAGCTACAGCCCCGAGGATTGAAAAGATTTTTCCCGAGTGATCTGATAGACCAACCGGACACTGATATCTTTTGTGCAATAACACCATTTGCCCTAATCCGATTTGCGCGGGATGGGCAGGGTAATTCGTGCAGCATTGCAGAAGAGTAAACGGAGTTCGGAGGCTTCGCAGCATCGAGACCGATAAATCGAGTTCCTGCTGGGTCACTAGTCCTGTTGACAGAATAATTTCCTTACCCGTGGCTGCGATTTTTTTGAGAAGAAGAGGGTTGGCTGCATCACCGGAACCGACCTTATAAAGCCTAACCCCGACTTTCTGCAACAAGTCGACCGCTGCGTTGCTAAAAGGAGTAGCAAGAAACTCAACCCCCAAAGATTCACACTTTCTTTTTAACCCAAGCCACTCTTTTAAGGAAAGCTCCATTCTTTTCCAATAGGCAAAACGGCTCGAATCCACGATTGAGAATTGTTTCCGGAATTTTTCAAGATGGCTGCTTTCCTTATCTGCCAAATGTACCTGGAATTTAATTGCATCAACTCCGGTCTTGGCCAGCGCGTCAACAAATGAATGAAGGATGCCGAGGCTTCCATCGTGCGCCTGACCGATTTCAGCAATTACATAAGTGTGCTTTCGCCGGCTGATCAGGGATTTTTTCATAGATGCCGTCGCTTCATATCAGTGAGAAGTGCATCGACAATGAAATTCTCAGTTTTTGCCATAGACTCATAAGTGGCGCCTCCCAAATGTGGAGTGAGAATAAGGTTCCTTGAGCCCAGGAGCGGCCTCCAACGTTTGAGGGAACCCTTTTCATTTTCATTGGGAAGAACATCCAGAGCAGCACCCTTCAGGAGGTTTTTTTTAACGGCCCTAAATAGGCTTTTTTCCTCAATCAGTTCACCGCGGGATGTGTTGATAAAATACCGATCCTTTAGCCTTTGAATTTCACGCTTTCCCAGGATCGGCTTTTTATTTCCAGCATGGGCGGCGGTTAAAACGATGATTTTACTGAACTGAATCACTGCCGTTGCGCTCCGAAACCGTCGCCAAGATGGAGAAATTTTTATTTTGGCAGGATCATACCAGCAAATACGAGCGCCAAAAGCTTCACAAAGAGTGGCCACCCGACAACCAACTCGGCCGAGCCCAATTATCCCCACGCGGCTTCCATGAAGTTCCTCACCCCGACACCGATCCCGATTCCAAAAACCGGCTCGGCACAACGAGAAAGCCTCGGGATATTTTCTTAGCAGCGCCAGGATGAGCCCCAAAGTATGCTCAGGAGTTGCATGGATTGTCTTCAGAAACTGTCTTTTCCCTCGCAAGCTTAAAAGCTTGATATTTCTTATTTTCAGCTCCTTTTCGTCCAGGTGATTTAATCCTGTGGTCGGACTGCATACCCATCGCAACCGGGGAGCCATCTGGAGAAACTCCTTGTCGATTTGATGTCCGAGCCGGACAAAGAGAACTTCTTTGTCCTGCAGGAACGTGGAAAGCCTCTGATTCGTATAAGTTTCCACCTTGCCTACACGCCGGAGTCGCTTGAGCGCGTGCCGGCAGAAAGAAGAGGCTTCTAAGATTCCGATCTGCATAGGATGGCCCGCAGTGACTCCAGATCTTCCGGACTATTGAGATCTACGGATTGGCTTTTTTTCATCTCGAAAAGCATGGGATGATCACAAATAATCTTTCCACTGGATCTTAAAAATTCTGAAAGGGTCAAATACAGTGCCCCGGTCCGTATCCAAACCGGTGTGGTGTCTTGGCGCCTTGACCCAAGGTTGTGCGACGGGCTTTTTGGTTTTAAATAGCCGCCGGGCGTCCGCTGATACATCACGGCATCACAGATATAATCATCCTGAAAGCAAGCGATGAGGGACTGAGCGTGGGCTTGTTGAAAAAACTTTTTTACCGCCTTTTCGATGGCAAACAAGTCGCGCTGGGGAGAGGTCGGCTGGAGCAATAGAACTGCATCAAATCGGACACCACGAGCAGCGAACCAATCGAGGGCATGAATGAGCACATCGACGGTTTTAGCTTGGTCTGTAGAGAGTGCGGGAGGCCTTAAAAAAGGCACTTTTCCTCCCCATTTTTTCGCCACCTCGGCGATTTCAGTATCGTCCGTGGAGACGACTACTTCGTGTACGACCCCTCTTTTCACTAAATCATTTCCGGCCTCAATCGACCAGGCCACAAGAGGTCTTCCACAGAGCTCTACGATGTTTTTTCGGGGAATACCCTTGGATCCACCGCGAGCTGGTATCACCGCAAGGACAGAAACTCGTTTTCGAAAATTTTTTCTAAGTAATTTTTGCACGACTTTAAAAGGGTGCTATTAGTTTTTTTATTATCTAACCTTCAGGACTTTTTTGGCTTTATCTTGCATCTCTGCGTGTGCCTGAGAGTTTAGCCGTCCTCATTAAGTCTGGTTCTTTTCCGGCAGAGAAAATTTTACAAGAAAAGCCTTTGGTGGCACTTCGCGTTTAATTTTTTTTATTAGTCACGGCCTTTAGCTTCAGAAAGCTTTAGTGGCTACAATGCAAACCAAGCTTTTGGATGGGTTCCACTGCGGCAGGCGGAGCATGGGCGCGTCGAAGAAAGGACTTAGGGGTTTTTAGACAATTTTGTGACAATAAAAGCTTCAAGGCTCTTACCTTTTTTCAAAATTAGCCCCAGATTCAAAACAAGTTCTCGGAACCTATTTTCTCAAGGCCTTCCGAATATTTTTCTTTTTTTCGACGTGGTTTAATTGGATTACGAATTTTTTCCAGTGATTTTAGAGAAAGTTATCTAGATCTTTGCAGTCTATTCGGTAAAGGCCGAGCGCCGTGAAGCGGCTTTGGTTTGTTCCTCGTTCCATGGTAAGTCCATATTCATATCCACATTTTTTCGCGATGCGGAAAGCCTTTGTATTAACGGCCACCTTGCTTCCGTATGGATAAGAAACGCCTAGGGGCCGGACCCCGGTTATCCGGTTTAGGACCCTTTTTGAGGCACTCAGCTCAAAAAACATCTCCTTCGAAGAAAGGGTTCTCAATGGGGTATGAGAATGGCAGTGAGAGCCCAATTGATTATTCTTGCCCAACTGCTTGAGCTCCCCACGAGACAAATAAAGTTTTTTTGCTGCTTTTTCCTCTTGCCCAAAAAGATGCACGAAGTAATTACTTAACCAACGGGATTTTTGAATTCTGCCTTTAGAAAAGTTAACAAAATACTTTAGTTGCCGCGCCTTGAGGTCGTCATAGCGGTATTGCGTTCGGGGGGACGAGACGCCCCGTGTCAATTTGTCAAAATTAAAACTTTGCCTGATGCGGCTGATTATTTCTTCATCCGCAACCTTTGACCGGATCATTTGAAGCTTATGCACATTAAGAAGACGGCCGGTGATCAAGGGGGCCGTAGGCACAAAACAGATTCCGTGAGCCCCATTCTTTTCAAGATATTCCAGTGCCTCGAGATGCTCTCGAAAGCCGTCATCGAAGGTCAATAGCGCCAGTTTTTCGTCTTGTGAAATTTCGCCTTTTATAAATTTCAAAACATCGTCTTGGTGTGCTATTTTCCATTTCTTTTTCCGGAGTTTGCTCAACTCGCACCCCAGACTTGTAGGTGTGCTTGGATAAATGCCCCCGTGAGTCCTCTCCTTCCTGAAATAATGGTGGTTTATGGCTAGTAGCGGCATGCGCGCAGGTATTCAATACGCTCAATTTCCGAGGGGGCCAAGCCCCTCTGGACATATTCTAAAGCTGAAAGAAGCGACTTTTCGTTAAAATCAGCCTTACGGTAATATTTCCCCTTTATCGGCTCTTGGCGGTTCGGGGCTCTTTCCCCGGTAAGGTACTCTTTTGCTACCGTCGGAAAGCGATCGATAGAATTGCGGATCAGACGACTTGTAATTCCATAGTAATCTTCGCCAGAAACGAATTTTGCATCGACTCTTTCCAGGATGTCCCCAGCGTCCACTTTGGCCGAGGCAAGGTGGATGGTCGTGCCGAGCAGATGTAGCTCCCGGTTGACGAAGGGCCAAAAAAGCGTGGCTGAGCCACGATAAAAAGGAGATAACCCTAAGTGTAGGTTGATAATTTTTTCATTGAAAGACGAGAGCCAGCCATCTTTTAGAATGGAAGTTCCGAAAAGGCAGACGACCCCAAACTTCTGTTTCTTGGCCCAAGCAACCACGTCAGGCGAGTTTATATCTGATACTTCTTTTTTATCAGGCCCAGTGCCAGACTTTTCGGCGCAGAACCATTTCTGTTCCACTAACCTGAGCTGTGCCAAGTGACGGGCTACCGGCTCGGAAAGTTTTTGCTGATTATCGTAGTAATCTTTTTTCTTTTGCACAACCACGAAAGGTGTCTCAAAGTTTTTTGCGATTACCCGCGCAAAATAATCGTGGCGCATCCCATCGCTGGTCAAGACCAGGGCCTTCATGGCTGGGAGGAGTCAAGATACCTTCTGGCCCAGAGCTCCAAATTGATCCATTGCCATATAAAAAAGGAGTTTTCACCTCTCCTTGCCGCATAATCCTGATAGGCTAACCGAGCGGCTTCCGGATCCACCCATCCGCGGTTAGCAAAGCTTTTTGAAAATAGAATCGACTCAGCCCACGACCGCCACTCTGTGGCCAGCCATTCCCTTTGGGGAGATTGAACCGAGCGTTTGCTTGCAAAGGCCACGGTGCCAGGTGCCTTGCGAGACAAAATATGCCGAAATATCGCCTTGCTCCCACTATCGTTGAGAAGCATCGGCACGGGAATCGCGAAAGCAAACTCCACCAGCCGATGATCTAAAAACGGCACCCTCAACTCGCGTGAGTTTGCCATGGAAACCCGGTCATTGAAACGAAGGCCTCGCGGAATTTTCGCTTCCAACAAGTCAGTTGCGGCTGCCTTACGAACGGGGTCCGCAAATTCGTTTTGTTTTGTGGCCCCAAGCAAAACATTTTTCTTAAGACTAGGCATGAGAACCTCGGGCCTCAGTCCGTTGGTTCCGTCAATTGCCGGATTCGGGGGGAGGGCCTTGGGCGCCTGTCCCCAGAAGGACGAGAAATCCCTGCTACGTCGCTCCCTTTCCTTCCGGTCTGGGGCTCCGGCAACATACATTTCGTGATAGCGGCGATATCCCAAGAACGCCTCGTCGACCCCATTGCCATCCAGCAGAACGGTGACGCCGTTCCCTCGGGCGGTCCGATAAAGAAAATTATACCCGCAAACAAATATGCCCCCGAACGGTTCAGATTGGGAAGCAACCGTTTCCTCCACCACCTCCGCTAGTCCGTGTGAATCCAACGTGGAAACATGCAAGATCCCGCCATGCGCAATTTCCCGGATCCATGGCAACTCGCTATAACCAGCATAATCTTGCGTGAACAAGTGCACCCTATCCAAAGTTTCGAGGGTCGTCCTTGCCAACATGGCTGAATCCACGCCCCCGGAAATATTCAGACCCACCTTCACATCCGCCACCAAATGGGAAGAAATAGCCTGCGCAACCAGCCTTTCTGCCTCTTTTTCGATTTCACCGGAATCTGCCGCCCCCAGATCCGGAGTCCGTTCAGAAAAGCAATACCAACGCTGAATGGTTTTAGACAGGCTTCTTAGACCAAGATGAAGGATCGTTCCAGCAGGTAGAGAGCAAACCCCCTCGAAAAAGGTGTGCTCGCCGTGATCATAAAGGCCTAGCTCAAGATAAGTTCGGATCGTTGATTCATCCGGCAAGGTGGCAGGGAGAAAACGGAGGATGGGGGGAATCTCGCTGGCAAAGACGAAGCCCTTGCCTGGCAGGTCACACCAGTAGAGAGGCTTGATCCCAAACCGGTCCCGGACGAGGGTAATTTCGTTACGCAGTGTGTCGTGGATCGCAAAGGCAAACATGCCGACCAGCTTTTCCAAACACGCCGGCCCACGAAGGGTCCAAAGGGCTAGTAACAGTTCGGTGTCTCCACGCGTTCGCCAGGTCCACCGATCTCCCAGTTCCTGCCGCAGCTCTTGATAATTCATGATCTCCCCGTTGTAGATAATTGTCCATCGACCATCAGGAGTGGACATGGGTTGGGCAGACTGGTCGGAAAGATCGATAATTTTTAGCCGCCGATGCCCAAGAAAAAGTCGGCGATCGGGAGACAGCCGGACCCCTTCCCCATCAGGACCACGGTGACTCAACATGGCCAAGGCTTTGCGACAGGACTTTTCATCCACCCCGCCGGGGAAAAATTGCCCAAAAATCCCGCACATGGCTAGGGGCGCGGCTTGTTCTGGAACATGGTGGTCGAGGCGGTCATAAAATTTTTGTTTCGATGCTGGCGAAGGTGGCCTGGAAATTCCGTTCCAGGAAGGGTTGCTAGGCCTGAAAGTAAGACCGCGGACGTCGGCCCAAAGGAATTAGATTTCGGGTATCCACGACTGGGACTTTGTAGGAGGTAAAATCATGATCTCGGAAGCAGCCGTGGGCCGTGGAAATTAAAACCAGATCACATGAATGCGTAATGGCCACGGACTTTCGACCGGCCAGTTGTTTGTGTTCCCGGGTCATCCGGATCTCGGGAACATAGGGATCGTGGTACTCCACTTTTGCCCCTTTGGCCTCCAATTTTTCGATCAACACATAACTAGGGCTTTCCCGGTCGTCATCGACATCGGCCTTGTAGGCCAAGCCCAACAGAAGAATTCTGGATCCCTGGATGGGCTTTCCCACCGAGTTCAGGGCCTCGGCCACTTTCTGAATCACGTGCTCCGGCATTGCGGTGTTGATCTCCCCGGCCAATTCGATGAAACGGGTCGGGTGTCCATATTCCCGCGCCTTCCAGGTCAAATAGAACGGATCGATGGGAATGCAGTGGCCGCCAAGACCGGGGCCTGGATAAAAGGGCATGAACCCGAACGGCTTGGTCTTGGCTGCCTCGATCACTTCCCAAACATCGATTCCCATCGAGCCGTAGATGATTTTTAGCTCGTTCACCAAGGCGATGTTCACGGAGCGAAAGATGTTCTCCATCAGCTTGGTGGCCTCCGCCGCCCGGGTGGAGCTCACCGGCACGAGTTTCTTGATGGCTTTTCCATAAAGCTCCATTGCCCTTTCCAGACAGGCCGGGGTGAGTCCCCCCACCACCTTGGGAATCTCCGCCACCTTGCTCTGCGGATTCCCCGGATCTTCGCGCTCGGGTGAAAAGGCTAGGTGGAAATCTTGCCCGGCCTTCAGCCCGCTCTCCCGCTCGAGGAGTTTTCGAAGATCCTCATCGGTAGTCCCCGGATAGGTTGTCGACTCCAACACCACCAGCTTCTTCCTGGTAACTCCTTCCACCTCCCGCCTTTCACCTTCCACCTTCAAATACGGCGCAATCGCTTCTCCCGTTTTTAAAATGTACGAAATATCCGGCTCCCGATTTTTGTTTAGAGGGGTGGGCACACAGATCACCACCGCCTCCGACTGCTTCACCAAGGAAAAGTCTGACGATGCCGAAAATCGACCCGCCTTCACCTGCGCCGCCACATCCTCAGCCGCGATATGCCTGATGTAACTTCTCCCCGCCTCAATCTCCTTGATCTTGGTGGGATCAATATCCAGCCCCAACACCCGACAGCCCGATTTGGCAAATTGCAACCCCAGCGGCAGGCC
>Ga0172372_10004724_pt1 | contig 19252 bp, 19 predicted proteins | sample LakKiv5m_2_FD_114544 | JGI IMG/M metagenome (GOLD analysis project Ga0172372, IMG submission 114544) | Freshwater microbial communities from Kabuno Bay, South-Kivu, Congo - kab_092012_9.5m | ecosystem: Environmental > Aquatic > Freshwater > Lake | place: Democratic Republic of the Congo...
ATCGAAGGAATGGGTACGGCAGAGAGGTAAACCCCTGGGCCGCCGTCGATAGGCGTGTTGAGAATGATGGTGCCAATGACAAATGTGACGGCAAGCGTGAGAAGCCCGAAAAGCTCCCCGCGCAGGCGCCGTAGGCGAAAGACGATTGCACCCAGGCCCACGCCAAACACCGCCGCGACCAGGCCTGCCACCGGAAGTGTGGCGAGGAAGGGCCAGTCGAGCTTTCCTGACAGAACGGCGGTGGTGTAGATGCCCACGCCGAAAAACGCGCCGTGACCGAACGAAAAATAGCCAGAATAGCCAGACAGAATGTTCCAGGATGTGGCGAGCACAATCCAGTGCAGCACCAGATAGAGAAAAGTTTCGTAGAACGCGGGAAGCTTTAAAAGAGGAACGGCTGCCAGCAGTGGCAGCAGCACCAGAAATCCTGCGATGACTCGGCGGTCCATCTCAGACCTTCCCGGGGCGTAGCAGCAACACCGCGATGAGCAGTGAGAACGAGACAAGAGGCGCCCAGGCAGGCGCTGTGACCGCCATGGTGGCCGCTTCCGAAAGGCCAATCACGATGCCCGCCACCAGAGGACCGAGTGGGTTGCCTAGCCCGCCAATCATTACCGCTGAAAACACCACGCCCACCCAGGCATAAATCTGTGAAGGCGCCAAGGTGAAGCTGAGCGCAAGACACGCGCCCGCCACCCCAGCGAACGCAGATGCCGCTCCCGACAGCACGAGTGCAAGCATGGGTTCGTTGATGCCGAATGCCGCAGCCATGCGCGGGTTCTCGGACATGGCGCGCATGGCTTTGCCAAGCGCGGTGTAGCGCAGCAGCGCCCAGGTGGCGATGGACAACGCGATGGCGATCAACAGCGTCATCAGTTCAGGCAAGGGGAAAAACAGCTGTCCGACCTGAAACTTGACGTCACTGTAGGAGGACTCGAGCTTGCGATAGTCAGCCGACCATATCCACTGGATGAGACTCTCGATGATGACGGCAAGCCCGAAGGTCACCAGCAGGGAGTTGAACGGGGTGACCTTGAATCGCGCAAACACCCAGTGCATGGCCATACCGATCAGGAAGAAGCCCGGCACGATGATGACCATGGTGAGGAACGGATCGATCTTGAAGTGCTCGGACAACTGGTAGGTCAGGTATGCGCCAAGAAAAGCGAGTGCAAAGTGCGCCAGATTGATCTGGCGCAGCATGCCCCACGACAGGCTCAGTCCCAGGCCCAGCAGGCCGTAAAGACCACCAATGAACAGCCCGGACAGGAGCGACTGTCCGAGCAGTTCGAGGCTGGGGATATGCATCACTTAAGGCGTCTTGAGGGAGACGCCAGGCTTGGCAAACGGCTTGGGCCATACAACTGCCCACTCACCGTTCTGCACCTGCTTCAACTTGGTGAGGTCGTCGCCGTAGTTGTTGACCCCGTCAAAGCGCATCGGGCCCTGTATGGTGTTGACCGGGTTCTTCTTGAGCCAGGCGGCGAGCGTCTTGTCGTCCAGCGACTTGGTGGCGTTGACGGCCGTCTCAAACACCTGCCACGCCGAGTAGGATGCCGCGGCCTGGGTGTCAACCGACGTGTCGGGTAGCGACGCCTTGGCGGCGCGTTCATTGAACAGCTTGGAAAATTCGACCGCGCCAGCATTCTTCATCATCGGTTCGTGTTGTTCGAAGATGGTCATTGCAAGCCCGAGGTTGCCATCGGGCGACTTGACCATCGGGCCAGGCGACGGCAGGAAGTGGAACATGGTGGGCGGTGCGTAGTCGATCTTCTTCATGGCATCGAGCAAAAGCATTCCCTCGAGTGCGATCACGCCACCCCAGATGAAGTCGGGTCGGGCGGACTTCAGGCGGCTGGCAATCGCGCCAAAGTCACGGTTGCCGAATTCCCACTCGAGCCACAAGACTTCCTGGAGCCCGCGCTTTTTCGCCACGTCGCGAGCGCCGACCGACATGAAGTGAACCGATGGGAATTTAGACGTGACGATGGCAATCGTCTTGGGGGGCTTAGGCCCCGCGGCGAGCGCATCCAGCACCATGTTGGGGCCTGAGCTTTCGGGGGTAGGACCCGTTGCCCAGGTCGGGAACTGCATGTCGTACTTGGCCAGGCTGGGAATGCCGAATGTGTGATGCACCAGAATCTTGCTGTAGCGCTGGGCAACACCCATTGCCGACAGGATGTTGGCGGTGGCGTAGGGCCCGATCAGCAGATCCACCTTGTCAACGGTGACCAGCTGCTCGTAAAGCGTGCGGGCGAGGTCGGGCTTGGACTGATCATCCTTCAGCACCCACTCCACGGGGCGTCCCAACAGTCCGCCGCGCTTGTTCAGCTGCTCGACATAAATTTCGCCAGTGAGCTTGTGGATCATGGCGGTGGCTGACAGAGGGCCAGTGAGTGCGAGTGTGCCACCCACCTTGACAGGTGCGCGCGGCTGGGCGAACGCCCCTCCGGCAAAAGGCATGGAAAGCAGCGGCGCGCCTGCGGCGGCCAGAATGGGCTTGAGTGCCTCACGACGGTTGGTTTTCATGGCTCCTCCTGATTGTTGAATCGACGATAAAACAAATTCAGTTCACCCGGGACGCGCCCGGTAAGTTGTGATCAGTGCGCAGCAGCCTTCAGCCGTGCTTCCAACTCGCGCATGATGCGCTCACCCGACACCACGAGCTGCTGCTGCCTGTCGCTGAGTGCACCAAACGCCATCCGGCCATCGCGCTTGCGGAACTCGCCAGCGATCATGACCGAATCAACGTTGGCGAGACCAGCCTGTGTGACCAGCGCAGCAGCGGGGTCATGTATCGGCTGCATGTTGAGGTCGTCGGCGCGAACCATGATGAGATCGGCCTGCTTGCCTGGGGTGAGCGAGCCGATCCGGTCTTGCATCTTGAGCATTCTGGCACCTTCGACGGTAATCCAGGACAGTGCTTCGCGAGCAGTGATGGTGCCGGTATCCGGAAGCTTTCCGTCGCGAGCCTTGGCGCGAGCGTTATCAAAGGCGCGCTGGCAGGCGAGCGCCATTCGTGCCACCGTGAACATGTCGCCGCTGATACACGATTCGAGATCAACACCGAGTGAAGGCTGGGCGCCCAGGTCACGAAGCCTGCCGGTGATGGCAAAGCCATGGCCCTGGAACATCTCGGTTTCCGGTGTGAGTGAGAAACTCACGCCGCGGTCGAGCATGAACTTCAACTGGGCGTCGGTGAGGTCGTTGCCGTGGACGATGTTGTTGTTGTCGCCCAGCAGGCCTGCCTCACCCAGGCGGTCCCAGCCGTCGGGCACACGGGCCGCAGCCCCGGCGCAGTGCATGCTTGCAATCAGTCCGAACTCGCGGGCCAACTTGAAGTCGTCTACCGCAACGTCATAGGTGGAGTAATGCGGTCCGAGAATGGCCAGGCCCAGCGTCAGTAACTGGTCACGAGAGCTGAATGTCGACTTGACCAGGCGCTCAACCTCGCTGCGAGGATGGGGCACTTCCCAAAACGGCTTCTGCCCTGGTTTGGGATCAGGCTTGGGTGAGCCGTGAAAAAAAACTGCACGAATCTGTGACTCAGCCAACCCGTCAATGGCCGCATCGGTGTGCGCGGGCGTGGGATTGTTGTGACACCAGTCTGCAAGCGTGGTGGTGCCGCAGTTGATCTGGTTGAGTGCCCCAACCAGGGTGGCGATGCGGATATCGTCGGGCGAGAACAGCGTGGCGAGTCCCGCGTGCATCTTCTTGAAGTACTCAAGAATGGTCCAATTTGCCGCCACACCGCGGAGCCCGGTCTGCCAGGTGTGCATGTGGGCATTCACGAGCCCCGGCGCAACAATCATCCCCTTTGCGGAAATGACCTGAGCCCCTGGCGCGGAAATGCTGGGGGCCACCGCAGCAATGCGATCGCCCTCGATCAGAACGTCGCCCTGGGAGAGGTCGCCCAGCTTGGCGTCCATGGTGACGACCAGACCGCCTTGGATCAGGGTTTGTTTCATATCGAGCTCACAGGGATCAATTGGGGGCGGATATTGTCGCAATTTGCATAGAGCGGCAAGGGCGGCGCGTCAAGTTGAGGGGAATTGGCGAATTCGCCTCGCACCTCGAGCGTGAAAGTACCCACGGATTGATCAGCCATCAACGAGGCCTCGCTCGCGCATCCATTCGGTGGTGAGCGCTACCGCTTCGCGCATCAGCTCCGGCTGTCCAACGAAGTAATGCGTGGCCCCGCGAACCACCCGCATGGTCTTGTCTTCGCTCGCCACCGCACCATAAATCTGCCCGGTGTGGGACTGGGGCACCGCATCATCGGCGGAATGCTCAATGGCAAGAAAGGGCACATGGATGCCCCGGGCGCTCCGCACGCCATCGGCATTGCTGTCATCGACTGACCACTGCGACAACCATGACCGAAGCGTCGAAAATCGCGCAAGCCCCACCGGCCCGTTATTGGCCACCTCAGGAACCCCCATGAAGCAGGTTCCTATGGGGCGGTCGTTGGGTTCCAGGCTCCCATCGAGGAATCGCGGGTCGGCCATGGTTCGGTGCGTCACAAATCCGCGCTCCAGCTCTCGACCGCCGCTGCGTTTCAGCTTCTCGAGTGTCTCGCGAACCCAGGCCGTACGGCGTCGCGCGCGCGCGAGCTGCGCCGCGCGAAATTTCGCCAGCCATTCGGCGCTGTAGGGCGGCTTTCGGTCAGGGTGAAAGAGATCGAGCTCCGGGTCTCGTTGGTCCGGATCGTTTTCGTCCAGTACGCTGGGATCAATCCATTCAGAGAAGGTGTGAGCCCGCGACATGTGCGCAGCCTGAAACATGACCGCATCGGCGGGGATCAGCCCTGCAGTCATGATCGAACAGGGGTCACCTGCCGGTGTATGCGAAATGGATGGATGTTCCGCCTGCGACTGATAAAAGAGTGAGAGCGATCCACCGCCCGACCAGCCTGCAAGCACGATCTTCTCGTAGCGCCAGACCTCTCGCGCGTGGCGGATATAGGCGCCGAGATCAACGATCACGTTTTCCATGATCAGTGCGCTGTCGTTGCGCGCATACCGGCTGCCCGCGCAAAGCACGTGCTGCCCGCTTTCGGCCATGGCCCGTGGCATGGGCAGCAGTTGCAGCGTGCTGGCCGGATGCATGTAGATGATGAGGGTGCGCGATGGAACGCCTTCAGGGATGTATCGGATTCCCTCGAGATGAACGGTTCCGACGGAACCCGAAAAGCCATAGACAGATTTGAAGGCCGACTGCTCGGGGAACTGAACGTGAACCCATTCGGCGTTCACGCGGTGGGTGGCGGGTGCATTCAAGGCGGCCGCTCCGTTAATTGAACGAATGTTGCGGGATTAGCGGGAACTGGCCCGCTGCTGCTTCTCATTCGTCCAACGGTCGCAAAGCGCCCGTGCGCCTGCACGGTAGCCACTCAGCATCTGTTCGGACGCAATTTCAGCGGTGAGTTCCAGACGAATGCCGTTTGGATCGAAAAAATAAATGGAGTGCACATAGCCGTCGTGGTCTACCGGCCCAAGCACTGAAACGCCAGCGTCAGTCAGGCGCCGACGCGCAGCATCCAGCGCTTCAAGCGTGTCAACCCTGAGCGCAAGGTGATTGACCCAGGATGGCGTGTTGGGCGAGGGCTCGGCGGTCTGTCCATCGCCCAGGTCAAAAAACGCGATACAGCTTCCATCGTGCATCTGAAAAAAGAGGTGCAGGTGAGGGTTCTCGTCGCCCGTGCTCGGCACCCGCTCGTTGCGAATCACATGGACCAGCGGTAAGCCGAGAAGGTCCTCGTAAAAGCGCCGGGTCTCCTCGGCATCCCGGCAGCGCCAGGCAAAATGGTGAAGCTGGCGAATGGGCACGAAATCAGACATTGCGGTCTCCTTGGATCAGACCTGCCTGCGGGACAGGTCGAAATAGAGGGTGGAGAGGTCAGGGCGGGCGGCAAGCGCTTCGCACGACCCTTCAAGGGCAATTCGTCCCTTGATGAGCACGTACGCGCGTTCGGCAAACGACAATGCAATATCGAGCTTCTGCTCCACCAGCAGCATCGTCAAGCCCTCGCGTTTCAATGCATCCAGGGCAGCGCGGATCTCCTGAATCACCAGAGGGGCGAGCCCCAGAAAGGGTTCATCGAGCAGCAGCAAGGATGGGCGGGACATGAGCGCACGGCCTATGGCTACCATCTGCTGCTCGCCGCCCGAGAGCGTGCCCGCGAGCTGCTGGCGACGCTCTGCAAGGCGCGGGAAAAGGGAGTAGACAAAATCGAGCTGGCGGCGAACATCGCCTGGTGTGTGGGGCTTGAGGCCCACCGATCCCAGTCTCAGGTTGTCGAACACGCTGAGGGGGGCGAATATCCGTCGTCCTTCCGGGACCTGAACGATGCCATGCGCGACGATACGGTGCGAGGGTTCTCGGATGAGCTCCCTGCCTTCCACGCGGATCGAACCTTCGCGGCGCGGCAGCAGTCCTGAAATGGCCGCCAGTACGGTGCTCTTGCCCGCGCCGTTCGGACCGAGGAGTGCGACGGTTTGCCCCCGGCCGACCGACAGCCCCACTTCTGCGATGGTGTCGTGATGGGTGTACCCGCCACTTAACGCGGCCAATTCAAGCACGGGTCAATGCCCCCAGGTCACCCAGGTAAGCCTCCACCACAGCGGGGTCAGCACGGATCTGGTCTGGTGTTCCCTCTGCGATTCGGCGGCCAAAGTTCAGTACAACCACGCGGTCGGCGAGCGACATCAGGAAACGCATGTCATGTTCAATCAACAGAACGCAGATCTTCCGCGATGCGATCGCACGGATGACTTCAATCAGGCGCTCACATTCGGCGGGCGACAAACCCGCTGCGGGCTCGTCGAAGAGCATCAGCCTCGGGGAGCCGGCCAGGGCCCGGGCGATTTCCAGTAGCCGTCCCTGACCGAACGAGAGGGTGGACACATCCGCCTCAAGCCACTCGCCAAGTCCCACGAAATTGATCATTTCAGCGGCGTGTTCGCGGCAGCGCTGCTCAGCAAGGCGGGCAGATGGGGTTGCGCCAATCACCTGCCACAGTGTTGTGCCGATTCGGGTATGTCTTCCGACAGACACATTTTCAAGCAGCGTCATGCTTGGAAACGGCTTGTTGTGCTGGAAGGTGCGCATGATGCCGCGCGCGGCGAACGCGTGGGTTGGAAGCCCGGCGAGCGACTGCCCGTCAAACTGAATGCTCCCCGCGGACGGGGCGAGGGCACCAGCGATCATGTTGAAAGTGGTGCTCTTGCCTGCGCCGTTCGGACCGATCACACCGAGAATCTCACCCGCATGGGCGTCAAAGCTCAGATCGGCAACTGCCTGAAGACCGCCAAAGCGTCGAGACAGTCCTCGGATCTGTAACAGGGCCGCTGAATCGTTCATCGGGGGTGACCCCGTAACGGCGCCTGGCTCCGGGACTTCAGCGCTTCCCATAGTCCAATGAGCCCACGAGGCTGAAACAGAACGGCAAGCACCATCACCAGACCGAAGACCAGGGCATGGTGATGCCCGATCAGGGGTGACAGCACAAACGGCATGAGGTAGAGAAGCACCGCACCGATCACGGCCCCGGCGTGACTGCCGGAACCGCCTATGATCACCATGAACAGCAGCAGAAATGCATTTTCCAGCCCGAAGATCACAGGGTTGACGGTGTTATCGACAAACGCGTAAACAATGCCGGCCAGGCCCGCGAGCGCGCTGGTGATGACATAGGCAATCACGCGTGTTCTGCGCGGGTCAATGCCCATTGCAGCAGCCGCCTCGGGGTTGTCACGTACCGCGCGGCATGCGCGGCCAAAGTAGGAGCGGTCAAGCCGCCAAAGCACGCCCAGCGTGCCCAACATCAGCAGCACAATCACTACGGTGTACCAGGGCCCCGTGATTCTGATTCCTGCGATGTCAGGAATGCGGTAGTTCGCGAGGCCGCCCGTTCCCCCGGTGAGGCTTCCACCTTCATTGAGCACCACAACAAACAGCTGCGCAAAGGCCAGCGTGGCCAGGGCCAGGTAAAAGCCGTCCAGGCGCGTGGCGGGTATCGCAACCACCAATGCGGCCACCACACAAATCAGGACGGCAGCGACCACTGCAAGCGGGAGGGCCCACTGAAGTTGCGTGGTGAGGATGACGATGCTGTAGGCGCCAATGCCGTAGAAGGTGAAATGCGAAAACGCAACCTGCCCCGAGACGCCAAACAGAAAGTTGTAACCCAGGGCGAGGGTAATCCACAGCAGGAGCTTGCGGTAGACGTCGGTCTGATAGGCCCCCAGCACGAAAGCGAGCACGGAGAGCACGATCGCGGCCACCAGATAGCCTGCGAGCGACTTCATGCACGGGCCTCGCGCGCGGTCAGCAGCCCGGTAGGACGGACAAGAAGAAAGAGGATGAGCAGCACAAGCGGCACGCCCATTGCCAGGCCCGCCGGAATCGGCGCGTAGCGCACAATGAACTGCTCGGTGAAGGCGAGGATCAGGCCGCCCAGCAGGGCGCCTTCCACCCTGCCGACTCCACCGATGACCAGTGCGGTGAAGCCTTGAATGGCAAGCGGCAGTCCCATCATGTAATGAGCGGAGACATTGGCCGACACCAGGAGTCCGGCGAGTCCGGCAACCACTGCGCCGGCAGCGAAGGCAAGCGCTGTAACGCGCGCGAGGTTGATTCCCATTATCGCGGCAGCGCGTCGATCGATTGCCACTGCCTCGAAGCTGCGACCGGTGAGCGTGCGCTCAAAGAAAAGCCAGGTGCCCGCGAACACTGCAAGCGCGCAGGCAATGATGAAGAAACTCTGGTACGAACCCGCCAGCAGTCCCAGCTCCAGGCGCCCGAAGCCGAAGGCGCCCGGAACTGGACGAGGGTCGGGACCAAACCCAACCGAAACCAGTTCACGGAAAACCACCAGCATGCCAAGCAGCGAAAGAATCGGGGCCAGCACCGGTGCGCCGCGCTCGACGAGCGGGCGGACGGTGAGTCGTTCCGTGCCCCAGCCCACTAACAGCATCACGGCGCCAACAAGTGGAAGCCCGAGAAAATAAGGAATCTCCCAGGCCGAGAGCAGCACAAACCCGGTGAAGGCGCCCACCATGCCCCACTCGCCTACGGCGAAATTGATGATGCCGGTCGGTCGCGTCATCAGCAGATAGGCGAGTGCGAGCAAGCCGTAGATGCAGCCGCTCGCCGTCGCGCTGACCAGCAATTCGAGAAAGTCACGCATGATGAATGGGGCGCGAAACGACCGGGCGCTTCGCGCCCTCGATTATTTCAGTCCGACATGGACGACCCGACCCTGGCGATCGCCCTCGTACACGCGAACCACCATGCCGTTGGGATCAAAACCGGTGCGTTTTCCCTCGCGGAACTGGTAGGTTGCGCCCGTGCCGCCCATGACACCGACGTAACCGGTGCTGGCCTGCATGGCCGCGCGGACTTTTTCCTTGTCGGTGCTACCAGCCCGGCGAATGGCGTCGGCCACCATCATGACGCCGTCATACCCATAGCCCATCAGGTTGTAGGGCTCGGCGCCCGCGTCCTTGCGGTAGGCCTCGATAAAGCGTGCGGTCTCGGGCTTGGCAGGATCAAACGCATCGACAAACACCACGCCGTCCAGCAGGCCTTTGGCGACTGCGGTGTACTGGGGCACCGACAGGTTGTAATTCCCCAGAACCGGTGTTTTGAGGCCCAACTGCCGGTATGCGCGCAGGATCAGCACATTCTCAGGCGTCAGTACGCCAGCCATGAAAAGAGCTTCGGGCGTTGCCGCTCGAATCTTCTGCATTTGCGGTTCAGCGGTGTTGGCGCCGCGCGGCACCACCTCCTCGGCCACAACCTGAATGCCCGCCTTTTCAAGCCCTGCCTTGAAGAAGCGGTTGATCAGCTGACCCAGGTCGGAGTTGTCGGTGATCAGCGCAACGCGCTTGAAATTCTTGGCGCGCGCATAGGCAAGCAGGGTGGCAATTTGTGTCGAACCAAGCGGCCCGGTTTGCCAGAAATTGGGATTGTCGATCTGAGTAGTGAGCGTGTCACCGCTATTGGACGGGGTCATGTGCGGCGTTTTGGTCTCGAGCGATACGCTCTGCGCCTGCTGGGTGGCGGGGGTGAGCGAGACCGACAGAATGAACGCGACGCCCTGATCAACCAGCTTGCGAGCGGCGGTGGCAGAGACGTCCGGGCGGCCTTGATCGTCCTCGGTCAGCAGCTCGATTGGTCGGCCGAGCAAGCCACCCTGAGCATTGATCTGCTTGACCGCGAACGCGGCCCCCAGCGCAACGGGTTCGGCGTAAGGCTTGGCCGGGCCGACCTTGTCGGTGATCATGCCGATACGCACCGTGGTCTGGGCCTGAACGCCGAGCGCGAGCGCCGATAGTGCCGCGCCGAGAACGGCAGCCGCAGCCTGTCTGCGAATATTCGAAATCAGGACTGTCATGGTTGTCTCCTCCTCATGCCGGATGCAACCGGCGGGATGTTCGGATCTCCCGCACTCTGGCGGGTGGCCAAGGGCCGCAGGTACTTTGCCTACGACTTTTTGTTGCGGCTACGCGAGGCTGTGAAGGCCTCGCGTAGCCGGTTTGCTTCGATCAGCTTCGCGGCGACAGCTGACGGATCCAGTTTCTCAAAGCTACCATCTGCTCAGCGATGATCTTGCGCGTTGCCTCATCCGTCAACTCGCCCTGCTCATTGAATCGGGTATGGCAGGCGCCAATAAACACCTCTGGCTTGGTGAGGACGTTTGCCTCCAGGCCACCGATGATCTTACGAAGGTCATACTGGCTGCGGGCCCCGCCAAGCGGGCCCATCGTCGCAGACAGAATCGCAGTGGGCTTGCCCTTGAAAGGCTGGGGGTTCATTCGCGACAGCCAGTCAATCGCGTTCTTCAGCACACCGCTCACCGAAAAGTTGTACTCCGGGCTTGCGATCAGAAGGCCGTCTGCCTGCGCGATGGCTGCGCCCAGCGACTGAACAGAAGGAGGGAAGCCCTGGGCCTGCAGATCCTGGTTATAGAGCGGCACGCCGGAGTAATCAACGATCTGAATGGACAGGTCATCCGGGGCAAGCGACGCTGCCGCCTGGAGCGCAGCGTGGTTGTAACTTTTCGCCCGAAGGCTTCCTGACAGGGCAACAACTTTTAAGGTGCTCATGGTCAATCCGAGATTTAAAAAGTGAGAGGAGCGCCGGACGCCAGCCATCGAGCGGCAAGCAGCGGGCTCAGGGCTTGACATCCAACGGCAGCGTTTCTTCCGCTTTGAGCCGCGATCATACCGCCAAGCCACGAGGTTCCCGGAACGGTGAGTCAGGGTGGCGAGGTTGACACGGGTCTCGGCTCGCCCCTACGCTCAAGTCGTCAACTTATAGGAGTCACCGCATGAAGCGCAGACAAATACTCAAGGGCATGCCAATGCTGGCGCTCCCCTCGACGCTTCTTGCGCAGAGTGTCTGGCCGGATCGACCGGTTCGGCTGGTCGTCCCGTATCCGCCCGGGGCCTCAACCGATGCCCTGGGTCGAATGGTTGCTCAGAAAGTGTCTGCGGCAATTGGCCAACCGGTTGTCGTGGAGAACCGGGCGGGCGCGAGCGGCATCATTGGTACCGAGCATGTAGCCCGGGCAGCGCCGGATGGCTACACGTTTTTGCTGGGTACCGACTCCACCCATGCCTCCAGCACGCACATGATGGCGACGCCCAGCTATCACCCGATTCGTGATTTCACCCCACTGACACTCGCTGCGGCCAACCCCATCGTACTGGTCACGCATCCAGGCGTGCCGGCGCGAACGCTTCCCGAACTCGTTGAGTGGCTGCGACGAAACCGAGACAAGGGTGGCTTTGGAAGTTCGGGGGCTGGGTCACCGCATCATCTGTCGGGCGAGTTGTTGCGCGAGCGTTCCGGTGCGCCATTTGTTCACGTGCCTTACAAAGGTGGCGCCCCCGCGATCGCTGACCTGATAGGTGGGCAGATCAGCATGGTGTTCGCAAGTGCCATTACCATCCTGCCGCACGTGCAATCGGGGCGTCTGAGAGCCATCGCGGTCACCAGTGCCACACGCTATCCTGGCTTGCCTGATGTCGCGACCGTCGCCGAGACCTACGCCGGATTCGAAATGAGCTCCTGGCTTGCGTTTTTCGCGCCGGCCAATCTTCCTGCGCCTATTCAGGCCAGGCTTAGCAGCGAAATTCGTCGCGCCATCTCCGATCAGGAGAGCCGTGACAAGCTGGCATCGGGTGGACTCATCGTGGTGGCGAGCGACCCGGCTGAACTCGCAGCGGTGGTTGAGCGCGAATTCTCGTCTCGCGGGAGACTGATCCGCGAGGCAGGCTTGCGCGGTTCATGACATGACGTGATCCGTCCTGCTCATTGCTCAGCGATGGTGACGACGCGGGGGTAGCAGTCGATCGGAGCGCTGCGATTAAATTGACAGCCGGGTTCGCCGGCGATTTAATACGCGCTCACTTTTTTGTGCGTCGGCTCGCAGACTTGCTGCAGCCGACGTTTTTTATCGTGTGACAAGGGGACCATAGTGAACAAGAACGAACTGATCGAGCACATCGCCAAACAAGCCGATATCTCCAAAGCGGCCGCTGGTCGCTCGCTCGATGCGCTGATCGGTGCGGTCCGGACTACGCTGAAGAAGGGCGGTACCGTGACCCTGGTTGGATTCGGCACATTTGCAGTCAGCAAGCGCGCGGCGCGCACCGGTCGCAACCCGCGAACTGGCGCAGCCATCAAGATCAGGAAGGCCAATGTGCCAAAGTTTCGTCCAGGCAAGGCTCTCAAAGACGCGATCAACTGAATTGAGTCAATGCACATTCATGTGTCGTGATGACTTCGTTTGCGGTGCTCTCATCTTTTCCCTATAATTTTGGTTTTGCTCGACCGGGTGCTTAGCTCAGTTGGTAGAGCGGCGCCCTTACAAGGCGTAGGTCGGGAGTTCGAGCCTCTCAGCACCCACCAGGTCTTGATGTTTGCAGGTTGAGTCGTTTTAGTGTCTGCGGTTTGAAGTGGTTCGCCGGGTCGAGCCGTAGATGCGATAAGCAGTACCAGGAGTGGTAGTTCAGTCGGTTAGAATACCGGCCTGTCACGCCGGGGGTCGCGGGTTCGAGTCCCGTCCACTCCGCCAAGTCCCGAGGGCGAACGAAAGTTCGCCCTCTTTTTTTGTCCTCTACTTTCGTCGCCACCGGCGATCGGACGAAACCATGTTCGATTCGGTTCGCAAGCATCAGCGGATTCTTCTGTTCATCATCGTCGTGCTGATCTTCCCGGCGTTTGCGTTCTTCGGCATTCAGGGCTACGACCGGATGTTTTCGGATGGCGATAACGTCGCGCGCGTAGACGGTGAGCCCGTTACGAGGTCCGAGTTCGAGCAAGCACAGCGTGAACAGTTCGACCGCATCCGCCAGATGTTTGGGGCTTCGGTCGACCCGCAGATGTTCGACACGCCATCCGCGCGTCGAGACATTCTCGAAGGACTGATCGATCAACGGGTGCTTGCTGTCCATGCGCGCGACCGCAAAATCGTGGTGAGCGACGAACGTCTCCGGGAGGCAATTCTCGCCCTGCCTGGACTGACGGGTCCCGATGGAAAATTTGATATCGAGCGGTACCGCGCCTATGTGATCGCGCGAGGGCGCAGTGAAGCCTATTTCGAATCAGAGCTCAGGCGCGACGTGGCGATGCGGGAGATTCCAGATGCGTTGTCGCAGTCGGCCATCGTGCCGCAGGCGTTACTTCAACGGCTTGCGCGGCTCTTGTCCGAGGTTCGTGAAGTCGCTGAACTTGCTTTCAAGCCCGAAGACTTTGCTGCAAAGGTAGAGCCCGACGACGCCCAGCTACGCAAGTACTATGACGACCAGCCTGCCGCATTCCAGGTGGCTGAAACGGCGACGGTGCAATACGTGGTGCTCGACGCCGGTGCGCTGGCCGCGCGGGTCAATGTCGCCGAGGCGGACGTTGCTGCGTTCTACGAACAGAATCGCAAGCGCTACAGTGTCCCCGAGGAGCGTCGCGCGCGGCACATCCTTCTGCGCCTCGCGCCTGATGCTTCCAAGGCTGAGCGTGATGCGGCCCAGGCCCGTGCAGCCGAGCTGCTCGGACGACTCAGGAAGGGTGCTCGATTTGAGGAGCTTGCACGGACTGAATCTCAGGATCCCGGGTCGGCACGCCAGGGGGGCGACCTCGACTTCTTCACGCGTGACATGATGACCGCAGCCTTCGCTGATGCGGCCTTTACCGCGAGCAAGGGGGCGCTGGTGGGACCCGTCGAAACCGAGTTCGGCCTGCACCTTATCGAGATTACCGATGTGCGTCCGGCAAGAAGCCGCGCGCTTGCCGAGGTTAGGGAGGAAATCCTCGCTGAAGTGAAGCGTGGCCAGGCCGCACGAAAGCTTGCGGAAGACGCTGACGCCTTTGGAAACCTCGTCTATGAGCAGCCCGACACCCTGCAGCCCGCGGTGGATCGGTTCGGTCTCAAGCTGGAACAGGCGAGCGGGGTAGGGCGTGGAGGTTTGTCGTCGCTACCGCGCGAGCATCCGCTCAACCATCCGCGCCTGCTCGCCGCCCTCTTTGCGCGCGACGCGATCGCCGCGCGCCGAAACACAGAAGCGATCGATGCGGGCGGTGGGCGGATTATCGCGGCGCGTATCCTCGAGCATCAGCCGGTTCGCCAGAAGCCGTTTGATGAGGTCCGCGCCGAGGTCAGGCAGGCGGTTGTGCGTGACGAATCGAAGAAGCTTGCCGTGCGAGCGGGCGAGGAGCGATTAAAGGCTCTGAGAGAGGGCGCGGCTCGCGACGGATTTTCAGTAACTCGCGAAGTCACCCGTACCACGCAGGGTTCGCTGGCTGCGCCCGCGCTCGACGCCATCTTCAAGGCAGGGGTAGCGAAGCTACCCTCGGTAGTGGGCGTTGAACTGGGTGAGCAGGGCTATGCCATCTATGAAATCAGGAAGGTGACCGAGCCCAACGCAGAGGCAATCGAAAAGCGCTCAGCAGAGGTGCGGGCGCAGCTTGAACAGTTGCTCGCCCAGCAGGATGTGGCCGATTATCTCGACGCCCGCAAAGCGAGCACGGATATCAAGCGCTCATTGTCGCGGCTCGGCGGAGGTGCCGTCCAGCAGTGACATCGCCACCTCATTGACTGCTGCAGTCTGGGTGGGGTCGAGTTTAAAAAGCGTCGCCTCGTTCAGTCGCGTGAAGTTCCGTTGCATCGAGCGGTCGTAAGTGGGGTCGTAGTGCTCATCAAGAAGGCGTTGAACCAGGCTATCAAACTCTCTGGCGCCCAATAGCAATCGCCAGGACTGAATGGTCTCTCGCCCGTGCAGCTCGGTGAGCCTTTCAAGCTGTGCGTCCAGCATGTCGGGTTGCGCAACAAAATGCTGGTATTGCGACATCAGTAACCGGCTGCGGTGCCCAAGTTCGGCTTCCAGCACCACGCACTGAGCCTGGCGAATGGCGAGCGTCAGGGACTCGGGTAGATGGCAGGTGCCGATGCGCCGGCTTTCCGACTCGACGAAAACTGGGCGCTTAGGATCAAAGCTCGACAGGCGTTCCCAGAGCAGCGTCTCAAAGTGGCGCTGCCCGGGCTGCGGTTCGCCCGGCATCCGTCCCAGCACCGATCCGCGATGGCGGGCAATTGACTCGAGATCGAGCACCTGCGCGCCGTACGATGCGAGTGAATGCAGTAGCAGACTCTTGCCGCAACCGGTTCGACCAGCAATGACACGGAACTCGAGTGCTGGGGGAAGCCTCTCGAGGTCGTGAATCACCCGGTGTCTGAAGGCCTTATAGCCGCCCTCGAGCAGGCTCACGCGCCAACCGATTCGCGACAGCACCGTAGCCAGTGCACCAGAACGATTGCCGCCGCGCCAGCAGTAGATCAGCGGATGCCATTCGCGCGGTCGAGTCGCGAACTGGGTATCAAGAAGATTGGCGATGTTGCGAGCGACCAATGCAGCGCCGACCCGCTTGGCAACGAAGCCTGATTCATTGCGATACAGGGTCCCGACCTCCGCACGCTCTGCATCATTGAGAACCGGTGCGCTCAAGGCTCGTGGAATATGATCGAGCGAATGTTCGGTTGGGCTTCGCGCATCAAGAATGTCGTCAAATTCGTGGATCCGGGACAGAGCCTGGTCCACCGTAAGGACGTCGGGCGCTTTCACCGGGCAAACCCCTTACAATCAGACGCATGAAAGTTTTTGACCTCTGTTGCGAGGCTGACCACCGTTTCGAGGGGTGGTTTGCGTCCGATGCCGAATACGAGAGACAAATCGCCGAGTCCCTGGTGGAGTGTCCCCTGTGTGGCAGCCGTTCGCTGCGCAAGATGCTCTCGGCACCGCGACTGAATCTTTCGCAGAGTCAGTCTGAACGTCCTCCAGCTGAGTCCACCACGAATCCGACGCACGTTGCGCGTGAGCAGTTGCAGGCAATGTGGATGCAGATGGCGCGCCGGATCATTGAGAGCACCGAAGATGTGGGTGCGCGGTTTGCGGAAGAGGCTAGAAAAATTCACTACCGCGAGGCTGAGGAACGTGCCATACGTGGAACAGCGACCGCTGACGAGACGGCGGCGCTGGCGGATGAGGGGATTGAAGTACTTGCCCTGCCGCTCCCCTCTGCAATGAAGGGGCCGGTCCAGTAGCAGCGGCCCCATGAACGGGACTGTAGCGGCATCGTTCATGAGCCCCGTGTCACGGGAATCTCCACTCGGTCAGCGTCACCCGGAATGGGGGAGTGACGGGCAATCTCAAGCTTGGCAATGGCTGCTCGATGAACCTCATCGGGACCATCGGCGAAACGCAGCGTGCGCGAATGCGCCCACATTGCGGCGAGCGGAAAATCATCGCTCACCCCACCTGCACCGTGCGCCTGAATCGCCCAATCAAGAACTTTGCCGGCAACATTCGGTGCAATCACCTTGATCATGGCGATTTCGCGGCGAGCCACTTTGTTGCCAACGGTGTCCATCATGTGCGCGGCCTGCAGGGTCATGAGACGCGCCTGATCGATCATGCAGCGCGACTCGGCGATTCGCTCATGCCACACCGAATGCTCCGAGATGCGCTTGCCAAACGCAACGCGCGACATGAGCCGCTTGCACATGAGTTCAAGCGCACGTTCGGCAACACCAATTTGCCGCATGCAGTGATGGATGCGGCCAGGCCCGAGCCGACCCTGCGCAATTTCAAACCCACGGCCTTCACCCAGCAGCACATTGTCGATGGGCACCCGGACATCCTTGAACAACACTTCGGCGTGGCCGTGGGGTGCATCGTCATAGCCATAGACGGTGAGCGGTCGAATTACAGTAATGCCCGGTGTGTCGGCCGGGACAATGATCATGGACTGTTGCTGATGTCGCGGGGCGGTGGGATCGGTCTTGCCCATGAAAATGAAGACCCCGCACCGAGGGTCGGGCGCACCGGATGTCCACCACTTGCGGCCATTGATGCGGTAGTGATCGCCCTCGCGCGAAATCGTGGACTCGATATTGGTTGCATCGGACGACGCAACCCCGGGCTCGGTCATGGCGAACGCCGAGCGAATCTCGCCTCGCAGTAATGGGTCAAGCCACTGGCGCTTGAGCGATTCGCTTGCATAGCGCTCAAAGGTCTCCATGTTGCCCGTATCAGGCGCTGAGCAATTGAAGACCTCGGGCGCCCAGTGCACACGACCCATGATTTCGCAGAGGGGGGCGTAGTCGAGGTTTGACAGACCTTCGGGTACGCGCGCCGAGCGCGGCAGGAACAGGTTCCAGAGGCCGGATTCGCGGGCAATGGGCTTGAGCTCATCGATCAGCCGCGTGGGGACCCAGGCGTTGCCGGCGCGGCGATTCTCGGTCACCTCGATCTCGAAGCGGTGCTCATTGGGATAGATGTGCTGATCCATGAAGGCCTTGAGTCGGGCCTGAAGATCGAGGCTGCGGGGGGAGAACTGGAAGGACATGGAAACTCCGGCTACGGTTCGTGCGAACGGATGCTTGGTGCGGGGTGTGAGCGGGCTACTGCACGCCGCGCGCGATATTCCAACCCATTTCAGCGAGCGGTCTGACACGTTCGATGGTGGCGGGCGCCTGAGTGTTCGACGCTGTGCCATCGACTACACGCTTGACAATGCCCTGGAGGATGGCCGCCAACCTGAACATGTTGTAGGCGAGATAAAAATCCCAGTGCTCCAGAACCGACTCCAGGCTACGACCGGTGCGCTGGCAGTAGCGGGCTATGTAGTCGCGCTCGGATGGAATGCCCAATTCCTGCAAATTGAGCCCGCCAATCCCGCGGAATGTGCCTGGCGGAATGCGCCAGGACATGCAGTGGTAGGAAAAGTCGGCAAGCGGGTGCCCAAGGGTGGACAGTTCCCAGTCGAGTACCGCACGAGCCCGGGTGGTGTGGAGATCGAAGATGAGGTTGTCCATTCGGTAGTCGCCGTGCACGATGGACACTTCATCGGACGTTGGAATGTGCGCAGGCAGCCAATCGATCAGCCGGTGCATGGATTCGATGTGCTCAGTTTCAGACGCCTGGTATTGCTTGGTCCAGCGCCCGATCTGCCGCGAAAAATAATTGCCGGGTCGCCCGTAGTCGGCCAGACCGATGGCAGCAGGGTCGATGGAATGGAGCGCTGCCATCACCCGATTCATTTCATCATAAAGCGCCGCGCGATCGGGGTTTGAAAACCCTGGCAGTGACTGCTCCCACAGCACGCGCCCCTGAACGTGCTCCATCACGTAGAACGCGCGCCCGATCACCGACTCATCCTCGCAGAGGCAGAACACCCGCGCGACCGGAACGTCGGTGCCAGCCAGCGCAGAGAGCACCTTGAACTCCCGCTCGATGGCATGCGCAGAAGGCAGAAGCTTTGCGACGGGTCCCGGCTTGGCGCGCATCACCCAGGTACCGGAGGGTGATGAAAGCAGGTAGGTGGGGTTCGACTGGCCGCCCTTGAAGATTTGCGCGCGAAGCTCACCGGCGAAGCCAGGAAGCCGGTCACGCAGCCAATCTGCCAATTTCCCGGTGTCGATCTGATGCCGCTCGGGCACGGGCATGGTGCCATCGAATTCTGGGGCGCTGGATTCGCTGCCCTGCTTGCCAGGGCTGGAAGGGGGGGCAGTGGTGCTCATGGTTCAGTCAGGATGAAGGAGCGACAAACCCAATTTGGCTCGCCGACGGAGCCACATGCTGGGGCGGTAACGCGGATCGGCGGTGATTTGATGAATTTCATCGAGCAGGCGCGTGACCCGCACCGCACCCAGCTTGTCGCCCAGGGTGAGAGGACCCGCTGGATAGCCGAG
>Ga0172372_10004725_pt1 | contig 19250 bp, 11 predicted proteins | sample LakKiv5m_2_FD_114544 | JGI IMG/M metagenome (GOLD analysis project Ga0172372, IMG submission 114544) | Freshwater microbial communities from Kabuno Bay, South-Kivu, Congo - kab_092012_9.5m | ecosystem: Environmental > Aquatic > Freshwater > Lake | place: Democratic Republic of the Congo...
CACCCCATTTGCTGTCCGCGGCAAATCCCTTGCTCGTGGCGCCCGCGATCGCGCCGGCTTGCAGGCCCGGTCCCGGATCTGCGGGATCAAATCCCTCGTAAACAAGAAGCTCGGCGTGGGCCGAGAAATTGGCGACCGCGGAGAGAATGAGGACTGGAACGAAGCGGAATTTCATAACATGGATATTACCATACCGGCGAACGTTCCCGAAACGCGTTCTCGCCCGGATACGGGATATTTCGTAAAGCTTCGCAGTGGTCTCGGACGCTTCATGATTCACCCGCACATCATCATCGGAGCGGGTCTGTCGGGCCTGGTCGCCGCCTCCGTTCTTCGCCGCGCCGGGAAAGATGTTGTCGTGCTGGAGAAAAGCAGGGGCCTGGGCGGGCAGCCACGAGACGCTGGGAGGGACTGCCCGTCGACCATGGAGCGCAGTTTTTCACCGCGCGGTCCGAAGATTTCAAAAAACAAGTCGATGATTGGTTGGCGCGCGGCGTTTGCCACGAATGGACGCGCGGGTTTCGCCAATACCGCAACGGAAAATTGCATCGCCCCAACGGCGACAATCATCCGCGCCAGGCCTGCCGCGAAGGAATGTCGGCGCTTCTACTTTTCTCACCCCACCCGCGGCTGCAACACCGTGTAAAGCTGACCGCACATCCCGAGCGCAACGGTCTCCGCCTGCGCTTGCCGGCGCACAACCGGATGTTCTTCCACGCCGTCGAGATGCGCGAGGCGCGCGCGAGCCTTGTCCAACTTGGCCTGCGGCCCGCGTTCGATATGCGGACCGAACGATTCCTTTTTCGTGGCCGCCGCACGGTTGGCCGTTTCGATGAAGCGGCGCAACTCGGCGAAGTAGGCGGTGCGATCTTTTTCCCATAGCTCAACCAACTTTTCATAAGCTGCGACCGCGCGGTCGCGCCGCTCGAGCGCGCCATCTAATCCTTTGCGGCGCGGCAGCGTCCAGAGCTCCTCGTAGCGCTCCGGCGATGCATCGACCTCCGCACCGAAATACATCCGCGCATCCCCCGCCTCCGGCAGTCCCGCGTTGCCCATGATGGCGAGCAATTCGAGTCCGTCCTCGTTGACCAAACGGTGCAGCACGCCAGGCTCGAAATCGACATAGGTTCCGGGTTCGAGTCGCACGCGCCGGAAACCGCGCTCCAGATCGTGCAATTCGACCCAACCCGTCCCCTTCGTCACATAGTAGGCCTCGTCCGTCACCGAATGGATATGCGGTGATCCGCCGTGGTAACCATCGGGCGACGGTCGCTGGTTGTAGACAACCACCCGGGAAATGCCGATACCGCCGATCAGACTCGCGCTCATCAATCCAACTCCTCGCGTTTGACCGTCCGCTTTTCAAGCGCGGAACGCACGGTCATCTCGCAAAGCGCCATCGTTTCGAGGTTGCGGTAACCGCTGATGCCGGGCTCGCGACCCGCGGCGACATAGTCGCGGAAGTCGGCCAGCATGCGGGCCTCGGAGCAAAACGAAGGGATGGCAATCTCGCGCACCGGGCATTCGCCGAAATTGACCGCCGGCCGTTCGGAAAATTCGGCGCGGCCGTCGCGCACCACGAGCGCGCCGTTGCGTCCGTGCACCTCGATGCGCAAAGAATTGCGCGCTGCATCGTGCGTGTGCACGTAATTCACCGTGACCCCGCAAGCGAAGCGCAGCAAAGCCGACGTGTTGCCCTCGTGCTCGTAAGGCGACCAGAGCGCGCGGTAAGCGTGCGCCGTCACTTCGGCCACCGGACCGAGCCAGCCCAGCAAATTGTCGAAATGGTGGCAGCTCATGTCCCACACGCTGGCAAACGGGTAAGTGAGAGTACCCGGCAGCGGGCGCACCCGGTGCTGCACGTAATCGACGAGGAAAGGTTCGTCGATGCGGGGCACGTCCACTTCCCCCGAAACTCCGAGCGCCGCGCCCACCACCGCCGAAATCCCGTCGTAACGGTAGTTCTGCGCCACCGCGAAGATCCCGTGCCGCTCCCGCACGAACGAAACCAGATCCGCCGCTTCCTCCCAATTCGTCGCCATCCCCTTCTCGGTCAGCACCGCCGCCCCCGCGGCCATGGCGGCCTTGGCGAACTTGGCGTGCGTCACGGTCGGCGTGCACAGGATGACAGCGTCCGGCTTGGTTTTGTTCAAGGCACCTTCGAGATCACCGAAACACGCCGACTCCCCCAACCCGGTCAGCGTGCGCGCCTCCGCCAGATGCCCCGCCTCCCGGTCGACCAGACCGCAAATGTCCCAACCTGCCTCCGCGGTGCACCGCTCGAGCGGCCACCGGCCGCGGTTGCCCACGCCCAAGAGCAAAACTCGGAGCAGACGAGACGGATGTTTTTGCATAAAACCCGTCTACCCTCGTCGCGGGACAAACGCGCGGCTAAAAGAGGTTTATCGAACATGCCGACTTTCCGCGTCTTCATGAAGGAACCCGTCACGGACATCGACCCGCGGCTTTACGGGTCCTTCGTCGAGCACCTCGGACGCTGTGTCTATACGGGCATCTACGAGCCGGAGCACCCCGCAGCCGACAGTGAAGGCTGGCGGCAAGACGTGCTCGACCTCACCCGTGAATTGCGCATCCCCATCGTGCGCTATCCCGGCGGCAATTTCGTCTCCGCCTACCGCTGGGAGGACGGCATCGGTCCGCGTAACCGGCGTCCGCGCCGCCTCGATCCGGCCTGGCGCACAACCGAGACAAACCAAGTCGGCACGGATGATTTCATGAGGTGGTGCCGAAAAGCGGGCACCGCGCCGATGATGGCGGTGAACCTCGGCACGCGGGGACTCCCCGAAGCGCTGGCGCTCCTGGAATATTGCAACCATCCCGGCGGCTCCGCGTGGTCCGACCTGCGGCGGCAGAACGGGCATACGGCGCCCTACGGCATCCGCACCTGGTGCCTCGGCAACGAGATGGACGGACCGTGGCAAACCGGACACAAAACCGCGGCGGAATACGGACGGCTCGCAGTGGAAACGGCGCGGGCCATGCGGCAGTTCGACGAGAAGCTCGAACTCGTGGCCGCCGGCTCCAGTTCGCCGAAGCTGCCCACGTTTCTTCATTGGGAAGAGGAAGTGCTCGGGCACTGCTACGACGCTGTGGATGCCATCTCTTTGCACATCTACCTGGGACGCGGGAAGAAAAGCCTCGAGGAACACCTTGCGAGCCCCGCTTTGATGGAGAGCCAGATCCGCGATGTGATCAATGCCTGCGATTTCATCCGGGCCCGCGACCGCCACAAAAAAGAAATGATGCTGGCCTTCGACGAATGGAACGTCTGGGACATGGACGCCGTGCCCGGCGTGCCGCCCGGCATGGCCCCGTGGAGCGAAGCGCCGCCGCAGGTGGAGCAGACCTACGACGCGGCCGACGCCCTGGTCTTCGCCGGCATGATGCTCGCGCTCCTGCGCCACGCCAAGCGCGTCCGCATGGCCTGCGTGGCGCAACTCGTCAATGTGCTCGGCTTGATCATGACCAAGCCCGGCGGTCCGGCCTGGCGTCAGACCATCTTCTGGCCGTTCCTCCACGGCTCCCTGCACGGCCGCGGCCATCTGCTCACCGGATGGCTGCAGGATGCGCCTGTCCATGACAGCCCCGACTTCGGCTCGGTGCCCGTGGTCGATGCGCTGGCAACGCGCGACGGCGACAGCGTCACGATCTTCGCTTTGAATCGCGGGAAGAAGGCGGCGCCACTCGAGGTGGTGCTGGAAGGCGGACGATGGAAAGTCGAAGCGCATGAACAACTCGTGGCCGCGGACCCCGAAGCGGCCAACACGCTTCGCCGACCGGACGCGGTCAAGCCGCGCCGCAACGCCGCCACGAAAGTCCTGAAAAACGGGCTGTCCCTGACATTGCCCCCGCTCTCCTGGCACTGCATCCGCCTGAAGGCAGGCGGCTCCGCATAACTACCGCCGGCGGGGACGCCGCCGGTCGCTTCTCACCAGTCATCCGTGCGGAACGGCGAGGCCGGGAGGCTTTCATTGCTGTAGAGCTTGGCGCCTTCCGGATTCTGGGTGAAGCCGTAGCGCACTGCAACGGGTTCAGGCACTTCCTTGTTCCACACCACGAGACGCGGACCGTCGATGAAGACCTCGGCCCACCGGAATTTCTTGTCCGCGCCGGCAATCGAGATCCACGGCAACCCGACACCGGCCGAAGGCACGGGATCTTTCAGTCCTTCCTTCGTCCCGATGAAGAGCCCGGAGTCCGCGTGATCGAACTCCACGACGACTTTCCCTTCGCCGGCGCGGTGGCTTTTGTAGACCGGGCCACTCGGGACAATGTCTTTTCCATAGGTCCGCGCCAGCGCCCAGCGCGCAAGGCGCCGTCCGACATCCTGTTTGTTTTTCGGATGAATATCCAGCGTCTCCCCGATATCGATGGCCGAGGCCATCCCGGTGTGCGGAATGGACAGTGCCTTGAGTTGCTCTTCGCGCAAGCGCGCCCAGCCGTCGCCCATGGCGGGCTTGGCCGCATCGCTCAGTTGGAAACCGGCCAGTTGCACGTAATAGAACGGCAGGCGCGGATCCGACCACAACTCGCGCCAGCCGCCGACCAGTGCGGACATTTTCTCGGCGTATTTAACGGGATCCCCGGTGTTTCCCTCGCCCTGATACCAGAGCACACCGCGCACGGCGAAGGGCACGACCGGCGCAACCATCCCGTTGAAGAGCCGCGTCGGCTGCTGCTCGTTGCCGGCAATCCAAGGTTCATCGGGCGGCACGGGAAAAGGTGCACCCTGTTCCACCGCGCTTCTCGCCGTGGGCAGCCACTTTTCCATCGCGCGGAGATAATCCGCATAATTGGTTTTCCCCTCCGGCGTGAGGTGCGATGCCTTGCGCACGCGCGCAGCCAGTTCGGGCAGCGCCGCGGACCCCATGAGCGAATCCGGCGTGGCCCACGGCTCGATGCGCGTGCCGCCGTAGGTGACGTGGAGTAAACCGACCGGCACACCGAGTTCGCTTTCGATCTCCCGCGCGAAAAAATATCCGGCTGCCGTGAATTCTCCGACCGTATCCGGCGTGCAGACCGTCCACTTCGCGTCGACTTTTTCTTCCGGAAATGCGCGATCTCGTCGAGGCACTTTGAAATGACGGATCAACGGCTGGTTCGCGTCCGCGCGCACCGCGTCAAAGTCAGCCGATTTGGCGACGGTCCATTCCATGTTCGATTGGCCCGAACAAAGCCAGACATCGCCGACGAGGACATTGGTCAGGACCACGGCGTTCGTGTCTGCGCAGCGAAGTATCAGATTGCGCGGCTCTTTGCTTGCCGACAGCGTATCGAGTTGCACACGCCATTTGCCGTTGGCGTCCGCTTCTGTTGTCTCCGACTGACCGGCAAATTCCACTGTCACCTTTACTCTCGGAGCGGCGGCGCCCCAGACCGGAACCGCACGATCGCGTTGCAGGACCATGTTGTCGGTGAAGACAGAGGCGGGAATGACTCCGGCATGCGCCGCGCAGGCGACGAACGCGGAAACAAAGGCGAGCTTTTTCATGTGTTCAATGCCCGGCGGTATGGACCAGTGAGCGCATAAGGATCTTTTTCGCATCGAGCCGCTTCAGGCCACTCAGTTCGAGTGTCCGGGGCGTGCCGGGCAGCAGATCGAAAAAATTGTCCGACCAAAACGCCTCGGCTACCGGCAGGGACAACTCGAGCCGGTGATGATAAGTCGGCGCAGAAACGGTCGCCCTCCATTTGCCGTCCGAGATGCGACTAACACGAATACGGATCGGTGAACGCTTAAGGTGCAACAAGCGGGGCGCGACAAAGAGAGCGGTATTGCGCGCGAGCACCTTTCCGCCGCGTCGAATCTCTCCCTCGAGCACCACGCGACCGGGGTCATGTTTCGCGAGCTGCTGGCGCAGATCGCAAGTCGCCAAGCGGCGCGAAGTGCCGGGTTGGAGCGCAAACTTTTTTCGTCCACGGGCCACGACACCCCCATCGAGAAGATGCAATTTCCACACCAATTCGGCTCCGCCGGGTCCGACCGCATCCGCCACAACATGCCAATCCGCGCCGCGGAAGTCGCGGCGCACGGTATTGCTCGTCATGTGCAGGCTTTCCCCGCCCAGCACGACCGGCGAGAGCAAGACTGGCGCGTAAAACCGCCGCGCTTCGTGCTGCAAAGCTTTCCAGCGTCCGCCATGGTCGAGACTGCTCCACGAAGCCGCCGGCCAGCAGTCGTTGAGCTGCCAGTAGAGCGTGCCCATGGTGCGCGGCATGTTGCGGCGGAAATGCTCGACGGCCACGCGCATGCAGTGCGCTTGATTGAGTTGCGAGAGATAGGACAACGCATCGTAGTCGCGCGGGAAACGGAACAGTTTCCCCGTGTAATGCATGATCGTCGCATTGCCGCCGCCGTTTTTCTGGTGGGCTTCGAAGGCGGGTGAAAGGATGTTGCAGTCGCGAGGCGGACAAAATTGCGCGGCGACCTCCGGATGCGGAAACGACTGCATGCCGAATTCCGAGACAAACCGGTGGTTTTGTTTTTCGTAGGTGCTGACCGGTGCGAGCGAATGCCACACGTCCCAAAGATGCGCGTCGCCCGCACGCTCGTTATTGTGTCCCTTCTCGAATCCTTCCGGATTGTGCGGCGAGGACGGCCAGTAAGCGGTTGCTCCATCGTGTTTTTCCACGGCGTTCGGCAACACACGGTAGAACAAATCGAGATGGGCTTTTTTGCGTTTGGCCGTGCGGACAATCTCCTGCGGCATCTGCTCGATCTCGTTGTTCCCGCACCACAGGGCGAGGCACGCGCGGTGCTGCAACCGCTGGACCTGCTGCTCCGCCTCGACGGACACCGAGTCGAGGAAAGAGCGGTCGCCCGGGTAGAGCGCGCAGGCGAACATGAAATCCTGCCAGACGAGAAGCCCGAGTTCGTCGCACAGGTCGTAGAAAGCCTCGTGTTCGTAAATGCCGCCGCCCCAGCAACGGATCATGTTCATGTTGGCCGCGGCGGCGGACCGGAGGAGCGGTTCGTAGTCGGGACGCGACAAGCCGTGCGGGAATGCATGCGCCGGGATCCAATTGGCACCCTTGGCGAAAAGCGGACGGCCGTTGACCGCGAAACGGAAAGACTGGCCGAAGCGGTCGGGGCGGCGATCGAGTTCGATCGTGCGCAATCCGAGGCGGCGGTGCCACACGGACACCGATGGGCCTTCCTGCAGAAGTTCGACCGACAGATTATAGAGGGGCTGCGGTCCGTGTCCGCTCGGCCACCACAACTGCGGAGCGCGCACGCGCAGCGAAAGCCCGTCGATCACCGCAACCACCCGGCGTCCGAGACGCAGGGTCGTCCGGAATCGCGCCCGCCGGTCGGGGATTTCCAACTCGGGCCGCAGCCCGATCTCGACGCCACCGCTCCGGTGGTGCTGCGCGACGTGCACATGGCGGATGCGGTTGCCTTGCCACGACTGGAGTTCGACCGGACGGAAAAATCCGCAGGTGACCAGCCGCGGACCCCAGTCCCAGCCGAAGTTGCACTGCGATTTGCGCACGGTCGAACAACCGCCGACCGGATCGCACCATTCGTGCCCGGCGAAATCGTGCTGCCGCGATCGCCGGCGGATTTCCGGGAACACACTGCGGAAGACCACATCCAAACGGTGCTTCTTGCCGTCGGCCGCCGCGCGTACATCCCAAGCGTGGCGCCGGAACATGTTGTCCGTGCGCCCGAGCAGTTTCCCGTCGAGCCGCACCTCGGCCATCGTATCGAGCCCGTGCGCCACGAGTTCGAGCGGCGCATCGCCACGCGGCAACCGCACTTCGGTCCTGTAAGACCAATCGCGTTCGCCGATCCACGCCAACTCCTTCTCCCGAGCACCCCACAACGGGTCGCCGATCAGCCGGTGCCGCAGCAGATCGGTGTGGATACAGCCCGGCGAACGCGCGGAACGCCAGCGGCCCTCATGGTAGAACTTCCAATCATCGAGGACGGCGGGGACGGGTTTCATGAAATGTCCGCTTTACGCGGCAGAGGGACTTGGTTAATGCGGGGGCATCTTGAAGGCAAGCGACGTATCGAGCCGGAGGAACTTGTTGATCGGCACCGGCGAAGGCATCCTGGCCATGCCGTGGAATTTCCTGTCGTTGCCCGGCAACTTCGTCGTGGCCGCGCTGCTCACCCAGTATTACGGACTGGGCAAGGCGACTTACGGACTGCTCGTGTCGCTCCCCATGTGGAGCAATGCCGCGCAAATCGTCCTCCTCCCGTGGCTGGCGCGCTTCCTCACCCCCAAAGACCTCGCCCTCGGCATGGGTTGGCTCAACATCGGGATGTGGACCATGCTGGCGGCGGTCCTGCCTTACCTGCCGACGGACGATGCGACCGGCGTGGCGCGTTTGTTCATCGTTTTTTTCGTCGTGGCCAGCCTCAGTCAGGCATTTCTCGGCGTGGGTTGGACGTCGTGGGTGCGGGTCTGGGTCCCGTCGAAACTGCGCGGCAAATACTTCGGCTCGCGCAACCGCTGGCTGAACGTCGGCACGGTGCTTTTCCTGCTGCTCGCCTTGGTGTTGTTCGAGGCCGACGAAACCGCCCTCTGGCCTTATCAAGTGCTCATCATCTTCGCCGTGGTCGCCCGTTACGGCAGCCTGATCTGGCAGCATGGCATCCGCACCAACGCGGAGCATCTCGATGTGGTCGGCCAAGGCTGGGTCGAGCAACTGCGGCAGAATCTCGCCGCGCCCGGGTTGGTCCGCTTCATCCTCTTCGCGGCGTGGACCAGTTTCTGGATGGCCTTCGCCGGACCGTTCGTGCCCGTGTTCAGCTTCGAGGAACTCGGGATCGCGCCGGGCACGTTCACCATTCTGGTCATCCTCGCCACCGGCTCGGGCATTTTCGGATGGTGGTTGTGGGGCAACGAGGTCGACAATCACGGTTGCCTGCCCGTGCTGGTCATCGGTCTGGTCCTCTGGGAACTGCAAAACTACCTGTGGGCCATCCTCGACCGGGAGAACGTCTGGTTGCTCTACCCTATGTGGCTGGCCGGCGGATTTGTCAGCGTGGCCTACTTCGCGGCCAGTTTCAATTTCCTGCTCAAGCTCGTCCCCGCCTCGGCCAAAGTCACCGGGGTCAGTCTTCATCTCGCCCTGACCTCGCTGGCCGCGGCCATCGCACCGATCCTCGCCGGCTTGTTGCTGACCCACTTTCTCGCCGCCGGCGCGGGCATCACCGCTTATCGGGTAGGCTTCGTGGTGAAATCGACCGCGATCCTCGCCGGGTTGTTCCTGCTGCGCGGACTGCGGGAACCCCAGCGATCGACCCAACCCTCGCTGACCGGCGCCTTCCGCACCATCCGCCAACTCGTCGCCGCACAGGGCGCGAGTTTCCTCGGACGCGGCGGTTAATCTGCGGCGACCCCGAAAGCGTAAACCGTGGTCCGCCGGCGCGGTTGTCCGGGATGGACGAGAATTTTCCCGAGTTCCGGATGCGCCACCCCGTCGGGATAGCCGTGGCATTCCAGACAAAGACCGTGGTGCCTGGTGTAGGGCACGCCGGATTTTCCGGTGAACAATCCATCAAGGAACGAGCCGGTGTAAAACTGCAAGCACGCCTCGTCGGTGCGCACCTCGAGAGTCCGTCCGCTGCGCGGCTCCTCCACGCGCGCCACCGTGACGACTCCGCCGCCGCGCGGAAGCAGGTAGTTGTCGCCGTGCTGGAGATGCAACCGTGGCACGAAGTCGCCGAAACGCGCGGGTTGGCGAAGATCATTCGCCCCCGCAACCGGGGCGCGCACCCCCGAAAGCGTGCAATCTTCATCAGCCGGCACATATTCGTCCGCGAGAACCTGCACGCGATGGTCGTCGACCGGACCGCTCCCCTCGCCCGCGAGGTTGAAATAGGAATGGTTGGTCAGGCTGACCGGCGTCGGTGCATCGACCTGCGCCTCGGACTCGATGACCAGCTCGTTCCCCGAAGTGCAACGGTAGGACACCATCAGATCCACGTTCCCCGGATAACCTTCCTCGCCGTCCGGACTGCGGTAACGCAGGACGAGCGTGTCGTCACCGGCCGGCTCCGCGCGCCAGACCCGCCGGTCGAGTCCGGTCACGCCCCCGTGCAGATGGTTCGGCGGATTGTTCACCGCCAACCGGTAGTCTTTGCCGTCGATGCGCAGTTCCCCGCGCGTGATGCGTCCGGCCACGCGTCCGGTGATGCAGCCGAAGTATGGGTGACGGCGAAGGTAGAAATTCATGTCCGCGCCCCCGAGCACGACATCCGCCAGGTTTCCCCCGCGATCCGGAACCCGCAGGGCCTGCACGATGCCGCCGTAATCGAGGATGCGCACCGACGCCCCGGAGGCGTTGGCTATTTCGTAAACTCCGACTTCGGCCCCGTCCACCGTGCAACCGAAGGTCTGACGCGTGATCACGGCGCGGAGCATACCAAGCATCGCGGGCCCGGCAATCCCGGCCGCGCTCGCCTCGCCGGCGGGACGCGGGTAAGTTCAGCGCCACCGTGTCCGACTTTCCCTTCCGCAACACCGACTTGCCGCTCGACGAACGCGTGAACGATCTCGTCGGGCGGATGACCCTTGACGAGAAGGTTTCACAAATGATGCACACGGCGCGCGCCATCCCGCGTCTGGGAGTTCCCGCCTACAACTACTGGAACGAGGCGCTGCACGGTGTGGCCCGCAACGGACGCGCCACGGTTTTCCCGCAGATCATCGGGCTGGCCGCCACGTGGGATCCGGCGCTCGTCCGCCGAGTGGCCTCGTCCATCGCCGACGAGGCCCGCGCCAAACACCACGAGGCCGTGCGCCGCACGGGCGAAAGCGCGCAATACCAGGGCCTGACCCTGTGGTCGCCGAACATCAACATCTTCCGCGATCCGCGCTGGGGACGCGGACAGGAAACGTGGGGCGAAGATCCGTATCTGACGGGGACCCTCGCCGCGGAATTTGTCCGCGGACTGCAGGGCAACGACCCGCGGCATTTGAAAACGGCCGCCTGCGCGAAGCACTTTGCGGTCCATTCGGGTCCGGAAAACCAACGGCATACCTTCGACGCGAAGGTCACGGCTCACGATCTCTGGGACACCTACCTCCCCGCTTTCGAGAGACTGGTCCGCGAGGCGAAAGTGGAGTCCGTCATGGGCGGCTACAACCGCCTCGGCGGCGAACCGTGCTGCGCGAGCAAATTCCTCCTCGGGGATGTCTTGCGCGGGCGCTGGAAGTTCGACGGCCATGTGGTGGCCGACTGCTGGGCCCTGACCGACATCCACAAGCACCACCGTGTGACCGCCGATCCGGTGGAAACCGCCGCGCTGGCCCTGCGGCGCGGCTGCGATCTTTCGTGCGGTTGCACCTACGACCAGCTCGGCGAGGCGGTGCGCCGCGGCTTGATCGCGGAAAGCGAACTCGATGTCGCCCTTGCGCGCCACCTGCGCACGCGCTTCAAGCTCGGGATGTTCGATCCGCCGGAATCCGTCCGCTGGGCAAAAACCAAAACCCCGGTGGTCTGCAGCCGGAAACATGCGCGACTGGCCTATGATGCGGCGGTGCAATCCTGCGTGCTGCTCAGGAACCGCGGCGGGATCCTGCCCCTTGCGCCGGATTTGCGCAGCGTTTACCTCACCGGACCGCTGGCCGGTTCGGTCGACGCGTTGCTCGGCAACTACCACGGCATTCCCGCGCAAGCCGTCACGTTTCTTGAGGGAATGGCCGCCGCGCTGCCCGAGGGCGTCCGCACGGATTACCGGCCGGGCTGTCTGCTCTCCACGCCGAAGCGCAGCGAGTTGGAGTGGGCCGAATACGAGGCCGCGGCTTGCGACGTGACAGTCGCGTTCCTCGGCTTCACCAATCTGCTCGAAGGCGAAGAGGGTGATGCCATCGCGTCGCCCGCGGTGGGAGATCGCGCCGATCTTTCCTTGCCGGAACCCCAACGCGAGTTGCTGCGGCGGTTGCTCGACCGCGGATGCAAAGTGGTCGTCGTGCTGGCCAGCGGGAGCGCGGTGTCGCTCGGCGACCTCGATGAACGCGTCGAGGCGATCCTCTGGGCCGGCTATCCCGGGCAGGAAGGCGGGCGTGCCGTGGCCGATCTCCTGCTCGGACGCGCGGTGCCATCCGGCAAATTGCCCGTGACCTTTTACCGCGACGCGGGGGATCTCCCGCCCTTCGAGGATTACCACATGCAGGGCCGTACGCACCGTTGGTTCGAGGGTGAACCCGCCTATCCCTTCGGCTTCGGACTCAGCTACGCCACGTTCGAGTATTCCGGCATGCGGGTCGAGCGGTCCGGACGAACGCTGCGCGGATCGGTCACGGTGGCAAACCGCGGGCCGGTCGCCGCGCGCGAGATCGTGCAGGTCTATCTCACCGGTTTCGCCGACGACGGCCAAGGACCCGTGCCGCGCGAGAATCTGGTCTTTTTCCGCGCCGTCGATCTCGCCCCCGGCGAAGAGCAGGAGGTGCCGTTCCGCATCACGGCGACGCAAATGCGGCTGGTCGACGTCCGCGGACAACGCACGCGGCAGCCGCGCGCTTCAGCAATTTATGCGGGCGGCAGTTCTCCGCATCCGCGCGCCCTCGTCCTCGGCGCTCCCGAGGGCTGCCGGCAGCAAGTGGTCTTCAACTCATGAAACTCCCGCAACTCACACCAAAGGACGAAATTCTCGCCGCGGTGAAATCCTTCCGTCCATCGCAGGGCGGTCAACTACCCGCCGCGCAAGTCACCTCCGTTCTCGGCACGACGCACGTGGCCGGACGCTACGCCCTGACCGATGAACCTTACCTCGTCGAAGGCGCGCGCGCCGTCCGCGAGCGGCTCGGTTACCGTCACCTCAAGCTGTGGTTTCACAACCCCGAGAACCTGTATCACTGGCATTCCGAATGGAACCTGCCGGACGACTACACTCTCGCGCAGCTCGCGGCGCATCCTTACTACCGCGAAGCCTTCGCCTTTCTCTTCGATTCGTTCACGCTCGAGGTTTTCTTCACCCAAAAAGGCCGGAGGCAAAAACGGCCGCCCGGCTGGATGATCCCGCCGGACCTCGATTTCGATCACGAGGAGAAAGAAATCTGCGACCTCGGTGTGCACCTCCTTGAAACTTACCGCGACCGCGAGGTGACATTCATCCTGCAGAACTGGGAAGGCGACTGGATGATGCGCGATTTTCCCGGTGCGGAGTGGTCCGATCCGGGCAAACTCCCCGACGATTGGGAGCGCCGCGTGCAAACCTTCCTCCGCTGGGCCAAGGCGCGCCAAGCCGGCGTGGACACCGCGCGGGCGCAGGTGCCGGACAGCAGGTGTCGGATCCTGCACGCGGTGGAAGTCAACCGTGTCTTCGATGCCTTGCTCGGCGCGCCGACCGTTGTTTCGCATGTCCTGCCGCACGTGGAGATCGACCTCGTGGCGTGGTCGGCCTACGACGGCGTGAACCGCGGACCCGAGGGCACCGGCGACGCTTCGGCCGTCGGCACGTGGCAGGGCTTCGACATCATCAAACACTATGCCCGCACGCGCGAACGCGACGCGCAAGGCAGGCCGCAGGTCATGGTCGGTGAATTCGGATTGTCCGAGGTGACACGCCCGCCGGACCACGACCTCGACGATATCCTGGAGGGCGCGCTGGCCGCGGGTCTCGCGCACGGGTGCCCGCTCATGCACTACTGGGAGCTTTATTGCAACGAGCCCGAGGACCAGTCGCTGAAGGACCGCGTCATTCCGCGCAATCTGCGCGAAGACGAGTTGCACGGACTTTGGCTGATCAAACCGGACGGTTCGCTCGGTATCGCCGGACGCTATTTCGACGGTTTGCTCGGACGACCGTCATGAGAGCCGCGTTGGTTTTGCTGCTCACCGCGCTGGCCGTCCGTGCGGCCGACGATCTGGACACCGTCCGTCAACGCCTCGCGACCGAATGGCCGGCACCGGACGCGGCGCAAATGCGCAAATTGCTTGAGTCGCAAAGCGAGGACGGAAGTTGGTCTGACATCGACTACAACGATCCCGCGACCACGACTTGGCCCTCGCTCCGGCACATGGAACGCACGCGCGACTTGGCGCTCGCGTGGGCCGACCAGGATTCCGAACTCCACCGCGACCCGCGTGTCCGCGAAGCTGTCGGGCGCGCCTGGGAGTTCTGGTTCCAACGCGATCCGGTCAATGAGAACTGGTGGCACAACGAAATCGGCGTCCCGCGCGCGCTGGCCCCGGCCCTGCAGGTCATGAAAGAGGAACTGACGCCGCGCGAGAAAGAGCAGGGACTGCGCATTCTTGAGCGCTCCGAAATCAAAGGCGAATCGCAGAACCTCGTGTGGCTGGCGGAAATCAACGCCTTGCGCGGACTCATCGCGGACGATCCGGATCTCGTGCAGCGCGCCTACGGACACATCGCGCAGGAAATCCGCACCGTGCCGTCCGAGGGACTGCAGGCAGACATGAGCCTGCTGCAACACCGCGGATGTCTCTACAATCACGGCTACGGCGCGTCCTTCGCGGTCGACGGCACGCGTTTGGCGCGCTTGCTCGACGGCACGCGCTTCGCTCTGCCGCCGGACAAGACGGATCTGCTCGCCGCTTACCTCCTCGACGGCAGCCAGTGGATGGCGCTCGGACCGCACGCCGATTTCGGCGCGCGCGGACGCGAAATTGCACGGCCCGGGGGCGCCCCGGCGAAGAAAAGCTACCTGCAAGTCGCCGCGGAAAATCTGCTCACTTTGGACACACCGCCGCGGGCGCGGGAACTGCGGGCGCTCGCCGCACGCGTCGCCGCCGAGCCGGACGCGCCGCCGCTGGCGGGGGCGAAGCATTTCTGGCGGTCGGATTTCAGCGTCTCGCAAAGCCCCGGTTTTTACGCGTCGGCGCGGATGTATTCCGACCGCATCGCCAACACGGATTTCAACGGACCGGAAAATCTGCTCGGCCATCACCTTGCCGACGGCGTGACCACCCTCATGACGCACGGCGGGGAATACCGCGGCATCTTCCCTTTGTGGGACTGGCAAAAACTGCCCGGCATCACCGCACGCCAAGCGCCCCCGCTCAAACCGGGCGCACCGCGGCGCGACAAAGGTTCGCGCGATTTCGTCGGCGGCGTGAGCGACGGAACGGCGGCTTTCAGCGCGTTCGATTTCGAGCGCGAAGGATTGGTCGCGAAAAAGGCATGGCTGCTTTTCCCGGGCGGCTTGCTCGCGCTCGGCGCGGGCATTTCCGACGAGGCCGGCGTTCCCGTGGTCACCACGGTCAACCAGTGCCGGCGAGAGGGCACCGTCGAGACCGACGCGCCATCCGTGCGCCACGACGGACTGCGCTACACGGTGCTTGAGGGAACCGAATTCGCGCAGACCACCGAAGCACGCGAAGGAAGCTGGCGGCGCATCCACGCACAGGAATCCGAGGTCCCAGTAACTGGGGACATTTTCACCATCACCATCGACCATGGCACCTCGCCGCGGAATGCGTCGTATGCATATTCGGTCCAACCGGACCGCGCGCAGGCTCCGGCGCCGGAAATCGTCGTCAATAGCCCCGAAGTTCAAGCAGCGGAAACTGAAGACCTCGTCGGCGCGGCCTTCTACCAACCAAGCCGTGTCCGGACGGCGCGGTTTGGCACCGTCTCCGCCGCGCAACCCTGTCTCGTCCTGTTGCGCAGTGAGAAAAACGGCGAAACCGCGCTAAGCGTAGCCGACCCGACTGGAAAGCTGGAGAAAGCGGAGATCGCGATCGGTTCGCGGCGGATGACCATTCCTCTGCCGCGCGGCGAGCAAGCCGGCGCGACGGTCACCCGCTCCATCAGACCTTGAACCGTGTGTCGGGATTAGGCGCGACGTAGCCCTTGGGTCCGCCGAGTTTCATGAACTTGCCGTGCACATGCCAGGCGGACCACAGGGCGATCGCGGAGAGAACGCAACCGGCGGCGAAGGTGTAACGGTAGTCGTTGCCGGTCGAATCGATGATCATGCCGACGACCGGGGCCAGCGCCATGTTGGCCGGCGCGGCAAGGATGCCGGCAGCCGAGGCGAATTGCGCGAATTTCTCGTGCGGGAACAGGCGCTGGCCCAGCGAAGCCGCGCTGGTGAAGTAAGTGCCGGAAAGCACGCCGTGCAGGACCCACGCGATGAGAAAGTTCGTCTGGTTGGTCGCGAAGAAAAACCCGTAAGCCGTGACGATGACGTAGCCGGTCAACGCGGCAATGGACACGCGCAGGGGATGAAAACGGTCGGCCAACCAACCCAGCGGATAGGCCAGAACCAGCGAGATGAAATAGGTGAGCGCGAGGAATTTCCCGTAGACGTCCATGTTCACGTCGAGACTCTTGGCGTAGGGAATGGCGAACACGTTGATCGGCAGGAAGCAGACCGCGGCGCACATCAGCATGACAAAGACCCAGAGATAGTAGCCGTGGGTGAAACACTCGCGGAAATACATCTTGGCCCCGCCCGTGAATCCGCCGATCCAGCTCTGGCTCCCCGGTTCCGGCGGCGGGGGCGGCGGGTAGTCGCCTTCTTTGACCTTGAAACACACCCACATGAACGCCGTGCCGTAGAAAACGCCGATGATGGTGAGGATGAGCGTGAAGTGCGTCGGCACGTGACCCATGATCCAGAAATTGAAGATCATGCCGTCGATCAAGCTGACCGCGCGGAAGAGCCCGTAAAACCGTCCGAGCAACTGCTGCGGCACGACGTCGTTGATCAACCCGCCGAAAACCGCCTGCCCCGCGATGGTGGCGAACTCGAACGCGGTCCAGAAAATCGCGAAGCACACCACGGCCACGATCATTTCGTTTTCGATCAGCCCGAGGAAGGCCGCGCCGGCCGGCGAGCCGTCGAGCGCGGCGTGCAATTTCGATCCGAGCGGATGCCCCGGCTGTCCGAGGCTGTGCAGCCAGCGTGCGATGAGCGGCGTGACCGCCAGACCGATCATGCCGAAGGCCGCGATCGGCGTGGTGACCAGCAGGAACGGGATGCGGCGCCCCCATTTGCCGCGGTGGCGGTCGGACTTCACGCTGATGATCGGCCCCAGAATCAAACCGATGAGCGCGGGGAAGGAACTCATCAGCAACCCGAAAAGCAATTTCGGCACGCCGATGTCGTCGAGATACCATGAGGCCATCGGACCGACCGAGCGTTCGCGCATCGACCAGGCGAAGTCGCCCCACAGGAGCCAGGCGAACAAAGCGATGATGCCGCCACTCGTGTAAGTGAGCGTGCCGACGGACCACGTCTTGGGCTTGGATTCGGAGGGGGTGGCGGGGGCGGACGACATACGGCGGGCAAATGCTGTCAAATCACAGTGTCAGAGCCAAAGCGAGATAATCGGACAATGCCGCGACTTTACGCTACAACTCGAAGGACCGTGCACGCGATGGACCGGCACGGATTGATGACCGGCGACCCGTGAAGCGAATCCTCCTGCCCCTCGTTCTTCTGGCCGCCGCGGCACCCCGGCTTGCGGCGCTGACTTCGTATTGGGAGGATGCCACGCAACGCGAAATTTTCGTGGTGGAAGGCGACGACTACACGATGCGCGTCGCAACGCATCCGGCGCGGATCTTGAGTCTCCGGGTCGGCGAGCAAGAAATGCTGGGCGCGACAGGTGCGGCGCCTTGGGTGGAGTCCGCGGGCCGGCGCCTCGTGCCCGCCGCGAAGAACGTCGTGCCGGATTGGGAAGTCCATACCGGACAAAAGATGAAACCCGCGACATCTTCGCGCGCGCGCATGAATGTGTGGCGCGCGACGCCGCACTATTGGGAAATCCACCTGCGCGACATTCCGTTCGTTCCGGAGGACGCGGACGCGAAACCGCTGCGCGGGCATCTCGTCATCCACGCCCATCCGGATCGCGCGCATCTGGAAATGCGCTTTGAACCGGTTGACGGACAAAAACCCGAGGCCGCGGGCTGGAACGCAGCCGTCATCGACGCACGCCTTGGCGCCACGGGCGGCCGTCCGGTGCTGCGCGGCGCCGACACCGCTGTGCTCGCTCCACCCAGAGGAGAATTCTCCGCGGACGGCAGCGAGTGGCGGGCATCGGCGAATTCCGCGTGGTGGGTGGTGCGTCCGGTTGCGGACAAAAGCAACGACGACGATCTTTTCGCCGCCGAAACCAAGCCGGTCCCCGCCGCCGACTTCACCGCCACCGACGGCTGGTGGTCCGGCTATGACGCGGTGAGCGGACTCTACATCCTTGAAATGAAGGCACACCGCGGGGCCTTCACCTTCGAGAACGCGTGGAAGGTCCCCTCACGCCGCATGGTCACGCCGGTCGCCGTGCCCGCGCCGGCAACCCCGCGCCGCATCACCGTGATGGCGCGCACCGGCACCGGCAACCTCGAGGCCGGCGCGGTCACCGACCCGCACGGTTTTCCGCGCGCCATCCCCGCGTTCGTCGCGAAAAATTTCGCCGGCGAGAACGAGGAACCCGATGACCGCGCCTTCGGCGATATTTTCTTCCCGTTGGACCTCGGACCCGAAGTGCCGCGCGAGCATCTGGTCATGGGGCTCTACCAGACGTGGGGCCGGCTCATGCTGAAGCAGGTTTCCTCGATCCGCTTCTTCAACATCTACTGGCACCTCTCGACCGGACTATCCGAGACGACCTGCTTCACCCACGCGTGGATGGATATCCGCGACACGCTGGTCAGCATCCCGGACTTCCGCCCGTTCTCCGGTCCGTTTCTCATGGGACAACCGCAGCACGACTGCTTTTCGTGGCCCGGCTTCCTCAATTATGAGACCAAGGACGGCACCGTGCGTCCGATGTATCGCCGCACGGACTTCCATTCCGTCGCGCCCTGTCTGGCGCATTTTACCCTGCATTTCCGCACGGCCGACGACACCGCGGACATGTCCGTCGAAGCTTGGGAAATTCCGCAGACCGACGAGGCCCGGACCTTCCTGCGCATCCGCTACCAGTGGGACCGGCCGGCCGTTGTCGAAGGTGACGCGCGGAAAAATTTCCGCTGGCTGCAAATGTTCGAGAAATACCCGGTGCGCGATTTCGTGTGGCTCGATGTCGACGGACAGGAACGAACGGTGCCAGCCAAGCCCGGCAGCAAGTTTCCCGTCGGCGCACCGCTGTCCGCCGAATTGCCGTATGCCGGCGCGCACGAGGGACGCAGCAATTTCGGAACGCTCATGCTCGTGACCAGGCTCGAAGGACGGCTCGGCGGACAAAAAGTGACCCGCGTGCACCTGACGGCGGACTTCGGCAAGGACAGCGGCCTTTACGCCTTCACCACGGCCGGCGAATCGCTCGTCCTGCAGCCCGGCGATTACCTCGAGGCA
>Ga0172372_10004728_pt1 | contig 19244 bp, 20 predicted proteins | sample LakKiv5m_2_FD_114544 | JGI IMG/M metagenome (GOLD analysis project Ga0172372, IMG submission 114544) | Freshwater microbial communities from Kabuno Bay, South-Kivu, Congo - kab_092012_9.5m | ecosystem: Environmental > Aquatic > Freshwater > Lake | place: Democratic Republic of the Congo...
ATAATCATTATTATCATCATTATTATAATCGCAATCATTATCATCATTATTATAATCGTAATCATTATCATCATTATTATAATCGCAATCATTATCATTACCATATTTTTTTGTTATTATTTTATTTATTTTAATTGATTTTTTTGTTTTAGTAATAATATTATCATCATCATTATTATCATCATAAATATTTATATCAAAATTATTTACATCATTTTTTTTAAATTCATTTAAATCAATTGATTCATCATCACTAAATTCTGAGTCATTTGCATCGATTACATCATAATTTAATTTTGATTTATTCATTATATTAAATATTATTTTTATTATTAAAATAATATAACAAAAAAAATCAATTTTTATTTATAAATTATATACAAATTTTATTATGCATAATGTATATAATATAAATACAATTATTTTTGAATATATATTTATTTTACAAAGTAAGTTTTAGTAAAAATTAAAAAATAATGGAACAATAACCAACGATTATTTTTAATTCTGAATGTAAATTTTAATTGATATAAATTATATATAATTATATTTGTAATATATAAATAAATGATACAAATAAACAATAATTTAAATTATTCATGTTCTACAATAAATGTAAACATAAATCCTAATACAAGTTGTCGTGGATGTTATAAAAATTTATCATCAAATGATCCTGCAACTATTTACCAAACACAAAAAATTATTCAAAATGCTGTTCGTATTAATTCATCACTTTACACAATGAATTTAGCTGGTTTAAATGTTTATCAAGAACCATCAAATAAATATCAAATAGTAGAACAATCTGGCACATCATATGTAGTTCCACCAAAATTAAATTGGAATCAAATGAGTGACAGATCAAGACCTTCAAATCAAGTAGTAAAAACTGGTAGTGGTTCAACTTATGGTTCAAATAGTTTAAAAGTAACAAAAGTTCGTAATAGACCAGGAGCAATGTCACCAGGAGGAATTGGTGTTGATATAAAACATAACTCATATGAGAGATATTTAAATAGAATTAAAGGAAAAGGATTATTAAAACAAGGTAAAAAATTAATTGAGGAACATATGACTGGAGGAAAAGATAATAGAATGGGAATAATATCTGGATGTGAATGTGATAATAATAAAACAAATCCTTATGCAAACAATATAAGTGAATTTAATAATGTTATGTATAACATTAATTATATATTTAAAGCAGGACAAGTAGTTTTAGTGAGAAAAAATAAATATGAAAATAAATGGTACAAAGGAAAAATAGTAGATATAATTGAAAGTATTTATTTAATTGATTTTTATAATGATACAATAGAACAAATTGATATTACAAAAATTCCTTTGATTCCTTGTTTCAAAAAAGATGCAAGTGATTGTTTGGTTGATGAACCAACAAATTTTGAAGATTTTTTGTCTGGAAATGAAGTATGTGAAAAAGAACAACTTTTAGAAAAAGGAATATTCATTTAATTTTATTAATTTTATAAAAATATATTTATAAAAATATATATATATTTTATATTAAATGAATAGATTTAAAATGAATTTTAGTAATAAAAATGATAATTTATTAATAAATCAATTAATTTTAAATAGACAAATGTCAATAGGACAAAAAATTAATACAAATACAAAATTAAATGCTCCAATGGTTGATAGAATTCACAAAGCAAAACCTGGATGTAGTGCTTGTGGTAAAAAAGTTATGTAAAATAAATATTTAATTATCAATCATAAATTACAAATATCAATTACTAAATAATATATAATTAATTATTTAATTATATATATAATACAAATGCAATTTGATTCAGGAGCAAATTACTCAAATAATACTACTATTTATCCACAAAATCAATTACATCGATCAGGATATTTTATTACAATGTTTGATACTACCATATTACCGTATAATAAGCAATTTAATAATTGTAATAATACATTATGTTATACACAAAGTAAAGGAACATTCATTTATAAACCACATTCAAATTATGGACAAATTGGTACAACTGCATCAGGATATTTAGCAAAGAGAAAAAGAATATAATATAATATATATATATAAGTTTGATGCATTCAAATAACAGTAATATTTATATGGAAAAAAATGATTACAAAAATAATTGTTATTCTGAATTTAATGAATGTTATTTTATGAAGAATATAAAAAATGTAATAAATAATGAATTTTTAAATAAAAAATATGAAATTGAAGAAGAAAAAATGAAAAAAAATAATTCGCATTTTTTAAATGAAATATATAAAGAAAAATTATTTATTTTTTTTAATGTTACAGACCAAAAAGAATATGATGAATCACAAAATGATATTTTTTTATTTTTTGATGAAAATATAAATAATATTTTCGAAATTGAAGATATATTTGATGGTATAATTGAAGTAATAAATTATAATTATAATACAATAATAAATAATTTTTTTTTAGAAAAATGTATAAATTCTATATATGATTGGTGTGTTTTGTTTTCAGTTAAAAAAATTAATTTATCAAATAAAACTTCTGCAATTCTTACAATTTTATATTTTTTTTATGTATTTTTTCCAAATGATGTAAAAAAAATATTTAAACAATTTATTTTTTTAAATGTATTTGATATTTTTTTGATAAAAAAAAATGAACTTGTTGAATATTTTAATAAAAAAGAAGTCATTTCAGCAACAATTTCTTCAACATTTTACATATTAAAAATATCAGGATTTGAAATTGAAGATATTGAAGGATTTTTAAAATACATGTCAAAAAAAATTGTTGATAATTTAAATGATATAAATTTTAAAAATAAAAAATATTATTTTCATATGAATGGAGATTATTGTGATGGGGCATTATCATTTTTTATTGAAAATATTGGAAATATTATTGATTATGAAACAACATATAATTTAGAATCTTCAGAAATACCAATTTTAAGTAGAAAAATTAATGATGATTTATATAAAAATAAAAAAATATTAAATTCATTTAATAATGTTATTGAAGAATTAGTTCATTTTCAAAAAGGTCAAAAATTAAAAAAAACAATTAAACAAGAAAAATTATTAACTTTACCAGAAATAATTAATGAAAATAATAAAAAAATAATAAATGATTCTATAACAAAAAATTTAATAAATGTAATGAATCATGAAAATAATCGAAAAATGAGTGATGAAAAATCGTCAATGTCATTTAGTGATGATAGTAATATTTATTTAATAGAAAAAAAATTAAAAAAAATATTAGAAAAAAAAAAATCTAAAATGAATGAAACTGATATTGAAAATATTAATATTGAAATTAACAAAATAAATAAAATGTTAATTAATAATAATTTTCATAATTTTTCAGAATTAAAAAATAAAAAAAAAGAATTGGAAAAAAAATTAGATATTTTTTTAAAAAATAAAAAATATGAAGAAAGAAATAAATTCAAAGAATGGAATAATGACACAATACATTATGATAATATTTTTGGTTCAAAAAGAATACAATACAACATTGAAAAAAAAAACGATGATTCGATTAATTTAAATAACAAATCAAAAAAAAGACATAGAGAGGAGGATTATGAAATAATTGGAGGTTTAAAAAATAAAAAATCAAAAAAAATAAAAACAAAAAATATAAAACAAAAAAAAAACAAAAAATGTAAAACAAAAAAAACAAAAAAAAACAAAAAATAAAAAATATTAAAAATTATTTATTGTTATTCTTTTCATATTTTTTGTTGATTTTAAATTAACATTTTGTTCTTTCTCTTGTTCTTTATATTCATAATTTTCAAAAATATTATTTTGCTCTTTGTATTCTAAATTTTCACCAAAATTAAAATTTATAATATTATTTTCATTTTTTTCTTGTGATTTTAATTCTTCTTCAATCAACTTATTATTTAATGAATTTTGTTCTTCAATTTCTTTTTGTTCTCTTTCTTGCTGTTCTCTTTCTTGTTGTTTTTGTTGTTCTATTAAAACATTGTTGATGTTATTTTGTTCTTGTTGTTTTTTTTGTTCTTCTTCTTTTCGAATTCTTTCTTTTCTTATTTTTTCATAAAATTTTATAACTTTTCCATTAACTTTTATGCGATTAATGTCAAATGCACTTAAATATAATCCTTCTAATGTTCTTACTCTTGATAATGCAACATAAGTTTGTCCACATTCAAAAATTCCTGTTCCTGCATCTACTTCTATTGCATCCATTGTTGCACCTTGTGATTTGTGTATTGTTAAAGCCCATGCTAATGTCAATGGAATTTGTTTAACACCAATTCCTGGAATATTTTCACTTTCCCAAGTATAATATCCCATTACATGATTAAATCCTTTGCTAAATCTTATTATTGGTAAGCATTTTACATCTTCATCTTCTTCATTTGTAAATCCAATAATTACACCTTGAGATCCATTACAAATAGGTCTTTCATCAGATACATTAATATTAACTAAACACATGACTTGTGCACCTAATTTCAATTCAATTAATTTTTCGCATGGAATATTTGATTGTAAATAATTTAATTCATTAGCAATATCTTCATTTGTAAATTGTTTTCTCAATTGCATTTGTCGTTCATTCATTGGCAAATCATTAACATATTTTATTTCATATTCATAAATATCATTGTCTAATTTATTCATTTCAAATGAATTTATATAATCAACTTGTGATCTTTTTGGAAATAATTTTGTTGGTTGAATTATATCTAAATTTCTTTCACGTCCAACATAATTAATTAAAAATTCATTAACATTTCTTCGTATTTTTCCTTCTCTTATTTGATTTAATATTTCTTTAAATCTTTCATCTGTTTGTCTAAATATTTTTACTAATTCAATATTATTTTCAATAGGAAATGTATCAAACCACAAAGGACTTTCAAAACAAAAATTTTTTTTTGGTTTATCATGAGGATCTTTACACACAGGAGGAAGTTGAAAACAATCACCAAACATAATAATTTGTATTCCACCAAATGGTTTATTATTTCTTCTTATATTTTGTCCAATGTAATCTAAAACTTCAAACATGTGCTGTGACATCATAGAAACTTCATCAATAATAAGTATTTCAATATCACACCAATTTTTTTTATAATATGATGATTTTTTTACTTTTTTTAAAATTTCTTCTTTTGTCCCATTTGAAATTCCAATTCCAGACCAAGAATGAATAGTTTTAGCATTACATTCTAATAAAATTGATGCTACACCAGTCATAGCACAAACTTGTAATTTTTTAAATTCAACATTATCATATTTTTTTAAAATATTTTTTAAATTTTCCACACTTTTATTTTTTTCTAAATTAGTTGGAAGATATATATTTTTTAAAATTTTAATTAACAAACTTTTACCACAACCAGCACTAGATGTTATAAATAAATTTTCACCAGAAAGACATTTATTTATGACAAATTCTTGTTCTTGAGATAATTCATATTGAGGAATATTTTGATTCATTTTTATTTTAGATTTTTACTTTGTTTTATTAAATTTTATTTAATTAAAATAAATATTTTACAATCAATTTTTTTTATTTTTTTGTTTCATTAAATATATTTTTTGTTTTTACATTTAGTAAAAATATATAAATTTATAAAAATAAAAATTAATTAAAAAAATAATTTGATAATTTTTTTTCAATAAAATTTTTTCCACTTGATGAAGATGTTTGATTACGTTCTGGATAATTATCAAGTTCATATAATTTAGTATATTCTTCATCATAATCATCATAATTTTCATGATTACTTATAATTTTTGAATTATTGAATGGATCCATAAGATTTTTAATAAAATCATTCATTTCATCTGGTCTCACACCATTTTTATTTCCAAATATTATTGTATATATCATGCTTCTTTGTTTATTTTCAGAATCACGAATTTCTTTATGAAACATTTGATCTATTATTGAAAATGCTGAATTTAATAATAAAATTTCTTTTATTAATTGTCTCTTTTTTTTAAATAATTTTAAAATAATTGAAGCCATTAATTTAATTTTACTATAATCATTTGTTGGATTGCATGCCTTATCATGTTCATATAAATTTTTTAAATATATAAAATATCTTATTTCATTTTTTACATTTGTTAAGTCAGTTATTATTTTTTTTCTTTGATCTGAAATCTTTTTTATTACAGAAAATATATTTGTATTATAAATTACTGGATATTTCATTCTAATTGTTCTTGGAATTATAAATTGATTTGTTTCTTTTATTTCTTTAATTTTTTTTTCAACTTCATCTAATTTTTGTTTTAATTCTTCTTCAATTGAAAGTTTTGCCCTATCAATTTCTTCTTTTTTTTTATTTAATTCAATGATATAATCATTCTTTTCATTATTAATTGAATATAATTCATGATTTCCAATTTTTTTCAATAATATTTCTAATTCATACTCTTTTTTATGTAAATCACTGTATCTAAATAATAAAACAGAACCAGAAGTAAATTCTATTGCACTTTGCAATTTATCATATTGATGTGCAGATATTTTATGTGCTTCTGATGCAGCATCTAATTTTAAATAATTTACTATTGCTAATAATATTGCTATAATTCCATTAAGAGATGCAATAAAAATAGCACCCCATGAGTATGTTTTTACAAATGGAGATAAAACTGTTGCTCCAGTTGAAAAAAAAATAGATGGCATCATATAAACATTCAAAAAAGTTTCACAATAAAATTTTGATTCCATATAAATTACTTTATGACCTTTTAAATAACTTGCTAAAATATCCAATGCACTACTATATTTATGATTTATATCCGAATAAGATTTATTTAATTTATATTCTACTTCTTTATAATCTATTTTTTTATAAGTATATTTTGGAAATTCTTTTATTTTTGTGTTCATCTTAATATCATCAAAAATATGCAATAAATTTTCATCTTCAGAATCATAGTTGTAATTAATATTTTCATCTGAAAATTGACTATTATCTGCTTGATTATTTTCATTATTAGAATTTATATTATTCGAATTTGCTTCAAATTTAGATAAAATATCTTTTTCGATAAGCATCTTTGGTATTGAATTATCATCTGATAATTTTGAATTTTTATTTAACGAATTACTTCTTGATAGTATTATATGTCTATTAAGTTCCATTTCTAATTCATTATCTAATTCAGAAGAATGATTATTATTTTTTTTTTCATTTTTTTCATTTTTATTATTTTTTTCATTTTGTTCTTTATTTTCTAAATTTTCATTTGATAATTGATTTTCAATATCAATAATATGCATATCAATATTATTTTTTTGATCATCTATATTTTTATTCATATTTACTATAATTATCTAATTTTACATAATATAAAGAATATAAATAATTCAACATAATTGACAAAATATATTATTAAGAATTATATATTAAATATCTTTATCATCTTTATCAACAACATTTAGTGGGACAAGTGGATTAGCATCAAAACCAATTGGCTTAGCAATATTACAACAACAACAACAACCAGTTAGTGGATTAATTTCTGCAAATCCCAGTAATGAATTTTGGTCGATGGGTGTAAATTGGGCTGGAAGTAGTAGAAAATGGATTAGAACACAAAATGGTTCATCTTCAACAGGAACGTCGAATGTATCTTCAACTCCTACATCTGTAACAGTAAATTCATCTTCAACATATCCATATTTGATTGGAACTTATAATTTTGATTCAAGTTTAGGAGGATCAGGAACACTACAACAATTATTTTCTGGAAATACATCTGGACAAACATTCACATTAACATCATCATCATTTATTACATTAAAATTACCGCCAAAATTATCTATGCAAGTTCAATTTTTATATTATTGGATGGATGGAACTCAAGCTTCAGGAAATAGAGGAACATACATGGTTCAAGGTTCTAATAATAATGGAGGAACTTGGACTAATTTATTTTCTAGTAATACTACTTTAAATAGTGGAAATAATGGCCAAATTAATTTTGCACCAACTGGATTGACAACAACAAGTTATAATATGTTTCGATGGACTTTTAATATAACAACAACAATAACTTTATTTTATAATGTTGATTTATTTGGACAATTTTATTATGACACTTCAACATAATATTAAAATATATTAATTTAAAAAATGATTATTTTATAAAACGTTTTTATTTACACTCTTTAAGATTTAAAACGGTACATTTATAAAATTAAAAACTAACTTAAAAATAAAATTAAATAATTAAATATAATGCCAGGGTTAAAATATATAATATTTGGTTCATTTATGATTGGTAGTAGTACTACATTATTAATAATTGATATTTGGTTTAAAAATAATAAACATTATAAAATTATAAAAATAAAATAGTGTCATTTTTAAATCTTTAAGGATTTAAATATATTTTTATTTGAAAATATATTTATCAAATGATTTTTAGTAGTAAATAAAATATATTAATAAAATATTATAATTATAATTTTGGAAAAATAAATTTATTTTTATTTATTATTGGTAATTTTAAAAAAAATAATCCTGAAATAATGAATACAACACCTAAATATTGCAAAGGATCAGTAAATCTTTCACCTAAAAATATCATAGCAGCTATACTTTCAATTAAAGCTGAAATACCATCCCATGCAACATTAACAATTAATATTGTTGAACCTTGCAAACATCTAATTAAATAATAAATTACACCAATATATCCAACAGATCCAATTGCAAAATTTTGTATTCCTCCTTCATTTGCAAATTTTTTAAATCCAAAATCTCCAATAATTTCAGTAAAAATAAGAGGTATTAAATCTTGATAACTCATTATATAAAATATATTTTTATATTTATATGTTATATTATTGACTAATCAATAACAAAACATGAATAGCGGGTTAGCTCAGAGGTAGAGTGTTGGGCTCATAACCCAAAGGTCGAAGGTTCGATCCCTTCATCCGCTAAAAATAATACTTTTTTAATAAAATAAATATTTTAACAAATAAAATAAAAAAAAATATATATTTTAATAAATAAATAAAATAAAAAATAAAAAATAAATAAAGTTAAATGAGTTCAACAATGTCTTTTAATGTTGATGATTATACAATTTCAGAGTTATTGACTATTTTAGAATTAGAAAAAGATGGAGAGGGAAATACTGAATTTAATGAAGAAAATGTAACTGAGAAAACAAGAGATTATATAATTAATTTTTATCATGAAGATAAAAAATTATCTAAATTTTTTCAAGATGTTCAATCAAAATTATTGAATTATTTAAATGAAGGTAATTATGAAAATGATTATGAACCTAATAATACACAAACTGAAAATTGGATAAAAAATCAAGTTTTGCAACAAGACAATGAAGTTCAAAAAAATAAAAATACTCAAAGAGTTCAAAAAATTGATGTTTATGATGATGAACACATGCCAATGAATAGAGAACAATTAGGTGTTAATAATAATATAAATCTTCCTGTAGCACAAGATACATTAAATCCAAATTTAAAAAATATTACAACAAGATTCATCAATTTGGATAGTCAATTTAGACAAGGTTCTGATTCTGATAGTTTATCTACTGATTATACAATGGATTTATCAGATCCTTTAACAAATGTTTTATCATTGCGTTTATATTCTTTTCAAATACCTTACACATGGTATGCAATTGATGAAACATATGGAAATGATCATTTTTGGGTTGTTAATAAAAATATATCGTATAAAATAACTATTCCCTCTGGTAATTATAATCCAACCAATTTTTGCACTGCAATTCAACAATCATTCATAGATGCATTATTCACCAATTCTTCTATTCCTGTTCCTAGCATTGCTATTTATAATAATACTAATGGAATTATAACATTAAAATTAAATGGGTGGATTGATCCAGCAGGTGAAATAATAAATGGAATATCTTCAATTGATGAATATGTTGAAGGTGAAGATCCTTATTTAGTTTTTTTTGAAATTGATAAACAAAATGACAATCCAAGAATAAGGTGTGTTGCAAATAATCCATCATATTATACATCAACATTAGGATGGATGATGGGATATAGATCACCTTTACAAGCAATTTTAATAAATGGAAATTCAGGTGGTGCAATAATGAAATTAAGTGGAACAAAATATTTTATTTTGATATTAGATGATTATAACCAAAATCATATTAATAATGGATTAATTTCAATAGCAGAATTATCAAAAAAATTAGAATATCCTGATTATTTTTCGCCACAATATTTATGTTTAAGAAGAGATAGTCAAGTAAATTTACAAAATCAAACAAATTATATTAATCTTGACATGACAAATAATGATAGTTATTTTAATAGTATACAAGATAAATTAGCACTTGGATATGGAAATATTCCTCAAGTAATTCCAAGTGCACCACGTACATTAACACAAGCACAAATATATACAATAAATGAAATAATAAAAAATCGTAAAATGAATACAAGTATTAAACCAAAAGCTCCAAATAATTCTGATACATTTAGTTTAATACCAATTAAATATAATGGTTTAAATGTTGGGGATATGTATGTTGATTTTAGTGGTTCATTGCAAGATAATCCACGTATATATTTTGGACCAGTAAATATTGATAGACTCAGAATAAGATTAGTTGATGACATGGGAAGAACTGTTAATTTACATGGTGTAGATTGGTCAATAACATTAATATCAGAAAATTTATATCAATATTAATTTATATTTTTATAAAAATAAAATGATTATAAAAAATAATTAAAAAAATTGATTTATTTTTTAATAAAATGGGTTTAACTCACAGTATGACTCGTAGTATGCATATAAATAATGAATTAGGTAGTATGCATATAAATAATGAATCAGGTAGTATGCTTACAAATAATGAAACAGAATTTGATAACAATGTAAAAAAACTTTTAGAAGATATTAAATTAGGAAAAGATCAAAATGATAAAATAAAAATTTCATTGAATTTTTTCGAATATAATATTAAAATGATACCAAAATTAAATAAATATGAATATAAAAAATATATCGAAACTGTTTATGATAAATGTTTGGAAATTGAAGATGGTTTTGAAAAAGGAAATTATGATAATTGTTATTTTAAATTAGGTAATGAACTCATAAAAAAAATAATACAATTAAAATTTATTTGTAATGATTCGTTAAAAAAATAAACAATTTGGACTAATCATTATTTTTGCATTTTTTTCTTTTATTGCTGAAATATGAAACAAACGATGTTCGCATTCTTCATGTCTTCCATCTAAATGACCATAATCATTCAATATAAAATTTCCCCCAGATGCTTGACAATGTGTTTTTAAATATTCAATTGGAATTTTTCTTAAATTAATAGTTCCATCATATTTTGAATTTTCAAATACATTAGTTTTATATATTGCAAATCCATTAAATGCTGAAATGCATTTCAATAATTTATTTTTTTTATTTTGATTTTTTAAATTGTCCAATAATCTGCATATGTATTCTTGAATTGTATGATAATTATGAAATTGATTATTTGTAAAATGATTATAACTAAAACAATATGGATGTATAGATAAAGCCCAAATATCATAATATTTTGGAGAACTGTTAAATGATAATGCATCCCATAATTTCATATTATTTTCAGATAAATATTCTTGTAAAATTTCTGGATTGACATTTTTTGCATTAACTTCATCAAAATCCATCATAATAAAAACTGGATAAATATCTTTTTTTTGCATTACATAATTTAAGCATATATTTCTAGCATATGCTAATCTATGTGTTCTATATTTTGATATTAATTCAGGAATTATATAAAAATTTAATTTTGAATTTATATTTTGATAATCTTTTAAAATTTGTAAAGAATTGTCAGTTGATTGATCATAAACTATTATTATTTCATAATCATCAAATAATGTGGAAAGTATTTCAATATTTTTTAAAACATTTTCCAAATATGGAGCACAATTTCTTACTGTTCCACAAAAACAACATCTCATTTTATTATATTTTTATTATTTAAAATATATATTTTTTTAATATATATATTTTTAATGTATATTTTATTTAAAAAATCCATCATCTTTTTTGTTATTTATTTTTCCAATTATATATTTTGTAGAAATAAAATAAACAAAATAAGCAAATAATATTCCAATAATTGAACCAATTATTAATTGTACTATTGTATGATTTTTATATTCATATCTTTGTATTAAAGATATTGATGTAATAATTATATAAAATAATCCAACCATTGGTTGATTTAATGTTAAAATAATATAAGCTAATGAAAATAAACAATTTTGTGCATGTCCTGATGGCATTCCATATTTATCATATCCAATTCTTTTACCATTAGAAATCATTAATTCAAAAAATATTTTATCATTGTTTGGTCTTGGTTCTTTTATTAAAATTTTTAAAATTATATTTAATATATTATTAATTATAAATCCAAAAATATAAAAAAATAAATAATATTTTAAATTTCTTAATAAAAGTAAAGAAATTATAAATAGAGTATATGGTGCAGTTGTTCCTATAATATCTAATATATGTTTTATATTCATCTTATACATATAAAATATAAATATTAAATGTAAACATTAAATTAAAAAAATATTTTTTAAATAAAATGTGCTAATAGAATATAAAAAGATTTTTATAAATACAAATAATATAATTATGGAAACTAATAGTGAAATGCAAGAACAAACAAAAAAAGAAAATGTAAATATTGTATCAATTAAATGTCGTAATAATAATGTTTATCAAAATATAAATGCTACTTCACATACTGCAACAATTGCAAATTCATTTAATAATTTTATGTTAATAAAAATTTATGTAAATTCTGATGATGTCGAATTAAAAGAAAAATATATTAATTCTGCAGAACTTCATAATAAAAAAATAATTGATAATCCAGATCAATATGATGCTGGATTTGATATATATTTTCCTGAACCTGTAACAATTGATGATTACATTAGATCAAAAAAATCAAAAATAAAAATTAATTATAATATTAAATGTTGTGCATTTATGTGCAAATTAAATTTTTGTGGTAATGATTCATATGAAATTCTTTGCAATCCAACTGCTTTTTATACTTATGCTCGTTCAAGTATTTCTAATTCTTGTTTTCGTCTTGCAAATAATCAAGGAATTATTGATGCAGGATATAGAGGAGAATTAATGGCAGTATTTGATATAATTGATGTTTTTAATGAGACTGGATTTTTGAATGAATTTAAAGTTTATGATAAATTTACAAGAGTAATGCAAATTTGTGCTCCAAATTTAGTTCCTATTTGTGTTCAAATTGTTGATCGATTTGAAGAACTTGGTGGTCCTACTATACGAGGTGATGGTGGGTTTGGCTCAACAGGTCTTGTCTAGATAATAAGATGCAAATATAATATTTTTAATTCATAAAAAATATATATTGTTTTAAAATATATATATTTTTATATTTTATATTTTAATTTATTTTTTGATTTATTTTTATCCAAATGTATTTTCTTCACAATATTTTATGTATAAAAATCCATCTGGATCTTTGCATTCTTCAAAAATTTGTTTTAAAAGAGCTGAACTACTATAAATATTTTTATTTATTATTAAAAATAATGCTTGTTTTGGATCAAGTTCTAATCTTTTTCTAATAACAAACATAAATTGTCCTACGGTTAAAGTATCAGGAACTAAATATTTTGTTTTATCTAAATTTGGCATTTTTGATTTTTCAATTTTTTCACAAATTACTGGTATTCTATCAGGATATTTTGAAATTATTCTTGCTGATTCTACTTTTCTCTCAGCGAAAGTTTTTTGAAGTTTAAAAGATTCATGCATATTTATTTAATAATAATAATATATTTTTATTTTTATTATTAAAAATATATATTAATTTTATTAAAAATATATATATTAATTTTATTAATATTTATATTATTTAAATAATTTTTATTTTAATGAATTGGTGATTTGTTTAGTTATAATTGACTCATGAAAAAATAAGCTCCATTTAGCAGTAACAATCAATATAATACCAAATAAGAAAAATAACAATTTTACATGATGATTTATATATTTCATGTTATTTTCTCTTGGATTAAATATTGCGATCATTAATATTGATGTTAAAAATATAAAAGCAAATTCTGTTTGATGTTTAATTGTTTCTAATTTATGAGAAAACATTTGTATTAATTTGTCACTTCTTACTATTTTTGTTAAGAAAATGTTTGATAATGCTGATAATAAAAACAATGCTTTAATTCCAATAATTACATAAATTAAAGGAACCAAATAATCATCTAATAATTTTTCAAATTTTACCATTATAATATAAATTTAGAAAAGTATACTATTTCAAAACATTATAAAAATAAAATATATATTTGTATAATATATATTTTGTAAATAATAAATGAATGTGATGAATTTATTAACTATTTTTAATTCTAAAAAATATATAAAAAATGATGAAAAAATTAATTTAGATGAGAAATTTATTGTTAATAATTTGGCTTCTTATCCAAATTTGAATTCTATAAATAAAAATATATTTAATAAAATAATTTCACACAAATATTTTTTTTATAAAATGTTTTTTATTTTTTTTATTTTTAATTCCATGGAAAATTTAAAAAAATAATATATATTTTGAAAAAAGTATTTAAAGAAATTATATTTATTTGTATAATGGTGAAATAAAGTCATCATTAAGCTCACGTAGCTCAGTGGTTAGAGCATTGGTCTTATGAGCCAAGGGTCGATGGTTCGATTCCATCTTTGAGCATTTTTTAAACAAAATAAAAATAATACATAAAAATAATATATAATTTATAAATTAATTTAAAGATAATATATATTTTTATATAATTAAAATAATTTATTTAAATGGAAACATCAAATTGTAATATATATAATACAAATCGTGTAAAGCAATTATCCGAAATTCAATCTCAAGCATTAGAATTATTTGCGAGAAAAAATGCCGATTATGGTGATGCTTTTGCTAAATATGGATTAGTTGGAGTTTTAATGAGAATTGAAGATAAAATACAACGATGCATTTCAATAACAAAAAATGGAATTAATTTAGTATCTGATGAAGGATTAAAAGATACTTTATTGGATTTACATAATTATTCTGCAATGGCCTCAATGTTATATGATGAGGGACAATTAAATTTAGAAGGAATTATTGAAAAACCAAGATTGTCTCGTGATTCACAAATAACAAATCCTAGAACACCAGTCTCTCTTTGGATATCAACTGAAACTGAAACTGAAAATAATGAATTGAATGTTTTACAACATAATATAAATAATTATTCAAGACCTATTCATGATTCAATTTTTACTCATAATGTTAATGATACTACTACTAGTAACACTCATAAATTAAATGATTATCGCAATTTATATACTTAATTTTTTTATAAATTATATATTTTTTACGTTATTTTAGGAAAAAAAATAATATTTCTATAATATGTGGAATATAATAAAAATATTTCATATTAGTTTCTTTACAGCACACTTAAAAAAAAGCAGAAACTAGCAAACTTCATACGAATTTATTTTTGTATGATTTTAATATTGTCAGAAGAATGTAGAATTAATATATTTTAATATTGATATTTATTTTAGGGAATTTAGGATTAATAATGATTCAACTAATTAGTTTTGAATATTTATATTCAATTAGCATTTTTATTTTTTGAGGGTATATACAGCCTTAAAATATATACAATTCATATGAGGCCAAATATGAGTTATTTAGTATAATTTTAAAATTGTATCGTCAGTTTCATAATTTGTCTGTTATTCTGTCATCATCTGTTTATGGGTTGAACAGTAACAAAAATTATCGTCAGTTTCATAATTTGTCTGTCTTGCTGTCATCATCTGTTTAAGGGTTGAACAGTAACAAAAATTGTCGTCAGTTTCATAATTTGTCTGTCTTGCTGTCATCATCTGTTTAAGGGTTGAACAGTAACAAAAATTGTCGTCAGTTTCATAATTTGTCTGTATTATAATTTTATAAATATAGAATTATAACAAAAATTATAAAAATATCGTCAAATTTCAATATAATGAAATTATGATTCATGAGTTTGTGATTTTATCTTATTACAATAAAAAATCACCATTCTATTATTATATAGAATTGCTCATATTAAATATACTAATATTGCTGAATATTGAATATTTATTATGTTGAGTCGTTTTATAATTTTTGTGCGGATTTAAAAAAATTATTTGGCATTTGGTAGCCTTACCAATATTCATTGTTTTTTAATATTTTTTTGGTGAATATTATTTTTCAATTATATTTAATTGGCAAAAATATTATTTATTATGCATATGTAGTTATTGTACTATTGTGTGGTGAAAGGTCATCACATAATGGTGCAGTGACGTCCTAATGTATTTTAATATTTTATAAATATTTTTATTTGTTTTGAATAGCATTTCTTAGGTGTAAATAAGGTAAGTGTAGTCAATTATTTTTATTTTTTATCACTAATAACTAACTTTAACTCAATTAAATTACTATTTAAAAAATTATTTATTTTTAATTAATTTTTTGTTTAATTAAAAATTAAAATACTTTTGTTATATTCATTCATTTATTATTTTTAATTTGGTTTTATTCTTTTTTGTTTTATTCTTTTTTATGAATTTATTATTTTTTTTATTTTTTTTTATTTTTGTTTTGTTGTTCATTTTAAATTTTGAAAAAATAAATTTTTCAATATTTTTTTTATTATTTAAAATCATTTCAACAATATTTTGATAGAATTTACGAAAATATTTTTTGTTTCTTTTGATATCTTCAAATGAAAACCATTTTATTTCTGTTTTTTCAAATATTTTTGTATCTCTTATAATTTCATGATTTAAATGTTTTTGTAAAAAAACTTGATTATTATTATAATATCTTGGTAAATATTCATCATATTCAATTGGACAAATATGACATCTGTAAGTTCCATATTTACCTGAAGGATCATCATAGTCAATGTTAAATGTTCCATATTTTTTTAAAATTTTTTTAATATCTTTTTTTTCTCCAAGAAATCCTGTAATTTCTTCTGCACCTTCTCTACTTGCTGTTTCTATAAAACTTTCATTATTATCAGTTCCCCCACCAAAATCAGACCAACCTGGATTTTCATCAATTGTTCTTTCTTTTCCAAATAAAAAATATATTTTACCTTTATAAATAGTTATTGGTAATATAGATGCACCCATTATAATATATACATTCAATAAATCTGTTACAAATTTTATAAAAAAAATATTTTATGAATAAAATATATATTTTTTACAATATATATTTTATTTTTTATTTTTACAAGTTATTTTTCTTTTATAATTTCTTTTTTTATTTATTTTTGTTTTTTTATAAGATTTATATTTTTTACAAGTTTTACGATTACAAGTTTTACGATTACAAGTTTTACGATTACAAGTTTTATGATTAAAAGTTTTGCAATTATAACCTCCTTGTTTATTTTTAAAGAAAAATCCTTTAAATTTACTCCACAATCCACTTGGTTTTTGTAGAGGTAGCTCCTCGCCTCGAAATTGATTTTGATTTTGATTTGAGTATTGATTCAAATTTTCTTCTAATTGTTCTTTTTGTTCTTCTGATTGTTCTTGTTTAATATAATTGTTTATATTATTTATATTGCTACCACAACTCAATTCTTTTTCGCGATTGTAACTTAATTTTCTTTTTGAATTATTATCTGGTTTATCTTGACCTTTTCTTATTTTAACAGATTTTATATATAAATTTTTATTAAATTCTTCATTTACTTCTATAATAATTTCCCATATATTTTGCTTTACTATATTTTGAATTCCATTTGTATTGCAAGTTGCATTGACATTTCTTTTATTTACATTTACATTATTATTTAATTTACTACAAATATTATATAATGATGCTTGCATTATATTTGAATGTGCAACAACATATATATATTCAGATTTATCATTTCTTATATTTTTTATCCAATCAATAAACAGTAATATTGCTTCTTTTCCAAAAGATTTTGTATAAATATCTATTCTTGGTTTATTACGCATGTATGAACTATTTTTTGTTTCATTTTTTTTTATATTTATTTTTTTATTTTCATTGTTTGATAATATAATTTCTTCATTATTTATTAAATTATTTTCATTTTGTTTTAAAAATGTTGTTAATATTTCATTAAAATAATCTTGTTGTTTATTTGTTGAATTTGAACCTCCAATCATTTCATCATTTTCATTATTTATTTCTAATTCTATATTATTTTCTTTTCTTATTCCAATAGCATAAGGGTCAATATCATAATTTACATCAGTATCTATTATTTTATTATTTCCTTCAAATAAGTATGTTGTAGAATTTAATTGATTATTATTAGAATTGTAAATTAATTCAACACTATAACGTATTTTCACTTGTTTTCTGTTTTTTATTGTTTCATAAGGAGGAAAAATTATATTTATTTTTGTTTGATCTGTTAAAATTGTATTGATATTTTTTTTTATTTTTTCGCATTTATCATCATTATTATTATACTTTGTTATGTATATTTGAACTAATTTTAAAATTGAAAAAAAATATTTAATTTTTTCTATTTGGCTTTTTACATCAATTGGCATGTTTCCTTTGTCAATTGATTGACCTACATAAAATTTATTACTTATATCTGCTTCTTTTATGTAAGGTGATATAATCAATGAAATTTCATTTTTATTACAATAAGGCAAATATTCGATAATTGCAGTCATCCAAGTTCTAACTAAACAACTTACATAAACACAATTTTTTTCTTGAAAAACTTCTTTTTCATAAGGTTCTCTTTGTAAAGCTAAACCAGAAATTATTCCCCACAATGATAATGGAGGTTCTTCAAATTTATAAAGAACATTCGTCCAACTTGCTGAATCAACCATATTATTGCAAGAATTTAAATGTCTCGATATGCAAAATTTTTGAGTTTTTCCAGTATCAATTTCTATCATTGTGTCATTTTTACCATTATCATCATTATCATTCAGATTATTTATTATATCATAATTATTCATCATTATATGATATATAAATATAATATATTTTTAAACAAATCAATCAATCTAATCAACTAGTAAAAATTAAATCAGCGATTTTTTTTGATCCAATTGATGATGGTTCTATATCATGAACAAAATCATTTTCATTTG